>SESF01023547.1_pt1 | contig 11455 bp, 12 predicted proteins | sample 3171521 | NCBI WGS metagenome assembly SESF01 (sample SAMN10866945, study PRJNA518727) | freshwater metagenome | biome: subpolar coniferous forest; feature: holomictic lake; material: water; isolation source: holomictic Lake 227, 6 m and 8 m depth | place: Canada: near Kenora, Ontario | collected...
GGGCTGGTTTTATCGTACAAAGAAATATGAAGAAGCCAATTCGTGTGTAGCATCAATGTCTGCTTCTTGGCAAGAATTATCTTCGTTGTTTCGAATCAGGCTTTGAATTGCGTAAGTTTTCCAACCTTTAACGAAGTTGGCTTGTTCGCCTAATTCAATTTCCATAGTTTTTTCTTTGATTGCAAGTACTGTGTCTGCTGGATAGGCATCCTTATCTTGTAAAAACTCTTCTACAAGATTACAGAGTGCTTCATTAAAAGCATCTCTTTCTATGTAACTACTGAAGTTTGACATAATATTTTGGTTTAAATGGGTGTTAATTATTTGTTTTGTTTCTCAATTTGCTTATTTCATACCAATAGAAGAATGCTTCTATATTTGACTTTTTATAATAGCTCTTTTAACGTTTCGGCATCAGGGAAAATATTCCGATATTGTTCCGGGAGTTGCGTAGCCAACTGATAAGTTGCTACTCCCATTGGTTTACTTGTATCGCGAAAAGCAAATTCGACAATTTTTTTGCTTTGCGATTTACAAAGAATGATACCAATAGAAGGGTTTTCGTGAGGAAGTTTAATATATTCGTCCAGCCCAGAGAGATAAAAGTTCAATTTCCCTGCGTATTCGGGTTTGAATTCACCTCGTTTGAGTTCAATGGCTACTAAGCATTGAATTCTGCGATTAAAGAACAGCAGGTCTATAAAAAATTCTTTCTCATCAACCTCCAGCCGATATTGATTTCCCATAAACGAAAAATCGCTTCCCAATGCCATAATAAATTTCTTGATATGAAGGACTATTTCATTTTCGAGTAGTCGTTCATCCAATTCATCGGGGTCTTCAATATTTATAAAATCAAGTAAATACTCATCTTTGAACGACTGAAGTGCCTGTTTTTGTAAATTTGGATTTTGAATGGTCTTTTCAAAATTATTTGGTATAGAGCCTTGTTTCTTAAAGAGGGAGGCTTTAAGATTATATTTTAATTTTTCTACACTCCAAAATTCCGTCGCACAATTATTGATATAAAATAGTCTCTCCTCAAGTGTTTTGGCCTTAACCAATATTTCATAATGGTGAGTAAATCCAATTGATAAAAAGTGGTCAAAACTCAGGTTGACCAAATCGTCCGTTATCGACGGACGATTTAGCGAAAGCAAATCCGTTTGAATTTCGTCCGGTACTGACGGACGAATTACAGCACTTTGAATATATTTTTCCCATTCTTCATAAAACTGTCTCATTCGTTTGATATTCACTGGCGAAAACCCTCGCAATCCGGGTAGTTCCACTTGTAATTTTACTGAAATGGTTTCGATAGCATTTGTACCCCAAAAGTGGTTGCGGCTATTTTCGGAAATAAATTTTCCGATACCAAAATAAAGTGATAGCAACTCACGGTTTACTAATGCAGCTGCCCGATACCGGCTTTTCAGAATGGCATCTTTGATAGCCTGAATAGCCTGATTGTAATTGATTGAGGTTTGTTGTTCCATAATTTATTGCATTTTACAACTGGTTTATTTTGAGTAATTCCTCAACTTCTTCTTTTCGTCCCCGTCGGGTAGCATAACGTAATAGCTTATTTGTGTTCAAGTTGTGCCTTTCAATTACATTACTGTAAAAATAAGTGATTTCAGTTCCTTGTAAAAAATAAAATTCAACATCGCCCACCACATCTACTAATATCTTTTCAATAGTTGGTGTATTAAACCCATCTAACACTTGTAATGGGGCTTCTGATATTAGTGTGCGAACAATTATAGACTCATTTCCATTGATATAGCGACTAAAATCATCCTGATTTGGACACAAAAAAACACGAATAGAACTATTGCTATTTAGATAGTCGAAAACTGATTCTGTGACATCACGTTCAACATCAATATAAATGTAATTTAGGTTGGGAATGTGGTGCATATATGAGGCTATCGTTTTACTACTCCACACACAAAAGTTAGCAAATGGGAATTGTGTTTTAAGTTGTAAATTCAATTGTTTTATTTCATCTGAAATAAAAGCCATAAAATTTTTGTGAGAAGTAGAAGGCAGAGTATAAACCCCACGTTCAATACGGGTAAGTTCGTTGGTCTTCAATAGCCGATCTAATTGTATTGAAAGAGCGTTTGGAGAAACAGTTTGGTTTTGTTCTTCCAAATATGTAATCAACTCTTTACGTGTAAATTGACTATTTGTGGCGGCAAAATATAGTATGTCTGTGATTGTTGCCATATTATTAATTGTGATATGCAAATGTATAACATTTTTGGCAATAAACAATGATTATTGCCAAAAATGTTGGGTTGTTATAAAAAAATATTTTTTGCATGTTTAATGGTGTTTATGACTTGAATTATTTTTCTTGAGAAAGTGTTCAATGTCTGCCACAGTGAATAAGTTTATACTAAAAATACCCATAGGTTTAATTAAATCTCTTTCAATTAAAAGTCTCATTATGCGTTTGTTTATTCTCAACATTTTAATTAAAGCTTTCTCATGTACAAATGCTTTGCCTTTGTTCTTGCCTTTGCATTTCGATTTATATTTACGGATATTTCCAACAATAATCGGTGTATTTTGAGAAATTTCGAGAAGTTTCCGGGAAAGGTATTTTTCGTCTAACTCCATTTTGTGGAGTTGGATTTTTCTTTTATCAGTTGAGTTCATGGCAGTTGTTATTTACGATATTGATTTTGAGCATAATGATTTAATAGGCCAGTTTTGGCGAAACGTGCAATTTGTTTCTCGGCAGTTTTGGCCGGAATGTTTAGCTTCTCAGCAACCGACAAATAAGTTTGGCGGTCGAACTCTGCCGGGAGCATATTCAGAAATTGTTGTTTTTGATTGGGTTGTACTTTGGTGGCTGTGTCGGTTGGGAGTTGTTGGAAAACATGCGCAGCATGTTGAACCAGCACTTTCACTATTTCCATTGCGATATTGAAATCGGCGTCTGAGCAGACAAGCGGTGAACGAAGTTCGCCGTTGTCCATTATTCGAATGGTTGTGAGAATCATGGCTATGCGAAATGTAATCAAGCCCAAGCGACGAACCGTGCCAATATAATCTTCACCGCAAAGTTCAATGTACTGAATTTGAGTTTGCTCAAAGTAGTTGTTGAACTGTTGTTGCTGTGAAATTGTCAGACAAAACCGCATGGGTTTGTCTTGACTTTCCAGGCATTTATGCAGTTCATGAAATTGCGCTCCTAAGTGATCAAAATAATGGTCGAGTGTTTGACCGCTTTCTCCGGCAAACACGTCTTTCCATTCGTAACGAATGTTCATGAAGTAGAAAATAAAACGGCTGAATAAGCCGTTTTCGGCATTGGGAATGAGTGCAGAAACTTGTTTGGGTGTGCCAGATAGCAGAGCCGAAAGGCGAGGCATATCAATTTCGACAAACTCACGGTCTTTGCGGCGGTTGTAGGTAATTGTTTCGTGGTGGAACGCCTTGCGGAAACCATCGGAATAATTACCGTGTTCGGATTTAAAAGTTTGTGCAAGTGTATCGCCCTCGGTTTCAAAAATTAATCCTTTGCCGTCGTTGTCGTTGAGAATTTGAAACAAGCCGGTTGCACTGTTGTTGGCAGGAATCACAAGCATTTTAAGCGGTGGTTCCTGTGGCTTTTCCATGTTTACTTTGTCGCTTTTGGCTGCTGCGTATTCTGTCAGGTCACGTTGATAGGATTCAAATTCAGCTCTGTTTTGTTCACGAAGTGCCTTGTGAATTGGTTCTACCAATTTCCGGCACAATGTGAGTCTGCCTTTCCCTGCTGAAGCCTGTGCAGTAACAAACAAAAAGAGGTTCGCAAAAACTTCCCTTTCTGCATAAACACCGTAAATGTTAGGCAAACAAGCACTCATGGAAACAAGTGAGCCGAGCAACAAAATATCTTTGTCCTCAGGTGAAGTTCCTTTGACCGTAATGCGACGAAGTAAGTCGGGTAGTTGGTCAAAGATTTCGGAAGGCAATGAACAAAGTTGTGTGGTTGTTTCATTTTCAGAAGTTTCCCCTGTTTCCGCGACCTCCCCAACCCCTCCAAAGGAGGGGCTTTTTTGGGGCTGCGGAATGGAAACGCTTACACCGGCTGCTTTGGCAAGGTGGTAGAATGTTTTAATGGAAACACCGTGTCCGTGTGCTTTCAAACATGCATCGAATTGTTTGTCGGCTTCTGTTGAATTGTAATCCTGATAGAACCGACTTAGTCGGTGATAGTAGACTCTGCCGGATTCTCCAAGTTCGTCAGCAAGTGCAAAGCCAAGGTCGCGCCAATCCGCATAGTTTGGAGCTATATCGACTGCAGAAGATTCAATTCGTTGGGTTATTGTTTCAATATCAGACCCCGACCTCACCCCTGACCCCTCTCCAAGTGGAGAGGGGGAAAGATTGGTTGATTGAACAGTTTTGTTTTTTGCAGTTGCTTTGGATTCTGTTTTATTGGTTTCTGTCCAGTCTGCTGGATTAAATGTTTTCTTGCTCATGTTGTTATAGGTTATTTGGGTGGATAAATGCGTTTGGGTCGTGTGGTAAAAAGCAGGCTCGGGAAATATCCCTCCCTGACTTGTCAACTTCAATGCTGTAGGTTTGCAAAATGTAATTAGCTACGGCAGCGAAGTATTCGGCGTGTTGTATTTGGGAAGTGTCAATTGGAATGATCCATTTTAATCCGTCACCTGAAGGGCTGACAAAAAGCAATTGCGTATCGAAGTAGTCATCGGCAAGCAAGGCTTGACGGACTTCTTCGAGGTTTGGCAGGTGGTCGAAATCGACCGCCATTAAGCCTGAGTGTTGCACAAGGTTCTTATCATTCCGGGAAGTAAAAACTCCTGAAAAAGTACAATAGTCAAAGTTGGTTGCTTTGAATTGTCGTGCTTGCTTTGGGTCAGTGATTGACCGAAGTTTATCTGTACTCTCTTTGTAGAAATCACCTGTTATTGCATTGTAAATTTGCAACAATGTTGCAGATTTATGTGGTACTGTGTTTTTGATTGGTGATTTGTAGAAAGAGAAAAAAGTCTCCCCAACCCCTCCAATAGAGGGGCTTTGAGATTGTGACTTCTCAGGAGCAGTTATGAAATTATTGTTTTTACCATAAAAGTTCCGCTGTTCACCAATATGCAAATGCAGTTCTTTATTGAGCGTTTGCAATAATTCATTATCCCGGATTTTGTAATGCAGTTCGGCAAAGTCGAACGCATTACCATCAGCGATAGCATTATCGCTGTCGGTGTGTCGGGCTTCATTATCAACAATGACAACCAACAAAGTTGGTTTGTCGGCGTTGAACGGATTGCGGGCAGGGGCGCAAGTCCTCCCCGAAATGGAGAGGACCGTTTCACCTTGATAGTATTCCCGCATAATATGAGCGTAGATATTTAACCCGTAATGAGTTTCGCTCAAAATCTGCTGTTTACTTATCGCTGCCATAACTACGGATTTTAAACATGGTGTAGTTATCCTTCAAAATTCGCTGAATGTCTTCAGTGCGGTAATAGAGCTTGTTTCCAATGCGGGAGAATGACAATGTGCCATTTGTACGCAGTGTTTGCAAGGTGCGGGGGCTAATGTGCAACAATAGCATTACATCTTGATTGTCAACCCATTCTTTGCTCAAATCTTCGCATGAAGTTTGGGTGTTGGTTAGCTTGGATTCAATTGAATTCAGAGCTTCCAAAATTTTACAACTGGCTGGGCATGTGCAGGAGTGCTGTCTTTGTTGCTCGAATTGAAAAAGAATGCTTTCGGGACAGCAACGAAGTTCTTCCAGAATTTCGTCTAAACGGCGGTGTTGTTTGTTGTCGTTCATCTCACAATCCTCCCTTTTTTAGCTACAAATTCTGCTGCCTCAGCTCTTAGTTCAGCTGCGGTTTTGCGCCTGCCGGTCTTTAGCCATTCGTCAATCTCTGATTTTAGGAACATGAGCTTTTTCCCGTGTTTGTGATTCGGAATGAGCCTTTGTCCAACCCATGCATAAACCGTTGGTGCTGCCGGGTGGTCGGGGTGGTATTCCTGCAATTGTTGCAGATTGAACCATTGATCGGATTCATGCTTTTCTGATTGATTCAGTGAAAGAATAGATTCCAGCCTTTCTACCTTTTGAATAAGGTATGCCATAGCTTGCGGCAGATCGTTGAAAGAAATTTGTTCTGAAAACATAATGATATTGTTTTCGGCAATTGGGCTTCCTTCTGTGCCAATAAAAAGAAAACCACGACTTCTTGTGAAATCGTGGTGCAAATGAATTAGGGGGATTTTGCGGACTATACCCCCAAAATTTGGGTATCGTTCCCCCAGTTTCTGGGGGAATGTTGATTATTTTGGGTTTTTTCCTAAAATAGCATTATAATCTGTGTGAGTTTCTTGAATAAATGCTTCAGCAGGGTACTTAAACTTGTCTTCATTGGAGTCTGGATTTTGAAGTACAAGACAATTTCCTTTAATGGTTCTTGTGTTTGATTTCAATGCTTTTGTGATATGGGAGTATATCGGTTCTTTCCTTAATGAAAAGTCTTTTTTCAATTTGTCTAAATATCCCAAATGAAACAATAAAGCTACTCCATAAGGAACCTCTCTATTGATAATGAGATTTATAACTTCATTTTGTCCTTTTTGATTTAGTGCTTTAATTTTGGGAAGCTCTAAAAATTGGTATAATGAAACAACTCCCATAAAGTCCTGGTATTTTGTATTCAGTACTTGTGTTGCAAAATCAACCTGAATTTCTTCGTTCTGTTGCTGAACAATTGGTTGTTCCTCAATAACCAAAGTATTGAGCTCTTTGATAAATGTGTTTGAAGGTGCTTGCTGTTGAAGTATGCGTGTATAGTAATCCGCAACCTCCATAATATCATCTTCCCTAATTTCCTCAATGAAATGATTCTGTATATCTAAATTGCACTTTATTAATGCTGAGAGCAGATAAAAAATAATGTATGTTGATTCTTTGAATATTTTGTCTGTTGTAAAATCAGAATGAGCTGAATTTATGTGAGTTAAATCCAACTTTTGAGTATTGATTATATTTCCGACTTCCCTAATATAGGTATGAAGTTCTTTATTGGTTTTGTTTAGTTTGAATACAATTCGGTTTGAACTGGCATTTATTGTTACCTTAAAAAACTCATTGCAGTAGCTATAAATATCATTATCGATCAGTTTCTTATAGTATTGAGTTTTGTCGGAAATGTGTCGAATGAAATTTAATTCATAAAGTGAATTAAACACCGGTTGAATGGTGTTTAATGAACGTGTCTGTGGTCTGTAATATTCTTCGGCTTGCAAATTGTTTTCAAGCCAGGGGCGAAGATCGCCAAACATTATACTCTGAATTTTTTTCATATCGTATTTAAATTTAGTTTAATAGCTCCGGCCGCTTTCTGTTTTGTTTCGTCGACAATCTTTGCATAGATTTGTGTTACTTTCAAATCTTTATGTCCAAGCATTTTGCTTACTGTATAAATATCTGTGCCATTGGTTAATTGCAAAGTGGCAAAGGTGTGGCGGAAACAATGGAACGTGATTTTTTTGTTTATCCCTGCGGATTTTACCCAGTGTTTGAGTGGTGAAGATATCCAAGCGGAATCGGGCAACTTTTCAAAAACAAGTGCATTGGCTTCTCCTTTTTCTCCACATATACCATAGGCTTGCTCTGAAATAGGCATATATTCAACTCCTTTCGTTTTCTTCTGGGTGAAATTGATTTTATACAATGAACCATCAAAAACGAGTTCTTTCCATGTCAGTTTTTGAACATCGGATAACCGCAACCCTGTGAGAGCTGAAAATAAAGCTGCTTTTTTCAACGTAGGGTTGTTGCAGGGTGTTTCTGCAAGTTTGTTTAGCTCTTCAATTGTAAGGAACTCCCGACGGGTTTCTAATAACTTAATGCCTTTGGTTTTTGCGCTCAGGTCTGTTGTCAGATAGCCATCTACAAATGCTTTTTTGAGTGCTGCCTTGAAAATGCTGTAATAAGTTACTGCTGTATTTTGGGCTAAGATTGCTTCGCTTGATTTCCGACTTTTGGTTGTAAGCAAAAATTCTTTGAAATCCTCGCACCAACTTTCAGTAAGGTTGGCAAATAGTAGTGTTTCTCCACCGAATTTCTTCAGATAGTCATATACGCAAAGCCAACTTAACAGAATGCTCTCTGAGCGGTTTTTATTCCGTTTGTAGGCTAATTTTTCAAAGTATAGAATGAAGTTGGTTTCTGCTTTCTGTTTGGCTTCAACCTTTCTATTATCATCATCTGTGTAAAGTTCAGCATTATCAAATTCCTTTTGACGTAATGCGCGAATTCCATCAGCATAAACAATACTTGCACGGTCCATTTCGCTCTTGCATATAATCAAGCCGTTATCATCTCGCTTTGGCTTATATGTTTTGCTGCCGTCAGGTTCTGTTCTTGCTGTTCGTTTTTTATCCCATTCGATAGTGGTAACTGATCGGTTCAAATACTGCCGTACTCTTGTTGCCTTGCCGTCCACAATAACCGGGTAACTCTCAATATAAAGATACCATTCTTTACGGTCTTCAGCTTTACGTATGCGAACCGTTGCTTTAGTGTTTGATAGTAATTTCATATATTAATTAGATTGAGTTGGTGCAAAAACTTTGTCGATTTGTTCTTTTGGGACATATACATATTTCCCGATTGGAATTTTGTCTATGTTCAGCCGTTTGATTGCCAAGTATAGGGTTTTGTCTGATATACCAAACTTCTTTTGAACTTCACCAATTGTATAGCAGTCTTCGGCCTTATACTCTTTTGGTGGTTCAGGTATCGGTTCGGGCATAGCAATTGGAACGAACAGAGATTCGAGGTGAACCCGGCTTATCCTGGTCAATCTTTGACCAAGATTGTGAGCCGGTATCTTTCCGCTTTTAATCAGGCGGCGTAAGGTGTCTTTTGAAATTCCGAAAAGAAGAGTGGCTTCCGGAATGGAAATGTAAGGGCGACTTTGAATATCGGCAATTACTTCTGTTTTCTGCGCTTTTTCTGCTTGAGCATTGGTCTGCTCTTTAGCTTCCTTCTTTCTTGTACGGTCAGCTTTGTTTACACACTGGGTACTACAGAATCGAGTTAGGACAGTTTTAGCTTCGAATGGTTTCTTGCAGCACTCGCAGATTTTTGGGATTTTTAATTTGCTGTAACCCATAGCTTCAAATTTTAGATTGTCGTAGGAAATAAGACAGAATAAAACATACTAAGAACTTATAAGCATTTATAGTGCGCACATTCTTTTATAAATAAGGCGCGATACAAATATGGTACAAATATACTATTAAAAAACCAATTACACAAATTGATAAGCATTAAAATAAAAATAAAAAACCTCTGTAAACATTTGGTTTACAGAGGTTAGTCAATACATGTTAATATGTTGTCAATGGCGACTATTTTACTTCTTCAAAGTCTACGTCAGTTACGTCACCTTCTTTATTTCCACCTTGGGCTTGTTGTCCACCGGCGTTAGGTTGAGCTTGTTCTCCACCTTGAGCATTCTGAGCATTGTACATTTCTTGGCTTGCAGCCTGGAAAACCGTATTCAGTTCGTTGGTAGCAGCATCAATTCCGTCAATATCCTGAGCCTTGTGAGCTTCTTTTAGTTTAGCAAGTGCAGCTTCGATTGGACCTTTTTTGTCGGCCGGAAGTTTATCGCCAAATTCGCTCAACTGTTTTTCAGTCTGGAAAATCAAACTGTCAGCATGGTTCAGCTTATCAATTTTTTCTTTTTCCTTAGCATCACTTTCAGCATTGGCAGCAGCTTCATCTTTCATACGTTTGATTTCAGCATCGCTCAAGCCTGAAGAAGCTTCAATACGGATACTTTGTACTTTTCCGGTAGCTTTATCTTTAGCGGAAACATGTAAAATACCGTTGGCGTCAATATCAAAAGTCACTTCTACCTGTGGCTCACCACGACGGGAAGGCATAATGCCATCTAAGTGGAAACGACCCAGTGATTTATTGTGAACAGCTGTCGGACGTTCGCCCTGCAATACATGAATTTCTACCGAAGGTTGATTATCAGCAGCAGTAGTAAATGTTTCCGATTTTTTAGTCGGGATGGTGGTATTCGATTCAATCAGTTTGGTCATTACACCACCCATTGTTTCAATACCTAATGAAAGTGGTGTAACGTCAAGTAACAATACATCTTTAACATCACCGCTCAATACTCCACCCTGAATGGCAGCACCTACAGCCACTACTTCGTCAGGATTTACACCTTTTGAAGGAGATTTTCCGAAGAATTTCTCAACAGCTGTTTGAATAGCCGGAATACGGGTTGAACCACCTACCAAAATAATTTCGTCAATATCGCCAATAGTCAAACCGGCATTTTTCAATGCAGTACGACAAGGTTCGATAGTGCGTTGAATCAAATCGTCAATCAGTTGTTCGAATTTCGCACGGGTCAAAGTACGAACCAGGTGACGTGGCACACCGTCAACAGGCATAATGTATGGCAAGTTGATTTCCGAAGAAGTGGTATTCGAAAGTTCGATTTTTGCTTTTTCTGCAGCTTCTTTCAATCGTTGCAAAGCCATTGGGTCTTTGCTTAAATCGAGTCCGCTGTTTTCGTTTTTGAATTCAGTAACCAACCAGTCGATAATACGGTGGTCAAAGTCGTCACCCCCAAGGTGAGTATCACCATCGGTCGATTTTACTTCAAATACGCCGTCACCAAGCTCCAGGACTGATACGTCATGAGTTCCACCACCACAGTCGAAAACCACGATTTTCATTTCTTTGTTGGTTTTATCCAGACCATAAGCCAGGGCAGCTGCTGTAGGTTCGTTAATAATACGACGAACATTCAGACCTGCAATTTCGCCGGCTTCTTTCGTTGCCTGACGTTGTGAGTCATTGAAATAAGCCGGAACAGTAATAACTGCATCGGTTACTTCAGTTCCCAGATAATCTTCAGCCGTTTTTTTCATTTTTTGAAGAATGATAGCCGAAATTTCCTGTGGAGAATACATACGACCGTCAATATCTACACGAGCCGTACTGTTGTCACCTTTTACCACTTTAAATGGTACACGGGCAATTTCTTTTGCTAAGCGATCGTAGGATTCACCCATAAATCGTTTAATTGAAGAAACAGTTTTTGTTGGGTTGGTAATGGCCTGACGTTTTGCAGGATCACCTACTTTACGTTCGCCACCTTCAACAAATCCAACGACTGAAGGAGTGGTACGTTTTCCTTCGCTGTTGGCGATAACGATAGGTTCGTTACCTTCCATTACAGAAACACACGAGTTTGTGGTTCCTAAGTCAATTCCAATAATTTTTCCCATAATTGTTTTTATTTATTTAATAAGTTAGAGTTTTCGTTTTATTGATACGACTTTGGATTTACAAAGCGTATGCCAACAGCTTATTTTTCGAAAACAATTGAATTTTGTCAGAAAAATAGAGTAATAACAGTCCAAATCAGTAAAATAACGG
>SESF01002697.1_pt1 | contig 11452 bp, 10 predicted proteins | sample 3171521 | NCBI WGS metagenome assembly SESF01 (sample SAMN10866945, study PRJNA518727) | freshwater metagenome | biome: subpolar coniferous forest; feature: holomictic lake; material: water; isolation source: holomictic Lake 227, 6 m and 8 m depth | place: Canada: near Kenora, Ontario | collected...
CTCTTTTGCATGATTTAGTATTTCCATATCCTTTGGATTGCCACCTATTTGGCAGTAACCTGCAGGCGGGGAAATCTCTATCGAGCGCCCCAATATCTCCACGCTTCCTGCAGACGCTTGGGGCGATAGTTGAAAAGCAACGAAGCCAACCAAGAGAATTCTATTTAAATAGTAGTTCATGTTTTAGAGGGGCTTTCGATTGCAGACACTTTGACGAATTTACATAAGCCACTGCCCAAGGATGGGCTATGACATGAGTTTACACACGACTTCGGTGACTAGGAAAGCTCAGTAAACCGTTGTGGATTGCCGCCTAGAGCAGTTCTCATTCGCAGCGGTGATTTGCTGGTTGACGAATAAGACCATAGAGCAGTGCTAGTTCCTGATCGAGATCACGGGACTCGACGGTCAGCGCTGCTAGCCGCTCGATTGTGATGTCTTTCAGTTCATCACGTGCGCTTCGAAGTTCATGTCGGACGAAGATTTCACCTCGCTCGTCCTTGTAAAGTTGAACTAATGGACAGTTGTGAGCAACAAGATTTCGAGGTTTTGCCAGTCTGCTTAGTTCGGCAAAGGCTTGGTCAACTCGCTTTTGAGCTTCGCTAGTAAGGCCAATGTCCGTAACAAGCGCGTGGGCGATAGCGGCCCGTGCCTTTAGCTGTAAATCACTGATGGATTCCCGCAAGTTCTCTGAGCCGTACGTTCTAATGAACTGGTACGTCCAGTATTCGCAGGAAGAAAAGGCGACAAGAAATCTACCGATGGCAAGAGCCCACTCGTCTAAGCCGTCAGACAACTCGCGCATATCGACCCGAATTGCGTTCGATGGTATTTCGCTAGCCATTACATCAGCATATCACCGTCAGTCCAAGTTTGAGATTTTTAATTTTATTCTTAATAAATCTATCCGTGCATATGCGGCCTGCATTTGAGCTTGAACTAGATTTTCCAATGCTTCTATTGCGTCTGGCGATTTTAAATCAAGTAACTTTTGTCGCGGTTCGTCAATAAATGATGGTAGTCTTGCTTCGATTATTGCCACTCTCTTCGAACTCTGTGCGCCAATTGAAATGCCTGGACTAGGGCTTGGTTTTAAATTTGCTTGTGTTAAGCGTCGAACGCGATTCTGTAATCGTACAAGTTCTATAGTTTCGCCATTCATTATTTGACTCCCTTTTATGATGGTCTTGGATGCCGCTGTGTCGATGGGGCTTGGCGCGGCATGGGCCTTGTATCGCCGTATGCTCGGCTTTCATTGTTTGGCAATGGTTCTATGGCTTGAAGCTCGAAAAATCGCTTGGCGGCGTTTTCTCTTTGAGTTTCGGTCAATGTGTCAAAAATCAATCTTGACTTTATCTCTCGCGCTTCCAGTCCTGCCGCTAAAATTTCTGCAGCTTCAGCCTTCTTTTGGGCTCTTGCTGCACGTCTGGACATTTCGCGGCTAATAGTTTCTTGCGCATTTTTTTCGCCGTTGACAGCGCTATAGTACGTTCGAATATCAATTTGCCTTGCCCCGCTTTTATGCGCACCTCGGATTAGCCCAGTTGGTGCCATCTTTGCAGCCCAATCGGTATGCAATTTTTGCATCTTTGTTGTTCCGTCAAGCCACCTAGATGCACGCAACTTTCCTTCATAAATGGGTGTTACAAAGGCCCAAATATGTGGGGTTTTTTCGTCACGATGTAGACCCATCGCAACGATATTGGTCTTGCCAAAAGTTTCTGTTAGGAACTCGCGAGCACCATTCGATAATTCTTTAAGTCGTGTTAAAGGGTTAATCAGAAACCAATCTGGACTTGCAGTTAATAGCAGTTCAACGACACGCACCCCATCCTTTCGTTGCATGGCTGGATCGGTGCGATCCCATATTTCTCGCACTAGATCATCAGGCGTTCCTTGCCAGCTCGCCCCATTGAGTGCGAGTTTGTCAGGGTCTGCATTGGCCACCAAATGCGCGCGCAAATGATGGGATGCCCGCTTTTGAAGCGAGCCCCTGTCTTTGTGCTTGTTGATGCCTAGAATTGCGAACATGAATTCATAGTAACAACGTTTTTCGATATTTATCTCAATCCGTACACATTACGGTTCAATAAATTGAACCATGTGGCAGGGGGATGAATCCCCCATGCACCCCCGCCTAATATATAGGCTGAATTCCCATGTATTTCAGCAAATATCTATTGGATTTCTAATAATGGCATTTATGTCGGATTGCTCATTCCTGTTGACAATCCTCTTCATAATGCTTGGTTGTCCGTCTTTCTGCCGAATCATTCTTTCGTCACCTTCCTTGAGAATCATCCTAAAACAGCTTCCTTCAACTTTCTTGGCTGTTCAAGGGCAGTCACCTAGTGCAGTCACCTATCTATCCCCTTTGGGGGAAGGGAAGCCGCATTTCACACAAAAATTGGATTGGCTTTGAGATAAAGAAGAGGGATATATAGATGATAAATAAAGTCTATATAAATCAATAAGTTACAGTTTTTAAATTTATCATGCATGGTAGAATTGACTACCACCCATGATAAGACTAATTTTTAACAAAATGACGATGAAAGCAAGCAAATGACAGGACATCCAACTTATTTACAGGAATCTGAAGCAAAGGCGAGACTGGCTGACATTGCCAAGGAGGAGGCTTTTGAGGAAACGGCGCGGAAAAGGGCTAGAAGAAACAAAGATTTTATTCAGCTTTCAAACGGTGCGGTTTCTCCACTTCGCGGACTTATATCCAGATCACCTAAAGCTGCTCAAATTTTGTTATGCATGGTGGAATACATGGGGCAAATTGAGAACGCCTTACAAGCTGACTATGAGGCTCTAAAGGCAATGTCTGGTGCATCAGACATGACCGTTCGACGGTCCTTGGCGCTCCTTAAAGCCGAAAAGTGGATAGAGCAAATTCCTGGAGCTGCGCACACTTACAGAGTTAACTCAAGTGTTTTTTGGGAAAGCTATGGTGATCGAAAAGAGGGGACATTTCAAGCTGTTTTGAATGTTCCTCAAGAAGATAGGCCGATCAAAATCAACAAAAAGGTAAGCAAAAAAGTGATGCCTGTCCTTACAAAAAAGCCTCTTATAGAGAAGCCCTCAAAGAATTAATGTTTTAGGATGATTCTCAAGGAAGGTGACGGAAAGGGAATTGGTTTTACTTTCAATTGCAGTATGGTGCAGGGTTTATGTGGATGCTAGTTTAGTAGATAAATGTTTTGTTCTTATGCAAAAAGGGCATTCTTTTAAGGTGCTAATTGGCATATGGTCCCCCTTTTTTCGATTTGGCAATTTATAATATAACCAGTTACCTAACCTAGTTAGTATATTGGTTACGTAACTAATTACTAACCAATTTGGGAGATATTTAAAACATGGCACTAACCAACAACGAAAAACAAGCTGCGTACCGCATTCGTCAACAAAAAACAATGTCCGATTTGGCAGAAGCAAATAAGGAGCTTCATTTGCAAAATGTCTCCTTGCTCGAGGAGGCGAAGCACTGGGAGGGCAAATATCACGCTTTGGAACTGCGGACATTGAAGGCTGAACTAAAGGCCTCACAAGCTAACCTGAAAAATAAAAGCTAAAACATCGCTCAATATGATGATGTTTTCTATTTGAATACATCATCAAGTTCCTTTAGTTTGCGGACCTCGCGAAGAAATATCTTGGTGTCTTTGAGGCCTAGGACCTTGGTAAGGGCGGCTACCCCACGATGTTGAATGCTGCCTGAGGATTTAAGAAGCAACGCGGCCAGCTCTTCAACGCGGATGTTGAAATAGCGCTTGTCTAGCACTTCAACATTCCTATGGCCTGTTAGGCGACGAAGCTGCATAGGATTGTCCACACGGTTGGACAGTGCTTTTGTTGCAATTTTTCGAAGACTGTGAAAGGTCAATTTTTCGATAGGTGGCTCAGCCCGTTTGCAGGCGTTAGAAAATGCACCAGTTACTGAGTTTGTTGTTCCTTGGAACACAAGCCCCTTTTTAGTCTTGCTGGCTTCGTACAAGGGCTTGAGAATTTCTTGCATTCGTTGAGTCAGTGGCACGGTACGCCCTAGTGACTCTGTGACCTTTTTAGATGAATCGTTTTTCTCTGTTAGCAGGGTGAGCTCCCCTTTCGCCCAGTTTATGTTTTCCCATTGCAGGCCACCAGTTTGCAAGCCAGTCTTTTTGTTTTTTTCCCCTTGTACAAGTTCGCCCCGTCGAAACGCCATCTCCAACGACAGTTCGACTATGGGTATGAGCCAAGGAGACCGCTCTTCTAGCGATTTCATTAGGCGAACTTCTTCATCTCCCTGCCAGTCACGCTGAATGTAATTCGTGGGCTTTGGAAGGGTGATTCCTGAGGCTAAATTGGCGACTGGGTACTCCCATTCCTTAATCGCGTGCTTATACAAGGATGTGAGTACGGTGAAGTAATTGCGCTGGGAAGATGCTGAATACGGGTTGATCTTGATATCACCTTCGCCTTGTAGCGTTGCACGCAAATTCTTGAAGTCTTTAGTCGTCAAACTTCGGAACTTTCGGTCACCTCCTAGCCACTCGATCAGGTGATCTATGCGATAGCCATTTTCCTTGAAGGAGGCCTTCCCTTTGTAGTGAGTGGCGTGGAACTTTTTTAAGGCCTCTCTAACCGTGATCGTCTCAAAATCCGCCTCAAATGCCCCTTGATTGTCCAAAATTCTGTCGAGGTCAGCATCCTGTTTCGCAATGAATTTCTCTGCTTCGTCGTAGGTGTCGAAGGTCTCACTGCGCCTCACCAGATTGCCGAGCTTGTCCTTTCGGATTACCTGCCCCTCAAATGCGGTCTCAAGCTGCTTGAGGGCTCCTCTTGGGTAGGCCGTGTCGTCCGTGTATCCAGATTCAGCTAGATAGGTCCTAGCTTGGGATTCCAATCGAAACTGTCGGACTTCCTTGCCTGGCAGTTTCACTCGCCACGGTGAGCGATTTTTGGGTTTTGCCATGACTATTGCCCTCGTTTTCGGTTTGGTGGCTAAGTTACAATCTCGGGTTGCCCGAATTGCTGTCAATACGAAAGTGGGATTGATTGCCCATTGTGATCGCAGTTTGGGAAAAAATTTGGGAAACTAGCGGAAATTCATGGAATTTTGCTTTTTTCCCTCTGAAGAAATTAGAGTGCGGGTTTGGGAATTCCGGTTTAGGTCCTGACGTCCGCAAGGATATGGGGGTTCGAGTCCCCCCCCGCGCACCATGATATTTAGGAGCATTACGATGACTGTTACTGTTGAAACACTGGAAAAGCTGGAACGAAAAATCACTCTGACCTTGCCGATTGGCATCATTCAGTCAGAAGTTGAATCGCGCCTGAAAAAACTCGCTCGCACCACCAAAATGGACGGTTTCCGTCCCGGTAAAGTGCCCATGAGTGTGGTCGGCCAGCGTTACGGCTACTCGGTTCACATGGAAGTGATGAACGACAAGGTTGGCGAAGCGTTTGCCACTGCCGCCAACGAAGCTAAATTGCGCGTGGCTGGCCAGCCCCGCATTACCGAGTCCGAAGCCTCGCCTGAAGGCGTGATGGCTTTTGATGCCGTGTTTGAAGTCTATCCAGACGTCAAAATTGCAGACCTCACCACCGCTGAAGTTGAAAAAATCACCGCTGAAGTCACCGACAGCGCCATCGACAAGACCGTTGACATTCTGCGCAAGCAGCGCCGCACCTTCGCTCAGCGCGCACAAGATGCCGCTGCCCAAGAAGGTGACCGCGTGACGGTTGACTTCGAAGGCAAGATTGACGGCGAAGTGTTTGCCGGTGGCAAAGCCGAAGACTTTCAGTTCATCGTGGGCGATGGCCAGATGCTCAAGGAATTTGAAGACGCTACCCGTGGCATGAAGTCCGGCGAGAGCAAAACCTTCCAATTGGCATTCCCCGCTGAATACCACGGCAAAGATGTCGCTGGTAAAACAGCTGACTTCATGGTCACGCTGAAAAAAGTTGAAGCTGCGCACCTGCCTGAAGTGGACGAAGCTTTGGCCAAGTCTCTCGGCATTGCCGACGCGACCGTCGAAGGTTTGCGCGCTGACATCAAGAAAAACCTCGAGCGCGAAGTCAAGTTCCGCTTGCTGGCTCGCAACAAACAAGCCGTCATGGACGCGTTGGTGGCCAAGGCTGAGTTGGATTTGCCCAACACCAGCGTGCAAGCTGAAATCAGCCGTCTGCTCGAAGGCGCCCGTGCGGATCTCAAGCAACGCGGCATCAAGGACGCTGACAAGGCACAGATCCCTGACGACATCTTCCGTCCTCAGGCCGAGCGTCGTGTGCGTTTAGGCTTGGTGGTCGCCGAGTTGGTTCGCTCCAACAACCTGCAAGCCAAGACCGAGCAAATCAAGGCGCACATCGAAGAGCTGGCTGCCAGCTACGAAAAACCAGCCGACGTGATGCGTTGGTACTACAGCGACAACAACCGCCTGGCCGAAGTCGAAGCCATCGTGATTGAAAACAATGTGACCGATTTCGTGCTGGCACAAGCCACTATCAGTGAAAAAAGCGTGTCGTTTGATGAACTGATGGCTCAAAAATAAGACGAAGGCCACCTTCGGGTGGTCGTTATGGGGCTGGTGCCGGGCTTGTAGTCTTGCATTTAAGCCCCATTCTCTTTGGGGTGCCTATTTTTCGGTACAGTATTAGATTATTTGGAGACAGCATGAACGAGCGATTTGGTGCAATGGATACACAAGCTTTGGGCATGGTGCCTATGGTGATTGAGCAATCAGGTCGTGGTGAGCGGTCCTATGACATTTATTCGCGTCTGCTCAAAGAGCGCGTGATTTTTCTGGTGGGCCCAGTCAATGACTACGTGGCCAACTTGGTAGTGGCGCAGTTGCTGTTTTTGGAGAGTGAAAATCCTGACAAGGATATTTCTTTCTACATTAACTCGCCCGGTGGTTCCGTCAGCGCTGGCATGGCCATTTACGACACCATGAACTTCATCAAGCCAGAAGTGTCCACACTGTGTACCGGCATGGCCGCCAGCATGGGTGCATTTTTGTTGGCCGCGGGTGCCAAGGGAAAACGGTTTTCCTTGCCCAATTCAAAAATCATGATTCACCAGCCTTCCGGTGGCAGTCAAGGTCAGGCGACAGATATTGAGATTCAAGCCCGCGAGATATTGAAGACGCGTGAGCAACTCAACATCATTTTGGCCGAACGTACTGGCCAATCGCTTGAGCGAATTGCGCTCGATACCGAACGTGATTACTACATGTCGGCTGAAGAATGCAAGGAATATGGCCTGATTGACAAGGTTATCGCCAAACGAGTCTGAAACCCTTCGGGTTTTATTCGTTGCAGGTTTGTTGCAATCGCGGTGCTTTTTATCAATGAAAGCACCGTTTTTATTTGAGTATCATTCGGTAATTTTCCGAAAAGGGTGAAGTTCACATGGCCGAAAAAAAAGGCGCCTCCAGCGAGAAAACTCTTTATTGCTCTTTTTGCGGCAAAAGCCAGCACGAAGTCAAAAAGCTTATTGCTGGCCCATCGGTATTTGTTTGCGACGAATGTATTGACCTGTGCAACGAGATCATTCGTGATGAATTGCCCGGTAGCACCGAAGCACTTAAAGCGGGCGACGAGTTGCCCACGCCTTCAGAGATCAAGGCCAACCTTGACAGTTATGTCATCGGTCAGGAACCGGCGAAACGCACCTTGGCGGTGGCGGTTTACAACCACTACAAACGTCTGAAGCACAAGGAAAAAGCCAAAAAAGATGACGTAGAACTTTCGAAAAGCAATATTTTGCTGATCGGCCCTACCGGTTCTGGCAAAACGTTGTTGGCCCAAACGTTGGCCCGTATGCTGGATGTACCCTTTGTCATGGCCGATGCCACGACGCTGACCGAAGCCGGTTATGTGGGTGAAGACGTCGAGAATATTGTGCTCAAGCTGCTGCAGAGTTGCAATTACGAAGTCGAACGGGCTCAGCGTGGCATTGTCTATATTGATGAAATTGACAAGATTTCGCGTAAATCAGACAACCCATCCATCACACGTGATGTGTCTGGCGAGGGTGTCCAGCAAGCGTTGCTCAAGCTGATTGAAGGCACTATGGCCAGCGTGCCACCACAAGGCGGGCGCAAACACCCCAATCAGGATTTTGTTCAGGTTGATACCACCAATATTTTGTTCATTTGTGGCGGTGCATTCTCCGGGCTTGAGAAGGTGATTGACAACCGTACCCAATCGTCTGGCATCGGTTTTGGGGCTTCTGTAAAAAGTAAAGAGCAGCGCAGTCTGACCGAGGTTTTCAAGGATGTTGAGCCAGAGGATTTGATTAAATTCGGTATCATTCCAGAGTTGGTCGGTCGTATGCCTGTGGTGGCAACGCTGGCTGAGCTCAGTGAAGATGCTTTGGTGCAAATCCTGACGGAACCCAAAAATGCGCTGGTCAAGCAATACGCCAAATTGTTGGCGATGGAAGGGGTCGATCTTGAAATTCGCCCTTCCGCCTTGAAAGCTATCGCTAAAAAAGCGTTGGCCCGCAAGACTGGCGCACGGGGTTTACGCTCGATTTTGGAATTGGCACTTATTGACACCATGTACGAGTTGCCCAATGCCGCCAACGTCGATAAAGTTGTTGTGGATGAATCCACAATCGATGAAAACAAGCCACCTTTGCTGGTCTACCGTGAAGCGGCGAAGAAGGCTTGATTAGACTGGCTTTCCTGTGCGTTTACTCATATTTGAGTTGTCCGTCTCCAGTCAATAATCACATGCGGGTTGAAGACCCGCATAGTTGATCCATATTTAACAGGTAACAAAAAGGTTTCCTCATGTCTGGTCATACCCCATTGCCTGCCACTCCCCTTGACTTGCCACTGTTGCCATTGCGCGACGTGGTGGTTTTCCCGCACATGGTTATTCCCCTTTTTGTGGGACGGCCCAAGAGCATCAAGGCCCTTGAAGCTGCCATGGAGTCAGAGCGACGCATCATGCTGGTCGCGCAAAAAGCTGCGGCCAAAGACGATCCACTTGTGACCGACATGTTTGATGTCGGATGCGTTTCCACCATTCTTCAAATGCTGAAGCTGCCGGATGGCACGGTTAAAGTGTTGGTCGAAGGCCAGCAGCGCGCCCGAGTCAATAAAATTGAAGAAGGTGATTTGCATTTTTCTGCGAATGTGACTCCGGTTGAGGCGCAAGCAGAGCCTGAAGCCAAGCCTCGCGGCAAGGCGAGTGAAGTCGAGGCCTTACGTCGCGCCGTCATGCAGCAGTTTGACCAGTACGTCAAACTCAACAAAAAAATTCCGCCAGAAATCCTGACCTCGATCTCAAGCATTGATGACGTTGGTCGCTTGGCTGACACCATTGCTGCTCATTTGCCACTCAAGCTGGAAAGCAAACAAGCCGTTCTGAATCTTTCAAATGTGAAAGAGCGTCTGGAAAACCTGTTTGAGCAAATCGAGCGCGAAGTTGACATTCTGAATGTCGACAAGAAAATTCGTGGCCGTGTTAAACGCCAAATGGAAAAAAATCAGCGTGATTTTTATCTGAATGAACAGGTGAAAGCCATCCAGAAGGAATTGGGCGAGGGCGAAGATGGTGCTGACATTGATGAGATCGAGAAAAAGATCAAGTCATCCAAAATGTCGAAAGAGGCGCTGAAAAAAGCAGAGGGTGAGCTTAAAAAACTCAAACTCATGTCGCCTATGTCAGCAGAGGCCACGGTGGTGCGCAACTACATTGATGTCTTGACTGGTTTGCCGTGGGCTGGCAAAACCAAGATCAAGCACGATCTGGGTAACGCTGAGAAAGTGCTTAACGAAGACCACTATGGCTTGGATAAAGTAAAAGACCGCATTCTTGAGTATCTTGCGGTTCAGCAGCGCGTTGAAAAGGTGAAGGCGCCTATCTTGTGTCTGGTCGGACCTCCTGGCGTCGGCAAAACCTCTTTGGGTCAGTCGATTGCCAAGGCCACGGGGCGCAAATACATTCGCATGGCCTTAGGCGGCATGCGCGACGAAGCTGAAATTCGTGGGCACCGACGCACTTACATTGGCGCGATGCCAGGAAAAGTCCTGCAAAACCTGTCCAAAGTGGGAACGCGCAATCCACTTTTCTTGCTTGATGAAATTGACAAGCTGGGGACCGATTTCAGGGGCGATCCGTCAAGTGCTTTGCTTGAAGTGCTTGACCCTGAGCAAAACCACAAGTTTGGCGATCACTACGTCGAGGTGGATTTCGATTTGAGCGATGTCATGTTTGTGGCCACGTCCAATTCCATGAACATCCCGCCTGCGTTGCTGGATCGGATGGAAGTTATTCGACTTTCCGGTTACACCGAAGATGAAAAAACCAGCATTGCCATCAAATATTTGTTGCCCAAGCAACTGACCAACAATGGCGTCAAGAACGAAGAGCTATTGATCAGCGATGAAGCTGTGCGCGACATTGTTCGTTACTACACCCGCGAAGCTGGGGTTCGTTCTCTTGAGCGTGAACTCTCGAAAATATGCCGTAAGGTGGTTAAGGGACTGCAACTGAAGAAGATGGTGCCGCAGGTTCAGGTGACGGCCGATAACTTGAACGAGTTCCTAGGTGTTCGCAAATACTCATACGGTCGAGCCGAACAGCAAAACCAAGTGGGCCAGGTTGTTGGCTTGGCGTGGACTGAAGTAGGTGGTGATCTGTTGACGATTGAGGCCGCCATGATGCCCGGTAAAGGTGTTATCACGCGAACTGGCTCCTTAGGTGACGTGATGAAGGAATCTGTAGAAGCTGCCCGAACAGTGGTGCGCAGTCGGTCGCGTCGTTTGGGTATCAAGGATGAGTTTTTTGAGAAAAAAGACATTCACATTCACGTGCCAGATGGCGCCACTCCCAAAGACGGTCCCAGTGCGGGTGCAGCAATGACGACGGCCTTTGTTTCTGCCATGACGGGCATTCCGGTAAGGGGTGATGTGGCGATGACGGGTGAGATCACATTGCGGGGTGAAGTCACTGCCATTGGCGGTCTGAAAGAGAAACTTCTGGCTGCCCTGCGTGGCGGCATCAAGACGGTGATCATCCCTGAGGAAAATGCCAAAGACTTGCAGGACATTCCTGAGAATGTAAAAAATGGGCTGGAAATTGTTCCGGTACGTTGGATTGACAAAGTGCTGGAAATTGCCCTCGAAAGAATGCCGACGCTTTTGGTGGATGATGAACCTCTGGTTGCTGCGGTGGCAGAGGTGACTACGCCTGGTTCTGATTTGGCAGGCTCCGTAAAGCATTAATGTTTTGACTCTTTACTTGAGAGTAAAGAAAAGCAAGCTATAATTTAAGGCTGCAATATGCGGGAGTAGCTCAGTTGGTAGAGCGCAACCTTGCCAAGGTTGAGGTCGAGAGTTCGAGACTCTTCTCCCGCTCCATTTTAAAAAATGGAGTTTGCGGTTGATATATGCGGGAATAGCTCAGTTGGTAGAGCGATACCTTGCCAAGGTATAGGTCGAGAGTTCGA
>SESF01031004.1_pt1 | contig 11448 bp, 12 predicted proteins | sample 3171521 | NCBI WGS metagenome assembly SESF01 (sample SAMN10866945, study PRJNA518727) | freshwater metagenome | biome: subpolar coniferous forest; feature: holomictic lake; material: water; isolation source: holomictic Lake 227, 6 m and 8 m depth | place: Canada: near Kenora, Ontario | collected...
AGACAGCGGGGTCCACCTCACTCCGACCCTAATTTGAGTGCAAAACCGGGGGCTCCGGGATACACTCCGGCGGCATCGCGAGCGACATTGGCGCTTCGAGGCGGAAGGCATCGCAGGTCTGAAAATCAGGAGACAGCATGACAGCGGCGACACTATCCGTCGACCAGACAGCCTGCCTGGAACATTTGCGCAAGCGTATTAACGGTTATTCTTTCCATGAAGGGGCCGTTCTTATCAATGTTCCGTTGGTTCCGGTTGATGTTCTGGATGGTGATGTGGCGCGCAATCGGGGATATTTCGCCTACCCTCCCACGACCCAGCTTTATTTGTCCGCCATTCTGCGGAGCTTGAATGTAGAATCGATCGTTCTTGATTTGAATTTCGTTCTGCTGGATGAAGCCCGCAAGGACCAGCCCGATTTAACGGAAGCCTGGACGCGAGCCCTCGACGAGGCGCTGGCGCACTTCGACAAGCCGCTGGTCTGCGTTTCGCTGATGTTCGAATCCACCTATGAACAATATCTGCGAATTTGCCGCCACGTCCGCCAAGTCAAGCCGGGCGCCTGCATCGCCGCCGGCGGCGTCGCGGCCACCGCCGATCCCGAGAAGCTGCTGGCCGACGGGTCGGCGGATCTGGTTTTCCTCCATGAAGGGGAACGGCCGCTAGCCGCCTTTTACGGGTTCCTTGACGGGACTTCGGAAAAACCGCCCTTCAATCTAGCGTTCCGGGACGAGACCGGCGTCATTCGCCGTCTGGAATCTGTCGAAGGCGGGCCGGTCGAGATCGATATCCGCGAGGATTATCGCAAGATCGACGTCGCGGCCTATTGCCAGGTGGGCTCGCTCAGCAGCCTGTCGCGCATGCAGGGCATCGACGTGCCTTATGCTTCGGTGCTGTCGCGGCGAGGCTGCCGGGCCCGCTGTTCCTTCTGCGGGGTCCGGAATTTCAACGGCAAGGGTGTCCGGGTCCGCGAAGCCGTCAACGTCGTCGACGAGATGCGGCATCTGCACGACGTCTATGGCGTGCGTTACTTCGACTGGCTGGACGACGATCTGCTCTATGACCGGAGCGCGGCTCTGGCGCTGTTCCGCGAGATCGCCGAACGGTTGCCCGGCATCGCCTGGGGTGCGAACAACGGCCTGATCGCGGCGGCGATCGACGCCGAGATCATGGAGGCGATGCAGGCAAGCGGCTGCATCGCCTTCAAGATCGGCCTCGAGAGCGGCAACGCCGAAGTGCTGCGGGCGGTCCACAAGCCGACCAACCTCGACCGGTTCTTTCAGTTCGCCAAGCTGTCGAAGGACTTCCCCGGGCTTTTCGTGCTGGTGAACCTGATCATGGGCTTCCCGGGCGAGACGATCCGCCAGATGCGCGATTCCTTCGTGACATCGGTGCGGGGCGGCCTGGACTGGAACAGCTTCTACGTCTACCAGCACCTCAAAAATACCGAGCTGTACCTCAATTACGGCAGCGTCAGCGGCAGCGTTCTCGAGACCGACTACAGCAAGGACGGCCAAACGCCGACCGTGTTCGCCAAGGACAACAATCCGGTCCGGGGCGCCGCCTTCCGCGACATGGAGCTGGAAACCGATCTGGTTCGCAATTACGACGTTTTCACCCTGCCAGACGATTTGATTCCAAGCCGCGAACAATTGAAGGAAGTCTGGTTCACCTATAATCTGGTCTCGAATTTCCTGCTGAACCCCGCCTACCAAACCTCGTCCGACGTTCGTCTGGCCAATGCCGTCCGTTGGCAGCGGGCGTTGCAGCAAGCCTATTTGCGCGACGCCGCCATGGCGGCCAGCCTGTATTTTCTGGAATGGCGCCTGGGGCACCTGGGGACCGGCGAACTTGAGGCATTGCGCGGCGAAGCTCTGCGAAAGCTGAACCAATCGCCTTACTGGCAACAACGGGATCGAGCGTTCGGATTTTCCAGCATGCTCGACCGCCAACCGCCGGCGATTGATCCGCGTTGCTCCAGCTTCATCACGACGCCTTGAGGTCGGCGTCCTGAGTTCTCCTTTGGCGGGCGAGATCAGACGCCGCTTGATAACCGAGGGGGGAACGCTTACCTTCGGCTCCAGGTCGGGTGCGCGCGGAACTAGATATCCACAAGACGAAATATCCGACGGATCGGGGCGAGAGATGAAGATACTGGTGACCGGAGGCTGCGGATACAAAGGAACAGTTCTTGTTCCCAAGCTTCTCAGTAAAGGACATGAAGTCGTCGCTTTCGACATCATGTGGTTCGGCAATTTCCTCGCGCCTCATCCGCGGCTGACGGTGGTTCGGGGTGACGTTCGCGACCCCGACCAGATCGACCTTATCGGCGTCGACGCCATCGTCCACCTGTCGTCGGTGGCCAACGATCCCTGCGGTGATCTCGACCCCAAACTGACCTGGGAGATAAGCGCCCTCGCCACTATGCAGCTCGCCGACAAGGCGGTGCGGGCGGGCACCGTTAAGCAGTTCGTCTATGCCTCGTCGGGCAGCGTCTATGGCGTCAAGGAAGAGTTGCAGGTCACCGAAGACCTGGAGCTGAAGCCGATCTCCGAATACAACAAGACCAAGATGGTCGCGGAGCGGGTCATGCTGTCCTGCGGCGACCGCATGGCGGTGCAGATCATCCGTCCGGCCACTGTTTGCGGCTATTCGCCCCGCATGCGGCTTGATGTCGCGGTCAACATGCTGACCATGCAGGCCCTGACCCGGGGCGAGATCACCGTCCTCGGCGGCGCCCAGGCCCGGCCCAATATTCACATGGACGACATCACCGACGTCTATCTGCACTTTCTCGACCACCCGCAGCATCAGGGCATCTACAACGCCGGCTTCGAGAACCTCTCGATTCTGGAGATCGCCGAACTGGTGGCCGCGCGCATTCCGACCAAAATCACGGTCAAGCCGTCCAACGATCCCCGCTCCTACCGGGTCAACTCCGACCGGTTGCTGGCCACCGGTTTCCGGCCGAAGAAGGGCGTCGCCGACGCCATCGAGGAAATCCGCGCCAAATACCAGAGCGGCGAACTCAAGGACGAGGACCGCTTCCATAACCTGAAATGGATGCAGGCCACGGTTTTTTAAGGCGGCGGACGATGGCGATCCGGGACGGGTTTCTCGACTATGCCGACCGCCTCCAGGTGGCCCTCGCGGCGACCGACTGGCCGGCGTTGGAACAGCTGGCCGAAACGCTGCTGGAATGCTGGCAAACCGGGCGGCGGATCTTCGTCTGCGGCAACGGCGGCAGCGCCGCCAACGCCGCCCACATGGCCAACGACCTGATTTACGGCATCGCCAAGCGCGAGGCGCCGGGACTGCGCATTCACGCCCTCACCGCCAACGTCGCGGTGCTGACCTGCCTCGCCAACGACGAGGGCTACGACGAGGTGTTCGCCCGCCAACTCGCGGTCGACGCCCGGCCCGGCGACGTGCTGATCGCGCTCTCGGGCAGCGGCAATTCCCCGAACATCCTCAAGGCGCTGGAACAGGCCGCCGCCATGGGGGTGTGCAGCTTCGCCATCCTCGGCTATTCGGGCGGCAAGGCGAAGCGACTGGCCGATGTGCCGATCCATTTTGCCATCGACGACATGCAGATCAGCGAAGACCTGCAACTGATCGTCAATCACATGATCATGCAGTGGTTGTACGCCAACCGCGCGCTGAGAGGACCGGCATGACCCAGCCTTCGAAACTCCTGGTGCTCGGCAGCAATTCCTTTTCCGGGGCCAGCTTCGCCGCCTACGCCCTGGAACAGGGCGCCGAGGTGTTGGGGGTTAGCCGCTCCGAGGAGCCGCACGACTGCTTCCTGCCCTACCGCTGGTCGGGCCGGGACGCCGGCTTCCGCTTCTTCGCCTATGATCTCAACCACGATCTCGAGCGGCTGATGGCGCTGATTGAGGCCGAGCGGCCGAGCCATGTCGTCAATTTTGCGGCGCAAAGCATGGTCGCCGAGAGCTGGCGCCATCCCGAGCACTGGTTCGAGACCAACGTGGTGGCTACCATCAAGTTTCACGACCGGCTGCGCCGCTGCGACTTTCTGGACAAATACGTCCACATCACTACCCCCGAGGTCTACGGCAGCACCAGCGGCTTCATCCGCGAGGACGCGCCGTTCAACCCGAGCACGCCCTACGCGGTGTCGCGGGCGGCCGCCGACATGAGTCTCAAGACCTTTCACGAGGCTTATGGTTTTCCGGTGATCTACACCCGTGCCGCCAACGTCTACGGGCCGGGACAGCAGCTCTACCGGATCATTCCGCGCACCATCCTGTTCCTGCGGACCGGCCGCAAGCTCAGTCTGCATGGAGGTGGCCTGTCGCAGCGCTCGTTCATCCACATCCGCGACGTCTCGGACGCCACCTGGCGGGTGATGACCAGGGGCGCGCTCGGTGAGACCTATCACATCTCGACCACCGAAATCGTGACGGTGCGCGGTCTGGTCGAACGCATCTGCGCCAGGCTCGGGCTGCCGTTCGAGGATCACGTCGAGATCGTCGGAGAGCGGCTGGGCAAGGACTTGGCCTATCGGCTCGACAGTACCAAATTGCGCGAAACCCTAGGCTGGGCCGACCGGATCAGCCTCGATTCCGGCCTGGAAGACTGTGTGAAATGGGTGGACGAGAATCTCGACGAGATGCGCGCCCTGCCCGTCGACTACGCCCACAAACCATAGGCTCCCCATGGACACCCCGCACGACGGCCTGGACCGGACGGCGCGCCTGCTGCGGGCGCGGATCATCGAGACTTCCCAGCGCACTGGCACGCCTCATCTGGGCTCATGCCTCTCCTGCGTCGATATTCTGACCGTCGCCTATTTCCAGGTGCTGCGCATCGATCCCGCCAATCCGCGAGATCCCGACCGCGACCGCTTCATTCTCAGCAAGGGCCACGGCGCCACGGCGCTGTTCCAGGCACTGGCCATGCGCGGCTTCTTCCCGCTCTCCCTGATGGACGATTACGGCGAGGACGGCAGCGTCTTCGGCGAACATCCGCCGACCCCCGATCATCTGCCCGGCGAGGCCGCCAATCCCGGTTCGCTCGGCCACGGCCTGCCGCTGGGGCTGGGCATGGCCTTTGCCGGCCGGCTGCAAGGGCAGGATTTCCGGGTGTTCGCGGTACTGGGAGGCGGCGCTGCTCGCCCCCGCCATCGGGCTGGAGCGGGTGGCGGTGATCATCGATTACAACAAGTGGCAAGCCACCGGCCGCAGCGATGAAATCACCGCCCTGCCGTCGCTGGCCGGTAAATGAGCGGCGTTCGGCTGGAGCGTCCACGAGGTCGACGGCCACGATCCGGCCGCCCTGGCGGCGCTGATGGAGCGGGTGCCCGACGGCAGCGGCAAGCCGGTGGCGATCATCGCCCACACGGTCAAGGGCAAGGGAGTGTCGTTCATGGAAGACGACAACAACTGGCATTACCGGATTCCGACCCTGGACGAGGTGACCGCCGCCAAGCGGGAATTGGGGCTGTCATGAGAAACGCCTTCGTCGACGAGATTCTCAACCTGGGCAAGGTCACCCCGCGTCTGGTCGTGCTTTCAGGGGATATCGGCAACAAGCGATTCGACAAGTTCAAGGCCGCCGCGCCCGGCCGTTTCCTCAATTGCGGCATCGCCGAGGCCAACATGATGGGCATGGCCCTCAATGGTTTCCGGCCGGTGGTCTACACCATCACTCCCTTCACCACCACCCGCTGCTTCGAACAGATCCGCGTCGATGTCTGCTACCACCGGGTGCCGGTGCTGATCGTCGGCACCGGTTCGGGGCTGTCCTATGCCGAGTTGGGGCCGACCCATCATTCCTGCGAGGACATCGCGATTTTGCGCTCCTTGCCGGAAATGGTGGTGCTGTGCCCGGCCGACGCCGCGGAAATGCGCCAGGGCCTGCGCGCCGCGCTGCTTCAGGATCAACCGGTCTACATGCGCATCGGCAGGAAGGGCGAACCGACGGTCCACGCCGCCCCGCCCGCCGAATTCCAAATCGGCAAGGCGATCACCATTCGCGCCAGCGATGATCTCTGCCTGATCGGAACCGGCAACATGGTTTCGGTGCTGGTCGAGGCCGCCGGGCTGCTGGCGGAACGGGGCGTCTCGGCGCGGGTCGAGAGTTTCCACACCGTCAAGCCGCTGGACGGCGAGCGACTGGCCGAGATTTTCGAGCGCTATCCCAGCGTCGTGGTGGCCGAGGAGCACAGCGTCGTCGGCGGACTGGCCGGGGGGCGGTGGCGGAATGGCTGGCGGCGCGCGGCGGCACGCGGGCGCGCTTTCGGAGTTTCGGAGTGCCCGACGCCTTCATCCATAGCGTCGGGTTCCCAGGACGACATGCGCCGGCGCTTCGGCCTCACCCCCCAGGCCATCGCCGACGCGGTCGGATCATGAAGGATCACGGGTGGTGAGGATCGGTCTCGACTTCGACAACACCATCGTCAGCTATGACCGCCTGTTCCATAAGGTGGCGGTGGAGGGCGGACATGTTCCGGTGGACCTGCCGGTGTCGAAGCTGGCGGTGCGCGACTATCTGCGCGGCATCGGCCGCGAACCGGTCTGGACCGAGATGCAGGGTTATGTCTACGGCGCCCGCCTGCTCGAGGCCGAGGCCTTCGAGGGGGTCGCCGGATTTCTCGCCTGGGCGCGGCAGGAGGGACTGTTCGTGGCCATCGTCAGCCACAAGACCCGCCATCCCTTCATCGGCCCGCCCGACGACCTCCACGCCATGGCCCGGGCCTGGATCGAGCGCCATCTGGCCGACACCGCCGGCCCGCTAATTACGAATCAGCGGGTCCATTTCGAGCTAACCAAGGAGGAGAAGCTGGCGCGCATCGCCGCCGGGGCCTTCGACTGCTTCGTCGACGATCTGCCGGAAATCCTCACCGCCTCGGCCTTTCCGGAGAATACCGCGCCGGTACTGTTCGACCCCGATGGCCGGGGACATGCCGGAATCGGCGCCTGCGTCACCAGTTGGGCCAACCTCCGCGCCCTCGTCGAGGCGCGATGGCGGCACCGGTCATGATCGAAGTCGTTCAGACCCTGTGGCGAGCCGCCGGGGGACCAGCCGGCGCCATTGTTTTGCGCTCCTGCGGCGTCAGCGGCAACAACCGGGTCTATCTCGCCACCGGGCCGAACGGCGAACAGGTGATCGCCAAGGCTTATTTCCGGCATCGTCCGGGCGAACGCGACCGGCTGGCCGCCGAATGGGACTTTCTCAACCACGCCCTGCGAGCCGGCGTCGCCTGTGTTCCCCGGCCGATCCGGCGCGACGATGCCGCCCGGTTAGCGCTTTATGAATTCATCGAGGGGCGACCGCTGAGCGCCGCCGAGATCGGACCGGACCAGGTGGCCGCCGCCGCCGCCTTCATCGCCGCCCTCAATGCCGCCGGTCCGGATGCCCGCGACCCCGGAACGGCGTTGCCCGAGGCCGCCGAGGCGGCTTTTTCTCTCGCCGACCATTGCGCAGTGGTCGACCGCCGGCTCGTCCGGTTGGCCGAAGCCCGGATGTCCGGCGACGCCGAAGCGTTGCGCCTGCTCGAGAAGATCCAAGCCTTCTGGGCGCGAACCAAGGGTGCCGTCCTTGCCGGCGCCAGCGCGCTGGGGCTGGAGCCGGAGCAACCGATTCCGCCGGGAGAGCGGCTGATCTCGCCCTCCGACTTCGGCTTTCACAACGCCCTGCTCCGGCCCGACGGTGACCTTGCCTTCATCGACTTCGAATACGCCGGCTGGGACGACGTGGCCAAGCTGGTCTGCGACTTCTTCCTTCAACCCGCCGTTCCGGTGGAACCAGCCTTGCGAGAACATTTTCTGCCGCCGGTTCTGGCCCGCGCCGAAGATCCGGGGCGCGCTCGCGCCCGGATCGGGCTGCTGCGACCGATGTTCGGCGTCAAATGGTGCTGTATCATGCTCAATCGCTTCCTGCCGGAGCGGAACGAGCGCGCCCGCTTCGCCGACCCTGATCACGATCCGGCCAGCCGACAGCGCGCCCAACTGGACAAGACCCGCAACGCCTTGCAGAAACTGGTGATGGACCCATGGCTTACGTAGATTTCCTCTCGGTCATCCACAAAAGCACGACCCGCGACTATCTGGCCCGGGTCAACGATCCCGACTATCCCAAGGCCAAAGCGGCCCGGTTAGGCAAGCAGTGGGATTTCGACTATTGGGACGGCGACCGCCGGATCAATTACGGCGGCTATCGCTACGATGGCCGCTGGGCCAAGGTGGCGAAGGCCATGGCCGACCATTACGGCATCAAGGCCGGCGACCGAATTCTCGACGTCGGCTGCGGCAAGGGGTTCCTGCTCTACGACTTCACCCAGGTGGTGCCCGGTGTGGAAGTCCACGGCATCGACATTTCCGGTTACGCCATCGCCAACGCTAAGGAGGAAGTCCGCGACCGCCTCCAGGTCTGCTCGGCCGAGGCGCTGCCGTTTTCCGACCAGCATTTCGACTTCGTCTTCTCGATCAACACCCTGCACAATCTCTACTGTCACCAACTCGACAAATCCTTACGGGAGATCCAGCGGGTTGGCAAGGATAGAAAATATATTTGCGTTGAATCCTATCGGACAGAGGAAGAGAAGGTCAACCTACTCTATTGGCAGGTAACCTGCGAGGCCTTCAATACTCCGGACGAGTGGGAGTGGTGGTTCAAGAATAGCGGATACACTGGCGACCATTCCTTCATCTATTTCGAATAGGACACAAAGCCATGGCCCTCCCCCGCTCCATGAAAGCCGCTATCCTGGTTGAGCAGCGCAAGCCGCTGGTGGTGGCCGAAATCCAGCTTCCCGATCATCTCGAGCCGGGACAGGTTCTGGTCAGGAACAGGTGCAGCGGCATCTGCGGCTCGCAACTGGGCGAGATCGATGGCGTGAAGGGCGAGGACAAGTTTCTCCCCCACCTGCTCGGCCACGAAGGCTGCGGCACGGTACTGGAGACCGGGCCGGGGGTGCGCCAGGTCAAGGCCGGAGATATGGTGGTCCTGCACTGGCGCAAGGGACCGGGCATCGAGGCCGCGCCGCCGGTCTATTCCTGGGAGGGCCGGCGGATCAACGCCGGCTGGGTCACCACCTTCAACGACCATGCCATCGTTTCGGAAAACCGCCTGACCCCGGTTCCCGCCGACACCGACCCTGAGATCGCCGCCCTCTTTGGCTGCGCCATCACCACCGGCTTCGGCGTGGTGGTCAACAACGCCCGGCTGACCATCGGAGAATCGGTGGTGGTGTTCGGGGCCGGCGGCATCGGCCTCAACATCGTCCAGGCGGCGGCTCTGGTCTCGGGCTGGCCGGTGGTAGCGGTCGATCTCCATGACAACAAGCTGGAACTGGCCCGCTCCCTCGGCGCGACCCATACCATCAACGCCGGCAAAGAGGACGCCGGGGCGGTCCTGCGCAAGATTTTCGGTCCCGCCGGCGTCGACGTCTTCATCGACAACACCGGCAAGCCGGCGATCATCGAACTGGGCTATGAGTTGACCAAGCCCCAGGGCCGGCTGATTCTGGTCGGGGTACCCCGCAAGGGCGACAATGTCAGCCTTTACTCGCTGCCGCTCCATTTCGGCCGGCAGATTCGCGGCTCCCAAGGCGGCGAAGCCGTGCCCAATCTCGACATTCCGCGTTACCTCGCCCTGCACCGCGAGGGGCGGGTGCAGTTCAACCACCTGATCTCCCGCCGCTTCTCCCTTGACGAGATCAACGAAGCCATTGACACGATGCGCGGGGGAAGCGCTGCCGGCCGGTGCGTCGTGACTCTGTGATCTCCGTCCGCGCGGCCTTTCCGGATTCCGGCATTGATGGCCTCCAGCGACGACGATATCGACGCGACAATCTCGCTCACCTGCGGACGTTTGCAAATGCCAACCATCGCGCACCTCATCACCACTCTTGAGCGCGGCGGCGCCGAAGCCATGCTGAGCAAGCTGGTGCGGGTTCAGGCGACCCAGGGCGTGCGGCCAGTGGTGATCTCTCTGACCGGCGCCGGCGCCTATGGCCCCGAACTGGAGCGCGCCGGCATCGCCGTGTGGTCCCTGGGCATGAGCCGCGGCGTGCCCGAGCCCATGGCCCTGTTCCGGCTGATCGGCATTCTGCGGCGCGAGAAACCGCAGCTTTTGCAGACTTGGCTGTATCACGCCGATCTGCTCGGCCTGCTGGCGGCCCCACTGGCTGGCGTGCCGCGGCTGTGCTGGAACCTGCGCTGTTCGGACATGGACAGGCGCGGCTATTCCCGGCTGTCGCGCTGGTTGCCCAAACTGCTGGCCTGTTTCTCCGGCCGTCCCGACGCGGTGTTGATCAATTCCGAAGCCGGCCGACGGCTGCACCATCGGCTCGGCTACCGCCCCAGGCGCTGGCAGGTGATCGCCAACGGCTTCGACACCGAGCTCTACCGGCCTGACCCGGCGGCCCGCCGGCAGGTCCGGGCGAGCCTCGCCGTGCCCGACGACGCCTTGGTGGTGGGACTGATCGCCCGGTTCGATCCGATGAAGGATCACGCCACCTTTCTCGCCGCCGCCGAACGGGTGGCCCGGCGCCATCCCAACGCGCGCTTCGTGCTGGTCGGACGAGACGTCGAAGCCGGTAATCCTGCCTTCGCCACCACCACCACCGGCCAGCTGGCGGGGCGGGTGAGCCTGCTCGGCATCCGCTCGGATATGCCACACCTGATGGCCGGGCTGGATATTTGCTGCCTCAGTTCGGCCTTCGGCGAAGGCTTTCCCAACGTCATCGGCGAGGCCATGGCTTGCGGCGTCCCTTGTGTGGTCACCGATGTCGGTGATGCGGAGTGGATCATCGGCGACACCGGCCGTGTGGTCCCGCCCGTCAACCCCACCGCTCTTGCCGGGGCCCTCGACGATCTGCTGGAGTTGCCGCCCGATGTGCGGTGGCGGTTGGGCGCAGCGGCGCGGCGGCGCATCGAAGAAAATTTCTCGATCGGCATCATCGCCGAGCAATACCGCGAGGTCTATTCCGCTTTGATTGGCGCGTAATCTTTCGGCCGCGTCCAATCCCCTTGGGGGGGAGAGCATGCGAAAGTGTGGGGCCCTCTCCGTCGCCAAATCTCGCCTGTCAGGAAAACGGTGATTAAATCCACCGAAGAGTGGTAAATACTGAGGCGGCTCAAGCCGGGGCTGGAACCCCCGACCTGAGCCTAGGCCCTGTTGACAAAGGGGATTCTGATTACGTACTTCCCTCAGCCTCTCTGCCGTGGCACAAAAGCGGAACAAAGTGTTGGCGGCGTAGGGTTTTCAGATGGCTCGAAACTCGGTGCAATTTCAGAAGGGGCTCAGCGAAGCAGTGTTCGGAACGTGTCAACGATTGTGAGACAGCGGGTGGGATAATTTAGGCCGAAGTTTACACTTGCGAAATCGACACCCCATTGATCCGACGCAAACTTTTGCCGGTTGGCCTTTTCAGTTACTGGACACGGACGGGGTCAAGGTCGAGCAGCCTGAATGCGGCCT
>SESF01017761.1_pt1 | contig 11445 bp, 7 predicted proteins | sample 3171521 | NCBI WGS metagenome assembly SESF01 (sample SAMN10866945, study PRJNA518727) | freshwater metagenome | biome: subpolar coniferous forest; feature: holomictic lake; material: water; isolation source: holomictic Lake 227, 6 m and 8 m depth | place: Canada: near Kenora, Ontario | collected...
ACTCCCTTCTTTATCCGTGTTATCCGCGATCTGCGTGGTTTCAACTACCGTTTTTGGGACAAAGGGTTCTAGCCCGACGGCGGAAGCCCGCACGCAGCCAACCCATAAACAATAAGCTCGCCTGATCGAAAATGGGGTGGGGTAGGGGGGGCTATAGGTATAGTGTTATATTAGGGTGGTACCAGGCCGGTGGGAGATCCCCCGCAGCGGAGGGACGGGGAGGATGAATTCGGTTTTCTTATCAGCTTGGGGTGGTTTTGGCCTGGCTGGGCGCGTGCCTGTTTGTGGGTGTCTGTGGCAACGCGGTTGGCTTGCGGTTGTCTTCAGCCGCACGGGGGAGCCGGTGCCGGGCTGCGGGTCGCCGTTTGGGTTGGGGATTCCACTCTCCGTCAGCAGGGTCTTCGGGGCCTGGTCCAGCGCGCTTTCCCGGTCCCGTTTTTAACCCGTTTTCCCGTTGACGCCCGCCGGGAGTTCTGCTCTCTTGCGTCCCGATGTCTGCTGATTCAGTTAATAACATGTCGAATCGTTCGTTCAGCCGTCGTTCTTTCCTGAAGACGCTCGGCACCGCCGCTCTGGCCACGCCCTTTGTCACCCGCGACTTGATCGCCCGGCCCCCCAGCGAGGTGCTGCGTCACGCCAGTTTCGGCGCCGGCGGCATGGCCTGGTCGGACCTCACTGAGATCGCCAAGTTCAAGCGCGTGCAGTTGGTGGCGGTGGCCGAGGTGGATTTGAGGCGCACTGCGGACCTAAAGAAGCGTTTTCCGACCACGAGAATCTACCAGGACTGGCGCGAGCTGCTCGACAAGGAAGGCAAGCACCTCGATTCGGTGAATGTTTCCACCCCCGACCACATGCATGCGCCCATCGCGATGAGCGCGCTGCAGTTGGGCAAGAACGTCTATTGCCAGAAGCCCCTGACGCATGACCTCTACGAGGCGAGGAAGCTGACTGAGGTGGCCCGCTTGAAGCGAGTCGCCACGCAAATGGGCATCCAGATTCACTCGTCGAGCTTCTACCGGATGGCGGCGCTGCTCGTGCAGGCCGGGGCCATTGGCCAGGTCAAAGAGGTTCACTCCTGGGTTGGCGCTCGCTGGGGCGATCCGGCTCCGAGTCCCGACGTATCCGATCCCGTGCCGGCCGGCATGAATTGGGATCTTTGGCTGGGGGTTTGCGCCGAGCGGCCCTTTATTGGCAATGATCACTATCACCCGGTGAACTGGCGCAAGCGCCTCGACTTTGGCACCGGTTCGCTTGGGGACATGGCTTGCCACATCTTCGATCCGGTGTTCATGTCGCTCGGGCTGACCGCGCCCATCTCGGTCCGTTCTGAAGGGGCCGGTCCGAACCAGTGGAACTGGCCGCTGGACTGCGAGGTGCATTACGTATTTCCCGGCACGCGGTTTACGGCGGACAAGACGCTCCCGCTGACCTGGTACGACGGCTCACGCAGGCCACCGGCGGAGATCCGCGCGCTGCTGGAAGGAGACGATTTTCCGGGTGGCGGCTCCATATTTGTTGGCACGCAGGGGGTGTTGGTGCTGCCGCATATCGCGCGGCCGATGCTCTATCCCGACAAGCGGTTCAGGGACCTCAAGTTCCCGGATGTCAAAGAGGAAGACCATTGGGGCAGATATGTGGAAGCCTGTTTGGGCGGCTTGCGGACAACCGCCGGCTTCGACTACTCGGGGCCGCTGGCGGAGGCGGTTTTGGTGGGCACCGTCGCCGTGCGGCTCCCCAAAGCCACGCTCCATTGGGACGCACCGGCCTTGGCTTTCGCCGAGGCCGAGGCAAACCAGTTCGTCCGTCGCCAATACCGCAGTGGTTGGGCGGTTAAGGGGCTCTCCTGAGGTGCAGGGCTGCTCTAAAGTCGGTCCGGGCCATTCCAAACCCGAGATCCGAAGACCGAAGGCCGAAAGAAACCCGCAGGCCGAGGTCCGAATTGATAGCCACCCCGGCGGAGCAGCAGCAATCGAATCAGGCCATTCTCGGAATTCGGATTTCGGCCTTCGGTCTTCGGATTTCAGGGCTGCGAACATGATCTTCCCCAACTGGCCGGACTTTAAAGCAGCCCTGCCTGAGGCGTTCCGTCTGCGGATTTGCTATTGCCGCCCCGTCGGGGCAGGGTTTTGCCATGCTTAAAGCTCTCCTGCTTTCGCTCTGCCTGCTGGCGTGGGGCGTGCCGCTCCCTCTGCCCGCCGCTGACGAACCGGCGAAGCCGGAAGACAAAGCGGCCGCCGACCACGGCAAGGAAGCCGCCAAACCGGGCGAGCCCAAAGAGGAGTTGGTCAAGACGCAGCACAGCGTCACCATTAACGGTCAGAAGCTGGACTACACTGCGGTCGCCGGCACGATCCTGCTCCGCGACAACGAAGACAAACCCACCGCCGCCATCTTCTACCTCGCCTACACCAGGGACGACGCGCGCGACCCGGCCCGTCGCCCGGTCACCTTCTCGTTTAACGGCGGTCCCGGCGCTTCGTCCGTGTGGATGCACCTCGGGCTGCTGGGACCACGCCGGGTGCTCCTCAAAGAGGACGGCAGTGCCCTGCCGCCCCCTTATAAGCTGGTGGACAATGAGTTCTCGCTGCTTGATGAGACCGACCTGGTGTTCATCGACCCCGTCAGCACCGGCTTCAGCCGCGCCGTCAAGCCCGACGACGCGGGGAAGTTTCACAGCGTGGAGAGCGACCTTCGTTCGGTAGCGAACTTCATCCGGCTTTACACCACGCGGAATAACCGCTGGGGCTCCCCCAAGTTCATCATTGGGGAGAGCTATGGCACCACGCGCGCTGCCGGGCTTACCGGCGAACTGCGCGAGCGCCAGCGCATGAACGTCAACGGCATCATGCTCGTCTCCACCGTGCTGAACTTCGAGACCATCTCCTTCGCGCGGGGCAACGACTTGCCGAACGTTCTCTATTTGCCGAGCTACACCGCCTCGGCCTGGTACCACAAGAAGCTTCCGCCCGACCTCCAGCAACTCCCCGTCGCCGAGGCCATGGCCAGGGCGGAGACCTTTGCGGCCCGGGATTACAACCATGCCCTCCTGCTCGGTTCCGCGCTGCCTGCGGAAACGCGCCGGGCCGTCGTCAAAGAGCTGGCGCGGCTGACCGGGCTGTCCGATGAGTTGATCGACCGCGCGAACCTGCGCCTGCCCCTGGGCCGTTTCGCCGGGGAACTCCTGCGCACCGAAGACCGCGTTATCGGCCGATTTGACGCGCGCTACAAGGGCTATGTGCGTGATCGCCTCTCCGGCGGTATGGAATACGATCCGAGCCTCGAGGCTATCGCCAGCGTTTTCGCCTCTACTTTCAACAGCTACGTGCGGGCGGAGCTGAACTACAAGAGCGACTTGCCCTACGAAATTCTTACCGGCGTCCAATGGGATTGGGGCGAGCAGAACCGCTTTCTCAACGTGGCAGAGACGCTGGCCGACAGCCTTACGCGCAACCCCTACCTCCGCGTCCACGTCGCTTGCGGCCTCTACGATCTCGCCACGCCCTGGTCCGCTGTTCGCTACACCTTTAACCATCTCCAAGTGGATCCCGACCTGGCGAAGAACATCACCCTGGACACCTACACCGCCGGCCACATGATGTACCTGAACCTGCCCGACCTTAAGAAGCAAAAGGCCGACCTGGCCCGGTTCATCCGCGACGCCACCGCCGCCAACTAGTGCAAATAAGCGATACCTGGCCGCCGCGTGAGGGCGCGCCGCCAACAGGAGGCTTGTAGGCCGCGTGCCCTCACGCGGCGCTATCGCGAACTTCTGCCACCAAGCCCTAACCGCAGATCCGCGCTGGATCGTCGAATCATACGGATATGAAGTGCCTTGATTCTATGAACTCCGCAAGGCATTGGGTCAAAACCTAGCGGCATTGGACCTCCGGTCTGCCGGTTAGCGCAAAGGTTACCGTGCGCGCCCTCATTTTTGTGCATTATTTCCGAACTCCCCGGCTCGCTGAACCGTCGAATCATACGGATAGGAAGTGGCTTGATTCTATGAATACCAAAGTATGGATGGTGAGCCTGGTGTTTCCAGGCGTAGCAGCTCTGATCACCGGCTGTGCGGAACCACAGGTTGCTTACGTGCCCGTTTATCACGTTCAACCGGCCTACGTGGTCCAGCAGCCCTATCCTCCGCCAGTCTTTTACCAGGTGCCGCCGGCGCCGCCTGAGCCTGCCCCGGGTAGCGGATCGGCAGCCCCGACCGGCGACTGGCAGGCCCCACCCGCGCCCGCGGCTCCGGTAGTGGTGCCAGCGCCGCCGCCGCAACCGGTGAGCGCGCCCCCGCCGAGGGTTATCGTGGTTCCAGCGGCTCCTCCGCCACTACTGGTCGAAGCCAGGCCGTACGCGCCGGGTCCCTACTATGTGTGGACTTCGGGGTATTGGGCCTGGAACGGCAACTGGGTTTGGGTCAGTGGCCGATGGGTGGCCAGGCCGCGGCCCACTGCCGTTTGGGTGAGCGGCCATTGGTCGCCGCACGGCCACGGCTACGTTTGGATCGGCGGCGGCTGGCGCTAGCGGCGGCTTATGCCGGCGGCTTCACCACGGCGATCACCATGGCGTCCGGCAGGAGATACTTCTGCGCCACGGCTTTGATCTGCTCCAGGGTGACGGCTTCGTAGAGAGCGTCTTCTTGCTCGGTGTGGGCGTAGCCGAGGTCGTAAAGCTCGTCGAGAGCGTTGGCCATGGCGAAACTGCCCAGGTCCTGCCGCGCGATTTTCCGTTGGCCAATGACCTTGGCCTTGGCCCGCTTGAGTTCCTCCGGGGTGATCCCCTCGTCCCGCAGCAACTGGGCCTCGCTCAGCAATTCCGCTTCCACCAGGCTGGCTTTTTCCGGAGCGGTGCCCGCGTAGAAGACGAAGTAACCCGGCACGAGGCCGATGACGTTCTGCGCGCCGACATAATAGGCCAGTCCGAGCTTCTCGCGGATGCGCAGAAACAGGCGCGAGCCCAGGTCGCTGCAGGTTTCCTGCAGCATCTCCAAGGCATACCGGTCGGCGCTGTGAACGGTTGTGCCACGGTAGCCGAGGATCAGCACCGCCTGCTTCTTGTCGCGGATCTCCGTGACACGTACGACGGAGTCTAAAGTCTCGAGCCTAGAGTCTAAAATCGCTTTTTGTGCGGGCTTCCAAGTGCCAAAGGCTTTTTCCACGGCGTCCCTGACTTCGCTGCTATTGACGTCGCCGTAAATGGCCAGCACGCAATTATTCGGCCGGGCGAACTTAGCGTGGAACGCTTTCGCATCCGCGACCTGGATCTTCTCGACACTGGCCTCGGAGCCGAGCGCGTCCAACCCGTAGCCGTACTTGCCGAACAATGCCTGGCGCATGGCCAGGGAAGCGCTCTGGAGCAAATGGTCCTTTTGCGCGCGGATGCCGGCCAACTGAACCTGGCGTTCACGCTCCAATGCCGGGGCGGGGAAGGTTGGGTTCAGCAGCACGTCGGTCAGCAAGTCCAGTCCCGTGGCGAAATCGCCGCTCATGACTTCGGCATTCACGCCAAAGCTGTTGTTCCCGCCGTAGCTGTCGATGCTGCCGCCAATGGACTCGACTTCTTTGGCAATATCCTCCGCCGAACGCCGCGTGGTTCCCTTGAGCAGCAGCTTGCCCATCAACTGGGTGACGCCGTTGTTGTCGGGGGTCTCGGCCAGCACTCCGCCCTGGAAGACCGTGCGGAACTCGACGAACGGGAGCCGGTGGTCCTCCTTTACCAGCAGCCGCAGGCCGTTTGCGAGTACGAACTTCCGCACCGGATGGTCCTGCGTCGTCTCCCCTTCAAACAGCGGCTTCGGCGTTGCCCCGGTGGGCAGCAGCGAGTAGAGCGTGCGGTTCTCGGGGGCCAGGTACTCCCGGGCGACGCGCTGGAGATCGGCGGGCGTGACGCGTTTGACCGCCGCCAGGTAGCGCTCGGAAAAATTCAGGTCGTTGGCCGCCAGCCAGCTTCCGCCCAGGTCCTGGGCCTGGCCCTGCATGGTCTTGCGCGTCGAGAGAGTGGCCGAGACGAACTGCTTCACCGCTTTGCTCAACTCGTCCGCCGCCACCGGGGTGGCCTTCATCTTCTCCAGCTCGGCCAGCATGGCGTCGCGCGCGGCGGCGAACTTGTCCGCATCGACCGTCGCGCTGAGACCGAACAAGCCGGGATTGCCCGGGCTGTAAGTCCAGGCATCGACCGAGTTCACCAGGCCCTTGTTTTCGCGCACTTCCCGGTACAACCGCGAGCTGCGGCCATTGCCGAGCAAGGCCGCCAGCACATCGAGAATCGGCACGTCCGGATGGCGCACCGCCGGGATGTGCCAGGCGATAAAGAGGTAGCCCAGCTCAATCGTCGCTTCTTCGATGATCTCGCGCGGAGCGGTCTGCTTTGGTTCCTCGGGCAGGATGACGGGCGGAAGCGCGCGAGCCTTGCTCTTGGCGTAGGCCGCGCGGACCTGGCCGACCACCTCTTCCGGCTTCACATCGCCGACCACCACGTAGAAGAGATTATTGGGGGCGTACTTTGCGTGGTAATATGCCAGGATGTCGGCCGGCTTCAGCTCATTGAAAATGTCCGGGTAGCCGATGACGGTGAAACGATACGAGCTCCGGGTGTAGGCGGTTTCAAACAGGCGGCGGCCCGCGCGGCGGCCCGGATCGTCCACGTTCATGTCCATCTCGCGCAGGATGACTTGCATCTCCTTGGCCAGCTCGTCCGGCGGCAGGGTTGCGTTCTGCATGATGTCGCACAAGATATCGATGGCGACTTTTGCCCCGGTGTTCGGGACATCGATATGAAACACGGTGCGATCGAACGAGGTGTAGGCGTTCATGTAGCCGCCCGCTTCCTGCACTTCCTGGTCGATCCGGCTGCCCGGGCGGGTGGTGGTGCCCTTGAAGAGCATATGTTCCAGCACATGCGACAACCCGGCGCCTAACCATTTGCCCTCATGAATGCTGCCCGCCATGCACCACGCCTGGACCGAGACCACCGGCGCGCTGTGGTCTTCGCGAATAATAATGACCAACCCGTTGTCGAGCGTGGTCACTTTCACGCCCGGCGGGATCGCGGGGATAGGGGCCGCGGTGGATGAATCGAGGGGCATCTAGTCGCGTTTCTAAGGTTTGGCCTCCGGCGACTGCGCGGGCTTGGGCTCCGGCGGTTGGACGGTCTGCTTGTTCTTGGGCAGGAACGGCTTGCGGAACGCGGCGTCGAAGTCGTAGCCGTGCTGGAAGTCAGCCCGGCTGTCCTTCTGGGTTTTGGCCAGCCAACCCACCTCGATCATGTTGAAGACGATCTCGCCAAAGTCCGCGCAGCACTGCACACCCCATTCCTCGAGCACGGTCTTGGTCATGGGCCCGAACTGCACCAGCGCAAACTCGCGGATGCCCCCCAGCAATTCCTGCCCCGAGACGTGGCGGATGCGGCCACGCGGGTCCTTCCCGACAGTCTTCTGGGTATGATCCAGCGCCTCGCGGACAAATAGATAGACGTCGCGTTGATATCGCGGGTCTTTGCCCTGGATCTTTACCAGTGCTTCTTCAAAACTGACTTCGTGCATGTTTACGGTTGTGACGTTTCTGTGACCTGGGCCGGCGGATGCGCCGCCCGATGCGTCTTGACCGCCCAGCCTGTCAGGAGCAAGCCCAAAATGATACACAGAACCAGTTGTTCCTGTTTGGTCAGGCGGTACACGCACGGCAATGTAGCCTGACGCCGGCCGGTTCACAATGATTGAATGAGTCGAAATTGCGCTGGCCAAAGGCCAGTGGTGTCGCTTAAAATCGGAACCACGAATCAACGCCCGTTGGCGGGACCGGGCGGGAACCAAAACATCGTATCGTATGCCGACGAAGCATTATAGGCGCAGCAGGAGTCTTAGGTCTGTTTGTGGCACGGCGCTCATTGTAGCGGCGATGTCGCTGGCTTCTCATGCGCAGAACTACAGCATTGACTGGTCCACCACTGATGGCGGTGGCGGCACCAGCACCGGCGGTGTTTACTCTGTTACCGGCACCATCGGCCAACCGGATGCCGGCCACATGAGCGGTGGCAACTACTCCGTGGAAGGCGGATTCTGGGGTGTGATCGCCGCGGTGCAAACGCCGGGCGCACCGCTCCTCTCGGTCGCTTTGACCCCTACCAACACCGTCCTGCTCTCCTGGCCATACCCTTCGACTGGTTTCACCTTGCAGCAAAACGGCGCCGTGTCGGCGACCGGCTGGGTCGGGGTCACGAATTTACCGCAGCAGGTTGGCCAGCAGTGGCTGCTCACGGTGCAGCCGCCCCCCGGGAACAGGTTCTTCCGGCTGCTGAAGTAGGCTCACGCCGCCACGATATTCACCAGTTTCTTCGGCAGAACGATGATCTTCCGGATCGTCTTACCTTCCAGGAACGGCTGCACCTTTTCCGAGGCTTTGGCGATGGCCTCCAGGTCGGCCTGAGTAGCGGTGGCAGGCACTTTGATCACATCCCGAAGTTTCCCATTCACCTGCACCGGGATTTCCAGCGTATCCTCGACCAGCAGAGCCGGGTCGAATTGCGGCCAGGTGGCGTAGGCGAGGGTAGGGACGGGTTGCGGGTTGCGGGTTGCGTGAAGCTTGGCCCAGAGTTCTTCGGTCACGTGCGGAGCGAATGGCTGGAGCAGAATCAGAAAGTCCCGCACGATGCCCCAGGGCTTTGTGTCCCAGGTCATCGCTTCGTTGATGAAGACCATCAGGGCGGAGATCGCCGTGTTGAAGCGCAGGCCGTCCAGATCCTCGGTCACTTTCTTGATGCAGGCATGCAGCGCCTTGAGTTGGGCGGCGGTCGGCTGCGCGTCTTTGATGCCGGAGGCAAGCCGGATGTTCCCCAGCAGCTCGGTCCCGCGTTCCGGGTCGGTGGTCAGGCTCTGTTCGAATTCAGTCTCGCTCTGCTCGTCCACGAACAGCCGCCAGACGCGCCCCAGAAAACGATAGACACCTTCTACCCCCTTGGTATTCCAGGGCTTCACCATCTCCAGCGGTCCCATGAACATCTCGTATAGCCGGAATGCATCGGCCCCATACTCAACCAGGATGTCATCGGGGTTGATAACGTTGCCCCGCGACTTGGACATCTTTTGGCCGTCTTCACCGAGGATCAACCCTTGGTTCACCAGCTTATAGAACGGCTCAGGCGTGGAAACGTGGCCTAAGTCATAGAGCACCTTGTGCCAGAACCGCGCGTAAAGCAGGTGCAGCACGGCGTGCTCCGTGCCGCCGACGTATAAGTCCACGCCGGGGGTGGATTTGGTGGCTGGCCGAGAGTTGGCAGTTAGTAGTGAGTCGGACCTTGCAGGTTCGGCAGCCCCCATCCAATAGCGTTCTGCGTCGGGACCGCAGAAGCCGCCGTCGTTGCGGACATCCAGGTAGCGGAGATAATACCAGCAACTGCCGGCCCACTGCGGCATGGTGTTGGTTTCGCGCCGTGACCCGTCGGGCAGGCTGACCCAGTCTTTCGCTCGCGCGAGCGGCGGCTGGCCGTCGGGTGTAGGCTTGTAATCATCGAGCGGCGGTGGCAATAGCGGCAGGGCCGAACCAGGCAGTGCTTCGTGATACGCCTGGCCATCCGGCCCGGTTTTCCAGATGATCGGGAATGGCTCGCCCCAGTAACGCTGGCGGCTAAAGAGCCAGTCGCGGAGCTTGTAGTTGATGGTCCGCTTGCCGAGTTGCCTGGACTCCAGCCAGGCGCTGATCTTGCGCTTGGCCTCGGGTGTGGGGAGGCCGCTGATGGAAATGTGGACGCCGGAAGAGTTGACGGCAACGCCGTCATCGACATAGCCGCGCCAGTCTGTGCCGTGCGGCGGCTCGACGACCTGCACAATCGGCAGGTTGAACTTCGTGGCGAATTCCAGGTCGCGCGCGTCATGCCCCGGCACCGCCATGATTGCCCCCGTGCCGTAGCTGATGAGGACGTAATCGGCAATCCAGATTGGTATCTTCTCCCCGTTCACCGGGTTGATGGCGTAGCCGCCCGTGAACACCCCGGACTTCTCCTTCGCCAGCTCCGTCCGTTCAAGGTCGCTCTTCTTGGTGACCTCGGTTTTGTATGCCTCGACCGCCGGGCGCTGCGCCGCGGTGGTGATGGTGTCAACCAGCTTGTGCTCGGGCGCCAGCACCATGTATGTCGCCCCGAACAATGTGTCTGGCCGGGTAGTGAACACACGAATGCCCTGCTCGCATTCCGCCCTCCGCCCGCCGCACTCCGCAATCGCAAAGTCCACCTCCGCGCCTTCCGAGCGGCCAATCCAATTGCGCTGCATCTCCTTGAGCGAGTGGCTCCAGTCGATGGTCTCCAGGTCCTGCAAGAGGCGCTCGGCGTAGGCGGTGATGCGGAGCATCCACTGACGCATCGGTTTCCGGACGACCGGGAAGCCGCCGACCTCGCTCTTGCCGTCCACCACTTCTTCGTTGGCCAGCACCGTGCCGAGTTGCTCGCACCACCAGACCGGGGCCTCCGTGACATAGGCCAGCCGCTTGGAGTCGCGGTAAGCGCGGCGCTTGGGTTCAAGTTCCTCGATCGGCGCGTCCGCAGGTTTACCAGCCGGGACGCCCGCGCCACCTTCCAGCTCGGGAGGGTAGGGGAGCGCTTCGATGGGTTCGGCTTTGTTCGTGCTGGGATTAAACCAGGAGTTGTAGAGCTGGAGAAAAATCCACTGCGTCCATTTGAAGTAACGCGGGTCCGTGGTGTCGAGTTCACGGCTCCAGTCGTAGGTGAAGCCGAGCGACTTTATTTGCCGCTTGAAGGTGGCAATGTTCTGTTCGGTGGTCTTGCGCGGATGCTGGCCCGTCTTAATGGCATATTGTTCCGCGGGCAAGCCGAAGGCGTCCCAGCCGATCGGATGCAGCACATTGTAGCCGAGCGATCGGCGATAGCGGGCCAGGATGTCGGTGGCCGTGTAGCCTTCCGGATGCCCCACATGCAGACCCGCTCCGGACGGGTAGGGGAACATGTCGAGGATGTAGTACTTCGGCACGTGCTCCGGCGGGGTCGTGGCGTGGCGCTCCGCAAAGGGATGACCGGAGGGGACAGCCTCGCCCGGGTTCCAGGCGCGAAATGTGCCTTGCTGCTCCCATTGGCCCTGCCATTTGGGTTCGATCAGATGAAACGGATATTGCCTGCGTCCGAATGCCATAAGCCCGTGAATATCGCGGAAACCGGTTGCCCAGACAATGGAAGAATGCGCTCCTGGATGAATTCATGAATTCATAGGACGCACCTTTTCATTTTGCACCAGGAAACGGGTGATTTGGAGAAGATGAGCGCCTGCAAGCGTTCAGGGCCGCCATCCCGGTGGAGGAATCGTTTTTGGAACTTGCGGGTGGTGGTCCGGCTGCGAGGGTTGATTTTGCGGCATTCCTCCAGCCAGGCCTGCGCGAAACTGACCGCCACCCGGCGGAACCGGCTCAGGGCAAAGGCCGCCTTGGAGTTGTGGACCCGGCTGTG
>SESF01026806.1_pt1 | contig 11443 bp, 3 predicted proteins | sample 3171521 | NCBI WGS metagenome assembly SESF01 (sample SAMN10866945, study PRJNA518727) | freshwater metagenome | biome: subpolar coniferous forest; feature: holomictic lake; material: water; isolation source: holomictic Lake 227, 6 m and 8 m depth | place: Canada: near Kenora, Ontario | collected...
CCCCACCGAACAACCCCAGCACGTGGTTGCTCTGGCAGAGGCAAGTGTAGTCGTTTAGGACATCCACGAAGTTGCTGAGCACGCTCCAGCCCTGGAATGTGGCGCCCGGTGCGTATAGACCGATCGGCGTGGCGTCGAAGTTGTTGGTATAAACCGGCGCCATATTCGTCACCACCGCAATCCCGAACGTGCCGATGCCCAGGCCATTGGTCGTCAGCGCGCCCCGGTTCTCGAATAGCAGCACCCGCGTGCCGTTGGGACTAATGAGGGTGACGGCGAGGTCGGAAACCCGCGGACCACTGATGAGCAATCCCACGTCCAGCGAGGAAAGGATCTGGTGCAGGCTGTTGGTCAGATGGATTTGGGTAACAGCGTCGTCTAGAATCCTCACCGGCACCGTGGTTTGAGCGGTGACGACCGGCATGATGGTGTTCAAGGACAGGTCAAAACGGGCGCGCAAGTTAACGGTAATGGACTCCGTGCTGAGATTGCAGGTACGAACGACATAGCTGCCGCCGGCTTGCAGCGGCGGCAGGTCGGTCTGGTCGATCGTGACCAAGCCGCCCAGGGTGTTGGTGACGAGGATGTTCTTGCAGGTTCCCCCGTCGGCGGGGCACACCTGGAGGGTAACCTGGATCGCAGCGGAGGCGGAAACGATGCCCAGCTCCACCGTCATGCTAACCGCGTCCACAGGCACGTCCACGAAGTCACTGCGGCAGGCGCCGCCCAGGATCAAGGCGTTAATGCCGAGGCTGCTCGCCATGTTTTGCTGGAGCTCGAGGTAGATTCCCACACTGATGTTAGTGCCGACATGGTTGGTGGCATTATCGGCCATGGTGAACAGCCACTGGCCGGCGCCATCCTTGCCCACGAAGTTGTTGAGTGAGCCCGGCCCATCGGAATGTTGCACTCGGGAGTTGAAGAGGAAGGGGGATGGCCCGACGTTGCGTTCATCACTGTCGTCGTAAATGTAACTCGTCCAGGCTTGGCACTCGGCGGTGGCAGGATCGGTCACGCAGGTGTGATTGTGGAGAATGGCAAATTCGCCGCTGTGACTCAGGCTGCTGACCAAATCGGTCATCAACTCATGGCTGATAACGTTGGTGACAATCACGCGGTGCAGCTTGATCGGCTGCGGCGAGACCGCCAGCACCAGCGAGGCTTGCGAGCGTTCCGGGGACCCGTCCGGGATTGGCATCGGGGTCGGAAAACCCAGCAAATGCTGGTTGCCGTTGGTATCCGTGCCACCAAAGGGCAGCTCGCTGAACACCGCCAGAATGGCGTACTCGGCGGCTTGCTGGTCCTCCGACTTTACGCCGAAGTAATAAACGCCCGTAGTGGCATTGGAATAGATGACGGTCTCGGTGCCGCTGCGGCTGAGGGACTTGTCGGTGGCCTCAACCACCGCCGGGGCCAGGTTGGTAAAAGCGTAGTTGTTGGCGATAGTCGGTGGGGAAACATACAGGTCAATGTCCGCCTGCGGGCGCGTCGCCAGGTCCACGCTGGGTTCAAATACGCCCATGCGGGGAACCGCCAGGTTGGGCGGCATGAACGTGAGGAAGGCGGCATTGGTGTAGCTGGTGGTATTCGTAATCGCGTAGAAATGCCATTGGTTGGTCATGCCGAGGGTTAGCACGCCGTTCGCCTCGGTCGGCAGCAGGACGGCGTTGGTGCCCAGCAGCGGGGCATTGGCGCCAGCGCGCTGATTGAGCAGGAAACCGCCGAAAAAGCCGGGAGAGTTGGTGAACGTGTTGTTGAGAATGGTCACCAGCGGTTCCGTGCGGTAAACGACTGGCGAGGTGGAGAGTGTGAGCGCGTTGGCCGGCAGGGCGTCGCCGCTGGTGATGACCAGCGCATAATCCTGCGCCACGTTGCCGGGGTTCGCCGTCACCGCGTTCACGTTGACCCGGCGGCCCGTGACGGTGATGGAATAATTGGTGCTGAGCCTGGACTGCAAGGTGAGCGCCGGCGAGAGGTAAATGTTCTCCACGTTGTTGACGGTGTCCAGGAGCGGAACCGCATTCGTATCCAACGGCAGGTTGAAATCGCTGCCCAGCGAAATGTCGTTGCCGAAGAAGACCTCGGACGTGTCCAGGTTGGTGACGACCAGGTTAAGGTCGTTGACCAGTTTGACGCTTGCGATCGGATTGCCGGGCGGGTCGGTCCAAACCAGGGTGACGCGCAGGGGCTGGTTTTGGGCGGCCGGAGACAGGGAGAGATAACGCGTGTGGCTTTGCCCGGTAGCCAGCGCGTTGGTGGCGTCCTGATCAATGGCAAAGATCGATTTGGTGGCGGCGGTGAGGTTGCTGATACTGCCGGGCAAAGTGGTGGGGAGATTAAGCGAACCCCAACCCTGATAATTGATAGGGCCCCGCACGTTGAAATCGTAGTTGCCGCTGACCGTACGGGCGCCGTTGATCAAAAGGGCTTTCATCAGGGCGGGGCTGTGGTTGGTAAGGTGGAGGCGGGATTCGAAGAACTCCTGCATCAACGCCAACGTGCCCGAAGCATCGGCCGCCGCCATGCTGGTCCCCGATTCGTAGCGGTAGAGCCCGAGCGAGTCATTCATGCCGGCTAGCACCTGGAGATAGTTGCCCAGTTCGTTGGTGACCACGATGTCGGTAATCAGGTCGAATGTGACCGCCTGGGTCGTATAATTGCCCACGGCGTAATACCAATAGGTTCCCATGGGGCTGAGGGCAAAATCCGGCGGTAGGGAGACCTGATTGGTGCCGACGAAGTCAGCGTCGGCCGCATTTGTCGGATAGCCCGTTCGCTTGATGAAGATCGGCAGGTCGGGAAACGGGACCGGCGAATTGTGGTTGGGCACCAGCGTGAGGTTCAACTGGACGGCGTTGTCCGGGACGAAGATCGAATCGTAGTAGAGATCGTTGACCGCCAGGACGATATCTTGATAGGCAAAGTAAATCTGGCCGGTCGGATTGTAGTAGGCGTTAGTGTCCCATTGCCCCGAACGAGTCGAAACCACGAAGGTGCCCGGAGCCACGACGTCGGGTTTGAACCGGCCGAACTCCCCTTCGATACCGACACCCACGTTCCCGCGGCTCGAGAAGGCGGCCACCTGGTTGGTGGAATCGGTCATGCTCAGCCACGGCACGTTCGTGGCGCAGGAATTGGTGCCGCTCACCACCGAGCATTTCGACACCTCGTTGGTAACCTGACGCAACTGTTCAAGGGCGCCGATGGTGATCACGTTCTTGGCCGTGCCGGGCGACTCCACCGTGTCCGACTGGCCAACGCCTCCTTCATTGTCGCCGCCGCCGGAGTTGCCGGCGGAAAAGACAAACAAGACCGGCTGGGAGCCCGTCACGCCGGGCAGCGCGTCTCTTACCGCCGCATCGTAGCTGGCGGCATGGAGGTCGTAGGTCTTGGAATCGGTGCCGACGTAGTTCCAGCCATTATTCGAGATAAAGGCGTTAGTCCGTGCGGCGCCTTGCTGCAGTTCGACGTCGGAGGGCCAGGCTAAAGTCGCCCCGTCAGTCAGGGGTTTGGTCATCATTTCCACCTGCTGGGCGAAGATCTTCGCCCCGGGTGCTTTGCCGCGAAAATTGGCGTTGGAGACGGAGCCGCTGGCGGCGGCGCCGACATTGGGCGGACCGGTGGACGAGGCCCCGCTGCTGGCGATGATGCCCGCTACGTGGGTGCCGTGGCCGTTGGCATCCACCAGCGCGGCGGGATTTGCCGCCACCACCCGCGGCTTCAAGTCCGGGTGCGTCGCATCCACGCCCGAGTCGTTGACGTTGACCAGCACATTCGTCCCCGTCAGGCCCAGGTAATTGGTCGGCGTCAGCGTGTCGGTCGAGACCCCAATCTGCACCCGGCTCAGGTCATTGGCGGGCACCCGCGCCATCGCCATTTCCAACTCCTGCACGCCGGGCAAACCCGCCAGCAGCACCAGGCTCCCGATGGGCGGCAACACTCCCAGCACCGGCCCAAACGGCGACTGACCCTCGCCGAGGATCTGAACGCCCAGGCTGGCCAAGTCCGCCAGCGTCTGCTCGCGGGCATCGGCAAACAGCAGCAGGTTGAGCGGGCTGTTGTCCGGCAGCGGTTCCTGCCTCACCGCCAGCTTCAAGAGCGATGGCTTGAGCTTGTAATATGGTTCGTAGGGCAGGACGGTTTGCGTCCGCGGGTCCGCCTGTAATTGTTGTGCGGCCTCTCCGGAAGCGCGCACCAGGAACGCGTTGTTGGGAATGTAGGAGACCACGCTGGCCCCGGCCGCTTGTAACAGCGAGCGAAAACCAGCGTCAATCGGTCCGCGGGCTTGCACCACGTAGCTGCCCGGATCGCCGTGGGCGCGCAGATGGTCGGGGATAGCCAAGGCCACCGGCCGGGCGGTGTCGAGCAGCGCGTTCTCAAGCAGGATGGCGGTATCGCTGCGCTGCAACTGGCCGATGGGGGTGCTGCTGTTGCTGAGGCGAAGAGCAAAGCGGTTCGTGACGCGCGAGGCGTCGTTGGTCAAAGCAGCGGTCGCCGGCGGAACATTGAGGGTGCCAGCCTGGCTCAGGAGTTGGAGGGGTATCGGAGGCCTGCCGGATATTGGATGTTGGATGTTGGATGTTGGTTGTTGGATGTTGGATGTCGAATGTTGCGCCGCAGAAGCCGCGTTCTTCTTCGCCGCCCATTGATCCCCCAGCCGCCAGAAATAGTAGGCGGCAACAAAACAAGTCACACTCAGCAATAGCCAGGTTAAGGGTCGCCAACGCATAAAAAGCTCAGTTAATCATTAACGCGAGGAGAAAGCGAGCGGAGACCACAACATTAGTCCGGCGGCAGGACGTTGAAGCTCTCAATCACCGCGCGCGGATTGGCGGGTGCGCCGTCGATGCGGATGACCGTGCGGGTAGCGGCTTCCGCCACGATCTGATAGTTGGTGCAGAGGCCAAAGAAGGTGCCGCTCGTCACCAGGGAGCGATCGGCTGGTTTCAAGGTCTGGCCGAAAGCATAGACTACGAAGCGCGGATTCCGATCGCACTTTAGCAAGCCCAGGATTTGCTGCGGAATGCGCTCGCAGGTAGCGTCGTTCAACACGTAATTCGGGTCCGTGGGAAGGATGTTGCCGTTCAGGAACGGGGAAGCGACCGTCAACTCCGGCACGGCTAGAATGTCACCCAGGGTCTGGAAGGACTGATTTGGGAATTTGGTGCGCACGGTATTGATGGCGTTGACAATTCGCGCGAGGGGCGGCCACGTGGTTGCATCAGACGCATTATAGACCCCGGCTGGTTGAATCGTCACCGGAGCAGGCATCAGGCGACCATTTGAGTCGATGCGCGGGTTGCCGCTCGCATCGAGCCACGGAGTATTGGTGAGCACGACGACGCCGCCCAGGACGGCAGACCAGGCGGCGAGATTGGGCTGATTGATGGATAACTGGCCGCGGGTGGCGTTGTCGTTGAGGGCGGTGGTGAACAGATCCAGGAGGCGCCAGTCGTTCGTCGGGTGCGAGAAGTAGGCGTCGTAGGCCGTGGCGCTCGCCGGAATTGCGGCCAGGTTTGTGACCACTGAAACCAGGCTCGGTAGGATCTGGCCAAAATTGGTCACGAGCTGGCCATTGCCCGTCCACTTCTGCCACGTAGGAATATCGACGCTGGGCGACTTGAGATAAACCGTTTGCCAGGGAGTGCCACGGTGGACGCGGCCAACCCAGCCGAGGTTCGGGAACTTGTTGGTGGGGAAATCCCAATCGTCAGAACGGCCGTACGCACGCGCCACAGGGTCTTTAACCTTGAATTCATACAGCGGCGCATTGACGGACTGACGCTTCGGGGTGCCACCCCACGGTTCATAGCGGCGGTTGACCTGGCCGAGAAAAGCCAGTGGAGGATTGACGAGCTTGTCGAGCTCAAAGCTATTTGTGCGCCGTAAGTCCCTCAAGTCGCCGATCGTGTAATGCACCAGCGGGTCGTTGGCCTGCCATTCGGTGACTTTGGTGACGGTCCGGACGGGCTGAAACGGAGCGGCGAAGGTGTTGGATTGAGCCAGGTAATCCGGCGTGAACTGCCCCTTGAAGAAAGCAATGGCCTGCGCTTTGGTCATCCCGGCGGGATAAGCATTATTGGCGTCATTCCAGGTGGGCGATGTATGACCCAGGCTGGCTTCGAGCTGATTCATAATCCCGAAGGTCGGCACGGAGTCGCTGGTCGAACCGCCCGGGCGGTTGGTACACCACATGGCGCCGTCGCTGCCGTTCGGGGTGTAGGAACCGCCACAATTCCCGTCGCTGGCCAAGGCCGCGGTTATGTCCACCGACTGCCGGTCCAAGGGATCGGCGGCGGAGTCCAGATTCACGTAGTCCACGATTCGGTTCAGGACGGTATCGATCAGTGCGAACCGAAGGCGGGTTCTCAAGCTGAGCTGCCAGCGCGGAACATGGAGGTTGGTAGTCCCCGGGGTTCGCTCGAAGAAGCCGGGCAGCGGCACGAAAGTGTCCGAGGCAGCCAGATAAACCGAGTTGGTCAGGAACACGTGATTGGTGTAAGGCACGCCGGGGCGACTCGCGAGGGGCGTTATGAACGAATAGCTCTCGCGGGCCGGGTTGTAACTCGGCCAACTGTCCGCAGCAATGTTAGTGGCCACGACCGGCGATATGTATCTCCACGTGGTGGGGTTGAGCAACCTGCGGGTCTCGAGATTGGTCAGAGCAACGGTCAAGTCGGGGATGACGACCATGCGCAAGCTACGAGGGAAAGCAGTTCCGTAGGAATTCCAGGCCTCGACGCCGATCAGATTGGAAACCCCCACCACAAACATCTGGTCCAGTTCATTGACCGGGGCGGTGGCCGAGGTGCCCGGCCGGTGGAATTGCAACTTGCGGGTGACCTGCACCTGCGTTTGCATGGCGAGCTTGTTGAAGCTGGGCAGGCCCTTCTTCGCGCCGATAACCAGCGGGATGCCCCAGACCATCGCTTGATTGGGGCCCGGCCCCCTGATTGTGTTACGACCCGGCAGCGTGGTTGTGTCAGCAACCGGCAGGTTTAGAAAGCTGGCGTTGGTAACTTCCTGGTAACCGGTAATGAATATCTGGCTGCCGTTGTTCAGGAACACGGGCCGGAATACTGAGGGAAAGCCGTTCGTCGCGAACGGAACATTAAACGTCCGGATGTTGGCGGCATCGTAGAGGTTGGCGGCAAGCTGCAAGAGACGATGAACGCTGGGGGTGTATAAGTTCTTCGGCCAAATCTGGACCTGAAGGTTGGTAACCCCGCGGTTATCTACAAAGAGGAGGTTTGTGAGGCCACTTCCTGCCGAGTAGCCCGCGTTGGCCAACAAGCGGACGGCGGCATTCGTGAAGAACTGCTCCGGAATCCAGGGGATGAAGTTGGTGGCCATGTTCGACACGACGTAGCCATTCGTATCCACATTGCAGTAATTGAGATTCAACTTGCCCGGTGCTTCCGGGGCGGAGTCGAGGCCGAACTGGGAGAGGAGCCGATAGAAGGTGTAGCGATCGTAGGAATTCGTCTGCACGCCGGCCGTCAGGAGGCGCTTGGTGAACGTGATCGTCGAGGGCAGGTTCGCCGGCGTTACCCAGGGCGCGGTCTTGCTCTCATCAAACAACTCCTGCGGGTTGAAGAAATGGTTGGGATTATCGGCGCCGGGCCACGGGAAACTAGTAAGTTGCCTCGGAAAGTAATCCGGGTCCCGAGGAAACCCCGAGGAGTTAAGCTGAACCGCAGTGGTGTAACCATCAATCCCGTCATTGCTGAAGACGCCGGGGCCATTCGTAAACAGGGTGGAGACACTCGCCAGCAGGTACGGCCTTGTCGCGTAGCGGTAACTCAGGAGGGAGCCCGCATCGACGAAAGCATTGCCCTGGGGAGGGAAGAAGGATGAGGTGCTGGTATCGAACCCATCGCCATAAAGCCCGCCCCACGCGTAGAGGTTCGTGTTCAGGTCGTATAGACCCGCCGCCAGATTGATTTCCCAGGTGCCCACACCCTGATCCCGCAGGAAATCCCGCCCCTGGGGATTCAGGGTCCGCTTCTGCGGATTTGCGGCCTGGTTGTGCATGGTATTGAGATCCAGGGTGTTGCCAGCCGGGACGACGACATAGGTGTAGCGGTTGACAAAGCGGTTGTCGGCTGAGTGGAGAAACTCCGGCCGCTCCAGGCTGCCAATCCATTCCGGGTCGCCGACGAAGAAGTTGGTAACATCCGTCGGCAGCCCATCCTTGCCAATCACCGGCAGAAAACCGTTCGCGTCGTAAAGCCCGTTGCGGTTCAGGTCGAGGTAGTAGCGGAATTCGTTGGACCCGAAAAGACGGTTCGTGATGAAGACCGGCGGGCGCGGGTTATAGAGCAGATTGGCAACGTTCTGCATGAAATCATTGGGTTTAAGCGGGGTGCCATCGGCATACTTGTAACTAACGTTAATGGGGCCCTTAACCCCGGTGGCAAAGCCCGCCGGGTTGACATAGTTAGTGGCGACCAGCAGGCCATAATTAAACACGTTCGTGGAGGCCAGAATAGGGGCGAGCAACTCGGTCTTCGCGCGTTCGAGCCCCATATCGGCCGCGAGCCGGGCAATAGCCTGCTCGGTCTCGGTGACGACTGAACCTTTTTGGCTGCGGCTGACGACCAGGAAGGTAACCGTCATGAAGGTGATGATGGAGAGGAGCAGCAGCGTGACCACCAGCGCGACGCCGCTTCGCGAATGCGGATTGCGGATTGCGGATTGCGGAATGAGCAGGGACTGGCGCAGGCGGCGGGATGAAGGGTGCGGGTCGGTTCTCATTTGCCTCTGGAGACTAGGCAATCTGCCCTGGGCGACTGGAAATGAGTGTTTCATTGGTACGGCAAAGGATTCAAGTTGCGAACGGCGATGCGCTGGCGGAAGAGATGGACACGGCTGGTGATGTCCTCACGCCGGAGATAATTGAGGCGGGCGGTGGGGTTGCCGATCGAGGCGTACCGCTCCCAGGCGTGCTGCTCAAGGAGGCCAAGTTCCATTTCCACCGAGCCGGGCACGGCGTTGCTCCAGAAGTAGAGGCCGGACAAATTGTCCGGGTAAGCGACGTTCGGAGTCACCTGGGTCTGGGCGGCGACACTCCAGCCCGTGGTGAGAGAATTGGTGCGGAAGCAGGCGTTGGTATGCAGGCCATCGCTGAATAGCGGGAACCCATTCGCGGCAAAGGCGCGCAGGCGGAAATGGATCACCCCATCGCAAATACGAGGCAAGGGATTGGTTAAGCCAGGCCGGCTGACATTGAGGAAGGCAACATAGAGCTGGCTCGGGTCCTGGGGGAGGCCGTTCCTCAGGTCGCTTGAGCTGCCGCTGTAGAGAACCGGCAGGGTGGCCGTGAACCGGTAAAGGCTGCCGGCCCCCAGTATGCCCGACGCGCTTTGCGGGTACCAGAGCGCCCCGTTGGTGTCGGCCACGCGCACGCAGTAGCCAACCCCGACCCAGGTCTGGTTCTCCCGCCGCAACATGAAGATATCCTCCAGAAAATTGGTGCGCGCCACCTGGGTCGCGGGGGTGGCAGTCGGCAGCAACTGGGTCAGCGGAGCATAATTGGGAATCATCAGTGCGGAGAAATTCACGGCATTGCGATCCGAAGGCACGGCTTGCTCCAGCTCGCGCGGGATCATCTCGGTCACCGCGCGCCCGGCCTCCAGGATATCCGACTGCGTCATGCTGAGGCGAAAGGCGCGCTGCGTCTGGTTGAACATGGCGAACAACCCGAGCACGATGAAAGAGAGCAGCGCGACGGAGACGAGGATTTCGAGCAGGGTAAAGGCGCGGGGAACGTGAAGCGTGAAACGTGAAACGTGAAACGTGAGGCGTGAGGCGTGAGGTGGGCAGGGGGGCGCTTCGGGCACCGGCGGCTCTCCAAAGGGCGATGGGAAATGGGAAATGGGCAACGATGTCTTCATGGCGCTTTCACGTAGGTTCCCGGCTGGAAGAAATAGAGATCGAACGCCGAGGGTAGGGGCGGATTCGGTCTGAGGCGAGCGGGCTCATTGGTTTCCTGGAGAAAACCGCCGACCAGGGTGCGAAAGACCTGGCGACCCGGGGCATTGATTCCTTTCGCGAGGGGCCAACGGAAGGTCAGCCGCATCTCATGCAGGTTGTTTTGCAGGTTGGCGGAGCCCCAACCCGGAGCGTTATAGCTGGTTCCAAAAGTGACTACTTCAGGAATCAGGCGATAACTGAAGGCGAGTTCTTGCAGGGAAGCGTCATTCTGGGGAAACTTCTCGCTGGCGGGACCGCTCAGGGAGCGGAAACAGGCAACCACATGGTTGCTGTAGAATCCGCCTACACTCGGCGTGGGGACGTACTTGGGCGTGCTCATCAGGCCGACGATGCGAGAGCCGCTGGTGAGGGGGAAACCTGCCGGGCTGGAATTATTCGGAGTATACCAGTTGCTATTCAGGGGCTTTGATTTTCCGGACCGGTCGTATTGGGTCACATAGTTGGTGATGGCAATGACGTAATTGGTGAGGTCATCCATGCCCCGCACCCCGTTGCGGATGGCGCTCAAGAGAACGTTGGCGTCCTGATTGATGATGGTTTCCTCGCGATTCTCCCGCTGCACACTCATCCCCAGCGGCAGAACCCCGAGAATGGCGACCATCGCAAAGCCAATGACCGCCAGGCTGATGGCGATCTCGATCATGGTGAAGGCCCGGGAAGTGCGGAGCGCGTGATCCGTGGTCCATAGTCCGTGCTTCGGCTGGCGGCAAACCGGATTCCGCATTCCGCTTTCCGCTTTCCGCATTTGGCTGTCTTCTGTTCTCATTGGACATTCCTGCGTTCGATATGAGCCCGACCGGTGAGGCGATCGATGTAAACCACGCTAAAATTGTCAACCGTATTGCCCGGCGGCAGCTCGTTTACCTGCGGCAGCCCCGGCTGGGTCACCTTGGTCTTCGGGTCGCGCGCAAAGCTGACGCTCCCTTCCGACAATGGGATCAATTCCGGCTGACCGGGCCGCCCGGAAACAAGCTGGCCCGTACCGTCGAATGCGATGTAGGACAACATCACCGGCGGATTGGTCACGGGGTAATCCTCCGTGGGGAAAGGGATGTTGTTGGTAATGCTGAACTGGGGGATCGTGATGGTGCCCAAGGACGAGTTTGTCAGCGTGAGGAGCGGCGCTGGCCAGAATTTCCCCGGGGGAATATAGGCCCCTTGCGGCAAGGTCTTCCACGAGGACAAATAACGCGGGTAATGCTTGCCCGGCTGATCACCAACACTGCGCAAACAAACATAGGCGTACCCGAGGAGCTGCTTGTCCAGGAGCGGCTGGACCTTCGCCATCTGTCCCGCCGGCACGCTAGCCCAGAAGTTGGTGGACAGGAAAACCATATAGACAGTCGTGCGCTGGCTGATGGCAAGCTGGCGGGCACGACTCACCGCGTCGCGCAAGTCCCGCGCGGCTGCCGCCTTGGCGTTAGGCTTAAGGCCCCTGATGGTAGGC
>SESF01032777.1_pt1 | contig 11443 bp, 7 predicted proteins | sample 3171521 | NCBI WGS metagenome assembly SESF01 (sample SAMN10866945, study PRJNA518727) | freshwater metagenome | biome: subpolar coniferous forest; feature: holomictic lake; material: water; isolation source: holomictic Lake 227, 6 m and 8 m depth | place: Canada: near Kenora, Ontario | collected...
GGAAGGTCGCTTTGATCATCGCCGTTGCCTCAATCCCTGATATGCCCGGCATGTCAATGTCCATCAGGATTACGTCAGGTTTGGCCACCACGCAGTTTTCCATCACTTTTGAACAATCAGGATAAGCGCCCATGAGTTCAAGGGTCCCTGTTCCCAGCACTAAGTAAGAAAGGCTCTCACGAAGGTCGTCGTTATCTTCATATATGGAAACCCTGATATTCATTTTACTGATTTATTAAGTAGCAATATTACAACCTGTGATTGGTAATTACAACTATATGATTATATGGTTTCTTCTTGTTGGACTGCGGATGAAGGATTACCTGGGTCATTTCAGATTCACTTTAAGTGCAATGTGGGTTCCCTCTCCTGCACCTGATTTAATTTCAATTTCAGAATTGATCTGAGCCGCTCTCAGCCGCATGTTTTTAATCCCGTTACGGGATGTGAGCGCCTCCGGATTAAACCCTTTGCCGTCATCGCTTACCTCCATTACAAATCCCGGATGTTCCATCCTGAAACTTAGTTTCACCGATTTGCATTCGGCGTATTTAACAGCATTGTTGATGGCCTCTTTGGCGATCAGGTAAATGTTCCTTCTCGCTTCCATCGGAAGTTGAAGCTCATTCATCTGCTTGTCAAATCGTATCACATGTCTTATGTTTTTTGATTCAAACAAAGGGATGGCGAATTCGCGAATTCGCAGCCCCAGGTTTTGAAATTTATCGTTTGAAGGGTTTACAACCCAGATGATGTCATCTATCTTTTCCAGCATTTTATGGGCATTTGCCCCAATAGTCTTTACTATTTTGACCGATTTCGGATTATCAAGCTGCTTTGACAGGATTTCACTGAGAATGGATATACTGCTCAGCGTTGATCCCACATCATCGTGAAGATCGGTGGCAATGCGCGTTCGGAGCCGTTCAAGCCTCAGAAGCTCCCTTACACGATACCTGTAAATCAAGAAGAGGATGCTCCCTGTAATCACGATAACCAGCGCAATAAACCACCATGTTTTCCAGAAAAACGGGCGGATGATAAAGCGTGTTGAGGATTCCTGGTCAAGCCATATTCCGCGGTTTGCAACCTGGAAAACAAAACGGTATTGCCCCGGGGGCAGATTGGTATACCTTGCTTCCCTGCCGTTTCCGGCCATAATCCAGTTTTTATCGTAACCTTCCATTTTATAACGGAATAAAATGTGCTCTGCATCCTGGAAACAGATCCCGGTGTATCGGAATAATAAATTATTCTGATCAGCCCTCAGGATAAGCTTTTGATCAGAACTACTGAGCTCCCCGCTTGAAACATTCTTCCCGTTGACTTCAAAGGATTCAAGCAAAAGCTTTATGGTCAGTGGGGTGAAATCGAGCTCCCTGATATTTTTTGTCTCAAACTTTCCCTTGCTTCCGATGTAGATCTTATTTTCAGGATCAATATACATGCTTTCGTCAAAACTAAGGGGCCTGTTAAGCCCGTTATGTTCATCAAACATGTGAATGGATTCATCATATGGATTAATATACAGAAGCCCGTAATTGACCATCCATATACCTCCTTTGTTGTCAGTAGCAATCATCCCGGGCGCAGGGTCATTTAATCCGTTTGAAGTGTTGAACAGTTTAAACCTGTAATACCCCTTTGCCGGCATTTCGACCCTGACCAGGCCTTCCCCATCAACGACAATCCACATCCTTCCAAGCGAGTCCCTGACAATTCCGTTGGTCCATCGTTTGGTTACGCCAAACTTTAAAAGGGAATCCATTAAGTCATTCCGGAAGCAATCTTTTACAGGATCATAGATGCTGATCCCATTATCAGATGAGATCCAGATATTTTTAAATTTATCGACACAAATTGCCGAAAACCTGCTGCCGTCAATCAGGCTGGCAGGATCGTGTGGATTGTGAAGATAATGTGTGTAATGAGTTCTTGCCGAATCAATCCTCAGAACGCCTTCATTACGGGTCCCTATCCATAAATTGGACCTGCCATCCTCCCTGATGGTGTAAATCCAGGGTTCTTTAAGTGGTATTGGCTTGCCATCGGGCAACCTGAACAGCAACAGCTTCCTGCTTATTGGGTCCAGGCGCAGAAGACCTGAACGCGACCCGACCCAAAGAACCGATTTCGAATCTTTAAAAATCGTAAAGACACAAAGACCATATTTTCCGGGATCTTCCTTCGGTGGATACAGATTCCATGTTTTTATCTTCTCATCCCAATCGAAAAGCCCGCGACAATCTACAGCCCCCACGTACAGATGCCTGGTAGCAGTGTCCATGAAAAACTCACTGATATAATAGCTCTTGAAGGGTAGAGATATCTCCCCGAAGGAATGGTACCTCTGATCCAGGATATTGATCCCGATATCGGTGGTGATCCAGATATCCTGTTTATTGTTCAGATAGACGATGCGTGTGACGGAATTGGACAACAGCGATTTTTCATCACCTGCGATCTTTTGAAAAAATCTGAAAGAATGGTCAGATTTATTAAATATCCCAAGACCGTGTTCTATTGTCGCCAGCCAGAATTCATCAGGACTTTTCTTTGTGATCCCCACAATGCTGATCGGCTTCAGGGCATTAAAGGGATATTCCTGCCACAGACCGGTTTTCAGGTCGAGACAATTCAATCCTTTACCCCATCCGCAGCTCCAGAGATAACGATTGCTGTCAAGGCTGAGGTCTATTATGTCAGAGCCGTTGTTGATTGTTTTTCCATAATCAAAGGAAATTTTACCGCTTGCCTTGTCGATCTGTAGCAGCCCTCCCAGGGTAGCAATAAGCAATTTATCACGGTCCCTGGGATCCTGAATAATCCTGGTGACAAAATTAAATGCGTGCTCCCTTTCTGATTTGATTTCACTTTTATTTAAAGGGAACCATTTAAATCCAAGTGGATTCCGGGTCATATACACCAACCCGCTTTCGGTACCAATCCAGATACTCCCATCAACTTCTTCAAAAAAGCAATGTAAATTATTTACAGGGAAATGATTTTTTCCTTTCCTGTAAACCGAGTATCCTGAAAATTCTTTAGTAAACGGATTATAGATAGAAAAGCCGTCAATGGTTCCTATAAGCAGCAATGAATCGTGCGTCTCAAACAATGCATTTATACAGATATCAATAAGGGAAGTAGTGTCATTGCGATCGTGGGTGAATACTGTAAAATTACGTCCGTCAAACCTGACCAGGCCGTTATCGGTACCTATCCACACATAACCAAGAAAGTCCTGGAGAACGCAGCGTGTGCGGTTTGAAGGCAGTCCGTTTTCCCTGGTCAGGTGAGAGAAATGCATGGCTTCACCCTGAGCATGTAGCAGCATTGGTGAAAATGCAATAAGCAGGCCTACAACCAGCTTTTGAAATATTCTATGTGGCATGTTAATTCCTGAAAGACATCGCTTCAGATTCAATACGAAACTGATTTTTGTCACATAAAGATACAAAGAGAAAACTAAACAGAGGAGATGGTTAAAATAATAGCGTAATCTCCTGAGTAAACAGCGGATTCTTAATCTTCAGGAATGCTTTCAGTTTCTGAAGCGGTCTTCTTTTTTAACTTATAAAACTTCCAGCCTCCATAAGCAACACCCTGGGCAAGCAGAATTAGCAGTCCACCGTCAATCGGAGCTCCAACGGGACCTGGACCACCCCCCGAAGGATCCCCTCCCGGATTGGGAGGACCAGGATCATCGGAAAACGCATGAATCGCCGGGATCATCACCAGGCATATAATTAACAGCCATTTATTAAATTTCATTTTCATACTGCTTCTTATTTCAGTTAGTTAATGCTATTTTCTGCGTTATTACAAGATTGCTGGATTTGACAACAGCCACGTAATATCCTTTTGGAATACCCGGAATAAACTTATTCAGTGACACATTTTCAAGTCTTGCACTATAAACTTTCTGGCCAAGTGAATTGATCAGGACCAGGCTGCCTTCAACAGGTGAATCATTCAGCTTTTTCACGTAAACAGCGTCACGGTTGGAATATACCTGAGCTTGTTCACTGCTTTTCGGTTCAACTCCATAAGCGGGATTTGAAAAGTGAAGAATAAAACGGGCGGGGTCATCTCCTGCCTGGTATGTAAAGGGATATGTATTGTTTTGTTTCAGATTCTGGGTTTTGCTTGTTTTAAGGTCTTCCAGGAAGATTTGAGTTAATGGGTCAAAACTCTGAATGTTTTCGGCCGTGATGCTGAAGTCTCCCGAAACCCCGCAGCTGAAACCTAAAGACACTTCCTGGTCAGGGCCGGTATGGGGTATGGCATTTAATGTTAGTAAATTCGTTGGGATGATGGAATAAAGCTGGGGTGCGTCGAAATCGCCCCACATTTTATCGGCATCGTAAGATTCATCATAAGCCAATGTGGCTTCAGGGCGGAAATACACCATGGCTTCATCAGACTTACTGCCTGTTGCTGGTAACGCGTGTAAAACAAGATAATCAGTGAGATTCGTATTGTCCTTGAGATAAGGCTCAGAATTTATCACCCTGGCTGAGTTTGTGCAGGCAAAGGAAGTTGGTGTCGAATTGTGGATAGAATGATGTATAAAAAATCCTTGCTGAGGCGGACAGTAAGCAGTATGGGTACCTCCTTCTGCAAGGTTGTACACTTGATAATTTCCTGCAGTGGGATCCCAAAACCAGGCCTTCTTTTCAACATCGTTCCAGGTTATGCTGCCTGAACTTAAGTCGAGAGCGCTGCAATAAGGGTTTCCTATAAGATTATAGCCGTCATAGTCAGCCCCGTTCAGTGTGCGTGTTACAGGGATAGACAGGGAACCTGTATTAAGTGAGCCCGTGAGGTTCACTGTATAGTTTCCCATTGGCGGATTTGTCGAATGCGACCACAGGGCATACCCTGTCATTGAAGTATTCAACACAGAGTCCATCGCCGGATTGTAAATGTATTTCCAATTATGCGTCGCTTCCTGGTAATACTTTACAAAAAGATTATGAAAGGGAGTTACGGTGGTACTGGTAACAGGAATGCAGAGGTAGTGCCATTTCATTTGTGAAAAATAGCATTGTGTTCGTACACTTCCCCCGGTATTGTATGTAATGCTGCCATTATCTATAAACTGGCCCAATCCTGTCGCATCAGCTGCGATGACCAGACCCCTGGGTTCATTGATTTCCGCAGCCCCGCTGCATGTAAGGTCTTTGGTTGCATTGATTGTTAAGCGGGCGCCGGCATGGACCCGCAAAGATGTTGTAAGTGAACCGGTTTCTGTGATTAATGCAGAATTCGTTGAAGTATCGTATACTGAAGTCGCGACAGCCACCGGCCAGCTGACCCATTGTACATTGGTTGTGTTCCCGGCTTGAGACCAACCCCAGGCTGCAGAATAAATTCTGCCCATGTAAAGATTCTGCATAACGTTAGGGTCATAACTGTTGGGGTTTTTATAATTCAATTGACTTGAAGATGTGGGATCCTGGTAAAATTCATTAACATTCATCAGTCCGGTATTCCAATTCAATCCGGCAACCAAAGCAGAGTTATTGATTTTCACCTGGGCGATAAACAATGCCGTCCAGGTTGTCGGCATGAGATCATAGAAATCAGATAAAGCTTCCGATCCCGGATCAAATGGATGATCTGTTGAGAGTGAAATTCCAATTCTTCCGTCGATATTAACATTACCTACCAGGGAATTGTATTTACCAGAGTTAGCTGACAATCCGGTCCTGACAGGAGTGAAAGTAGTCGACGACATAAATGCTCCCGAAGTTGTGTTCAGTGTCGCCTGGAGTGCACTGAAATAAGTTCCGGAAGCGGAGGCTTTTACTTCAACCTGGAATTCAAGACGGTCGGTTCCTGAGACCCTGATGATCCTGGGATTTGTCAATCGAAAGCTTAGGGTTGGCTGACTCTCTGACACAGAAAAAAGGAACAAAAATAAGGCTGTCAGCAGAATGCCCGGGCGAAGATGTATAAGCTGTTTCATGGTTTTAGTTATATCATAATTGTTGATAAAATCAGCACTATTAATCATTAGGGAACCGAAGAGTCAATATTAAAATTCAAAACCCATTTTGTTTTATCACCTGTCTGAACGGTCCCATCCAGGTTGAAGTCGGCACTCAGATACCCATCCTGGTTAAACTGGCTAACCCACATTGTTTTATCGCTGGTTTGAATAGTTCCGTCCCCATTTGCATCAGCTGTTATCATGCCCCATAAGCTTCCCAATTGTTTTTTACCGCTTCCATAAATCTGGTCTGACCCGATGGAATAATTATAAGTATACTTACCGGTACCATCCCTCGTCACCGCATTATTTGCCATGATTGCCAAATGATTTCTATGCAGTATCACCGGGAAAAGATTACTGGTGATGGACGAATTATAAACCCTTACCGGGCTGATGCCATCGGTTTCAACGATAGAACCGTCATTTTTCAGGAAGGCAGCTCTTCGTTTCACAATAGTTGAGGAAGTAGCGTTTGCAGCTACGTCTGCCTGGCGGTATTCAATCAGTACCCAGTCGACGACGTCACTCGGAATACTCACTACAGATTCGGGACCTGAATAATTCCACGGTGCTGCATTGTAAGGCTGGAACAATGGGATCAGTCCGCTTGTTTTTAAGGTGGTGTTCATCATCCCTGTGCCGGAATTGTAAGGACCCTCCATGAAAGCAGTAAGACTGGCATCAAATCCTCCTTTTGTCGCTGTGAAAGTGCTGAATGATGTGAGCGCGTTAGCTGTCAGTTGATGAGTTCCCGTATTGGTTGAGTTGTAGGTAATCCATGGGGAGGGATCAACTTTACAGCAGAAAAGACTGCTTTCGGTCCCTTCGACATCCGCAGTCAAATACTGAAACGCTGCATTGCAGCTGAAACTGCTGATTGCATTCTGGCTAAGTGTCCAGTAACGTTTAAGAAAACTGCCTGAGATACTGTCATTCGGGTATTTTTCATTTACGAGTTTAACGCCGGCATAATTGCCGCTTCCAAATGTGCCTGAAAGAAATGTCAATGAGACAGGTGAATATTCGGGAGTTCCCGTTGCATCACCCACGGGTAATGTGAAACTTATGGGAAAGCCTGGGGATGCTGGAAATTCCTTGCGTAATTCACCAGTCCCTGTTGCTACTGCCATGGAAGAGGAAGAAGCTCCCGAATCGGAAGCAACAGGTCCCATCAGGAGGTTATTTGAACCTAAGGTAACCATACCGGTTTTAAATTTAAGTTCTCCGTTCACCCTGGTCTCTCCTGCAATAGTAAGTCCGTTTGAGTTGTTTATCCTCAGGTTCTGGATGATATTCTGCCCTTTGATGGATTGAGCTGAAGTTCCTGCAAACTCTATAAGTCCGTTGCCAATGCTGTTTGGGGAGCTGTTTTCGTTGAGCAGGTTTTTTTTCAGGATCAGAGTTCCCTGCACGTCAAGGTTTGTGCCACTCTGGACCGAAAGGTCGTTGACCGAAGTGATCACTGCACCTGTACCAATTACCAGGCTCCCCCCGGTTTGCGCATGGGATACACTGAATAAAAACATGGATGCCAAAACAGTTAACAACAGATTTTTATGCCTGAGACTACCTGTTGCGCAGCCTGGAAAACATCTCTTTCGTTTCATCGTAAAGCATTTAATATAAATATTATAGCAGACATTTATCGGTTCCTGGTAATGAATATATCGGAATTACCTTTAGTTAATACCCAAAGGTAGACCGCTTGTACGCCGGGCGCAACTGTATAAATATATTGTTTTGTTGAAGCAGCAATGAAAAGAAAAGAGTTATGCCCAAGCGGAACAAGGGATGGTCAGAAGTACCGGCTTTTCCATCATACCTCCGGAATAATTGCACCTCTCCTAATCAAAATTGGAATTAGTGATTAACTTTGTTATAGTTACAAAACACATTCATCGTTATTTACAATAAGTACAATATTGCTTTGCAAATATTTCTCTAACTGAAAACCGCCAATTTTTCTTCCATCTGCATATCAGACGAGCGAACCAATGATATAATGTTAACCAGCAGTTCATGAACAACATCTATAATAAATCAGACTCAGAATCCCTTCGCCACAAAGCCGAAGAACTGCTGAAAAAGAAGTCAGAAGCCAAAATACTGGAGCTTATTGAGGAGCTGGCATTTCAAAATCAGGAGAAAGCAAAACGGGCCGATGAATTGCTCCTTGCCAACAAAGAGCTTGCTTTTCAAAATGCAGAGAAAGCAAAGCGGGCCGATGAATTGCTCCTTGCCAACAAAGAGCTTGCTTTTCAAAATGAAGAGAAAGCAAAACGGGCCGATGAATTGCTCCTTGCCAACAAAGAGCTTGTTTTTCAAAATGAAGAGAAAGCAAAGCGGGCTGATGAACTGGGTAATGCAAATGCAAATGCACTGAAGCTGACTCACGAGCTTGAGGTTCACCAGATTGAGCTGGAAACATTGAACGCTGAGCTCAACCAGTCAAAAGAGCAGGCAGAAGTTGCTGCCAGAAAATATACCGAATTATATGATTTCGCTCCATCGGGTTATTTTACGCTTTCCAGAGAAGGTAAAATCATTGAGTTAAACCTCACCGCGGCAACCATGCTTGGCAAAGAAAGTTCGCTGCTAAAAAACAGCAAGTTCGGCTTTTTCGTTTCCAAAGATGCAAAGCCAGCATTTAATAGCTTTCTTGAAAAAGCATTTTGCAGCAAAGCCAAAGAGGATTGTGAGGTAACCCTTTCAACCAGCAGAAAATTCCCAACGGTGGTTAGCCTTACAGGTGTCGTAACTGAAAATGGAGAACAATGCCTTTTAACCATGGTCGACATCACTGAACGAAAACGGGCCGAGTATGCGATCAGGGAAAGCGAAGAGCAACGTAACAGTATTTTGAACGATGTTGAGGATGTCGTTTGGTCTTTATCATGGCCCGATATGAACGTTAATTTTATCAGTCCATCAGTGGAGCAGATATTTGGCCGGCCTATAGCTGAGTTTGCTGAGAATCCTTCATTATGGGCTGACACTGTACATCCCGACGATAAACATCTTTCGGAAATGGCATTGAAACAATTACGCGAAAAAGGATTTGCAGTAAGAGAGTGCCGCATTGTTCGACCCGATGGAAACATTGTATGGATCAATGACAAAAGTAAGATCATCCATGACAAAAACGGTAAGCCGGTAAGAATAGACGGAGTCGCCCGCGACATCACGGATCACAAGAAGATGGAGGAAGAACTGAAACTGGCATCTGCACGTTTATTCCTGGCCACCAGTGCCGGCGGTATTGGGATATGGGACTATGATATCGAGAAGGACATCCTTGTCTGGGACGATCGTATGCATGAACTCTATGGTATTGAAAGAAAAGATTTCGCCGGGATGTATAATTCATGGGAAACCGGTATTCATCCTGATGACCTGGAAGGGAGCATTGCTGAAGGTAAAAAGGCGCTAAGCGGTGAAAAAGAGTATGATACCGAGTTCAGGGTAACCTGGCCCGATAGTTCTGTTCACAATATCAGGGCTCTTGGGATAATTCAACGAGATGAGTCAGGTACTGCTCTGCGGATGATCGGCACAAACTGGGATATTACTGAACTCAGAAAAGCTGAACAAGAAAGGCTGAATAATTCCGAACGCAGGCATGCAGAAGAAATGTTACTGAAGAGTGAAGAATTGTACAAGACAATGATCTCCAATAGCTCCGATTTGCTTATTCTATCTGATGAAAAAGGGATTACAACATTCTGCAGTCCGCAGTGTGAGAAAGTTTTAGGATATCCGGGCAGCAAATTCATCGGGCAGATGATGCCCGATATTATCCACCCCGATGATGCAGAGCGTTGCAGACAAACATGGACAGAGGTCTTTCAGGAAGGGCTTGAAATCAAAGACTTCGAATACCGAATTATCGATGGAGAAGGAGCCGTAAGATTGGTGTCACATACGGTGAACCTGGTTATTGTGAATAATAAGTTGATGGGAATTCATAACACCATCCGCAATATTACCGACCGAAAAGTGGCAGAGCAGGCCACCAGGCTAAGCGAGGAAAAATACAAAACCATGTTAAATGCTTCTCCCGATGGGATGGTTTTAATCAACCTGAAAGGAATCATTACGGAGATTTCTGAAATCGGGATCCCTCTGTTTGGCGAAAATTCCAGAGACGATTTAATAGGGAAAGATATTTTTCAATTCGTTTCACCAGACGAGAGTGATATTTTTCGGGAGCTTCTTGTAAAGACAATGAATGAAGGGTTTACTCAAAATATCGGGTTGACGATTAAAAAGAAAGACAAGTCCATGTTTACTGGTGAAATCAGCGCCACGCTCATGCAGGACCAACATGGAGCGCCCATTTCATACATGCTCATTGTGCGCGATGTATCGCAACGCAAGAAAATGGAAGCAAAGCAGATTCATTCCGACCGCATGTCGACCCTTGGAGAAATGGCCGCGGGCATAGCACACGAGATTAACCAGCCATTGAATATCATTTCACTGGTTATGGATAAGATTTTATTTGAGACGGCCAGAACCGAAATCGTAGATGTGGAGCTCCTGAAAATAAAATCAGAAAAGATTTTTGAAAACATAACCCGCATCCGAGACATTATTGATCATGTACGGGCCTATTCCAGGAGCCAGGAAGACTTTGTACCTGTAGCATTCGATATTAATTCAAGCATCGTTAACGCCTCTTCTATGATCGTGGAACAGTTCAAACACCACGGCATCAACCTGAATCTTCAACTCGAACCACAAATCCCTCAAATAGTTGGCAATACCTACAAATTTGAGCAGGTTATACTTAATCTGCTGGCCAATGCCAAAGATGCGGTGACTGAAAAGAAAAGCCAACAGCAAGATGTAGAAATGCAAGTTGGAATCAGATCCTGGTATGCAAATCAATGGATTTTCGTTGACGTTACCGATAATGGGACGGGCATTAATAAAGATGATATCCGTAATGTCATGCTTCCTTTTTATACTACCAAGGAGGAAGGAAAAGGAACCGGACTCGGCTTATCGATATGTTATCAAATCATCAAGGAAATGAATGGAACCATTGAAATTACAAGCGATAGTACGCTGGGAACAAAATTTCAACTGGTTTTGCCTCTGCCAAAGAAAAAGTAACGCGTTTTCACGATGATACGTGATTATGTTGATAAATATCGCGATAAAGGCTATGCGCATTCCGTAATTATTTCCTCCCCTGAAAAAGAAGTTACTTTTTTAGCGCCTGAGGCTCCGAAGATTACCTGATCCGATTCCTCAATTAGTTTGCTTTACAAAATTTCCGGCCCGTCCTTTGTATGCTCTTATCTCCAGAAGAGGTAAACCGTCCCTCATGTAAAGAACGGTATACATTAACTAAAATAGGAGATTAAACAAATGGCAGTAGAAAAAACCATCGGTTCATCCAGCCTCGTAGAGGTTATCGACCGTATTCTTGACAAA
>SESF01023848.1_pt1 | contig 11431 bp, 9 predicted proteins | sample 3171521 | NCBI WGS metagenome assembly SESF01 (sample SAMN10866945, study PRJNA518727) | freshwater metagenome | biome: subpolar coniferous forest; feature: holomictic lake; material: water; isolation source: holomictic Lake 227, 6 m and 8 m depth | place: Canada: near Kenora, Ontario | collected...
TAACGAGAGAAATGGCGCATGGAGCGCCGGATTTTTGGTTCAGGGCAAGGCGGAAGCCCAAGGCGCTATCCGTAGATAACGACTTGGGCTGACGACACAGCCCTGGGCCAAAAAGACAAGCTGGATGCGTCATTTTACGTGTTACACGGCACTAGCTCCTCAATGTGGATTAACCTTGGGCGTTGCCCAAGGCTGGTATGGGGTCGCGCCTTCAGCGCTGAAAAAGGAGTCGACAAAATTTGATGCGTTTGCCCTGTGCGCATGCTCTCACGGCTCGGGCTGCTTTTCTGTCGAGTGGCGCTTGGCCCCGGCGAGCCGCTCAACCAGATAGAAGGTGACCGGGATCAGAAAGATGGCGATCAGGCTCGCGGCGAGCATTCCACCGATAACCGAGGTGCCGATGATCCGGCGCGCGACGGCGCCGGACCCGGTCGCGGTCCAGAGCGGAAGACAGCCGAAGATGAACGCGAAGGAGGTCATTAGGATCGGACGCAGACGAAGCCGGGCGCCTTCGAGCGCGGCATCGAGCAGCGGACGGCCCTTCTCGTATTCATTTTTCGCGAACTCGACGATGAGGATGGCATTCTTGGCGGAGAGCCCGATGAGCATGATCAATCCGATCTGCGCATAGACGTTGTTTTCGAGGCTGCGGAAATAAAGCGTCGCCCACGCGCCCGCCACCGCGATGGGAGTTCCCAGCAAAACGCTGAACGGGAGCGACCAGCTTTCGTAAAGGGCGGCGAGAATGAGGAATACAAAAAGCAACGATATTCCAAAGATCACCGATGGCTGCACGCCTTGCTGGGCCTGTTTTTCCTGAAAGGACATCCCGATGTAGTCCAAACCCATTTCACTGGGCATCGTTTGAGCGAAGGTTTCTTCCAGCGCCTTCATCGCCTGCGCCGAACTGTATCCGGGAGCGGTGGCCCCGTTGATTTGCGCGAATCGGTAGAGATTGTAGCGGGTGGTAAACTCCGGGCCGTTGCGCGGCTCGATGCGGGTCAGCGAATCCATCGGGACCATCTGGTTGGTGTTATTGCGGACGTAAAAGAGCCCGAGGTTTTTGATGTCGGCCCGATACTCGCCTTCCGCCTGCACATAGACCTGCCACTGGCGGCCGAATCGGTTGAAATAATTCACCAACGATCCGCCCATGAACGTCTGCAAAGTCTGATAGACCAGGGCAAGCTCGGCCCCTTGCTTGAGCGCCTTGTCGCGGTCCACATCGACAAACACCTGGGGCACGGACGGCAGGAACGTCGTATTGATCCCTGCGATCTCGGGGCGTTTGCGGGCGGCTTCGATAAAGCGATCCACATTGGTTGCCAGAAAGTTGATGTCCTTTCCCGAGCGATCCTCCAGCGCCAGGGTAAACCCTCCGGACGTGCCCACGCCGGGGATCGATGGCGGGGGAAACACATAGGCATTTCCCTCGACGATCTTCCCCAGTTCACGACTCAGGTGCGCCTTGATTGCGGTGTATTGTTCTTCCGGTCTTTTGCGTTTCGACCACTCCTCCAGCGTGACGAAGAAAAATCCGCTGTAGGTAGTCTGCACTGTGCTCAAGAGATTGAAGCCCACAACGCTGGTGTAGTACTTGATACCCGGAGCGGCACGGAGGACGGCTTCAACTTTTCGGCACGCTTCATCGGTGCGCTGGAGCGAAGCGGCATTCGGCAATTGAATGGCGGCATAGACATAGCCCTGGTCTTCCTCGGGCAGAAATCCCGTCGGCAGCCGCGAACCGAAGAACCACGCGACCGCGCCAAAGAGCACCAGCAACAGCACACTGAAGAAACTCTTGTGAATGGCCACTCGGCTGAGGCGGACATAGTCTTCGGTGGCCTTTCCGAAGGCGCGGTTGAACCAGTCGTAGAACCGCCCGAGCCGTCCCCTCGCCTCTGCCCGGGGGCGAAGCAGCAGCGCACAAAGCGCGGGGCTGAGGGTCAACGCGTTGAACGCGGAGAAAACCACCGAAATCGCGATCGTCAGCGCGAACTGCTGATAGAGGCGACCGGTGATCCCCGGGATAAAGGCGGTCGGGACGAACACCGAAGAGAGCACCAGCGCAATTCCAATCACCGGACCGGAGACTTGTTCCATCGCGCGAAGCGTGGCGTCGCGGGGCGAAAGGCCGCGCTCGATTTGGCGTTCGACGGCTTCGACCACCACGATGGCGTCATCGACCACCAAGCCAATGGCCAGCACCATGCCAAAGAGGGCAAGGGTATTGATCGAGAACCCGAACAGCGGAAAGAGCATGAAGGTGCCAATCAGCGAAACGGGAACCGCGCAGAGGGGGATCAGCGTGGCGCGCCAGCCCTGGAGAAAGATGAAGACCACGATCACCACCAGGATGAGCGCCTCGCCGAGCGTGTAGAGGATTTCGCGCATGCCTTCGGTCACGGCCTGGGTAGTATCCAGGGAGACGGCATACTGCATGTCCGGGGGAAAACGCTTGGCTAGTTCGGCCATGCGCGCACGCACACCGTTTGCGGCATCGATGGCGTTGGTGCCTGGCAGTTGGTAAAAGGCCAGGATGGCCGCCGGCACTCCGTTCAAGCGGCCCCTGAGGTTGTAAGTCTGTGCGCCAAGATCGATGCGACCCACATCTTTGACGCGCACGAACGACCCGTTGGGATTTGCCCGGACGATGATGTTGCCGAACTCTTCGGGGCTTTGCAGCCGGCCCTGCGCCCGAACGGTGTAAGTAAATTCCTGGCCCGGCGGAGCGGGTTCGCTCCCGACCTGACCGGCTGGGTTCACATTATTCTGGCCGCGAATGGCGGCGATGATTTCCGGCACGGTGATGGCCAATTTCGCAAGTTGGTCGGGCTTGACCCAGAGTCGCATCGCGTATTGGCCGGCTCCGAAAACATTGATATTGGAAATGCCGGGAACGCGGGTCAGTTCATCGATGAGATTGATATAGGCATAGTTCGCCAGAAAGATGTTGTCGTAGGTCCCCTTGGGGGAAACCAAACCGATCAACATCAAGGGCGCGGACGGCGACTTCTGCACGACCACGCCATAGTTAATGACGTCCAAAGGCAACTGCGATTGGGCCTGTGAGACGCGGAGTTGTGAGAGGATTTGATCGGTGTTTGGGTCCGTCGCGACGTTGAAGTTGACGCGCAAAGTCATCTGCCCGTTGCTCGCGTTGTAGGATACCATGTAGTTCATGTTGTCCACGCCGCTCATCTGCTGCTCGATGGGTGTGGCTACCGATTGCTCGATCGCCTCCGCATCGGCGCCGACAAATGTGGCGCGGATCTGAATCTCAGGCGGAACGATCTTCGGGAACTGCGCGACCGGGAGAAAGGCCATGGAGATGCCGCCAACGATCACCATGAGGATGGCGATAACTATGGCGACGATCGGGCGGTCTATGAAGAAGCGGTACATGCTAAGGGAAAGTAGGGGGAGTTCATGGACGAGATGGACTGGATGGACGAGATGGACTTCATGGACGAGATTGTTCCGGCTTCCATGGCTTGGGCGCGACCTGCGCCCCTTCCCTGGCCTTTTGCAATCCTTCGACGACCACGGAATCCCCGGGCCTTATTCCCTCCTTAATGATCCACAGGTTACCGATCCGCTCCCCGACTTTCACCGACCGGATATTCACTTTGGAATCCGCGCCAACGGTGGCCACTTGATAGCTGCCCTGGAGTTCCGTAACGGCGCGCTGCGGCACCAGCAGCGCGCCGCGTTCGATGTTCGTAACGGCACGCACCCGACAAAACTGCCCCGGACGCAAAACGCTTCCTGGGTTTTCAAATACTCCCGCAAACCGGATCGATCCCGTGGTCTGGTCCACCTGCCGATCCGCCGCGTAGAACTTCCCTTTGTGCGGATAGATCGAGCCGTCGGCGAGGATCATCTCCAGTTCGATTTCCTTTTCGTAATCCCGGCGGGCCATCCGGTCCGAATAATACCGGGTAAACTCGATGTAATCCTGCTCGGTCACATTCACATAAGCTTTGATGGGGTCCACGGTTGAGATCGTGGTGAGTTGAGCGGTGGTCGGACCGACGAGGTCCCCGATCTGGGCATTGGCGATCCCGGCAATCCCATCCACCGGGGAGATAATCCGCGCGAATTCCACATTCAACTCGGCGGTTTCCACGGCGGCTCGGGCGCTGGCAACGGTGGCGACCGCCGTCCCTGCGCTCTCCGTGGAGGTCTCGCGTTCCTGAATGCTAATGACCTGACGCCCGAACAGTTGCGATGAGCGGCGCGCATTTGCGGAGGCCAGCTTTTCCGAGGCTTGAGCGCGTTGCAGTTCCCCCTTGGCCTGATCGAGCGCCGCCTGCAATGGACGAGGGTCGATCTGGAAGAGCAGATCGTTTTTGTGAACCAGGGCTCCCTCCGTGTAATCCTGCGAGATCAGATAGCCGGAAACCCGGGCGCGAACTTGGGTGTTTACGTAACCGTCAAGGCTGCCGACCCACTCCCGGACAATCGGAACGTCGCGCTGGATTACCGAAGTCACCAACACCTCAGGGGATGCAGACTGGCTCGGAGGTGGAGCGGGCTTGGAACAACTCAAGACTCCGAGGCCCAACGCAGAAAGCATTACGACAAGGGCGACGCGCCCCCGTCTGGTTGGGTGCCGGGATTCCCGCATACCCGGATATCGGAACTGATCGGGATTTTGCCCGAACGAAGCAATTCGTTCCTAGTCGGATGATGATTGGCCAATCAATGTCTTCCCCCAAAGCGGCGAAGAAGCGCACGCACTACAAGACGCTGGCGCGCGGCACAAGACGCCTCTCATTCGCGGAAGCGTCTTGTAGTGCTGTGGTGCTCCACAGCTTTGGGATGGAGGCGCCGCGCACTGCACTGGAACAGGCTGGAAGCCTGTTCCACGTTTCTGGAAGCTACTTCTCGACCGGTTTTTCGAACGCCGAGGTCACGGGCCGACCCCAGAAATTTTCCGGCACCGGGACGCCCAACAGCCAGAGGGCGGTCGCCGCGGAATCGTAGATCACGACCGGCGCGGTGATGCAGAACTGGCTTTTAACGCCTTTTCCCCAAGCCACCCAGGGGATTTCCACATCCTCGGTAGCCGGCGATCCGTGGGTGCCGATGACCGACGTGCCACTTTTTTTGATGTTTTCCTCGATTTCCGCAGGCGTGAGATCGTGCCCCCCGTGGTCGGCGGTCAGGATGAACACGCTGGACTCCGCCAACCCCGCCGCATCGACGCTATCCTTGATAACCTTAAGCGCGGCATCGCAGTCAGCAAACGCTTTCATCTTCTCGGGCGAGTTCACTCCAAATTTGTGCCCCGCGACATCCGCGTCGCCGAAATGAATGAAGCAGAGATTGGGCTTCAATTTTCCGACTTGGGTCGCAAACGCTTCCGCGACGGATTTGGCGTCCGGCGTTGCGGGAACCACGAAAGCATCAAGGCTGCCGGGCAGTTGCAGCGTCTTAAACTTGATCTTCGAAACATACATGGCAGTCACCAGTCCATGCTCTTTGGCGATGCTGAAAATCGTGGGGACTTTGACGAATCCTTTTGCAGGGTCCAAGTCGTTCCAGAGGACTTGATGTTTTTGGATGCCGACCCCGGTAAGCATCGAGGTGTGGGACGGCAGCGTGAGGCTGGGGACGATCGTATAGGCGCTCCAAGTATGCGCTCCCTCGGCGGCCATTTTCTTGAACACCGGCATCTCGGCTTTTTGAATGGCGCTTGGAGAACCCTGATCAAAGCTGATGATGAAAACGTGGCTGGCCTGCGGCGGCGCAGCCAGAGTTCCGAACGTTGCCCATAATAGAGCCAACACCGTCACGAGTACATGCTTCATGCCGGGTGAGCCTATGGGCTTCGATCGGGTACGCAATAAAAAGCTGGCAGCGGGTTTTTGGAATTTCCCGGAATGGGACTTATGGGACTTATGGGACTTATGGGACTTATGGGACTTATGGGACTTATGGGACTTATGGGCGGAGATATAGGCCCCATCCGTCCCATCCGTCCCATCCGTCCCATCCGTCCCATCCGTCCCATCCGTCCCATCCGTCCCATCCGTCCCATTCCTCTCTCACGCCTCCAGCAACTTCCGCATGTATCTGGGCTCGAAATTCTCGATGAGCACCTGGACCTCGCCGCCTTTGTACATCCGTGCCTGACGCACGTTGACCTCGGGGGTCTTGTGGGGGGCAAAGAGGATGTCGTCGTGGGTGGCGTTCAGCTTGTTGGCAAAGCAATCGGGCGTGAGTTTCCCGCCGAGATGATCGCTCCGACCGGTGGCGACGTGGAGCGTCCCGAGGATTTTCTCATCCTGAATGTCGCGACCGGAAACCGGGAGTTCCTGGGTGCCGAAACCGAGTTCGCCGAGTTCGCCGGTGACCGGGTCGGATTTCAGCTTGGCGTTGTGCGCGTCGATCGTCGCTTGGTTTCCGTGGAGCAGCGTCGCTTCCACCACGCGGCCACCCGTGACCCGCATGAGCCCCAGCGTGCCGTCTTCGTATTTCATCGGAAACTCGCCTTCCGCCCCGGTGGGCACGAAGTAGATTTCGCCCGCGGGCAGGTTGGCGATATCGGGCCCGCCACGGCAGAGCCCGTGGCTTTTTTGCGCCTCCTGGCCCCCGAGTTCGAGCCGCAAGGTGTGCTGGCGATCCCCAATCTCAAAATCGATTTCCACGGCTCCGGCCCGGGTCATCCCGAGCCGGAGCTTCTCGGCGTTCCGGCTGACTTCGTCGTAATCGACCGCCAAGCCGGAGGCGAGGATGATCGGGTTCACCCCGTGGAGGGTTGCCCCACGGAACCCGTACCGCTTCGCAAACGCGGTGAGCGGGGCCGTGGCGGAGTAAGTGGAAACACAGAGAATAATGTCGTAGTTGGGATAAACATCCTTCTCCAGCGACACCTCTTTCCCGCTGGGGGCGAAGGCGGCATCCGGCAAATCGAGGTTGCTGCCGCCGGTAATCTCGTAAGCGAAGAAGTCGCCGTTTTTTAGGCCGAGTTCCGCCATCACGCCGTAATGCAGCCCTTGGTAGAAGGTTTCATACGCGTGCCGCTGAATCGTGAGTTCAGGATCGTCGAGGAAGCGGAAATTGGTGACATCCCGGGGATCTTTGAGATCGATCAGCACGCAAACGCTCTCGCCGGGCCTTGGGTCAAAAACGGTCCTTAACAAGCGGCCAAGGCTAAACGCCGGGAAAGTGCGAGAAGGGATGGTAATGGTTTCCATGGAGTATATAAATAAATGTGATTCCGACAATTGCAAGTCCGCGCCAGCGCCTTGTTCGACGCGCGCTCGTTCCCAATCTCCTGATGGGGAATGCGGCTGTCTACGAATCTCCGATTCGAGCGGCATGGGTCACAGGGTTGGATATAATCGACGTGCAGCGCACTTCGGTTGAAATTTAACGAATGCTTGACGCGTGCTCTGCTAACACGGTTTTGCGAATCGGAAATTCGAAAGCCAAGTGCGTTCCCAATCAGGAGATTGGGAACGAGCGCAATCTCTTTTTTGGAAGCGCAAGAGCGTGACAGAGCGACAAGATTGGATAGGTAGATTTAATGTTTTTTCCCGATAAGGTTAATACGGCTGGCGTGTCGGCGCCGGTTGCGAAATAAAAGGAGGACATGATCTGGAAGACCAAAACCCGGCAATTTGACCTCGGCGAGCGTGCGCTGGTGATGGGGATTCTCAACGTCACCGCGGATTCGTTTTCCGACGGAGGCCGCTTTATCGAGCAGGATGCCGCCGTCGCGCGGGCGCTGGAGATGGAAGCCGAAGGCGCGGACATCATCGACATCGGCGGGGAATCGACCCGCCCCGGAGCGGAGTCGGTGCCTGAGGCGGAGGAATTGGCGCGAGTCCTGCCGGTGATCGAGGCGTTGGCCGGACGGCTGAAGGCGGCCATCTCGGTCGATACCACGAAAGCTGCGGTGGCCCGGGCCGCCCTGGAACGCGGGGCGGAGATCATCAATGACATCACGGCGTTGCGGGGAGATCCCGCGATGACAGAGGTGGCGGTGAAAACGGGGGCTGGCGTGATCCTGATGCACATGCAGGGAACGCCCCGGACGATGCAAGTTGCTCCGCATTATGAAGATGTCGTCGGGGAGGTAAGGGAATTTTTTAGACAAAGCTGGGGGGAATCCCTAGGCTGGGGCGTCGATCCGTTGCGCATCGCCTTTGACCCGGGCATCGGATTCGGCAAAAGTGTGGAACACAACCTGGCGCTCTTGAAGCGGCTTGGGGATTTGAGAGTGGAAGGGCGGCCGCTGGTACTTGGGGTATCGCGGAAGTCCTTCCTGGGTAAATTGACCAACGAAATGACCATCGAACAACGGCTTTGGCCCACAGTGGCCCTGACAGCACTCGGACGCGCGAGCGGGGCCGACGTGTTCCGTGTTCATGACGTCCGGCCCAATGTGGAGGCGCTCCGGGTGACCGAAGCGGTTTTGGGAGCATGTTGAGTTCCGGGGCCATTCTGTCGTTCGCGGCGCTCGACTTCGTGGCCGACCATTGGCGTTCAGCCATCGAGATCGGCATCCTGACGTTCGTCATTTACTACAGCTACCTGTACTTCCGTGGAACCCGGGGCGCAAAGGTGCTTACGGGGCTGCTCGTGCTGCTGCTGACGCTCACGATGCTTTCGGTGATGCTCGACCTGAAGGTGATCTTCTGGTTGATCCGCTCGTTCACCGCGTTTCTCGCCATCGCGCTGGTGGTGATTTTCCAGCCCGAACTCCGGCGGGCCCTGGCGGCGTTGGGCAGCCAGCATATCTTTTCCACGGCCACGCAGAATCGCGAAACCATCGAGTTGCTGGCGGAGACGGTATTTGAGCTGACCAACCGGCAGTTCGGCGCGCTGATCGCCCTGGAGCGGGATACGAATGTGGGGCCGTTCGCCGAGAGCGGAGTCAGGATCGACAGCGAAATCTCGCCCGAACTGATCACGACCATTTTCCATCCGAAAACACCGCTCCACGACGGCGGCTTGATCATTCGCAACGACCGCATCCTGGCGGCCGCCTGCATTTTCCCTGTCAGCCAGCGGCACGACCTCGACCGGAACCTCGGGCTTCGGCATCGCGCGGGGCTCGGAATTACCGAAGAGAGCGATGCGATCGTTATTGTGATAAGCGAGGAAACCGGGATCGTTTCGATATGTCTTCGGGGGCGTATCGAACGGAATTTCGATCCTGACAGCTTTAAACGCCGACTGGGCCAACTGCTGCTGCTTGAGAAGTATGAAGAATCTGATTCTGAAGAACTGGGGGCCGAAACTCGTAGCCCTGCTGATCGCGACAATCCTCTGGTATCTAATCAAAAAGAACGTCCTCGATACAACATCGATGAGTTATAAACCCGTGCCGACCGACGTGATCCGCTGACCATTTTCCCGACTTGAGCCTTTAGCCTAAATCCACCGATCCATGTCCTCTGTAACTTCACCAAGCGCTTCCAGAAAAATCTTCGGCACCGACGGCGTCCGCGGCGTCGCAAACATCGAACCCGTGACCGCCGAAACGGCGCTGAAACTCGGTCGCGCCGCGGCCCACGTTTTCAGCACACTGGCGGGCCGCACCCATCGCGACGGAGTCCGGCCCAAAATCGTGATCGGCAAGGATACGCGGCTTTCAGGGTATATGCTCGAAACGGCGCTCGTCGCCGGCATCACCTCGCTCGGGGTCGATGTGCTCTTCATTGGACCGTTGCCCACGCCCGGGGTCGCTTACATCACGCGCTCGCTGCGGGCCGACGCCGGCATCGTGCTCAGCGCTTCGCACAACCCTTACGAAGACAACGGCATCAAGTTCTTCCGGCACGACGGCTACAAGCTCGACGACGAAATCGAAGGCCGGATCGAACACCTGGTTTTCAGCGGTGAAATCGACACCATCCGTCCGACCGCCGACAACATCGGCCGGGCTACTCGTATCGACGACGCCTTGGGCCGTTACATCGAATTTGCCAAAGCGAGTTTTCCACGCGGCCTCACGCTGGATGGGATTTCCATCGCGGTCGATTGCGCCAACGGCGCGGCGTACAAATCGACCCCCTGCATCCTGCGGGAACTCGGGGCGGACATCCGCGTCGCCCACAATCAACCCGACGGGCGGAACATCAACGCCAATTGCGGCAGCACGCACCCGGAGGAAATCGCCCGGATCATCAAAGAAACCGGAGCGCAGATTGGCATCAGCCACGACGGCGACGCCGATCGCGTCCTGCTCTGCGATGAAAACGGCGAGGTGGTCGATGGCGACGAAATCATGGCAATTGCCGCGCTCGATTTTCTACGGCAGGGGCGGTTGGCCGGCAACACGCTGGTGGCCACGGTCATGAGCAACTTCGGGCTGGATGAAACGCTCTGCAACGCTGGCGGCCGGGTGATCCGGACCAAGGTGGGCGACCGGTACGTGATCGAAGAAATGATGCGCGGCGGCTACAACGTGGGCGGCGAGCAAAGCGGCCACATGATTTTTGGCGATTACGCGACCACGGGCGATGGAATCGTCAGCGCGTTACAAATCCTCCGGATCATGGTGGAGACCGGCAAACCGTTGAGCGAACTGAAGGCCTGTTTGCAGAAATATCCGCAGGCCCAGCGCAACCTGAAAGTGCGCGAGAAGCGTCCGCTTGAGGAACTCCCGGAGATTGTCGCGCTGGTCAAGGAAGCTGAACTCTCGCTCCAAGGCGCAGGCCGGGTGCTGCTGCGCTATTCCGGCACGGAACCGAAGATCCGGTTGCTGATCGAGGGCCGCGACAGCAATCACATCAACTCGCACGCGGACCGGATCGCGGAAGCGATTAATGCGGAACTGGGCGTGTGAACCTCTTCATTACCGGAACAGACACTGGCGTCGGCAAGACCTTCGTATCCACGTTGCTCGTCCGCGGACTGCGCCGCGCGGGGCTCGATACCGCAGCCATGAAGCCGATCTGTTGCGGGGATCGCGACGACGCCGAGCAACTCTGCGCAGCGTGCGATGGAGAGATTTCGCTCAACACGATCAATCCCGTCTGGTTCCGGACGCCCGCCGCGCCGTACACCGCGGCGATTGTCGAGAACCGCCCGGTGGATCTTGCGCTGATCCGGGAAACCTTTCAGCGGCTGCGTTCGCGGCACCGTTCGCTGATTGTCGAAGGCGTTGGCGGCTGGATGGTGCCGATCGACCGCGATTACTTCGTGGCCGACCTGGCTGCCGAATTCCAACTTCCCGTGGCCGTGGTTGTTCGCAATCGGCTCGGCGCGCTCAACCATGCGCTACTGACCGTGCGGGATATTGAAAGACGCGGGTTGCCGTTTGCCGGGATCATTTTCAATCAGACTGAATCATCCGATGAGGTAGCGCTGGCCACCAACCGCGCCCTACTCGAAGAACTCACCGATAAGGCGATCCTCCTGGATGTTACACCAGGGCAGACCAGTTTGGAGCTGGCGATCGCGTAGAGCC
>SESF01005139.1_pt1 | contig 11428 bp, 11 predicted proteins | sample 3171521 | NCBI WGS metagenome assembly SESF01 (sample SAMN10866945, study PRJNA518727) | freshwater metagenome | biome: subpolar coniferous forest; feature: holomictic lake; material: water; isolation source: holomictic Lake 227, 6 m and 8 m depth | place: Canada: near Kenora, Ontario | collected...
CCCAAACGCCACCTCCCGCGCCATCTTATGCGACCGCTTCGCAAACACCGCCAGCCGCCCATTCGTCTTCTGCCCCATCAACGCCCCCGACTTATCCGTCCGCAACCGCACCTTCCCGCCCTTGCGCGTAAAATCCGCCCCAAACTCATGCAGCCGCGCATACTTCACATTGTCCCCAATGTCCGAAGTAATCGCGCTCCCGCTGACCCGCGCCGCCGAAGCCCAAATCGCCCCCTTCAGCCTGCCACTTTTATGCCTCAGACCATGCGGCTGCGTCGGTCCGGTCTTCGGGAAGCTAAGCTGCTTCCGGCTGATATGGCTAATCGTCAACGCATTCTGCCGATCCATCTCCCGCGCCAGCGCGCTCAGCATCCCGCCCGTATTGCCGCATCGAGCGATAGCGGCCTTAGCCTCCGCGCTAACCTCGATCTCCAATGTCATTCCCGCACTCATTTCACGCATCAAGCATCACGCATCACGCATCAAATAGGCTGCATCTGCTGGTAATTCCGCAGCGTCTGCAGCACCAGCGCAGACAGCTCCAAAGCCCCCGTCAGCGTCTGCTCATCCGGCGTCGACACCAGGCCCACCCCCAGCTTGTCCACCTTGTTCCACACCTCGCGACATTGCAAAAACCACGCCAGCCGCAAATCAAACGGCAGCGCCTTCGCCCCAGCCGGCATCACCCCAGGATACCCCTCATCATCCGGCTCCAGCGTCTCGAACCAGAACCCACCCGTGAACGTAAACCTCACCTGCGACCAATACCGCGCCGCATCACTCTTGTCCGGCAGATACACGATGCCGCTCAACGGACTCGTCGCCTGGATGAAATCCGCATCCTGCTCCACCCATCCCTCCAGGTCCCTCCCCTTCACCTCCACCTTCGTTACCTCCTCCACCGGATACCGCGGCAGAATGAAGCTCGCCCGATCCCCCTGGAACACCGCCACATCCCCCACCATCCGCGCAAACTCCCGATTGCAGAACTGCTCAAACAGCCCCGCCACCCCAAGCCCGATGTCAATAATCACCGCATCAAACTTAGTCTCCCCCATCAGCGCCCCAGCCAGCAGGTGCTTCTTCAACGAATCCAAATTCCCAAGCCCGCAATTCATAGTATTCTCAACTCCAACTAACTGCCTTCGGTTTTCGGTTTTCGGCCTTCGGATTTCCGGCCAGTCGGCCGGCCGGTCACTCCGCACTCTCCGGATACTCCGCCCGCCCGCCCATCGCCATCTCCCGCAACTGCGCCTTCACCAGGTGCCGCTCCACCACCATCGGCCGATGCATCATCCGATCCACCGGCGGCCCAGCCATCACCCGCGCCGAACCCCTCGGAAACAGCTCCGCCTTCGAAGCCCGCTCCCTCTTCCTCCCCAATGGTAAAAATTCCCGCGGCATATTTCCCTCTTCTCTCTCCAATCTTCTCTCTTCGATCTTCGACCCAGAATCGCCGGCCCAGGCGAACCCCCGAACGCCCAGGCCGGCCCCAACCGGGATCGCTACTCGTAGCGTCCCGTAATCGAATCCAGCGAACACGCCGACGTCCCGTTCACAATCACGTGTACCGGACGCCCGCGCTGTCCCACGTAGAGCGCGTCCCCCTGGTAGTTGCGGTTCGTCTGCACCCCGCACCAGAGCTTCACCCCCGTATCCAGCCGATACATCTGATCGCCCGGCACCGTCGCGAATACGTTCTGCCCCAATACAATATTGGTCGCAGCCCCAAACGCCGTGATCTGCCCGTTAGTGATCGCCCCGCTCACCTTCTCGATGACGACAAAGTCGCCCACGTAGAAGCCGTTCGTGGCCGCCACCCCGAAGCTCGTCCCGGCCGGGTTCGTGTATGCACACGTCACCGGCGTGGTTCCACCCCGGATCAAGATGTTGGCCGACGACAGGTCGCTCGACGCAATCGCCCCCACCATCCGAATCTGCTGCATCGGCGATGTCGCAAACGACACAAACGACGTCGTAGTCCCCGAAGCCGACTGCGTCACAAACACCGGCAACTGCTGCGCCAGGGCCGACAGCCCCGTCGCCGCCACCAGGGCCACCCCAAACATCCGTCCCATAAGTCTCATTCTCTTCATAGTCAGTATTCCTTTCAATTCGCCCGGCCAGAGGTCCGCCCTGGCCGAGCATTTCTGCTTTCTGCTTCCTGCTTTGGCTATGCCGCCGCCGTCCGGAGCGAAGACATCGCGTCAATCGCCATCATCTCCACGTCAATACGCTCCAGCGCCCGCATCGCGATCTCGTCCGTGGTGAAATACACATCCAGGCTCGTCTGCACCCGAGGTGCCCCGCGCTCGCCCAGATACACGTAGGAAAGGTCGCCAAAAAAGGCGATGTCCTTGGCCGCCGCGGCCGCCGCGCTGTAAGGCTGCGCCACACCCGTCCAACGCACCGGGAACCCATCCAGCGTCGCCTGCCCATTCGGCTGGCGATCATAGATGCGCGGGTTGTTGATCGTGTTGAACGTCACCAACAGCGCGTCCATCGTCGGATGCAGGTAATAGGCCGAGTTGAAATACGCGGCCGCATTCACCTTGAGGCGCATATTGCGGAAGTCGGCGATGGTAGCGTCGCTCGGCTTGGTCTTTCCAGCAGCAAGCTGGATCGAGTAGGTCAGCGCCCCGCCATCATTGCAGTAGGTCCCGACCCCCTTGATGTTGGCGTAAGTGGCGGTCCCGTCCCCGTTGAACGCGGTGTCGTCCTCACCGTACGCAAACCGGCGGCTGATATAGCGCGCCAGGAACTGGCCCAGCGGAATGAACGTGTCCTCCTCGATCTCCGTCGGAATCGCAATGATCCCGCCGAACTTGTTGGCCGTGAAGGTCACCGAGTCCAGGGCGGCCTGTTTCTTGCCCACAGACTGGCCCATGCCCGCTGTGCCCACGCCCAGGTAAGCGAACTTGTCCTCGCCCGCCTTCAACCGCGGCAGAATCACCGTCCCGGCCCCCAGGGGGAACACCGTGCCGAACTGGCGGATCTGGCCATACTTCCAGATCAACTCCACCACCTGCGGCGTATAGACCGTCGGCAGCGGAATCTCCGTCCCGCTCAACGAACTGGCCGCCCGCTGCTCCACCCCCAGCATCTCGCACGCCTCACCCAGCAACCGCTGCTGCATCGAAGTCTCCCGCATCGTAGCAGGCCACTTCCCCTGCTGCGCGCACGTCATGATATACAGGCTCGAAATCGCCCTCGCACAATCGTCCGATACAAACGGCACCTCCCGCCCGTCCGCATTCCGCCGGTAAGTCACCCCCGTCGAACGCTTGTTCTTCAGCAGCTCCTTCTGCACCCGCTTCAGCTCGGCATCCAGCGTGTCATTCCGCTTCTGCTCGGTCTTGAGCAAAGCCGGCAATCCCTTGATCGCCGCAAACCCGCCCTCCACCTTCGCCAGCTCGGCCAGGTCCTTGAACATCCCGTCATACCCCTTCACCCCGTCCAGGATCCGGCTGAACTCCGTGATCTGCTCCGGCGTCAGCGCCGTAATGAAGCACTGCCCCCGCCGATACGCCTTGCTCTGGGCGAACGCCAGCAACTGCCAGGCTGCCACCAGGCTCACGCACACCGGCCCCGGCACGTTCAGGTTGAATAACGCCACCGCCAGCATGATCGCCAGCAGCAGCCCGATAAGGTTCCGATATTGTTTCATTGTCTTGTTTTTCTTCACGCGTCACGCATCACGCATCACGCATCATTTTTCTGGGAATTGCTCGTTAATCCCCGGTTAAACGCGTCTGAACACGTCGTTCAAACCGCGCGCGAGCTGCAGCAACTGCGCATCAAAGGCCCCGAAACCGGATGCGCCGGCCAAGGGTTCGGAGCCTGCCTTCTCACCGCAAAATCGTCTCAAATGCTCAATCGTCGCCCGCACATCCCCAGCCGTAATCGAGCCGCTCTTCAGCGCCAGCCCCACCGTCGCCCCAGGATTCGCCGGCACCACCACCATCGAAACCTCCAGCAACTCCTGCTTCGTATAGGTCCGGTCCGGCTCCTGCCCCTTCCCGTTCTCCCACTCCAACGGAATGAACCCCACGCTCTGCGAATTCAAAAACCCATCCCTCGCCATCTTGAACCCCATCACCCCCAGCGGATTGTCCATGCAGAACTCCACACGGTTCACCAGCTTCCCCTCCGCCACCCCAATGCTCGTCGCCTTCCCCAAAATCCTCGCAATGCTCGAATAGTCATGGCAGTCCGGCACCACAGGGTTCGCCCGGAAATTCTCAAGCTGCCACCCGTCCACCCGCACCACCTCGTTATACCGGTCCATCGTCTCGTCCGATGCGATGAAATCCAGCACCGGCGCATCCCCCTCAACCTCCTTCACCGCACACCTCAGCCCCCCCCTCAGCCCCTTGGCCCCCGTGTTCAGCGTCACAACCCGATCCCCAAATTCAGTAAGTGCTCTCATGTTTGATCCTTCTCGCTCCACTTTCCGCTTTCCCGAAATACATCCGCCCCACCCCAAACACCTTGAACCACGCCCCCTTCTCATCTTCCTCCTGCCTCTCCGCCGCCAACTGCACACACTGGCAATTGATGATATTCCCCACCGACGCCCCCAAACTGTCATCCCCCGGATACATCAACCGCTCCGCCTCCCCGTCCATGTCCACCACAAACGGCTCATCCAGCGGAATCGGATCATCAATATAGGCAGCCTCCGCCGCCGCATGTCCCGGCCTCACCGCCGGACCGTGGCTCGATAGCCACGCCTTATACTCGATCCCCACAGCCCCCAGCGACTCGTGCCGCGCCGCGTTGAACGCAATGTTCGTCTCCGTCCGCGCCACCCTCATCGCCTCCCCGCTCGTCAGTTCCCCAAACACACCCTTCACCCTCCCCGCCAGCTCCGTCATCGTCTCCCCCGCGTCATATCCCTCATCCAGCGACGTGTTCAACCGGTCCCTCACCGTCCCACCAACACCCATCACCGCCTGGCTCCGCTTCTGGATATACTGCGACACGAACTTCGGCGGCATCGCCCACGGATCACTCTCCCCAACCTCCCGCCGCGCCTCATTCCCAGCCCCCTGCAGCGTGCTCCGCATCCCAGGCTCCAGCACCACCTTCAGCGCCGTCCCAAACTCCCCCGCATTGAATATCAGGTCCACCAGCCCTCGGACTTCCGCACTCGGCTTCCCCTTCTCAAGATGCAGCTCCGCCAGCTTTGCCAGCGTCTTACCGCGATACTCATTCAACACCTTGCTCACCTTCCGCGAAAACAGCCGCACCGTAGTCTCCCGCGCCCGCATATGCCGCCGCCAAAGCGCCGCCGTTGACGCACCCCTGGCTTGGCTATCGGCTATCGGCTCTTGGCTATGAACCGCCGCCAGCAGCCGCCGCATCGAAGCCATCGGATTCTCCGCCTCCCCGCCCTGGTCCTCCCCGTCCTTCGGATCCTGTGGTCCGTTGTCCTGTGGTCCCGTAGGCGCATCTTCCGCCGGCTCCTCCACCCCCATCCCATCCGCCGGCTGCAAATTAAACGGCAGATACCCCGTCTCGCCCCACGGATACTCCGGAAAACCCAGATCATACGTCCGGTTGATGTCATTGAACGGCACCCCCAGCGCAAACACCTTCGTCGCGCTATCCACCCGCGTCCGCCTCGCCTCCTGCATGATCGGCAGCCCCTCAATGTCAAACCACCCCACCAGCCCAGCCCCAAACGACCGCACAATCGGTGCCACCGCCGCCTCATACCGATGACACTTAGCCCCAATATTGTTCACGATGAACGTCAGCTTCTCCTCATTCAGCGCCCCCCCGCCTCCGCTCAACGACGACGCCTTCGATTCCGAAAACCCCATGATGCTCTCCGGCACCTTGAAAATCGCCCCGATCTCCTGCCGCAGCAGCCGCCGCGTCTCCAAAAACTGCATGTCCACATTGCTGATCGTCGGCTTCTCAATCTTCACCCCGCTCGACAAAAACAGCGGCCGGTCCGGCGTCCCAGCCTTCCTCTTCCGCTCCCGCAGCGCCGCCACAAACTGCTCCCGCTGCTCCATCGTCAAATTCTGCTCCGTCGTCGCAATCACCCCCGTGTCCGCGTTGTTCATCAAAAGCCCCTTCATGAACATCGCCGCCGCATAATCACTCGCCCCAGGCAACTGCGCCACCACCAGCGGACTCAGCCCACGCCAATACAAATACGGATTCACATTCCGGCAATGCACAATCTCCCCAGGCAACAACACCTGGCTCGCAATCGGCGTCAGCAGCGGACTCCCCGTATACCTCCACCCCTCCAGCGTATAGCCCGTCACCATGTGCCAGAACAATTCCGGCGTCAAAGTCAGCATCCGCGCCACCCGCGGCGCCCGCCCATCCATGTTCACCGGCTGGTCAGCCTCATCCAGCGGCATGATGAACGCCTCCCCTCGCAGCGCATCCCAGCTCGTCATCTGCGCCCAAAATAACGTCTTGTCCATCGTCGGATGCGGACGCTCAAACAGCTCCACCGCCGGACCCGAGTCCAGTATGTTCTCCCCAAGCTCCCGCCGCACATACTCCCGATGCCTCGGATCACCCGAACCCCGCAGCCCCCTCACCCGCCTCGCCTTCTCCTCACCCACCCGCGAAATCCTGAACGGAATCTGCGCCAGCGCCTCCGCCATCACCGACACCGCCGTATAGATCCAGGTGGACTGCATATAGGGACTCACCAGCTTCGCCCCCTGCTCGCTGTCCGGAATGTCCATCCCCTGAACCCACGACTGCATATCCGGCGATAACGCCCTAGCCAACCACCCCCTCGCGCGCGTAATTAACCCCATAACACCCCCATCGCTTCCCCCTCACAGACAGGAGTGGTCTGAAGTTCGCGCTGCAGGTCTGAATAACCCCCTCCACCCTCCGGATGGCATCCAGACACCCTCCGCGGCCCCGACGCCCTATAAACGATCCTAGCCCGGTTTAGCATACGATGGCAAAAACCTCTCCTTTCTTCCCGGAAGCATGCACCGCCAGTGCCTTCGCCCAGAACCGATCACAATGGCTGTCCGCCGCCTCCCCCTCAAATCGGATATTGCCCGCCGGCGTCACCGACTTCTTGATCCCCCGCAAATCCGCCCGCAACGCCTCATCCCTCGGATATCGAATCTTTCGGTCCTCATGCGCCATCCTCAGCGGGTAAGCCAGGTCATGCTTCACCTGGCTCGTGAAAGTCACCGCCTCCGCCCGATATCCATACCGCTCCACCACCTCCTCCGCCGTCTGGTTCCCAAGCCCCGTCGCGTCAATGCACACCCGCCGCACCGCCGGCAGCGCCATCAGCCGATCCAGCTCCGCCCGCTGCTCCGCATACGTCCGGCCCCGCATCTCAATCCGCATCCGCTCCCAAAGCACATCCCCCGACAGCTCCTCGACATCAATCACCGAAAGGTCCCCCTTCCGCGCCACGTCCCACCCGATAAACAGCGGGTTCGGGCACACCTTCAAGTAATCCATCTCCCGATGGCACCCATCCGTCTCCGCCCCGGAAATCATCTCGTAAGAAACAAACGCCGTCGCCTCATCCGCCGGCTGGCAGCAATACTCCTGCAGCCACTGCTCCTCATCAATGCACTCCGCCCGCTGCCGCCCCAGCCAATACTCGCGCAGCGACTGACTACCCTCGGATTTCGGATTTCGGATTTCCGATTTCCATTGCTCCGCAATGGCCCCTCCAGTGGCCGCGTCAATCTTCTCCACCAGCCCATCCTCCACCGCCCGCTGAATCGGAATCGTGTGCAGCGACCAACCCATCCGGTTCCCTCGCTCCTTCACATCCATGACAAGCTGGTTGAACACGCTCCCCACCCCTCGGTGCGTCGAAAGAATGCTCAGCGTCCCACCCCACTGAATCACCGGCTTGGCCACCGCAAAAAGCTGCCGCTGGTCCTTATGCAGCGCAAACTCATCCAGCTTCACATGCCCCGTCTTGCCCACGATCGCGTCAGGATTCGACGACAACGCATAAACACACGCCCCAGAGGCAAACTTCATCACCTGCACCTGCACCGCCTTCCCGGACTCCGTCATCAAAACCTGCTCCCCCAAATCCTCCGCCGCATACTTCAGGACATTCGCCCACCGCTTGCAGTACAGGATATACTGCTTCGCCTGCACCTCATCCCTCGACATCACCCAAACATCCTTCCCGTTCCTCTGCGCCGCCTTCCGCACCGAATCATACGAGTCCGCATACGACAGCCCAATCTGCCGCCCCTTCTCGCATATCTTCAAATGCCCCGGATCCCGAATCCATGCCGCCTGGTAAGACATGAAATACGTCTCCGCCCTGGTCGGTTGTTGGATGGCCCCGCCCCCCAGGCGGCCAGGAGACGCTGCTGCAGCAGGCTCCCGGCCGGGGTCAGTGGCAGACGTCTCCGCCAGCAGGCCCGCGTTGGCCTTCCGACCACTTCTCGTTCGCTTTTCAGTTTTAAGTAACACCTTCAAATCCGTGTCATCCGTGTCATCCGTGGTCAAAGCAGTTTCAACTCCGCCTCGATCCGCTCCAGCGTCTCCGCCGTAATCCCCCCCGCTCGCGCCCGCCCAATCTCCAGCTCGATCGCCCGCTTCCGTTCCGCCACCTGGTCCCGGTACTTGCTCTCCGCCAGCTCGATCTTCCGCGCCTCCAGCTCCGCCCGCGTCCGCCCGCTCAAATAGTTCAGCACCGTCTGCTGCATCGAATTCGCCAACCCCAGCATCTTCGTGTCCCCAACCCCCTTCACCTGCAGGCTCATCACCAAAGTCTTGCTCACCTGGATCAGCCGCTCGATCTCCGGAGCCGGATTCGCCGCATACGCCGCGTCCATCTCCCGGTTCATCCGCCCGCCGGAAGCTATCTGCGCAAATAAATCCGCCTCCAACAACTCCTGCCGGCACCGCGCCAAATAGTCCGACAGCGACGACAACGAACAAGAGCACCCATCGGCCTTGAGCTGCTCCCGCATAGCCGCCAAAGTCTTTCCCTCCGCCGCCCATTCCTTGATCCGCCCCGAAAACGGGTCCAGCTTGTTCGCTCGTTGCTTCATTGGTCATTTCAAACTGCCGCTCTCTGATCTCTGATCTCTGACCTCTGACCTCTGACCTCTTCCCTCATAACTGCTTCGCCCTCAGCTCCCCCTTCACCGTCAGCGCCCAGGACACCGCCTCATCCAGCTCATCCCGCGCCCCGATGCAAAACCCATCCGCCTCCAGCCCCTCCATCACCTGGCTGAAATCGCTCCTCAGCAGCACCGGCATCAACTGCCGGCACGCATCCAGCAACGCCTCCTCGTTCATCGGCCCGCCCGCCCTCAACAGCGCCCGCAGGCAATACCGCTTCAATGTGTTCACGTGGCTCATTTTCGCCTGATCTCGTCCAACTTCGTGTCCATCCGCTCCAACTGTGCCGAGTGGATGTCGCTCGCCTTCTTCAGCGCGCTAATATCCTCCCCAAAATGGTTCAACCTCGCATGCAGGTCCTTCGCGTCCGACCTCCGCTCATCCCTCATCACCTTGATCTCCGATGCCAACGCCGACGACGCCCCCCGCTCCACCCCGCCCACCTTCGCAAACAAATTGTCATGCTCCCGCGCATTCGCCCCATGCATCGCCATGCAATCCGACTTCCGCACAAACTCCGCCGGACAATCCTCCACCTTCCCCAGCCGCGTCTGGATCACGTCCACCTCCCGCCGCGTCGCAAAATACGACGCCACCGCCATCACCGCCGACACCCCCACCAGAATCAAAATCGCGTATTGCAAAGTCGTGCTCATGCCCTAGTGCCCCCTGACCTCTGACCTCTGACCTCTGACCCCTGACCTCTGACCCCTGACCTCTGATCTCTGGTTCTTTTCATATCGCCCTCACCGCCCCCACATAGTTCTGCACCGGATGATCCGCCAACTGCGCCACCCGCCCCTGGGTCCATTCCCGGTAAGTCCCCGCCAGGTCCGAAAGCACCTTCAGCCAAAGCCGCGGCCCCGTAACCATCCCCCCGATCGCCGGCAGAAACACTTCCCGGCCCACGTGCCTCCACCCCGCGCACCACGACGGCACCCGGCAAACCACATCCGCCCCATTCACCACCCGCCACGTCCGCCCCCACAACGCTCCACGCTCCACGCCCCCATACGCCCGCCTCCACGCCCCATCCCCCACCCGCGGCCCACCAAACGTCACCACGCTCTCCGCCACCCAACCCCGCCCCGCCAGCAGCCACGCCACAAGCACCGCCAGCGCCCCACCCAGCGAATGCCCCGTCACCGTCAACCGCGCCTTCACCTCCCGCTGATCCAGCCGCCTCACCTGCTCCACGATCGAAAGCGCCGACTGCATAAACCCGGCATGAACCCGGCAGCCCCACTGCAGCCCCACGGCAGCCCTGCCACCAGGCATAAAATCCTCCGCCCGAATCCCCGGCCCCACCGCCACGGCCGGAACCCGCCTCACATCAAAATCCGTCAGCCAATCCCGAGCCGAATGCGACCCCCGGAACGCCACCGTCACATCCCCACCATCCCGCCCCCAAACCACCAAACAATGCGCCAGCTCCGAATGCAAACTGCTCTCCCCATACGCCCGCTCACAAAACCCCACGCACCGCCGCAACACCCCCAAATCCGGACCCGCCATCCGCGTCAATCCCCGTCGGCTACCGCAGAGCGGAGAGAGGAGATTGGAGATAGAAGATAGCGTGGGCCACACGGGCCTGCGCCATGCCTGGCGCCCTATCTTCCATCTCCTATCTTCTATCTTCTTCATCGGCTCTCGGCGATTCATCACAGCGCAAAAACCCTTTCCCCATCCAACGCCGCCCCGCTCACCCGGATCCACTGCGGATGCTGATACGCGCACACCCGGCTCATCCGCGCCGCCGTCGCCGCGAACAACTCCCCCCACGTCTGCCCGCCCCCCGCCGCCGCCGCCAGCAAGCACCCCGTAAACGCCCCGTTCAAATCCCCGTCCGCCGCCGTCTCATCCGCATCCGCACCCGCCACCAACGTCACATTCGCCTGCGGAACAGACCGCCCCAAGGCCGCCGCCGGCCCCAGCTTCCGCGTCACGAAAAACGGCGCCACCCTCACCCGCCTCCCCGACGCACGATCCATCCCCCCCGAAAAACACGAGTCCAGCGCCACCACCACATTCACCCCAGCCCGGAACGCCCCCAGCGCATCCCGAAACCAGCTATCATCAAACAACCGGTCATACAGGCACAACGACTCCGTCGTCACCTGCGTGGACCAATTGCTACCCCGCTGCGCCCCATGCCCCGAGTAAGACAGCAAAAACCAATCCCCAGCCACCAGCCTCCCAGCCGCCCCCGAGATCTCCGCAGACATCCGCCCAAACGTAGCCTCCTCATCGTAGATCGCCCCCGCCTCAAACCCCGCCCGCGCGCACAGCCCCGCCATATCCGTCGCATCCGCGCAGCAGG
>SESF01010206.1_pt1 | contig 11427 bp, 7 predicted proteins | sample 3171521 | NCBI WGS metagenome assembly SESF01 (sample SAMN10866945, study PRJNA518727) | freshwater metagenome | biome: subpolar coniferous forest; feature: holomictic lake; material: water; isolation source: holomictic Lake 227, 6 m and 8 m depth | place: Canada: near Kenora, Ontario | collected...
AGAAAAAGGGAAACCAGGGGTAGATGCGTGCCCCGCCTGGCTGGAACAGCTTCGTAAAGAACTTGGAAAGGTTGTCATCCATCCAGATGCCCTGAACATAATGCCCGCGCTTGGTCTCTCCGATCCAGGTATTGGAGATGAGCTGGTGGATGTGGAAGGCGCGCACCCTCCCAAGTTCCCACATGACCGCGTCGAGGGGGATGATCTCGCTTTCAATGAAAAGCCTGGGGTTGGAATAGGCGGCGGTATGGTCGTTGGTGCCATGCTCGAGAACCTCGCCCTCGAAGGGGCGCTGCGCGAGGTCGACCCGGAGGTGATAGAGGTAGATCGACTCCTCGACCTTGTACAGCTTGTAGAAGCAGGGCTTCAGGGTCTCGGCCGGATCGAAATAATAGGTCAGGCCGCTGAAGGTCGCAGGAAGGACCCGTGCCAGGTCAATGACAAAACGTTTCAGCGCCTGGGCATAGGAAGAGCTTGGCTCAAGACGGGCGATGTCATGGTGGATGGGCAGGCGGGGATAGAATAGTTCCTCTGACAGGCTGAGGAAGAGATCCTCGGACTGGTTGAACTGGATTGTACATGCAGAGTCGGGAGCGCCAGGCGGTATATCCCGGAGTACCTGGTTGATCTCAGGGTCGAGTGATGCGACCCGGATCTCGTTTTGTGACGACTCAAGCATGGTTCAAGTATAATACAATGTTTGGGGCACTGCACAAAAGGGTATCCTGAGAGGCTTCCCTGTCCTGGACCCGCGAATGCCTGTCACAAAAGACCTTTGTCAACCGGCGTCCTCTTCCACCGAGAGCTGCTCCTCGATAAAGGTCCGATAGGGGGGGCTGCTGGATAGGAGTTCCTCATGGCGGCCGAAGGAAAGGGTCCGGCCCTCGGTGAGGAAGAGGACCTTGTCTGCCCAGGCGAGCGTCGACATCCTGTGGGAGACCACGAGGGTGACCATGTCGGGGGACCTCGGCTCCAGGTTTCGCCACAGCTTTTCCTCGTTGGTAGCATCCAGGCTCGCCGTAATATCGTCGAGAAGGAGGAGACTCGGTTCGCGGGAAAGGGCGCGCGCGATGGCGACCCGCTGTCTTTGACCCCCCGAAAGGCTCACGCCGCGCTGCCCGAGCAGGGTTGCCTCGCCTTCGGGAAAGGCTGCTATCTCATCTGCAATCCCGGCTGCGGTGACTGCCCGCGTATAGTCGCCGTCGCTGATGCCCTGGCCCTCGCCCCTTGTTCCGAAGGCTACGTTTTCGCGTATCGTCCCCGTGAACAGGAGGGATTCCTGGGGCACCAGGCCAAGTTCCGCACAGAATGCTTCGCCATCAAGCTCTGAGAAGGCCCTGCCGTTCACGAGAACCCGGCCCCCGCTAGGTTCGATGAGACCCGAAAGGATTCGGAGAAGGGTAGACTTGCCTGCACCGACAGGGCCGATCACGGCCAAGCGCTCGCCCTTTCCAAGGGTGAAGGAGCAATCGTCGAGGGCCTTTTCCCTGCGACCCTCGAAGGTAAAGTCCACATGCTCGAAGGCCACGGATACGACCGGTCCTTGCATGCAGGCAGGGGGGGATGCCGCAGTTGCGGGGGCCGCCAGGGCTGGAAGCGGCGGAGCCGTGCCTGCCGAAGCCGGGGCTGCCGAAGCCGCGTCTGCAGAAGCCGCGGCGAAGGAAGGCGGCGCACCGTAGGCGGCGATCTCCTCGAGCCTGTCCATATTGACGAAGGCCCTCTTTCCCGACACGAAGAGGTTGGGAATGTCGAGGATCGGGATGACGAGCATTCCGAGCCAGGAATAGAAGGCATAGAATGTTCCAATGGTTATTTCACCGCGCACGGCCATCCATCCGCCGGCGAAGACGACACCGATCTGCGCGAACCAGTCGAGGTACTGGTAGACGAGCTGGAGCATTGCCTCGAGCCGGACCACGCCGAGCTCTGTGTCGAAGCGCCGGCCAAGGACCGTCGCGAAGAAACGCTCGTACTTGGACTCGCAGGCAAAGGCCTTGATGACGCGGACACCGGAGAAACTCATTTCCAGTTGGGCGTTTATCGTGGAGATCGATTCCTGGTTGCGCATGAAGGTGTCGTAGACCCTCCGCTGTGCCAGATAGAATACGGCGATCATCAGCGGGAGGGGGATCATCGACAGCATCGTGAGTTTCGGGTCGACGATGAACATCGCCGCAAAGCAGAAGACCACCTTGCTTCCCGATTCGATGGCCCGGAATATCCCCGAGCAGAGGAACCAGGAAACTCCCATCTCGTTGTAGATGTCCTGGGTCAGGCGTGTGACGATGTCGCCCGGCCTGAAAGCCTGGAAGAAATCGCGGTTCTTTGCCAGGACCTTCGAGAAATACCTGCCACGGAGGAGATGCTCGAAGACCTGGTTGGTCGCCCCCCTGATTCCGGGGAACATCGAGGCTATCAGGCCAGCGGCGCCGATGGCGAGGACCAGGAGCACAAGACGGTTGATCTCGGCACCTGCCTCCTCCCATCCCTGGCTCTTGGAGAGGGCTCCCTGGATCTGGTCGAGGAGGAGCTTGGCCACGAGGGGATAGGTCACAGCCACCGCGCTCGACAGGAAGGTGAGGACAAAAAGGAGGACAATGAGTCCGCCCCGTTCGCGCCAGAGCCTCCAGATCCAGGCGAGGTGTTTGACCGGCGGCGGAGAGGGCGGCGCGCTCCCGGCAGCAAGATTCGCGTGGTCGCTCATGGTGTCGCCCCCAGGGATTCTGCCGCAGGCGCCGCCCCCGCAGGCGCCGCCCCCGCAGGCGCCGGAGCTGCCACCCCGACTTCGGCCCCACCAACCGTGTCAGGGAACTGAAGCCGTACCAGTTCGGCGTATTCCGGGAAGGAGGCGAAAAGCTCCTCGTGTGTTCCCCGCGCTGCGATCCTCCCATCCTTGAAGAAGAGGATCATGTTCGCACGGAGCACGCTCGAAAGCCGGTGGGCCACGACGACGGCAGTGCGTCCTGAAACAAGGCCGCCCAAGCCCTCGCGGATTTTCCGTTCTGTCCGGACGTCGATGCTGGCCGTCGCCTCGTCAAGTATGATCAATTCCGGGTCGAAGGCCACTGCCCGGGCAAAGGACAGGAGCTGCCGCTCGCCTGCGGAGATGTTGCCTCCACCCACCGTGATCTCCGAGTCGAGGCCCCCTGGCAGGCGTTCGACAAAATCGAGGGCCTGGACCTTGAGAAGAGCGCTTGACACGCGTTCTGGCTCGAGGTCCTCGTCGTAGACACGCACATTCTCGAGGATAGACCCGGGAAAGAGATAGGGATCCTGGAGGACCAGTCCGATGAGCCTTCGCCATGCCGGAAGCGAAATGTCTTCGAGCGCTACCCCATCGACAAGGATCTGCCCGCGCTGGGGGAGGTAGAAGCGCGTGAGAAGTCCCACCGTCGTCGTTTTGCCCGAACCCGAGGGGCCTACCAGCGCGACCATCTCTCCGCGCGGGATGACGAAGGATATATCCTTGAGCACCCAGTCCTCGCCCTTGTACGCGAACGACACATTGCGGAACTCGATCTCGCGCTCGAAGCGTGCCTCGCGGCCCTGGCCGACATCCTCGACGGGGAGCTCGAGTATCGAGTGGATGCGGGCGAGGGAGACGCGTGCTTGCTGGATGCTGCGGATGTTCTCGGCTATTCCCATCAATGGCTCGAAGATCCTTCGACCGTATTCAAGGAACACCAGGAGGGTCCCGACGGTCATGGCACCCTGGATTATCTGCGGCGCCAGGGTTGCGACAACCGCTGCCATGAAGAGCGGACCCATCGCGAAGCCGAGGAAGCCCATCGCTACAAACTCGAACATGCCCGACCTGATGTCGTTGTCGCGGCGGGTTTTCGAGTCGGCCATGAGCTTGGCATGGGCCCACTTTCTCCGGCCAAAGGCCGCCAGAACCTCGAATCCCTGCACGAATTCGGTGAGCTTGGCCTGGATCGATGCATAGAGCACGCGGTGGCGGTCGTAGAATACGCGGAGCCTGTCGAAGGCAAGTATGATCAGTACTACGAGGGGTGGCGTGATGATCGCTATCCAGAAGGTCAGCTTTGCGTTGAGTGCGAAGCAGACGGCGAGTATGCCCGCGAAGAGGAGGAGGTCGGTCACGAGGGCAATGGCGGTGCGCGAAAAAAGCTCCTTGATTCGCTCCGTGTCGCTTTCAGTGCGGGACATGAGCTCTCCTACCGGGTGCAGGTCAAAGTAGGAGACGGGGAGCCTGAGGAAGTGCGCGAAGACTTCTTTCTTGACGCGTGTGACTACCGCCAGTCCGAGCCGCGCGATCGTCACGGAGGCAAACCACTGAAGGGCGCCCATGGCGACGATGATGAGGAAGTAGGCCACCGCCCGGATGATCATTCCCTGGAGGTCGCCCTTTGGAATCGAGTCGTCGATGATGGATCGTATGATGAGGGGTCCCGAAAGCTGACCCGCGGTCACCGCCACCATGGCGGCAAAGCCCGCGAGGAAGAGTCCCTTGAAATCAAGGACATGGCGCCCCACGCGCTGCCATGCTGTATTGTTCGACATGATTCGACTATAGCAGGATGCCGTCAGTCCCGCACGAAATGGGGCAGTTCAAAGGGTATTTCCATTGACAGTTCGACGAGGCCGGCGACCTCCCCGTCTTTCCGCCATGGTGCCTGGTAGATGAATTTCCTGATGCCCTTTTTCTCGATGGTATAGACGTTGGGCTCCCCGGTCCTGAAAATGCGCTCGATGATATCGATGGAGCGGTGCTTGTGGCAGGCCAGGAGATTCTTGCCGATAAGGTCCTTGCCCCCCTCCGGCGCGAGGGTTTTCGCCGCCTTGGCGTTCAAATAAACGATGATGTGGTCCCTGTCGCTCACGGTCACCGCCCCTGGGAACTCCTCCATCCAGTCTTCCATTTTCCTGCCTCCGTAAAACATATCGTAGTGCGGGAGGATGGTGCTGGCAAGGGAAGGGCGTGCGCAGCTATCATGCCGGCATGGGAAGCAACACTGGACTATGGAAGAAGGGGCGCCTCGTCGAGAGCTTCGACGCAGGCATATTCAATGTCAGGCGCATCGAATGCAGCTCGGATTCGGGCAAGCAGGCGGTGTTCACGAGCATCGCGTCGCGCGACTGGGCCATAGTCGTACCCATCGTCGAGATCGAAGGAAGGTGGAACTGCGTCATGGTGAGGCAGTACCGCCATGGTGCCGACGCCTTCTTCCTCGAGTTCCCCGGCGGCATCGTAGAGGAGGGAGAGGACCCAGCGAGGGGCGTAGCCCGCGAACTGGAGGAGGAGACGGGTTGGCGCGCGGGGCGCATCATCCATGCAGGCAGCATCTCAGCCAATCCGGCCTTTCTCGAGAATGTCTTCCACATCTTCGTTGCCAGAGACCTGGACTTCCATGGCCGCACCGACTTCGACGAAAACGAGGAGATCGAGACGGTCCTTGTGCCCCTGTCCGAGCTGCGCCAGCGGATGGGAAAAGGCGAACTTGCCAATGCCATGATGGTGTCAGGCCTGTTTCTCGCCGAGCAGGTGCTGGCAGGAATCTAGCGCTTTCATTTGGTGGCGGCGAATCTCTTCCGGGTTGCGAACCAGAGCGCCAGGGAAACAAGGGCGGGAATCGTGAAGACCCCGAACAGGACCTGGTAGCCCTTGGCTTCGAGGATGAATCCGCCGGCTGTCGACCCAAGGAAGCCCGGGAAGGCTGAGACAAGGCTCGACAGCAGGGCCATGCCCCAGGTCCGCCGATCGGGAGGCACCCGGGCGCCCACGAAGGCGATGGCTGCCGGCAGGTATAGTCCGAAACAGAAGAAATGCAGGAGCCCGGCGACAAAGGCACCCGCGAAGGTTGGTACCAATACGTATATTCCCAGCCGGAGGACGATCACTGCGTTTGTCAGGGCGATGATCCTCATGGGGCCGAAACGGGCAATCAGTTTTCCCGACACAATCAGGGCAGGGATTTCCACGAGGGCTGCCACGGCCCAGAGCAGGCTTGCGGCGTCGCCGGGCAGCTGGTCGGTGGCATAGAGCGTGAAAAAGCTGTTGATCGGTGACATCGCAAGTCGACCGAGGGCCATTATGGCCAGTCCGATGATGAGGCCGGGATCCACGAAGGAGGTGGCGGAGCTCCTGGAACTTCCGACAGGGTCGGCTTCCCTGCCTCTGGCGCGGCCGGATTCGGGGAGGACGAGGAGGAATAAAAGCAGCAGCAGGGCAGAGCCGGTGATCCACAGCGCTATGAGGATAGGTGAGCCGCGCTCCAGGTGGAAGGCCTGCGTTGCGAGCAGCATCGCGATGAACCCTGCCGTGCCCGCTGACCGGAGGGCTCCATAACCGCGCGATTTTCCAGGGCCACCCGTATGCGCGCTGGTGTAGGAGATGACCGCGGCATCCATGACGGGCACCATGCCGCGCACCCCAAGGGCCATGATGGCGATGCAGGGAGCGGTCACCAGGAAGTTGCGGGCAAGCGCCATGGGTATGGCCGGCAGGGCAGCCATCAATGCGGCGGTCGCAAGGTAGGGGCGGTAGTGGCCTGACCTGTCGGCCCTTTGCGAGAACCACAGCGGTCCGAGGATGCCCATCGCCTCGAAGAGGCCCAGGAATAGACCTATGCCCGAGGGGCTGTAGCCGAGGCCCTTGAGAAGAACCTGGAGGAAGGGCGTGATGACGCCGTAGATCGAAAACAATATGAAATAGGCCGATCCGAAGCGGAGGTCACCCTGACCCGTCAAAACCACACACCCATCGCAATGCAGGGCGAGAAGGAAGGAAGCGTGCTGGCCCTCCGGAATGCCATCCCCAGGCCTGCTGACAGGACCAGTGGCGTTGACGGCAGCGCCAGCCTGCCTTCGACCCGCGCGTCAAGGCCGTCCCACAAGGGGGCCAGGACCTCGAGCCCGGTCACTCCGCTCCGTGCTGATAGTCCTAGAACTGACCATCCTGAGACGATGCCGGCCCCGGCCCGGAGTTCGATCCCGAGACCCGGTCTTCCTGCGCTTGAAGCGCCAGCTGCCCTTGTGCTGCCCGTCACCATGACGGCAGGGGCCATACCGGCGACAAGGCGCTGCGCCAGGGCGTTCTCCGCATTGCTGGGGATCCACGACAGTGGCAGGAGGACACGGCCGGAATATGCTATGCCCTGGACTGTTCCCACTGTTGTGCCATTCGCATGGCCGGAAAGCGCCAGGCCGAAGCGGAGATCCTCCAGGCTTCCGGCGAGGTATCCGAGGCCCAGGTCGATCCTGAAATCGCCCGAACCGTCGGCGCTCCCCCCGAGGGCAAAGCCAGCGGACCAGGGTCCTCCCCCCAGCGAAAGCGCCATGGTTCCGAGTACCCTGGGAGCAGCGCCGGACAGGGAAACCCCTGCCTCTGCGAGGCCGAGCCCCGCGGGACTGCCGAGGGCCAGGGGAAGGAGGGCGAGGCCGGGAAGGCCTTCCCCCTGTCCGAGCGGCAGGGCTACGAGGCCCGAATCGATGCGGACTTCGAGGGATGCGCTGATCGCGGAAGCGGCGTTGGATTCCATCGTAGCCTGAGCCGGGGCTGCGGCCATGGTCACAAGGCGAACCTCATAATTGCCATCGCCCAGCACCGAGCCATCGGCCGCACGTCCCTTCCAGACAAGGCTGTGGTTCCAGGTAGTGAAGGGTTCCAGGCCGACCTTGGCCACGATGCTGCCGTCTTCGTCGAGAACCTCGAGGTGACCCGAACCCGGCGCGGAAACCGAGAAGGCGAGCCAAAGCTCTCCGAAGGGGCCGGGATTGGAGGGATTGAACAGGGGACGATTGACCGTAAAGGAGGTTATGGCGAAGGCTGCCTTCGAAAGGCTGGTCGTGACGCTCAGGATGCTGCCTTCCAGGACGGCCACCGTGAGGTGGTTCTCGATGTAGCCGAAGCTCCTGACCTCGAGATCCCTGGTTCCGGCGGCGAGTTCGATAAGGCCCGGCTTGTAGGATTTGCCTCCGACCACAACCTCAGCGTCAGGTGGAAAGACCGTGATGTTGACGAAGCCCGTCGCAGGCCACAGTGGCACGGTGATTTCATAGGCCTTGTGCGCTTCCACCTTGAGTACCGTCTCTCGCGTCGTAAAACCCTCGGCTCCGACTCCCACGTGGTATCGTCCGGGTTGCAGGGACGACTGAAAATAGGGTGGCTTGCCGACGACGCGGCGATCCAGGGTGACAAAGGCACTGGAGGTCGCACCCTTGATCTCGGTGTCACCCACGAAGGCCCGAACGAGGAGAGTTGAGGAGACGTCGTCGGCCAGATCGTGGGTCTTGACGACGATGGCCTCCTCGGCGATCGTCGCTGTAGCGATCCCCACAGCGAATGTCAGGATGGCCAGACATCGAAGTCGGCGTTCTCTCATGGTTCAAGGGTACTGGATGAGGCCTGCTTCGCCAATCGGGGGGTCAGGCCAGTCGAGTGGGGACGGCGGGACAGGCCGATGTCAGTGGCATCGGGAATCGGGGAAGGATGGGCATGATCATTCCCGTTGCGTCGGGAAAGGGCGGCGTGGGGAAATCCCTCGTGGCTGCCAATCTCGGAGTGTCGCTCGCCCGGCTCGGGCGGACTGTCATCCTGGTCGATCTCGATTTCGGCGGCGCCAACCTCCACAGCTTCCTCGGCATGCGAAGAGGCGGTGCGGGCATCGGCGGCCTCCACTGGAAGCAGGAAAAAAACCTCAGTGCCCTCCTCACCGAGACCGGCGAGGAAAGGCTCTGGCTTATCCCCGGCGACAGTCTCCTGCCCGGCGTCGCCAATATCGAGTGGCAGGTCAAGAAGATGATCCTGAAGGACCTTGCCGAACTGCCTGCGGATTTCATCATCCTCGATCTCGGGACAGGGTCCTCCTGGAACACCGTCGATTTCTGGCTTGCGGGAAAAGGGGGCATCGTCGTCGTCATCCCCGAGATCACCTCGGTGCTCAACGCCTTTGCCCTGCTCAAGTCCGCAGCATACAGGCTTCTGTCCCAGGGCTTCCCCGAGGGCAGCTCCGAAAAGGCGACCCTCCTTGACTTCGCCTCGACCTGGGTGGAGGGCAGCGAGCATGCCTTCGCCGATTTCGCCAAGGATCTGGCCAGGCGCAGCCCCGCGCGCGGAGAAGCCGTTCTCCGATCAGTTCGGGGAATCCTCCCCTGCCTTGTCATCAACCGCGGGCGTTATGAGTCCGACGTCGAGGCCGGCCACATGCTGCGGGACCTCGTAGCGAAGAATCTGGGTTTTACTCCCTATTTCGGCGCCTTCATCCCCGAGGATCACGCCGTTTCCGGCAGCCTTGTCGCCAGGCGGCCCCTGGTGACCCTTGATCCGGAGGCTCCCTTCTCGCGCGCCCTGCGGGCCTTCGCAGGTCGCCTCGCCTCGGCTCCCCAGGCTTCGCCGCTACGGTCTCCACAGCCCCTCGTCGATGTGGATCTCCTTTCGCTGGCGCGGGAGGCACTGGGTCAGTGAAGCTCACCCTCAACCCAGCTCGCCGCCGTATTGCAGCCTGTAGAGGTTCCAGTAGAGTCCGCGCAATTGAAGCAATTCCTCGTGCGTTCCAGACTCGGCCACCCGGCCTTCCGAGAGGACCATGATGCGGCTCGCGTGGCGTATGGTCGACAGCCGGTGCGCGATGACGACGCTCGTACGGCCAGCCAGCAGGGCCTCGAGCCCGCGCTGTACCAATTGCTCGGTTTCGGTGTCGATGGAACTTGTCGCCTCGTCGAGGATGATTATGGAGGGCTCATGTGCCAGGACGCGGGCGAAGGACAGGAGTTGTCGCTGGCCCTGCGAGATGTTTGCCGCACCCTCCGAGAGTATCTCCGCGAAGCCGCCGGGCATCCGGTCGATGAATTCGTCGGCATGGACAGCGGAGGAGGCCGCGCGCATGCGATCGACGGTAACTTCGTCGCCGAGGCGGATGTTTTCCTCTATGCTGCCGGAGAAGAGGAATACATCCTGGAGCACCGGCTGCACGGCTCTCCGGAGGCCGTCGAGGGGGAGCTGCCGTAGGTCCAGGCCGTCGATGCGGATCATGCCTCGTTGTATGTCCCAGAGCCTCGTGATCAGGTTCGCGATGGTGGTCTTGCCCGCTCCCGTGGGACCGACGATGGCTAGCATCTCGCCAGGCTCCACCTTGAACGAGAGGTCCCTGAGGATCCATTCACCTTCCTTGTAGGCGAACCAGACATGGTTGAACTCGATGTGCCCCCGAATCGTCGGAGGCATTTCCACGTTCGGGCTGTCGGGAACACTCTCCTTTTCGTCGAGGAGGGCGAAGACGCGCTCGCCCCCAGCCATGGCGCTCTGGAGCAATGTGTACTTTTCGGATATGTCCATCACCGGCGAGTAGAACATCCGGATGAGGTTGACGAAGGCTATCAGGGTGCCGAGGCTGAGGATCTGGAGGGACAGGAGGGAGGCTCCGTACCACAGGACCACCGCGATGCTGATGTTCGCGAAGAGGTCGACGAGGGGCCGGAAGGTCGCGAATACGTACATCTCGCCGAGGCTCGCGCGAAGGAGCTCCCTGTCATGTGCCTCGAATTCGCGACGCGAGGCCTCCTCGCGTATGAAGAGCTGCACCACGGAGATGCCGGACAGGCGCTCTGCGATATAGGAGTTCACCTTCGATACCCACTGGCGCTGGCGCCTGAACGCGTCGCGTGCCTTCCCCCTTGAGATGAGCGTAACGATGAGGACAGGCGGAAGGGTCACGAGGGCCACGAGGGCGAGCCGCGCGTCCATCGAGAGGAGCACAATGAGGACTCCGACCATGAGGGCCGCGTCCTTCAGGAAAGCCACGATGACATCGGTGAAAAACTGGTTGATCGTCTCCACGTCACTGGTCATGCGGGTTACGAGGCGGCCGACCGGCTGTCGCGAAAGGAAGGCGAGTGACCGCGTGCTTGCGTGCCTGAAAATCTCCATGCGGAGGTCCTTCATGATCCTCTGGCCGATGAGTGAAGAGGCGAAGGTCTGGACAAAGGCAGAGATGAGTACGACCAGAAGCACTCCGAGAAGGAGGAAGGACCAGGACGAGACGCGCGCAAGGTCGGATCTTCTGAGGGATCGCGCCTCGGCAGGCGTCAGGGTCTTGAGGTCCCGTGAAAGGATGAGGGCGTGATTGCCTTCGACAAGGAAGAGGGGGGACCTGGCAGCCACGACCGCTTGCCCGGCTTCGTCAAGCGTGGAAAGGTCACAATAGTACCAATCAAGTCTATCGATCTGGCCCCGGGCTTCGAGGCTTGCACGGTCACGCGCTGTGAGGGCGGCAATTTTTGCAGAAGGGAGCACGATGCGTCCGCCCACGCTTGGCTCGTCCCCGGCGAGGCGGAGGTCCTTCGCTTCGGGGGCGAACCGGACTGAGGCGCTCACCGTGCGCCAGGATGGCATGAGGGCCCTGTCTACGATGCTGCGCACGACGATGGGCAGCACAAGCTCTCCGGCCGTACCGACCAGGAGGGCGA
>SESF01032628.1_pt1 | contig 11423 bp, 8 predicted proteins | sample 3171521 | NCBI WGS metagenome assembly SESF01 (sample SAMN10866945, study PRJNA518727) | freshwater metagenome | biome: subpolar coniferous forest; feature: holomictic lake; material: water; isolation source: holomictic Lake 227, 6 m and 8 m depth | place: Canada: near Kenora, Ontario | collected...
CTGGGCGCCTGCAACGGCGGGACCGGCGGCCTGTTCGTGAAAAAAGGCCCTGAGCTCTCCCTGCGGCCGGAATACAACGGCTGGTTCCACGGGCAGAGCTTCCCCGCGCTGAAACCCGCCGGCGAGTTCCGGGTCTTTATCCTGGGCGGGTCCAGCATTTACAATTTGTACGGCCAGATGGAGAATTCCTATGGCGACGCCGGCAGGCGGGTGAGGGTAATCAACTTGGGGGGCAACTCGTTCGGAACGGCGCGGCTGCTGCCCGTCTTCGACGAGATACTCGGCTATTCCCCGGACCTGGTGCTGATCTATTCCGGCCATAATGAATTCGTGGATATCAGGCTCGTCACCGACGTGCTGCGGGCCACCCCGCTGCAGCGGGAACTCCGGGCGCTGCTGCGCCCTTCCCGGGTCTGCCAGCTTGGCGAGCTGGCCGTATATAAGACCGGCATGCGGCTGATGCGGATGCGCAAAAAGCGCGGCCCCGGCTTTATGCGGTATTTCTCCACGCATAAAGGCCCGGACACGGACCGCGCCGGGGTTTATGCGCTGTACCGGGAATATCTGGCGGCGATGGTTAAAAAAGCCGCGGCCGGGAAGATCCCGGTGGAACTCGCGACGGTGGGGTATAACAGGCTCTCCGCGCCCGCCGGCCCCGCGGCGGCCGTAGAGCTGCATAAAAAGGGGCTGGCCCTGCTGCGCGAAGGAAAACCTGAAGAGGCTTTGCGGCTGCTCGACCGGGCGCTGGATATGGAAACCACGCCGCTGGGCGCGAACGAAACCTCCAACGGCATCGTCCGGGAGATAGCCGGCAGGTACAAGGTGCCGCTGCTCGACGTGGACGCCGTCCTGGCCGGGCAGGCCCCCGGCGGCATCCCCGGGTATGAACTGTTCTCGGACCAGTGCCATTTCAAGGACAGCACGTTCCTGGGGGAGCTGTTCCGCAAGGAAATACGTGCGGCGATCACGGCGGGGAACAGGGCCGGCCCCGGGACGGCCGGCAACCGATGAAAAAAAGAATAATTTTAGGCGTTTCAGCCTTTTATCACGATTCCGCCGCGGCCATACTCCGCGACGGCGAGATAATCGCGGCCGCGCAGGAAGAGCGGTTCACCCGCAGGAAGCACGACGCCTCTTTCCCGGCCAACGCGGCGCGTTATTGCCTTCAGGCGGCCGGGGTTTGTGCCGGGGAGCTGGACGCCGTGGTCTTTTACGATAAGCCGCTGCTGAAGTTCGAGCGCATCCTTGAAACCTATTACGCCTTCGCCCCGCGCGGCCTCGGGACTTTCCTGGCGGCCATGCCCGCGTGGCTCAAGGAAAAGCTCATGCTGCGCAAGGTCCTGCGCGACGAGCTGGCCAAGCTCGGCGGCGGCGCGGCGAAGGTGAAGCTGCTGTTCCCCGAACACCACCTTTCCCACGCGGCCAGCGCGTTCTACCCGTCCCCCTTCGGCGAGGCCGCTATTCTTACCATCGACGGCGTGGGGGAGTGGGCCACCGCTTCCATCTCGCACGGCCGGGACGGCCGGATCACCATGCTGCGCGAACTGCGTTTCCCTCATTCGCTGGGCCTGCTTTATTCGGCTTTCACCTGGTATCTCGGCTTCAAGGTGAATTCAGGGGAATACAAGCTTATGGGCCTGGCGCCCTACGGCGACCCGGAGTCGGCCCGGGTTGGCCGGTACCGGGAAACTATAAAAAGCCGCCTGGCCGCCGTTCATTACGACGGCTCCCTCCGGCTGGACCTGGCTTACTTCGATTACGCGACCGGCCGGAAAATGGTGCGCGAGGAAAAATGGCGCGCCCTTTTCGGCTTCCCGGCCCGCCGGCCCGGAGAAGAACTGCGGCCCGAGCACTGCGACCTGGCGCTGGCCGTCCAGCAGGTGACCGAAGAGATCGTGGAAGCCATGGCGCGCACCGCGAAAAAGCTGACGGGGGCGCAGAACCTGTGCCTGGCCGGCGGGGTGGCGCTCAACTGCGTGGCTAACGGCAGACTGCTGCGCAGCGGGCTTTTCAAGGGCCTGTGGATACAGCCGGCCGCCGGCGACGCCGGTGGCGCGCTGGGCGCCGCGCTGAGCGCGCATCACATCTATTTCGGCCGGCCCCGGAACTCCGGCGGGGCCGCCGACAGCATGCGCGGCGCCCGCCTCGGGCCCGGCTTTTCCGACGAAGAAATTGCGCGGGCCGCGCTGAAATACGGCGCTGTCGGCGTTCCCTGCGCGCCGTTCGGCGCGCTCTGCGAGCGCGCCGCGGAACTTCTGGCCGCCGGCTGCGTGGTAGGCTGGTTCCAGGGCCGGATGGAATGGGGGCCGAGGGCGCTGGGCGGCCGCAGCATCCTGGCCGACGCCCGCGACGGCCGGATGCAGCAAAAGCTAAACCTGAAGATCAAGTTCCGGGAAGGGTTCCGCCCTTTCGCCCCGTCCGTAATGCTGGAGCACGCGCGCGAGTATTTCGACCTGCCCGTCCCGTCCCCTTACATGCTGCTCACGGCCGGGGTGGCGGCCGGCAGGAGGAACGCCGCGCCTCCCGGCTATAATTCCTGGCCGGTAAGGGATAAGCTCGGCTTTGCCAGGTCGGACATCCCCGCGGTGACCCACGTGGATTATTCGGCCAGGGTCCAGACGGTGGACAGGGAGACCAGCCCGGAGTACTGGCAGCTGCTGGACGCGTTCCGGAGACGGACGGGGTGCGGCGTGCTCCTTAATACCAGCTTTAACGTCCGGGGCGAGCCGATAGTGCTGACCCCCGAAGACGCGTATGAATGTTTTATGCGGACGGAAATGGACTACCTGGTGATGGGCGGGCGGATCTTTGACAAGAAGCTGCAGCCCGCCTGGAAAGAGGCGGCGGACCGGTCCGGCGGAAAGGCGGAGTAAACTATGCTCAACGATCTGTGGCGGTTCCTGAAAGAAAGAAAGAAATGGTGGCTGCTGCCGGTAGTGCTGGCGCTGCTGGCTTTCGGTTCTTTGATAGTGTACGTTTCGGGGTCGGCCATCGCCCCGTTCGTCTACGCGTTCTTTTAACTGAAAATGGGAAAAAAATTATTCAAGAAGACCGCCGCTCTCTGGCTGAAATTCGCGGCCGTGCTGGGCGCCGTCAATTCAGCGGTCATCCTGACGGTCATCTTCTACGGCCTTCTGACCCCGGTCGCGTTCTTTTACCGTATAACGCACGGCGACTTCCTGGGGCTTCGCCGCAAGGCGGGCGGCCTCGGCGGCGCCTGGCATGCCAGGGACCATGAATACCGCCCTGCGGACCTTGAAGATACCTGGTGACGCGATAAAAAAACCGCGGGAGGTCCCGCGGTCCTTTTAACGGCGCAGCGCGGCCGGGTCAGCTTAAATAGCCCATAAGGCGGTAGATAAGTTTTGCCGCGGCCAGCTCGGTGATGTTGGAGCCTTTTACGGGGCTGACCTCCACCACGTCCACGCCAACCACCTTCTTCGCGGCGCAGACCGCTTTGAAAAGCCTCATAGCCTCGTACCACAGGAAGCCGCCCGGCTGCGGCGTGCCCGTGCCCGGCATCACCGCCGGGTCGAAGCCGTCCACGTCGATGCTCAGGTAGACGGTGTCCGTCAGCTCGCGCAGGATGTCGCGCTCGAGCTTCTTCAGATCAAGGTTCTCGTGCATCAGGTGCGTGACGACGTTGCCCGCGTTGTGGTACTGCCGCTCGTCGGCGCCCACGCTGCGTATGCCTATCTGCACCAGGCGGTTGGTGCGGGAAGCCGGGTAAACGGCCGAGGCGTGGCTGTGCGCCGAGCCCTCGTACGAAGGGCGGAGGTCCGCGTGCGCGTCGAAATGCAGGATGGAAAGGTTCTTGTGGCGCCGGATGAAAGGCGGCAGCAGGGCCTGCGTGATGCTGTGCTCGCCGCCGATGAAGAAAGGCAGGGCCCGGGTGGAGCCCAGCAGCCCCTCGACCGTGCTCTCGAGCAGGGGGAAAAACTTATTCTCCGGCAGCGCGCAATTCACCGGGGCGGCGGTGAAAATGCCATTTTTCCAGGTCTCCGCCTTGGTTTCCTCGTCCCACAGCTCCAGCTGGTAGGAGGCGGCCTGCACGGCCGCCGGGCCGTTCCTGGTGCCTTTGCCGTAGGAGGTGGTCCTTTCGTACGGCACAGGCACCACTACGAAGGCCGCGTCGTCAAAAGCTATGGTCTTGCGGGCGACGAACTGCTGTTTCGCTGGTTTAAATAACATGATCGCTCCGTGTAATTCGCAACGGTAAAAGTGACGTGTCAGGGCCCGGTCAGAACAGGAAGACCGCGGCCGAGACCACCGTGGTCCAGACGCCTTCCATGCCTATGCCGGACTGCGTGATGTTGGTGGTCTTTACTATCTTGCCGCTGAGCTTCCAGATCTCTTCCTTCTGGTCCCAGGTCGTTTCCCCGCCGAACTCGATGCCCTGGATGGTGGAGAGCATCAGCGCCGACAGGTCTTCGGAGTAATCCCCCGTCTTCTCGTCGGTCTCGCCGAAGGTGTGGTGCTCGGAGATGTAGCCGTAATGGGCGCGGTCCTTGGGTATGGCCAGGCCCACCGAGGCCGCTATAAGGCGGTGGTTCTCGCAGATGGCGTTGCGGCTCAGCACGCAGTGCAGTATCTGGCCGGGCGTGAGCTTCTCGATGCCCTTCTGCCTCGGGATCACTTTGCAGTGGGGGGGAAAAATGCTGGAGACGTGCACAAGATTGTACTTGGCGATCCTGGCGTCTCTGAGCGCTTCCTCGAAACTCGCGAGTTTTTCTTTGTGGCGCCCTAGACCTTTGGTAAGGAACACTTCTTTGGGGACGGGGAATGATGACATGGACTAATTATAATAAATTATCCCGGCCGCGGGCATGAACGACCGAGCCCGGGCGGGCGCCCGCGGTCAGCCGCCTTTCTTTTTCAGCTCGGCCAGCCGCTCCTGGTAGTCCGCCTCCAGCCGCTCGCGCGTTTCCTTGAACCGGCGCGCCAGGTCGGCCTCGCGGGCGGCGTAGCTGTCCTGCAGCGCGGTCTCGCGCTTCTGCAGGTCGGCTACCAGCTGCTGTTCCTGCTCCAGCAGGCCGCGCAGCTTGGTCCTTTCGGCCTCCAGCTGGGAAGCCCGTATGCGGTGGTTGTCCTCCAGGTCCTTCTTGCGGGCCTCGTGTTCGTCGCGCAATTTAGTCTCCAGCTCCTCGATGCGCCGGTTGTAGTCCGAGATGGTCTCGCCCAGCTGGCGGTTCTTGGCCTCCAGGTCGTTCTTCATCCTGGACACGGTCTCGGCCAGCGCCCTGTCCATGTCTATCTCTCCGGATTTGCCGGAGAGCATGGCCTGGTAGCTGCTTTCGAGCTGTTCCTGCCGCGCCACCAGCGCGGCCCCCTTGAGCCTGAAAGCCTCCTCCATGGAGGCGGACAGCTTGCGCTCGCGCTCCATGAAAGTTTCTTCCAGGCTCTTGCCCTGCGCCGCCAGCCGCGCGTTGAAGTCGTCGTTCATGAACTGCATCTTCTGGAAATAGCCCTCGCGCTCCGCCTTCGCGGCGGCGTCGGAACGTTTGGCGAGCTCTGAGAGCTGCGCCAGGTAGTTCTGCTCGATGGTCCTGAGCTTCTCGAGGAATTCCGTTTCCAGCGTCTGGCGCAGGTCGCGCGCCTTGGTAAGATTTTCCTGGATGAGGGCCTGCTTCTCGCCGGCGCCGGTCTCCAGCGCGCGGGCGAGGCGTTCCAGCTCCGTCTTCAGCGCCTCGGTTTCCGAGCGCGCGGCCGCGGCGCCTTCGGCCGCCCTGGCCGTCTTTTCCTCCAGCTCGCGCACCTGGTCGCGCAGGTCGCGCTCCCTGATCTCGAAATTCTCCGTAAGGTGTTTCTGCTCGGCGGCCATGGCCTGCACGTAGCGGGCGTGCGTTTCCCTTTCCCGGTTCTCGTAGAAGGCTTTCAGCTCGTTCTCACGCCTGGCGGCCGCTTCCAGCGCCGCCGCGCTTATGCGCTGCGCTTCCTGCTCCGCCTGGGCCGTCATGGCGTCCTTTTCTTCTTTCCAGACCTGGCGCGCGGCCTCGGCCTGGGCGCGCATTATCTCGGCGTTGCGGCGGAAATTGTCCGTGACCTCGGCCTCGCGCTTTTTCAGCGCCTCCAGGAAGCCGGTCTCCAGTTCCGCGGCGTGGCGGTTCAGCGCCATGCGCTCGTCCTCCAGCGCCGTTTCCCGGATCTTAAGCTGCGCCGCCTGGCGTTCCTGCCCGGCCCGCAGCTTGTCGTCGCAGTCGGCGCGGATCGCCTGCTCGCGCTCGCCCAGCTCCGCTTTCAGCTGGTCTATCTTTTCCCGGAGCTCGCCTTCCAGGCGCTTGCGCTCCTGCTCCAGGCTGATGCGCTCGGCCTCTATGAACGCCCGCGCCTGGGAATCGCGGGAGACCAGGGCGTCCTTGAGGCGCGAATTCTCTACCTGCAGCGCGGTGATGCGGGTCAGCGCCGCGTCCTTCTGCTCGGCCAGGGCCGAGTACTGGCGTTCCAGGTCCTCCTGCTTCTTGGCCAGGCCGGCCTCTTTGATCTTAAGGGATTCCTCCAGCGACTGCCGCAGCAGGGACTGCCTTTCTTCAAAGGCCTGTTTGAGCTCGCCTTCTTTTTCCGTCAGCAGGTCGCCTATCTGGGCGCGCAGGGCCGCCAGTTCGGCGCGTTCGGCGGCCGAATGGGTCTCGCGCTCGTCCAGGGCCTTGGCGCGCCGCGCCGCCTCGGCTTCGAAATCCGCCGCCCGCCCGGCGAACTCGGCTTCCAGGTCCGTTTCTTTTTTCTTAAGTACCTCTTTAAGGCGCAGCGCGTCGTTCTTGGCCTCGCGGGCCAGCGCCTCCCGCCTCTGGACAAGGTTCTTTTCCTGCTCCAGGTTCTGCGCCTGCAGGTCGCGCGCCGTCGTTTCCAGGGCGGCTTCCTTCCCGGCGTAGATCCGTTTTAATTCCTCGTGCTTTTCCGCCCAGGCGGCTTCCCTGGCGGCCGTCTCCTGGCGGGCCTTGCCCAGCGCCTCTTCCAGCCGGGCGAAGCGGTCGCGGTATTCCTTTTCCAGGATCTCCGCGCGGCGGGCGGCCTTTTCCTCGATGGTCTTCTTGTTCTCTTCCAGCCAGCCGGCGTAACGCTCGTACTGCGCTTTTTCGCGCTGGGCGAATTCGGCGCTGAGGCGGTCGTTGAGCACCTTCAGCTCCTCCACGCGCTCGCGGCGCATCTGGCTGCGTATCTTTTCTGCCTCCAGCGCTTCGCGGTTCCTGAAATCCGCCTCCTGCTGGCTCATTTTTTCGCGCCACAGGTCTTCCAGTTGGCGGCTGCGCTCGGCCGCCTCTTTCTGAGCGGTCTCGCGGCCCAGTTTCAGCTTTTCCGCGAAAGTTTCGCGCTCCGCCTTGAAATCCGACTCCCGCTCCGTCTCCCATTGCTTAAAAAGGGTCTCCATCTCGTGGCGCAGGTTCTTTTTCTGGGCGTCCAGGGCGGCCTCTTTCTTTTTTATGTCGGCGGCCCACAGCGCGCGCTCGGCCTCGGAGTCGGCGCGCTGGCGGCTCAGGGCCTCTTCCAGCATCACCTGGTATTTCTGCCACAGGCCGGATTCCTTTTCCACCAGCATCCGGGCCAGCTCCTGCTCGCGCTTTTTGATGCGCTCGTCCTGCGTGCGCACCAGCGCCTCGAACTCCTCTTCCCGGGCCTTGTTGTTCTTCTGTATCTCCTCGAAGCTGCGCGTGCGCGTCTCCGTCAGCTCCAGGTCCTTCTCCCGGAGCTCGGAGGTAAGGCGCAGCACCATCTTGGCCGAATCCAGTTCGGTCTCGCTGAGAAGTTCGTCGTAATCCCGGCCCAGTCCTGGCATAAAGGTTTAGTCCGCCCGCCCGTGCTCCGTCTTGCCGGCCGCCAGCCGGTTGCGTTCTTCTTCCAGTTCGCGGAACTTAGCTCCCAGCTTCTCTTCCATCTCGGCCCGCAGTTTGTCCAGGGCCGCGCGGCTGCGCTCCAGTTCCGCGTAATAGTTCTTTTCCAGCTCGTCCTTCCGGGCGGAGAACTCCTCCTCGCGGCGGACGCGGTCGGCGCGGTTCCTGGCCAGGACCTCCTCGAGTTTCTGGCTGAGCAGGATCTCCTTCTTCTCGAAGTCGGCCCTCAGCGCCTGCCTTTCGGAGTTCAGTATCTCCATCTTCCTGGTTTCCCAGGCCGCGCGCTCGCGGCTGACCTCGGCGGAGAGCTTTTCCGAGAGCTCCTGGTATTTCTTTTCCAGCTCCTTCTCTTTCTTGGCCTGCGAAGCTTCCAGGTCCAGGCGGCGCTTCTCGAAGGTCTTGTCACGCGCGGCCATGGAGGCTTTTTCGCGGTCGAGGAAGTCGGCTTCCAAGCGCACCTGGCGGTCGGCCAGCGAGGCGTTCAGGGCCTGCTCGCGGTTCTTCAGGGTGGTCTCCAGGTCCGCTCTCCTGCTCTCGAAATCCAGCGCTATCTTTTCCACCTCGTCCTTGCGGCGCTGCTGCATGCTTTCCAGCGCGAGCCTGAGCTTTTCCTCGAAGCGCGCGTTGAGGTCCTTTTCCTTCTCGCGCAGGCCGCCGAGCCGTTCGTCGTATTCCCGGTCCAGCACCTCGCGGTGGGCGTTGAGCGCCTGGTACATCTCCTCTTTGGCGGCGCCCAGCTTCCCGAACAATTCATGCTCTTTCGCCTGCACTTCGCGGTAAAGCGCCACTTTCAGCTCGCTGTGCTGCTGCTCGAGGGCGGCCCTGGAATTTTCGAGCTCGGCCGTGCGCGCCTGCAGCTGCTGGTCGCGGCCTTTCAGGGCCTCCTCGGCCTTGGCCCTTTCCTGGGCGGCGCGCTGCTCAATGGAGGCTTCCAGCTCCCGCACGCGGGCGGCGTGGGCGGTCTCCAGCGCGGCTTTTTCGCCGAGTATCGCCAGCCGTTCCCGTTCGGCCGCGGCGGCGCGCTCTGCGAACTCGGCGGTTATCCGCCTGCTCTCCGCCGCGAGCTTCTCTTCAAAAGTTTCTTCCGAGGCCTTGAGCCTGACGCTGTATTTCTCGCGCAGGTCCTCTTCGGCCCTGCGCAGCTTCTTTTCCCCGGCCTTGGCCGCGGCCTCGTTCTCGGCCTGCGCGGCGGCTGCTTTGTTCTCCAGCTCCTTGCGGGCGGCCAGGGCCTGCTCGGCCAGGCGGTTCTTTTCGGCTTCCAGCTCTTTTTTCAGCTCTTCGGCCTCCGCGGTCAGCCGTTCGCGGGCGGCGTCCTCGAACTCCGTTTCCTTAAGGGCGTATTTCAGCTTGAGCTCGTCCTCGAACTGCGCGAGTTTCCTGTGCAGCAGGTCGCGGTGCTTTTCGAATTCGTTCTTGAGCTTCTCTTTTTCCGCCTGCAGCGCGGCTTCTTTCTCCAGCTGCCATTCGTCCTCGCGCGCCAGCCACTGGGCCCGCATCCTGACCTGCACGGAGTTTACGCGCTCTTCCAGCGCCCTTTCCTTCATCAGGTAAGCTTCTTCTATGCCGGCGCGCAGCCCTTCCAGGCGTTTGGCAAGGTTGGCTTCAAGGGCGCGGCGGGTTTCGTCCGCTGCGGCCTGCTGCCTGGCGGTCCAGGCGTTCTGTTCTTCCAGGATGCCGGCGCGCAGGGCCGCTTCGCGGGTGCGGGCTTCAGCTTCCAGGTCCGCTTTAAAGGCGGCCGTTTCCGCTTTCTTAGCGGCTTCCAGAGCGGCCGCGCGCTCCCTGAATTCCTCTTCCAGCCTGGCGGCCGTTTTGAGCGCCGCGGCGTCCGATTTGGCGCGGGTTTCGGCCGCGGCCTTGTCCCATTGCGCGCGGGCTTCCTCCATGGCTTTCTCGTAGCGGCGGCGCGTCTCCTCTTCGCGGTTCTTCACCAGTTCCGTCAGCTGGCCTTCCATCTCGAGGCGCAGGTCCACGTGCTCCTGCTCGCGCTGCGTCATGTAGTCGCGCAGGCGCGCGCGCAGGGTTTCCAGCTCGGCGGCGTTGGCGGCCTTGAAAGCCTCTGTTTCCGCCCGCTTCTCATCCTCCGCCGTCTTCAGGCGGCGGGCGAGTTCTTTTTCCGCTTCTTCGGCTATCTCCGAGCGTTTCTTCGAGAAAGTTTCGGCCAGGGCCCGGCGCTCCTCTTCCAGCGCGGCGCGGTTCTCCGCCTGCATGGCGTCCAGGCGGGCCAGGCGCTCGTCTTCCAGCTCTTTGCGGAATTTTTCCAGCTGGGCCTCTTTCTGCTCCTGCAGTTTAGAGAATTCCCTCAGCCTGGCCTCGTAGCGGTCGCGCAGGCCCAGCTCTTCCTGTTCGGCGCGCATGCGCTGGGTCTGTATCAGCTCGGCCTCGAGGCGGTCGTATTTTTCGCGCAGCGCGGTTTCCTTGACGGCCAGGTTGTCCAGGTGGCGGGTGAGCAGGGTGTTGAGCTCCGCCTCTTTCAGCTCCGCGGATTTTTTCAGCTCCTCGATAAGGCTCAGCTTCATGGCGCCGATGGCGGCTTCCTTCTCGGACAGCTCGTTCTTCAGCGCGGCCACCTCTTTCTCCAGCTGCGCCCGCAGCTGCTTCCAGTTGGCCGTCTCCTCGTTGATGATCTGTTCGCGCAGCTTGGCCTTAAGATCGGTTTCCAGGGCGGTCTGGGTCTTCCAGTTCTCCTCCCAGGTGCGGATGGTGCCCTGCCATTTCTTGAGGATCTCGGATTTCTGCTCCACCTGCTCGGTAAGGTTGCGGGTGAGATTGGTCTTCGTTTTGTTATCTTCGCGCAGGCGGCCCACTTCCTCCTGCAGGGTGTGGATCTTTTCCACGGCCCAGCGCAGCGCCAGTTTTCCTGTTTCCACGTCTGTGATCGTGGACGGGTCTAGTTTGGGTTCCTGCTCCATTTAAAGCCTCCGGGAAACAAGTTAAAGCGGACCAGCCGGGCGAATACCAGTTAATGAACTGACCGGCTATTATAAGGAATTATACAAAAGGCATGTTTACAAAATATTAAATTCTTATATCGGGCAGAAGCGCAGGGGGAAAATAAGAACGGCCCCCCCGGGCTTGGGGGGGCGGCCGTATAACCCAGAAAAAAAGAGTTTTCCGCTTATTTAAGAGGGCGTACAGCTTTGCCGCTCTTAATGCAGACGGTGCAGACGTAAACGGACTTGGTGGCTCCGTCCAGCGCTACTTTCTGTTTCTGAAGGTTGGGCTTGAAGATCCGCTTGGTAGCTCTGTGGGAATGGCTGTACGACTTCCCGCTGACCGGTTTCTTGCCGCAAAGTTCGCATTTGTAAGACATGGTTTTATTATAGCAAATTTGTAAAATAGCTGTAGCCATGAAATCACATACCGCTTACCTTACGCTCAATACGCCCGAACGCTGCGCCATAGTCAACCTCACCGGCAAGGTGGAGGCGGAGCTGGCCCGCAGCGGCATAAAGGAAGGGCTTTGCCTGGTGAACGCCATGCATATCACCGCCAGCGTGTTCATCAACGACAACGAAGCCGGCCTGCATAAGGATTTCCTGGAGTGGGTGGAGCGGCTGGCGCCCTACGACGAGCAGGGCTACCGGCATAACCTTGCCG
>SESF01024396.1_pt1 | contig 11408 bp, 8 predicted proteins | sample 3171521 | NCBI WGS metagenome assembly SESF01 (sample SAMN10866945, study PRJNA518727) | freshwater metagenome | biome: subpolar coniferous forest; feature: holomictic lake; material: water; isolation source: holomictic Lake 227, 6 m and 8 m depth | place: Canada: near Kenora, Ontario | collected...
CTTACGCCGCGTTGTACTAGTCGGTGACTGCCACGAAAACGGCGGCATTGATGCCTGGCTATGTCGGAACATGCGGGCGGAGACCAAGCTCTCCGCCCGCTCATTTCAAATGTCTCGTTGGCCGAGCAGCCCAGGCAGCGGTCTGCAAAACCGCGCAGGTGAGTGCGACCCTCACACGGGACTCGATTTTTCGAGCATAGGTGTTGAGAGATACACGCTGGTCTTCCAAACCGGAATACAGGGCGCAATACCCTGATGCTCGACCATTTCCTCTTCCCCAGTTGAACCGGGTGTGCCGGCAGAGACCTCGCACGGTCGAAGTAATGGCCGGATGCCGGGTTCAGTGCGCTGGGGAGTTTATCAGAGCGTAGCCTAACAGCGAGGCGCCTGCTTCGGGAGCAGGAGCAAGTGGGGGCAGCACCCATCGCTCTGACCATTTTACGCGACGCGAACACCGGTGCCGGCCAGGACCCTCACAGGCCTGGCTGCGGCGGTTCAACTCCGCCTTCGTGTCGCGATTGGGTTGCAAGCATTGCAGCGATGCAGCGGTTTCTTAAACCGCAGAGCACGGGGCAGCACCGTGGCGACCCACCATTTCATGCCGGCGTGGCTCAGCAGCGACAGCAGCAGTTTCGTAAACTGCCGGGCGATTTGCCCCACGGGAGTGCGAGTCTCCCCGTCGGCCCCATTTTATACTCCCGTAGCTCAAACTATCAGAGCGGGCGGCTTCGAACCGCCAGGTTGCAGGTGAGATTCCTGCCGGGAGTACCAATTTGCCGCGTTAGCCCCAATGCCTGTAAGCTTATTCCATAAGTGACTTCATTACAGTCACTTAGGACTTGTACTTTTGGGCGCAGTACCCCATTACACTGGGGATGCAACCTTGCGCAAGTACTTTGACTGGATCGGTCGGCACCTTTGTCCAGTGGTTCCAATCTCTGCTGGCGAGGTCTCTTCTGGTGAAGCTCTGGCGCCAGCACGGTCCCAAACCTCGCGGCCAGAGACCCAAGTTGAGCGGCTCTCAGTTGGTGCAAAGTCTGGCCTTTCACGTCCTGTGCGGCGTCGGCACGCTGGCGGCCCACGTGCAACAGTTGACCGGTGTGAAGGTTTCCGACAGCGACCTGAGCCAGCGGCGCGCCGCCGCCGGCGTGGGCGTATTCGAGACCATCGTGCGGGCGGCTCTGCGCCCGCTGGCTACGCTTGCGGAACACCCCTCAGCCTTTTATCGGGGCTGGCGTCTGGTGGCGATCGACGGCAGTCAGACCAGTGTGAGCAACACCCCGCAGTTGCTCCGCCACCTGAGCAAGGCCGCCAGCCGCCGTTTCCAGGCGGCTTTTGCCAAGGTGCCTTTGTGCTGGTTGGTCGAACTGGGCACGCACGCTCCCTTGGCGGCGGTAGTCGGTCTGGCGCAAGAGTCGGCGTGGGCGCTGGCCCATCGACTCCTGGCCCAACTACCCGCCGGCTGTCTGTTGCTGGCCGACCGGCTCTACGGCGTGGGGGCGTTTGTCAACGAGTTGCTGGTCGTGGGGCAGACCGTGGGCAGCCAGTGGCTGGTGCGGGTGCGTCAAAACATCAAGAGCAGCGTGCGGCAGGTGCTGACCGATGGCAGTGCACTGGTGGCAGTAGCTGTGGCCGACCCGCGGCACCCCAATCGCAAAGCGGGCTTTGTGCTCGTGCGCGAGATCGTAGGCCGGGTGCGGCGGCCGGGCGGGGCCTGGGTGACGGTGCGACTATGGGCCAGCCTGCTGGACGCGTCGGCCTGTCCGGCGACGGAGTTGCTGGCCTTGTATGCGCGGCGCTGGGACATCGAAGTGTTCACCAAGGAACTGAAGGTCGACCTGCGCGGAGGCACCACGGTATTGCAAAGCCACACGCTGGTGACCGCCGCGCAGGAGATTCTGGCATTGGTGCTGGCGATGGCGATGCTGAGCCAGGTGCGCTTGGCAGCGGCAACCACGGGTGCCGTGGCGCCACTGCGGATTAGCTTCGGGCAGACGCTGGCACTGGTGCGCTCGCTCTGGTGGATGGTAGCCGTGGGCGAAGGCATTCTGGCGGCAGACCAAGTGCGGGCGCTGGTGGCGCGGACACTGGCGCAGATCGCCGCGCAATGCCTGCCGCCGAGGCGGGCACGGACTTGTGCGCGCGGGCTACGGCAGCCAGTGCAAAGTTGGCCACGTTTAACGGCTCCCAGCTATCAGAATGGACCCACCCAACAAGAAGTCCTCCCGGCCAAGGCGGTTTAGCTTACAGGCATTGGCGTTAGCGCAACTACCAGAGGCGCTCCGCTCAGAACGGAGAGGTTGGGGGTGGAACTCCCTCACGCGGCACCATTTGGCCTGAGCCAAGATCGGGCGCGCAGATCTCGGCCAGGCGATCAGCTGGCTGGCGGCTTGACCGCCGACTCATGCGCCCTGGGCGCCAGCACCATCTCCAAAGCTCCCGTAGCCCAAGGCAGAGGCAACGGGCTTAAACCCCGTTTAGTGTCAGTGCAATCCTGACCGGGAGCACCAACCGCGTGTAGCCCAATTAGCAGAGGCGTCCCGCTCAAGACGGGAAGGTTGCAGGTGCAAGTCCTGCCACGCGGACCATTTTTGGAATGCCAACTGGACAAGCGAACCGGGCCTCGGTGCTAACGAGTGCGTGCCCTCGGGCAAGTGGTGCAAGCCCACGGCATTCCGCCATTTTCCGCGCGCGTAGTTCAAAGAGAACCGTCCGCCTTATAAGCGGAGTCGCACTAGATGAGTGCCTGGATCCGGAGCGTTACCGGACGCGCGTACCATTTCAAACCCCTGAACGCGAAGCAGCTCGAGCGGCCCAGCCCTTTCCTTCCTGAATTACGGTTTTTGAAAGCGCTGGGTGTGAGCTGGTGGAAGAGACCAGCCAGGGGTTCGTCACTTTCAAATGAATTGCTGCCGGGTGGAAGTCGAATGGTTATTTTTCCGGAGCAATATCGGACCGGTTGTATGACCGCAGCTTGCGCATTTTGTAAGCGAATGGTGCCCACTCGTGGGCACCACGTGGTCCCTCGATGCAAGGGCGGAAGAGACACGGCGCCGACCTGCCACTCCTGCGAGGATTTCATCCATAAGACCTGGACGCACAACGAACTGCGGGACACGTTCAACACGGTCGAGAAGATCCAAGCCGATCCGCGATTCCAGAAATTTCTCCGCTGGCTTTACAAGCAGCAGGAAAGCGCCTTCTTCCGGACCCGACGAAACCGGTTCAGAACCCGTCAACCCTATCGCTGACACGGCGCTCCTCCTTCCGCCAGCTTTCTCGTCCCCATAGCTCAAATCACAGAGCGGGAGTGTCCTAAACTCCAGGTTGCTGGTGAGAGTCCGGCTGGGGACACCATTTCAGGAGGGTGTGGTTCAACAGCAGAATGCGGCCGTCCCATGGCCGGGGCGACGGTGCGACTCCGTCTACCCGCTCCAGTTCTCCGGGGACGTAGCTCATCAGCAGAGCGCTCGCTTGACATGCGAGAGGCAAAGAGGGCAGCACTCTTCGTCCCCACCATTTTTGAGGGCATAGCTCAGCCAGCCAGAGCGGATGCGTCACATGCATCAGGTCAAAGGTGCAACTCCTTTTGCCCTCCCCTTCTTCTGTCCCTGTGGTGTAGTCCAGCCAACATGCCTGCCTCTCATGCAGGAGATCACCGGAGTGAAGCCGGTCAGGGACGCCAATTTCTCGGCGCGTGGTTAGCGGGGAATAGCAGACCCACCTGGCTTAGGATCAGGCAGCCTTGGACGTGCAAGTCGTCTCGCGCCGACCAATTTCAGCGCCCCCAAAGCATTTTGAGCGATGCGCTTGCTCGGTAGGCAAGGGAACTCGGTGCAACTCCGGGTGGGGGCCCCATCCTTCTTCATTCGGAAGAGTCGCAGTCGAGCCAGCGCTCAGGCAGGTTTCATAAGCCCGCTGTGCCCAGGGCAGCACTGGGGATTGCGACCACTTCGCCTCCTTGCGGCAGCCCGCAGGCTTCCTTTGTAAGAAAGTCAGGCCGGGGCAGCACCGGCAGGAGGCTCCATCCATTTCGCTCGCGTAGTCCAACAGCAGAGACACGACGTCGAGAGCGTCGCCAGTGCAGGTACGAATCCTGCCGCGAGCACCATTTTGGCCTGCAAGCATTATAGTGATGCAACGGACTTTTAATCCGTTGAACAGGGAGCGTTACCCTGGCGGGCCACCAGATTCGATGCCGGGTCGTCTAACAGCAGGACATCGCCCTTTGAAGGCGAGCGTGGTGGTGCGATTCCATCCCCGGCAGCCATTTTCCGCGCATCAATCCCCGCCCGCCGGATACAGGTTCGGGAAGTAATGGCCGGCCGCGTCCGCAGGAAAACCCAGGCGCAATGGACCTTTCGGCGAACCGGAGGTGACCAGCCGTCGTGAGAGCAACTCGCCGGTGACCTTCTGGGCGGTACGAGGCGATGCGCCGATGATTCGTGCCACGTCGCCGCGGGCGATCTCTCCGCGGAGAAAGATATCCCTGAGCACCAAGGCAGCGCCTCGGTGAAGCTCCTTGGCAAACTCTCTGCGTTCGGCATATCCGGTGATCCGATTCAGCATACCCTCGAGCGCCAGCAGTTCCTGCATGAATTCGATCTGGTCGCTGGCGGTGCCCAGAAAGAACTGGCAGAATTCGCCGAGATAGCGCTGCGAAAGATAGCCGCGACCGTCGTAATCGTTCATCCGCTTCTCATCCGCATTGGCCAGTGCAGCCTGATACTGTGCCTTCCGCCGGGCCAGGCCGCGCGAGATCGTCCAGAGCCCGTCACTGTCCACCCCCGCCTTCGCAAACCAGGCGTGGGTGAACAATCGGGCCACGCGGCCGTTGCCATCTAGGAACGGATGTATCCATGTCAGGCGATGATGGGCGGCCGCAGCCGCGATCAGACTGCCCGGTTCGATCGTAATCAGCGGACCGTAAAACTCGGCGAAGCGCTTGAGGAATTCCCTGAGCTTCTTGCTCGACGGCGCCATGTGTCGGCCGACGCTGACCTCGCCTTGGCGAAGGGCGCCTGGCTGGACTTCATGGGCCGTTCCCTTTTCGTCTGCCACCTTGCAGAATTCTTCCGGTAGCCGCCGATAGAATCCGTCGTGGAGCCAGCAGAGAAATTCCGTCGAGCAGATATCGCCAGCGGGCATCGCTGGCAACTTGGCTTCCATTTCCGCCTGCACTTCCATGTGGGCGACATGCTGGATTTGAAGGGACCGTTGGGCGGAGTCGGCGGAAAAGTCTTTCCTGATCGCCGCGTCAATGTCTCTCGGCCGCGTGCGATGACCCTCGATGAGGTTCGAGTAGTAGCTGTTCATCGAGCACACCAAATCCGCCACCTGTTTGCGGGTGGTGGGATGGAGCGAACCGCGGAGCCGTTCGGTTCCGCGTACCAGCGCCAGAGCCAGACTCGACGACTTACTGTCACCCTCGCCAGGCAGGAGCGGTTCCATGTCCGACGGGTGATCGTACAGTGTCTTAATGGCTGCTTGTCTGGTCATTTATGCCGATATTATTGCCGATCTAATAGAGTATACAAAACGCCACTTTACAAGCTATTTATATAAGGTATGCAGCATTACAGGCCAAAAGACTGCCGATATTGTTGCCGATCTCTTCCGCTCGGTGGTGAAATAGAATCACGTCTGGCCTACACCCAGAAATCGGAGGGGCAGAACCTTCCCGGGCGACCATTTGCCTCGTGGCGTAATCAGCAGCGTGCCGGTCTCTGAAACCGGAGGTCCTGGTGCAATTCCAGGCGAGGCAGCCAAAGTTGGCCATGCGCCAATACCAACAAAGAACAAACACCCAAAAACATTTATGAGCAGCATATTGACGAAAGCGACCGTGCTGGTGCTGAACCGAAACTGGCAGGCCATCAACGTGCGCACGCCCCAGGAGGCGTTCTGCATGATGGCCACCAATGTGGCCACCGGCCTGGCGATCGAGGGCGAGAACCATATCCGCCCAGTCACCTGGGAGGAGTGGATTACTCTGCCGATTCGCGACCAGGACGAAGCGGTGCATACCGTGCGCGGCCAGATTCGCGTGCCGACCGTCATCGTGGCGGTGAACTACGCCAAGGTGCCAAAGAAGCGCCCGAAGCTGTGCGCCCGCGCGATCCGCGAGCGCGATGGCAACCGTTGCCAGTATACCGGCCGGGTCCTGCACCCGGACGAGGGCAGCCTCGACCACGTCGTGCCCCGCTCGCGCGGCGGCAAGGACGCCTGGGAGAACCTGGTCTGGTCGGCCAAGGAAGTGAACCAGCGCAAGGCTGACCGCCTACCGCACGAAGCCGGTTTGAAGCTGCTCTCGGTGCCGCGGGCGCCGAAGGAGTTGCCGATTTCGGCGCTCATTCGAAACCCGCACGGGGTGCAAGACTGGAAGCCATTTGTGGGGGAATGACGTTGGAGGGCGAGTGATGCAAAACTCGCCCCCTTTCGTTGAATATTGTACACCGGGGAAAGAATTATGGGCGCGACCCGAGATGATTTCGTCAAGTACCCCCGCACGCCGCACCTTTCCGGCTCGAAGGGGACCGACGATGATAAGCACCTTGGTCCGAAGGAATCCAGGGGCTTTATCGCGGATCCCTCCCTCATCGTGGAGGAAAAACTCGACGGCACGAATGTCGGCATTCATTTCACCCGGTCCGGCCGCATGGTGTTGCAGTGTCACGGGCACGAAATCACCGAAGGAATGCATCCTCAGTATGACCTTTTTAAGCAGTGGACTGCCGTGAAGCGCCCTGTCCTGGAGGCGATGTTGTCCAGCCAATTTATCCTGTATGGCGAGTGGCTTTACGCTAAGCACTCGGTCCACTATCGCCGGCTACCCCATTATTTCTTCGAGTTCGATATTTTCGACAAGGACGCCGGGCGATTCCTGAGCCTGGAAAGGCGTTTGGCGATGCTCCGAAGCACGGGTTTAACAACCGTCCCAGTGCTCCACCGCGGCCGAGCCAGCCTGGAGCAACTCCGCTCGGTCATCGGACCCTCGGCTTTCGAAAGCTCGTTTGAAAACCCCGTTACAGGAAGAACCGACAATCTGATGGAAGGGCTCTATTGCCGCACCGAGGCAGAGGGTTCCGTTACTGGCCGCGCCAAGATGGTGCGCTCCGAATTTGTGGAGAAGGTCAAACAGAGCGAGCATTGGCAGCACCAGGCATTGGTTCCTAATGAACTCGCGGAAGGAGCGGACATTTGGATCTAAAACACACATCCAAGCGCTGGTTCGATTTTGCCGCGTCCACAAACACGGACATCGTTCGTTGGGCCGAGGGTCAACCCTGGGCGGGAGCAATGGCTGCGTGTGCGCAGGACGCTGATTGGCACGCGGAGGGCGACGTGTGGACGCATACGCGAATGGTGTGTGCAGAATTGGAGCGGCTTGAAGCATGGTCTGCCTTCGACCGCAACACGCAGTTAAAACTGCTCTTTACCGCTCTCTTGCATGACGCCGGAAAGCCGGCGACATCGGCGATTGATCCCGAAACAGGGCGGATGCGCTCGCCCAAACACTCGCACGCGGGCGCTGAAATCGCCCGCCGGGTCTTGAGGGAATTGGAATGCGACCTCCAGACGCGGGAGGAAATTGTTGCGCTGGTTCGCTATCACGGTCGTCCTCCATATCTGCTTGAAAAGGAAAAGCCGGAGCATGAGCTCATCTTCCTCTCGTGGCTGGTCGACAATCGTTTGCTTTATTGGTTCGCGCTTGCTGATACCCGGGGGCGCCAAGCGAGGGAGATGAGCCGTCCGGAAGAGAATCTCCACCTGTGGAAACTAGTCGCCGAGGAGCGTGGCTGCTTCGGCGTCCCTTTTGTCTTCGCCAATAATCAGGCGCGATTCCTGTTTTACCGCGGTCAGCTCAGCAGCTTCCACTACATTCCGCACGAGGATTACCGCTGCACCGTTACCCTCATGTCCGGGCTTCCTGGCGCAGGCAAAGATACCTGGTTGGCACGGCAAAGGCCTGGGATGCCGACCGTTGCGTTGGACGCTTTACGCGAAACCTTGGAACTGGATGCCACCGATAACCAGGGCGAAGTCATCCAGGCCGCCCGTGAACAATGCCGAGTCCACCTCCGAGCCGGTCAGAGCTTTGCGTTCAACGCCACCAACATCACACGCCAAGTGCGTCAGCGCTGGATTGACTTGTTCACCGATTACCGCGCGCAAATTGAAGTTGTCTACCTGGAACCACCACTGGCAACGCTCCTGGCGCAGAACAAGCGCCGTTCCATTCCGGTTCCCGAAAAGGTTATTTTTCGCCTGGTCGAGAAACTCGAACCACCCACGCTCGCCGAGTGCCATCAACTTAGAATGGAGGCACCCTGATGAAAAGCGTTTCAAAAGAAACCCCGGAAAAGATTGATCGCCTCTTCCGTGGAGGCAGTTTCTGGAGCCGCGTGCTTGCCAGCAGCGAGGAACAGGTGGAGCTGCTTCATGAAATCGGCTTTTCAGGGGAGGCGGGTGCAATTCCGGAGATTGCCTGCCTGCTGGTGGATGCGAGCGGTCCGGTTTTCCGGGCCGCCGGCGAGGCCGCGCAGCGCTTGCTCCAAACGCTGGCGCCCTTCGAGCTTGCCGGCCTCGATCAGCGTATCAGGATGATTGGTGCCTCTGACCGTGGGCTGGACCATGGATGGCGAAAACTGCGTTCTTCCGGCCTTCGGCGTTTTGGCTCGAGCGAATTCGCCGCGAGCCTGTTTGGCCTCGCGAGTTTCCACAATGACGGTTATGTGCGGGAGGCGGCGGTGAACGGCCTCTCGGCTCTCGACGATGGCCAGGAACTCCCATTCCTGCTGATTCGTTTGAACGACTGGGTGGCCCCGGTGCGAGAAGCGGCCGCACAAGCCGTGAGTGCCCGATTACGTCCTGAATGTGCAGCGCACTTCTTGAGGAACCTCAGGCTTGTGCTGCGGTTACAGGCCTGCGGTCGGACAAACCGCGCGCTGGTGGATTCGGTTTGCGAGTTGCTTCGAAAGCCGGAGTGCCGAGAAGTGCTGCAGTCCGGCATGAAGTCTGGTGATCGCTCATTGCGCCGGGCGAGCTTTCAACTCGCGGCCGGCGCGGAGCAATCGGTGCGCTCTATTATCGTTAAGGCGGCGCTGACTGACACGGACTCAGTGGCGCGAGCTTGGGCCGTGCGTCGATTCTTGCCGGAGGTGGCAGCGACCGAACTCCCATCCGTCGCCATACCCATGTTAAGCGACCGCTTCATGCCGGTGCGACGAGATGCTCTTTGGGCCCTGGCAACGAAATGCCCGGCGTTGGCAACTGAAGCTCTCAAACGTGGCCTGCTGGATCGTCATGTTGGCATCCGCGAGGTTGCGAGACATTTTCTCAGCGCCGACGCGGGGTTCGACGTCCACCACTTCTATTTGGAGGCCATGGAAGCGGGCGACGCAAGCACCTTGGGAATGGTCATTCGCGGGCTGGGTGAGACCGGTGAGGCCGAGGATGCAGCTCGGGTCGTTCCGTTTCTCGAAGCGCCAAAGCCCCAGGTGCGTCGAGCTGCGGTTTACGCGGTTGGGAAACTGAACGCGGAGCCGTTCGGCGCAAAACTGATAAGGCTACTTGCGGATGAGACGCCGGGTGTGTCCCGCGAGGCCTTGAAGGCCCTGACTCCGAAGGCGAGGCACCAATCGTTGGAGGAGCTTTGGAGGCTGTTTACGCTGGAGCAGAGAGTATTTGTACGCCGAAACGTCCTGATGCTGATCCTCTATTTCGGAAAGTGGCAGAAACTCCCACCTATCCTGCTTGCTTGCGCTGACAAGGATGTGCGCCTGGCCGGATTGGCGCAAGCTGCGCTTCGAGACTGGCTCAGAAACTACAATCGAAGTTTCGCGGAGCCAACGAGGACAGATTTCGAGAAGATCCAGGACGCCTTAAAGCAGGCGGAGGACAGACTACCGCACCGTGCAGCTTTGGAGATCCGGGCCTGCTTGAAGGATTACTTCCCATGAACACGAAAGATTTTATCCGTCTCGGTATCCCGCTGGGCAAAGCCACCTGGCGGGCGACTGATTTCGTCAGCAAATTTGTCCTCGCGGGCGGGGACAAGACACGACTGGTGGAGGAAGTGAAGGCGATCATCGCCAACCCGTCCTCTTTTTTGGAGGACAGCATGCGAGGCGAATTTGCCAAAGCCTTGCTGAATGCCCCGCCGCCGCCGCGCACTGAGCCGATCAAATACCGCCAGTGGGGCGAAGGCCTGGAGCACGAAGCGGTGATGCAGATGGAAAAGGCCTGTCTGCTGCCCGTGGCGGTAGCTGGCGCCCTGATGCCCGATGCCCACGTCGGCTATGGTTTGCCCATCGGCGGGGTACTGGCCACTGAAGACACGGTGATTCCGTATGCGGTTGGCGTGGACATCGCCTGCCGCATGAAGATGACAGTGCTGGATATACCGGCTCGGGACCTGGAGCATCATCAGGACCGCCTGACCCGCGCCATTGAGGCCGAGACGCGTTTTGGTATTGGGTCCTCGTTCAAGCACCGCCGTCAGCATGAGGTTTTGGATGCGGATTGGAACGTCAGCCCGGTCACCAGGCAGAACAAGGACCGCGCCTGGTCGCAGCTTGGTACCAGCGGCAGCGGGAACCACTTTGTTGAGTTCGGGCTGTTCACTGCCCACGGGAACATCCGAGGTCTGGAGCCGGGAACTTATCTTGCCCTGCTTTCGCATAGCGGCAGCCGAGGCACGGGTGCCGCCGTGTGCGACCATTACAGCAAGCTTGCCTTTCGCCAGTTCCCCGACCTGCCGAGCGAGTTGAAGCGCCTGGCCTGGTTATCGTTGGATTCCCAGGAGGGCCAGGAATATTGGGCGGCCATGGAGTTGATGGGCCGTTACGCGGCCGCGAACCATGCGCTCATCCACAAGCACGTGGCGGCCAATCTCGGTGCTGAGGTCCTGCTGGACCTCGAAAACCATCACAACTTCGCCTGGAAGGAGCGGCACGTCATCAACGGTGTCGAAAGGGAAGTCATCGTTCACCGCAAGGGAGCAACCCCTGCCGGCCAGGGTGTCCTGGGCATCATTCCCGGTTCCATGGCCTCACCAGGGATCGTCGTGAGTGGCAAAGGCAACCCGGAGTCGCTGAATTCAGCTTCCCATGGCGCTGGCCGGGTAATGAGCCGCACTCAGGCGAGCAAGACCTTCGAGTGGAAGAAAGTGAATGCTTTCCTGCGCGAAAAGGGCGTGACCCTTATCTCGGCAGGCTTGGATGAGGTGCCGATGGTCTACAAAAACATCCACGAAGTCATGGCTGCCCAGCAGGACCTGGTGACGATTCTCGGCCAGTTCGATCCCAAGCTGGTCAAAATGGCACCACATGGTGAGCGGGCGGAAGACTGATCAATGATCATCATCGACGGATCACAAGGTGAAGGCGGTGGCCAGATTCTGCGCA
>SESF01017896.1_pt1 | contig 11402 bp, 6 predicted proteins | sample 3171521 | NCBI WGS metagenome assembly SESF01 (sample SAMN10866945, study PRJNA518727) | freshwater metagenome | biome: subpolar coniferous forest; feature: holomictic lake; material: water; isolation source: holomictic Lake 227, 6 m and 8 m depth | place: Canada: near Kenora, Ontario | collected...
CGGCAAGCGGCGAAAGTTTGCAAGGGATAAAATACACCAATATTTTCAGAAACCTGTGACAGAATTGTCATCTCAACAGCTCCCGAAGTATGCACCACCAATTTGTCATTCAAACTGAGTGAATCAATCAATCCTGCCAGGGCAGCATCCGCAACGGATAGAATATACAGATCAGCCGTTCGTGTGATTGCATTGATATCTGCTATAAAGTTTGCATCTAGCCGGTCAGCAAGATTTTTTCCGGTTCCGGGCGTACGGTTGTATACTTCAACCACTTTTATTCCTTGCCCGACAAGCGCCAAACCCAGGTGCGAAGCCATATTTCCTGCTCCGATTAAAACCACTTCCTGTATCTGTCGTTCCGGCACCTGATAAATTTTTTGCTAAAAATACAAAGATATGATATTACCTTCGCACAAACTTTACCAATTATCCCATTATAACATTAAACTATTCCCTTATGAAGAAAATCCTGCCCATCCTGACCATGATTTTGCTATTTTCCTGGTCCACCGGATTGAGCCAGAACCGCTCCATCATCTTTATTGAAAAACCCTTTTCGGAATTATTATCAATGGCCAAAAATCAGCACAAGTTGATATTTCTTGATGCTTACACAACCTGGTGTGGCCCATGCAAATGGATGGCAGCAAATATTTTCACCAACGACACTGTTGCAGATTATTACAATAAAACATTCATTTGTGCCCATTTTGATATGGAAAAGGGTGAAGGAACCGCCGTTGCGAAAGCCTTCCAGGTCAGGGCCTATCCTTCCCTGTTGTTTATTGATTCTTCAGGTGCAATGGTTCACATGCGGGTTGGTGTCGCACAAAAGATTCAGGATTATCTGGATATGGGCAATGTCGCTCTCACGCCCGGTGAAGGTTTTAATGCCTGTTTAAAAAAGTTTCAGGAGGGAAACCGTGATCCGAAATTTATGATAAAATTCCTCGAAAGACTCCAGGGAGCATATTTACCGGTGACCGAACCCCTGAATCTGTATTTTGCATCTCAGAAAGAATCAGATCTGCTCAACCGGGCAAACTGGGATATTATTTACGAGTATACAACCGATATGGATTCAAAAGAGTTTGGTTTTTTACTCAGCCATCAGAAAGAATATTCAAAACTATACGCGAAAGATTCTGTAAATTCTAAAATTTACAATGTTTACCTTAAGGCAATATCTGCAAGCGGCAGAAGCAGAACATTTTCCGAAGCCACTTTCAATGAATTGAAACAGAAGATCAGGAATTCAGGGTATGAGAAGGCCGGGATGGTCATTTTTGATGGTGAACAGAACATTCATCTGATGAAGGGAGAAATGGAAAAATTCATAAACAATGCCTATACAGGAATCGACCTATACTATTCAGGCGATTACGTTAAACTCAACGAAATCGCAAGGGCCTTTTTCCAAACGACCTCTGACAAGAAGAACCTTGAAAAAGCAGCTATGTGGGCTAAAAAATCAATTGCGTTGAAAAGCACTTCGCAAAACAACGACACCTATGCAAACCTGATGTTCAAACTTGGTAAAAAAGAGGAGGCCATTAAATTTGAAAAGAGAGCCATTGAGATAGCCAATAAAGAAAATATACCCACAAAAGATTATGAATTATCGCTGAAGAAGTTCCGGGAATAAAAAAAAAGCTACCGCAGATGCAGCAGCTTTAATAAAAAGAAGATATAAATTACCTACCCCGGCCCCCAGTTACCTCTAAACGTTTGCTTTTTGCCTGCGTTCAGGCTTGTGCCGTAGGCATTGGGAAATTATATGGGATTTCTCCCTCTGAATCCCTTATTTCACCATGTATGGCTTCATATTTTGCTACATTTTCCTTGAGCGCTTTATAAAGTCGTTTGGCGTGTTGCGGTGTGAGGATAATCCGCGATTTCACTTTAGCTTTGGGAACACCAGGCATCATCTTTACAAAATCAACAATAAATTCAGCCGGAGAATGGGTTATGATAGCCAGATTTGAATAGATGCCCTCTCCCACTTCGTCGGAAATCTCAATGTTGATCTGGTTTAGCGGATTTTTTTTATCTTGTTGCATTACCTTTCGATTTAGTTTTCTTCTTTCGATGCAAGCAGGATTTCATACTCTTCCTTGCTTCCAACGATTAAATTCTCATATTCACGTAAGCCTGTTCCAGCAGGGATCAGGTGACCAACAATCACGTTTTCTTTCAGTCCCATCAAATCATCCTGACGTGCGTTGATAGCGGCCTGTGTAAGGACTTTAGTCGTTTCCTGGAAGGATGCGGCCGAAATCCAGCTTTTGGTCTGTAAAGAAGCACGTGTAATCCCCTGCAGTATCTGGAAAGCGGTAGCCGGTTTGGCATCGCGGGCATCAACCAGTTTTTTGTCTTTCCTTTTCAGCATAGAAATTTCATCACGCAATTTACGTGCGCTGATAATCTGTCCTGCCTTAAAGGTGGGTGAATCACCCGGATCTTCAACAACTTTCTTTCCATAAACCCAGTCATTCTCTTCCTGAAAGTCGATTTTATTGATCAACTCCCCTTCGAGGAACCGTGAATCACCAGGATCTTCAACTTCTACCTTGCGCATCATCTGCCGGACAATAGTCTCAAAATGTTTATCATTGATTTTTACACCCTGTAAACGATAAACTTCCTGAATCTCATTCACAATATATTCCTGTACCTTCATTGGACCTTTGATGGCAAGGATATCGCTCGGGGTTAGTGCCCCGTCTGAAAGAGCGGTACCAGCCCTGACATAGTCATTTTCCTGGGCAAGAATCTGTTTTGAAGTGGGAACAAGATAACGCTTTTCTTCACCGGTTTTTGAGGCAATAATGACCTCACGGTTGCCTCTTTTAAGTTTCTTTGCAAAGGAGACCACTCCGTCAATTTCAGAAACAACGGCGGGATCCGACGGATTGCGTGCTTCGAACAATTCAGTAACACGAGGTAAACCACCCGTGATATCACCCGCTTTTCCAATGGCACGCGGAATTTTTACCAGGATTTCTCCTGCTTTGATTTTAACTCCATCCTCAATGTTGATATGCGATCCAACAGGGATGTCATAAATTTTAATTATTTCGCCTGATGCCGACAAAATATTGATTGCCGGATTCTTTGCCTTCTGCCGTGACTCAATCACCACCTTCTCATGGTAACCGGTTTGCTCATCCGATTCAACACGGAAGGTAACATTTTCGATGATGCTTTCAAAGCTGATCTTGCCGGGAACTTCTGAAAGAATAACAGCATTGTATGGATCCCAATCGCTGATCAACTGGCCCTTCTTTACTGCATCGCCATCGCGGAAATAGAGGCGGGCACCATAAGGAATATGAGCTGACGTAAGTGCAATACGGGTATTCAGATCAACAATTCTCATCTCGGCAGAACGACCGATAACAATTTCATATTTCTCTCCAGCTTCGTTGGAATAGTCAACCGACCTGAGTTCATCGATTTCAAGAAATCCTTCGTACTTTGCTTCGATCCGTGAGGCGCTGGCGATATTCACACCAGCAACACCACCAACGTGGAAAGTACGCAACGTCAACTGGGTTCCGGGTTCACCGATACTCTGTGCTGCAATAACACCAACGGCTTCTCCTCTCTGGACCATGCTCCCGGTTGCAAGATTACGGCCGTAGCATTTGGCACAAACACCTTTTTTCGATTCACAGGTTAAGACCGAACGGATTTCGACGCCTTCAAGCGGAGAACTGTCAATGATCTGCGCAATATCTTCAGTGATCTCGTTTCCTGCCGGAATGATCAGATCACCCGTTTGAGGATGGTGAATATCATGGAGGGAAACACGTCCGAGAATCCGGTCATAGAGTGATTCAACAACCTCTTCGGCCTTCTTCAGTGCGGTAATGGTTAAACCTCTCAGCGTACCACAATCTTCCTCAGATATGATCACATCCTGCGAAACATCAACCAAACGACGGGTAAGATACCCGGCATCAGCAGTTTTAAGAGCAGTATCGGCAAGACCTTTACGTGCACCGTGGGTAGAAATAAAGTACTCAAGCACCGACAATCCCTCTTTAAAATTGGAAAGAATGGGGTTTTCAATAATTTCTCCTCCGCCTGCACCTGATTTCTGCGGCTTTGCCATCAAACCACGCATCCCGGAAAGCTGGCGGATTTGTTCTTTAGAACCACGAGCGCCGGAATCAAGCATCATGTATACCGGATTAAAGCCTTGTTTGTCTTTCGTCAACTGGTTCATCAATGAAACAGTCAGTTGCGAGTTTGCATGGGTCCAGATATCAATGATTTGGTTATAGCGTTCGTTGTTGGTTATGAAACCCATGTTATAACTGTTCACAACCTCTTCTACTTCAATTCTTGCATCGGCAACCAATGATTCTTTGATAGCAGGAACGATAACGTCGTCAAGGTTGAACGATAATCCTCCCTGGAAGGCCATTTTGAATCCAAGATCTTTAATATCATCCAGGAATTTAGCCGTTTTGGCTGTTCCGGTTTTCTTAAGAATCTGACCAATGATATCCCGTAAAGACTTTTTCGTCAATAACTGATTGATATAACCATACTCCTCCGGAACAACCTGATTGAATAAAATCCGGCCCACGGTGGTTTCAATGATCCTGGTTACCTTCTCGTTATTTTCAACAAATGAGTGCCTTACATTGATAATGGCATGAAGGTCAGCACATTTCTCATTATAGGCAATAATAACTTCTTCGGGCGAATAAAAGGTCATTCCCTCCCCTTTCTGCTTCAGGGTGCTATCGCTTTTGCGGGCCTTGGTCATATAGTATAGTCCAAGAACCATGTCCTGGGAAGGAACTGTAACCGGAGCGCCGTTTGCCGGATTGAGGATGTTATGTGATGCAAGCATCAGCAATTGGGCTTCCAGGATGGCAGCATTTCCAAGGGGAACATGAACAGCCATCTGGTCACCATCAAAGTCGGCGTTGAACGCGGTACACACCAAGGGGTGCAACTGAATTGCCTTGCCTTCGATCAATTTCGGCTGGAAAGCCTGAATTCCAAGGCGGTGAAGTGTTGGCGCACGATTGAGAAGAACAGGATGCCCTTTCAAAATATTTTCAAGAATATCCCAAACAACCGGATCTTTACGGTCAACGATCTTCTTAGCTGATTTCACGGTTTTAACGATACCGCGCTCCAGCATTTTTCTGATAATAAATGGTTTATAAAGCTCTGATGCCATTTCTTTTGGCAATCCGCATTCACTCAATTTAAGTTCAGGACCCACCACAATAACTGAACGACCTGAATAGTCGACACGTTTCCCAAGCAGGTTTTGACGGAACCGTCCCTGTTTGCCTTTCAAACTATCAGAAAGGGATTTCAGTGCACGGTTTGATTCAGTTTTGACGGCGCTGGCCTTGCGGGAGTTATCAAACAGCGAATCAACGGCTTCCTGGAGCATCCGTTTTTCATTGCGGAGGATAACATCAGGCGCTTTGATTTCGATAAGGCGTTTCAGCCGGTTATTCCTGATAATCACACGACGGTACAAATCGTTCAGATCGGAGGTGGCAAACCTTCCACCATCAAGGGGAACAAGAGGCCTCAATTCGGGTGGTATGACAGGAACGACTTTTACGATCATCCATTCCGGCCGGTTCTCAAGCCGTTTTTGTGCATCACGGAAAGATTCAAAAACCTGCAGCCGTTTGAGCGCCTCCGCTTTACGTTGCTGTGAAGTTTCGGTATTTGCCTTGTAACGCAGATCAAACGATTCCTTATCAAGATCAAGACGGGCTAACAATTCAGCCAGTGCCTCGGCACCCATTTTGGCAACAAATTTATTGGGATCCGAATCATCAAGATACTGATTTTCCTGAGGAAGTTTCTCCATGATGTCAAAATACTCCTCTTCCGAAAGAAAATCAAGATAATTGACACCATCAACCAGTTTTATCCCCGGATTGATCACCACATATTTTTCATAATATATTATTGCTTCTAGCTTTTTGGTAGGCAGGCCGAGCAATGAACCGATCTTATTAGGGAGTGAACGAAAAAACCAGATATGGGCTACAGGAACAACCAGCTGAATGTGCCCCATCCGTTCCCTTCTCACTTTCTTTTCAGTAACTTCAACACCGCAACGGTCGCAAACGATCCCTTTGTAACGGATGCGTTTGTATTTACCACAATGGCATTCCCAGTCTTTCACAGGACCAAAAATGCGTTCGCAGAACAGACCATCGCGCTCAGGTTTATATGTCCGGTAGTTGATAGTCTCAGGCTTTAAAACTTCACCGCTCGACATCTCGAGGATCTTTTCCGGTGAAGCAAGACTAATGGTAATTCTTGAAAAACTACTGTTAATCTGACCGTCTTTTCTGTAAGCCATATTATTTATTATTTCGATTCAAACCCAAAAAACAGAAAATTCACAAATACTCAAAGGCAACTTGTCGCCTCGGTAATTAATCAAAAGTGAGGTTCAGACCCAACCCACGCAATTCATGAACCAAAACGTTGAACGATTCAGGAATACCTGGAATCGGCATGGTTTCACCCTTGACAATGGTTTCATAGGCTTTAGCCCGACCAATAACATCATCCGACTTCACGGTTTGAATCTCGAGCAGTATGTTGGCGGCACCGAATGCTTCAAGTGCCCAGACTTCCATTTCCCCGAAGCGCTGCCCTCCAAACTGTGCCTTTCCACCAAGCGGTTGCTGAGTAATGAGGGAGTAAGGCCCGATTGAACGGGCATGCATCTTGTCATCGACCATGTGATGCAGTTTCAGGATATAGATAAATCCGACAGTAGTCGGTTGATCAAACCGTTCGCCCGACAAACCGTCGTAGAGATAAACCTTCCCGTTTTTAGGCAAACCGGCCTGCTCCAGATAATCATTGATCTGGGTTATCGAGGCCCCGTCAAAAATGGGCGTATTGAAACGTAAATTAAGTTTCTTACCGGCCCATCCAAGAATGGTTTCATAAATCTGGCCGAGATTCATACGCGAAGGAACACCCAACGGGTTTAACACCACATCAACAGGTGTGCCATCGATTAGGAAAGGCATATCTTCTTCACGCTGGATACGGGCAACAATACCTTTGTTACCGTGGCGTCCTGCCATTTTATCCCCGACTTTCAGTTTACGCTTTTTTGCAATGTAAACCTTTGCCATCTGGACAATACCGGCAGGTAAATCATCACCGACAACCGCAACAAACTTTTTACGGTTATGAACGCCCATGATCTCCTTGAACTTGATGATAAAATTATTGATGAGCGTCTTGATAAGGTCATTCTTTTCCTTATCGGTGGTCCATTTATTCGGATTGACATTGAGGTAATCAATGTCCATAAGGTTTTTGGTCAGGAATTTGGCTCCCTTGGTAATTACTTCCTGTTTGAAATTGTTATATACACCCTGGGATACTTTACCATTTACTAAAATATTGAGTTTATCAACAAGTTTTCCCTTGAGCTTCTCAACATCCTTGTGATAATCGTCATCTAATTTTTTGATATCATCTTTTTCCCTGGCTTTTGCTTTGCGATCTTTTATGATCCGGGAAAACAGCTTTTTATCAATTACAACTCCCTTCATAGAAGGAGGCGCTTTCAATGAGGCATCCTTTACATCGCCCGCTTTGTCGCCAAAGATGGCACGCAACAATTTCTCTTCAGGAGTGGGATCGCTTTCTCCTTTGGGAGTGATTTTACCGATCAGAATATCGCCTTCACTCACTTCCGCACCAATGCGGATTAAACCGTTTTCGTCGAGATCCTTGGTAGCCTCAGCGCTGACATTCGGAATATCGTTTGTCAACTCTTCCACACCACGCTTGGTATCACGAACTTCCAACGTAAACTCTTCAATATGTATGGAGGTGAAAATATCTTCCTTCAATACCTTTTCAGAGATTACAATAGCATCTTCAAAGTTATAACCTTTCCAGGGCATGAATGCGACCATAAGGTTACGCCCAAGGGCAAGTGAACCGTCTTTGGTAGCATATCCTTCGCATAAAACCTGTCCTTTGGTCACCTTATCGCCTTTTCTGACGATGGGTCGAAGGTTGACACAGGTGTTTTGGTTGGTACGTGCGAACTTTGTGAGTTTATAGCGTTTTGAATCGTCATCGAAACTGACCAGGCGCTCTTTCTCGTCGCGGATGTATTTGATTACAATTTCGTTGGCATCTACAAATTCAACGATGCCATCACCTTCAGCATTGATCAGTACCCGTGAATCATGGGCAACCATATCCTCAATTCCGGTACCCACAATTGCAGCTTCAGGATTTAACAAAGGAACAGCCTGCCGCATCATATTTGACCCCATGAGGGCACGGTTTGCATCATCATGCTCAAGGAATGGAATAAGCGATGAGGCAATGGAGGCAATCTGGTTTGGCGCAATATCAACAAGGTCAACCTTTGTTTTATCGATGATTGGATAATCGGCAAGATAGCGGACTTTAACTTTATCCTCAATAAAATTCCCCTTGTCATCCATCGGGGTGGTAGCCTGTCCGATGATCTTGTGTTCTTCTTCTTCGGCTGTAAGATAAACCGGTTGTTCTTCTAAAGTAACCCGGCCATCCACAACACGGTGATAAGGTGTTTCAATAAAGCCAAGCTTGTCGATTTTGGCATAAACACACAACGAAGAGATCAACCCGATGTTTGGTCCTTCGGGAGTTTCAATTGTACAAAGACGTCCGTAATGCGTATAATGTACGTCGCGGACCTCAAATCCTGCTCGCTCACGTGACAAACCACCTGGTCCAAGAGCGGAAATACGACGTTTGTGCGTCAACTCCGACAATGGGTTGGTTTGATCCATGAACTGGGAAAGCTGGTTGGTTCCGAAAAAGGTATTGATAACCGATGATAATGTTTTGGCGTTGATGAGATCCATTGGGGTAAATACCTCATTATCGCGGACATTCATTCGTTCACGGATCGTACGTGACATTCTTGACAGGCCAACCCCGAACTGATTGTATAACTGTTCACCAACCGTTCTTACACGGCGGTTGCTAAGGTGGTCAATATCATCAACTTCAGCTTTAGCGTTGACGAGTTCGATCAGATACTTTATAATGGAAATAATGTCTTCCTTGGTAAGAACCTTGGTTTCAACAGGTGTATTCAGGTTCAGTTTTCTGTTGATCCGGTAACGGCCTACATCACCCAGGTCGTACCGCTTGTCGGAAAAGAAAAGTTTTTCAATGATGCCACGGGCTGTTTCTTCATCAGGAGGTTCAGCATTCCGTAACTGGCGGTATATGAATTCAACAGCCTCTTTTTCCGAGTTTGCAGGGTCTTTCTGCAACGTATTAAAAATGATTGAATAGTCGGTTGCAAGCGATTCCTCACGGTGAACGAGAATAGCCTTGATACCAGCATCAAGAATCTGGTCGATATGGTCATTCTCAAGTATCGTTTCACGTTCGATAATGACTTCCGTGCGTTCGATAGATACAACTTCACCGGTATCTTCATCAACAAAATCTTCAATCCATGCGCGCACAACGCGGGCAGCTAGTTTCGATCCAACAACCCGTTTGAGGGCAGTCCGGCTGACCTTGATTTCCTGTGCAAGTCCAAAGATTTCAAGAATATCTTTATCCGTTTCAAATCCAATGGCACGTAAAAGCGTAGTGACCGGTAACTTCTTCTTCCGGTCGATATAGGCGTACATTACATTGTTGATATCCGTTGTAAATTCAATCCAGGATCCTTTGAACGGGATAATCCTTGCCGAATACAACTGAGACCCATTGGCATGGAAACTTGTACTGAAGAACACTCCGGGTGAACGATGTAACTGAGAAACGACCACTCTTTCGGCACCATTGATAACAAAGGTTCCTCGGGGGGTCATATAGGGGATCATGCCAAGATATACATCCTGGATAATCGTTTCAAAGTCTTCATGCTCCGGATCAGTGCAATAAAGCTTCAGTTTGGCTTTAAGGGGAACGCTGTATGTGAGGCCGCGTTCGATGCATTCCTCGATTGAGTACCGTGGGGGGTCGATGAAATAATCCAGAAATTCCAGAACGAAGTTATTTCTCGCATCGGAAATTGGAAAATTTTCAGCGAAAACCTTGTACAATCCTTCATTGACCCTGTTCTCAGGATTTGTCTCCAGTTGAAAAAAATCCTGAAATGATTTTACCTGAATGTCAAGAAAATCAGGATACTCAGCTTTGATCTTGGTGGATCCAAAGCGAATTCTTTCGGTTTTTTTTGAAGCCAAGGTCGATATTTTTTAATCCCGCAATGCGGGACGGTTTGAAATTAATTTTTATAAATAAACCATAGACCTCTTCACGATGGAAGAGATCTATGACTTTATTAAAGTATAAGAGACGTTTGTCTTACTTAATTTCAACCTCTGCACCAGCTTCTTTTAATTGAATCATTAAAGCGTTAGCTTCATCCTTCGAAACGCCTTCTTTAATAGCTTTCGGTGCAGCATCTACCAATTCCTTTGCTTCTTTCAAGCCAAGGCTGGTCAGCTCCTTTACCAATTTAACAACGGCTAACTTAGCCTGTCCTGCTGATTTGAGAATTACATCAAATGTATTCTTTTCTTCAGCTTCGGGTGCGGCGGAAGAGGCGGGACCTGCTGCTACAGCTACAGCTGCTGCTGCTGGTTCAATACCATACTCATCCTTCAGAATCTTTGCTAATTCGTTAACCTCTTTTACTGTCAAATTAACTAACTGTTCTGCAAAAGCTTTTAAATCTGCCATTTTTGTTACTATTTGTGTTCCGGTTTGTCGGAACGGTTATTACTAAAATTATTCTCTCGTTAAAATTTTGGTTATTCAGGCTTTTCTGATAATGTTTTTACAACACCTGAAAGGATGTTCGCGCCCGACTGTAATGCCGACATGACATTCTTGGTTGGGGATTGTAAAAGACCTATCAGGTCGCCGATCAATTCGAATTTCGATTTGACGTTAACCAGGGCATCCAGCTGATTGTCGCCCAAATAGATACACTCTTCCACATAGGCGCCTTTCAGAATGGGCTTAGGGGAGGTTCTGCGAAATTCTTTGATCAGCTTAGCCGGGTCATTGGCAACCTCTGAAAACATGATTGAGGTTGGCCCAATAAGCACCGGATAAAACTCCTCAAAGGATTTTCCGGTACGTTCCATTGCCTTCTGTAACAAAGTATTTTTAACCACCCTCAGCTGAACATTCCGTTTGAAGCAAGTTCTTCTAAGTCTGCTGGTTGTAGCCGCATTCAGGGTAGAAGTATCGGTCAGGTAAAAGGAGTTGGCTCCTTTAAGCTGCGCTGCAAGGGTATCAATGAGCTGGGTTTTTTCTTCTTTTTTCATGATCGTTTTCTCTCAGATTTCTGTATTTAAGCGCTAACCGATTTAGGATCAACCGGAACACTCGGG
>SESF01020803.1_pt1 | contig 11400 bp, 11 predicted proteins | sample 3171521 | NCBI WGS metagenome assembly SESF01 (sample SAMN10866945, study PRJNA518727) | freshwater metagenome | biome: subpolar coniferous forest; feature: holomictic lake; material: water; isolation source: holomictic Lake 227, 6 m and 8 m depth | place: Canada: near Kenora, Ontario | collected...
TTTTGACCTTAAAAGTCCGGGGCTTTACCGCGGCATCGGCTGCTTTTGCTTTATATTCCTCAACCGGTATATTGTTGCCTTAACTGAGCCTTATGTCATGGGCATAAAGGCCCAATAAGCAACCGCCGAAATAAACCACGGTCCTGGCGCTCCGATGCGCTTGTGTACGTGATTTCTCCCTGTATATTTTCACTAAATTTAACTCGTCCCGCTTTAACTTCCGAGGCTGGCATGCTCTTCATCCGCACGCTTTGCCGCCTCCATGACAAAAGTTTAGCTTGTTCCCGGACAGGGTTCATGAGGCCGAAGGATCAAGGAGATAATGTTTTTCTGCCAAGGCAGAACGCCAAGTCATTTACCATATCTTTACCGTGTAGACGGCTATGCGCCTGTGGGCCCGGCGGCCGGCCCAGTTTTCAGGGTTTTCACTGGCTCCTTCGTTTTTGTATTATTACGGTAAAGGAAATTTCCGGCGGTTTTTAAGAAAGGGCTATATGCACAAATCGATACTTATCATTGACGACGATGATTACCTCTCGAACCTGCTTATGGAGTTTCTTCAGTTGAAAGGATTCATCGTATACCGGGAGCCCGACGGCCCTTCCGGGGCCGCGAAGGCCAGGGAGATCCTGCCCGATCTTATAACCCTGGACTTTAATATGCCCGGCGTGACCGGCGTAGAGACTTACAAAGAATTGCGCCAGTATCCGGCTACCGCGGTCATCCCGATCCTCTTTTTTTCGTCCACCCTGCTGGGGCTGATAAAACGGCTGCTCACGGACAACGACCGGGTTAGGTTTTTAAAAAAAGGCTGCCAGACCACGGAGCTGGAGCGGTGCGTCAACGAAATGCTGGCCCTGCCCAAACTGACGCCTCCGCCGCACCCTTTCCACAACAGAAGGCGCCACCCCCGCTGACCTTCGCGGTCCGCAAAAAAACCGGGCCCTTTCCGGGGCCCGGTCTTTTTTTATTGCCGCTTAAGCTTTCGCTCTTAGTTGCACATACCTTGGTACGTATTTATCTTCTGTGTCTCGGAAGCCTGGCCAAGGTAGTTGGCAAGGGTTTTCTCGCCCTGCACGAACCTGGCGTTGATGTCCCTTGTGGTGGTCTCATAGTAGAAGCGCACGTACATATTGCCGGGCCGCGTAACCCAGACGGTGCTGCAGGTGGGGGTGTACGGAACGGGGCCGTTGAACTGGCCGGGGCCTTTTACGAACTGGGGGTTGGACGCGGTGGGGATCTCCCTGGCGCTCGGGATGCTGCCGTCGAACCGGGCGATGTCGGCCGCCGCTTTTTCAACGGAAGCGTCGGCGCTCTTGGCGGAGCGGCAAACCGTCTGCGGAACCTGGGTGGTGCAGTATTCCCAGCCGGTCTGCTCGGGAGACTTCTCCACTTTAGTGGCCAGGGTCCCGGTCAGGTCGAAGTTCTGCCCTAACTGCGCGGCGGTGAGCGTGAAATTCTCGCCCAGGTTGATGTTCTTGTCGAACTTCATCTTGATGACGGTAGCGGGGTTGGCGTTGGAAACTTCCATCGTCAGCTCTTTATTCTGGCCGGACTGCCCCAGGATGATCTTCGTGGGGAACTGCCCGGGGTTCAGAACGGCGGCGCCGCCCGCCCTGGATAAGTCCCACTCTACCACCCGGGCGCCGTCAGCGGGGCCCCGCGACTGGGTAAAGGTCATCTGCTCAAGGACGTTCAGAGAACCGCCGAATTTTATTTCATCGCAGCCGGCCAGTAAGGCCATCATCGCCGCTATCCCGACACCCGCCAATATTCTTTGCTTCATTATATAGGTCTCCTGTATTTTCCCGCTTCAGTCTGGTGCAAAGCGATGCTGCTCAACTGTACTTGCTAGTAAACAAAAAAACGCTTGAACCGATAAGCGTCTTAGTACCCAGGCATTACCGCCCAAAGGACCTATGCAAAACTAGGCCCTTTGGGCAATGCCGAATAAGCGGCCATACCGCGCGTTAGTTTTTTATAATATATACGCAGACGGTCACGGAGGACAGTTTTATGTTCCAGCTCCCGGGCTCCAGATTTTTCTTAGCGCTTCCCTTCCTGCTCCTTTCAGCTTCCGGCGCCCGCGCCGCCGCCGGGGCGGTAACTTTCGACCAGAAAGGCGTTCTCTCCGGGATAGCCGCCGGGCTCAACGCTCTGCCCGCGGCCGCGCCGGGACCGGCCGGCGGCAGAGAGAGCGGCGGCTTCTGTATCTTCGACGGAACTGGCGGGACCCCGCTGGCCGGCGGGCAGGCGTTCAAGGCGGCCGTAAGCCGCGCCGACGTGGTTCTGGTCGGAGAAACCCATGACCAGCTGAAGGACCACCAGGCCCAGTTCGAGGCGCTGAAAGCCCTCAACGAGGCCCGCGGCTCCGCTATCGCGGTGGGCTTCGAGATGCTGAACCTGACGCTGCAGCCGGTGCTGGACGATTACGCCGCCGGCAGGCTTACCGAAGCGGAATTCCTCGCGAAGGCCGATTGGAAGAACGAATGGGGCTTCGACTTCGGCATGTACAAGCCGCTGTTCGACCTGATCCGGGAGAAGAAACTCACGGCCCTGGCCCTGAACCTGCCCAAGAAAGTGGTTTCAAAAATAGCCCGCGTGGGGCTGGACGCCCTGCCCGCGGAGGACAGGCAGTACCTGCCCGCCGGGCTGCAGGTAACCGCCAACGAGCGCTACATAAGCTATGTCCGGGAAAGCTTCGAAGGCCACGGCGACAGCCCCATGTCCGGCATGTTCAAATTCGAGAACTACCTGGCGGCCATGTCCGCCTGGAACGAGACCATGGGCGCGCGCATGGCGGAGTTCCTCAACGCCAACCCCGGCTTCGCCGGGCTCGTGATAGCCGGCAGCGGCCACGTGATCTTCAACGCCGGCATCCCCGCCTCCATAGCGTCCCGCACCGCGGGTCTGCGGCAGGCCTCCTTCTACCCCCGGCCAGCGGCCGCCTGCCCCGCGTCTTTCCCCGCTGAAGACTCGGGATTGGCCGACTTCGTCTGGTACAAGGACTACGCCGCCCGCTGAACCGGCCGCTATGCCGGCTGCGGCTCGAATTCCACCCCGGCCATTATGTTAACGCGGATGAACTCATAGCGGTCGGGGAAGGACGACGCCATCCCTTTGCCGAGCTGCAGATATTTCCTTACCGATTCCGCCATATCGTCCTTTGAGCTGCTGTTTCCGTAAACGGTGGCTGAAGGAGTTTTCGGGTCGCTGAAGAAAACGAACGAGGACCAGAATTTATTCTCCCACGCTGCCAGCACCTCCGGGTGCGCCATCTGGAAACAGTGGGTCATTTCGTGGACCAGCCAGCCGGAGATCCCGCGGTAGTCCGCTCCCTCGCTGGTGAGGAATACCACCGGCGCTTCGTTCATCTCGACATAACCTTTAACCCCCTCTTTCCTGCCGGCTTTTACCCGCCGCAGGCCCCGCGTGCAGGAGCGGAAAGGTACGGGAAGCCGCGCCAGGAGCTCTATCGCGTTGTTCAGCTCGGAGGCGCGCCACTCGGCGTCCCCGTCCTCAGCCTTTATCGCGAAAAATCTGACGAGGTACTCTTTCTGCGCGTCTGTTCCCGCCCACACGGACGGCGGGGCCGGAAGTTCGCCCGCCGCGCCGTACCCGGCGGCGGCCGCGCCTTCCTCCGCCGCCAGGCACGCTGCGGGACCGGACGAAAGGAAGAGGAGAGAGCAGCAAAAGATCAAGGCTTTGTTCATAAGCTCCGTGACCCGTCAGCGCACGGCCCGCAGGCCTCCGCGTTTTTTTGAAGCGCTTTCCATGATCCGCGCCAGGCAGGCCGATATCCTGCTGTTAAGTTTTAAGATGACTTTCCTGTCGCCCGCGGTACGTATCTTTCTGGACATAATAGACTCCTTAGATAGCTGCTTTGCGCCTGACGCGGCCTGCCTGCGTCCCGCATAACTTCCTAATTAAGTTTACACCGTTGAAAGAGGCTTTTCCTGAGGCGGAGGAACCGGTGCCGCCCGGTTATTCGACCCAGGAGCGGCGGCTTAATGGTGGTCAACAGGGTTAAGCCTGCGGCTTAACGGATACTAAAGCCCGGGAACTGCGCGGTCTTTATCTTTAAACAGCGCCGTGGATTTATGCGGCATGAATATTCTATTATGGCCTTTAGCCTGTACAGGCCCGCGAATGCGGCATAGCCGGAGTTCCGGAGAACGCAAATTAACCATGAATATATTTATCACCGGAGCTACGGGCCAGCTTGGGCGGGAGCTGGTGCCGCGCCTGCTGGCCCGGGGCGCGCGGCTGACGCTGCTGGTGCGCGGCCTGGAGAAGGCCGCCAGGCTTTTCCCCGGCTGCGCGCTGGTCCGCGGCGACGTCACGGCCGCCGGGCTGGGCCTCGACCGGCCGCAGCGGCCGGACGCGGTCTACCACCTGGCCGGCGATATCGACCTGGGCTCGGCGCATGACGAGCGGGTCTGGGCCGTGAATTTTCAGGGCGCCGCCAACGTCCTGGCTTTCTGCAGGGAGAATTCCGTTCCCGCCCTGTTCTACGCCGGGACGGCTTATACGGAAAAGGGCAGGAACATTTATGAAAAGTCCAAGAAGGCCGCGGAGCGGCTGGTGGAGGCCGGCGGCATCGGCCGGACAACTATTTTCAAGATCGGCATCCTTTTGCCGGAAGAGAGCGGGGCAGGCGAACTTTCGGCGTCGGCCTTGTACCAGTTCGTGAACGGCATCGCCCGGGTGCTCGGCCGCCCGGGGCAGGAAGAGCGGGCGCTGCGTATAAAAGGACTGCCCGGTGCAACGCTCAACCTGGTGCCGACCGGGCTGGCGGCGGGTTTCATGGCCGCGGCGGAGGAGCCGGGCAAATTCTGGCTCACTCACCCGGAACCGGTGAAACTGGAAGAACTCGCGCGCTGGATGGGAGAAGCGCTGAAAGCCAGGCTAAGTTTCGAGCCGGAGTTCAGGATGACCCGCGCCGAAGCGCTGTTCCACAGGGCGGCGAAGCCTTTCCTCCCGTACCTGCAGGGCGACGATTTTCCCAGCCACCTTGCCGGCGCTCCCCGCCTGAGCGCGGAATTCATAAAGAAAAGCGTAGCAGCCTATCTCCCGAAAACAGGTTATTTCAGCGCGGCGGACCAGCCGTAGGCGCTGTTCACCACCATGGTACGCGTGCCCTGGTCGAACGAGGCCAGGCGCGGCAGGTAATGGCACCCCTCGCAGTTCTCCAGCAGGTATTTTTCGGACATGCGCCCGTAGCCGGCGTCCCCCCACCCGGCACCCCAGGAATTGCGGAAGGTCAGTTCGCCCGCCGCGGGGTCGTAGCCGGTGAACAGCACCACGTGGCCGTAGCAGTTCCCCTGGTCCGTAGTAAAGCATTTCTCGCGCTGCGCTTCGGTGGGGTCGCTTAGCCGCCCGCCCGCGCCTATATTGTCCATATAGAACATCATGTTCACCGCCACGGGCCGGCGTTCCTTCATGAGGAAATCCTTTATCTCGGAGCGGCGCACGGCCTGCGGCGCGAAAGAATAGCCCAGCGCTTTTCCGAATATTCCGGCCGGAGGCGCGCCGACGTCGGGGTCAAGCAGCGGCGGCACCGGGGTATGGGCCGGCAGCCTGGGCAGGAACGGCCATTCGGCCTCCGCCACCACGCCGCCGCGCAGCGCGTCCACCGCCACGTAGCCGGCCAGGCCGCTCTCTTTCTTATAAACCTGGAGTTCGGGCTTGTCGGTGAACTTAAGCTTCGCGTCGTAGTAAAGGAACTCCTCGGAAAGGTCCGGCTTCCGGCCTTCTTTCTTCCACACCAGGTATTCCGCCAGCGCCGAAGCCGAGAAAACGCTGCACAGGTTGCGGTTGCCCTGGTGCCTGGCCGGGGAAAAGCCCTCGCGCAGGTCCGTTCTTACCGGCGCCGCGCCCGGAGCCGCGCGCCACACCGGCGCTGAAATAAGGGCCTCGTAGTCGTATTCCGGGTTCGCTCTGGCGCGGCCGCCGTCCACGGATTTAGCCGGGGATGGGGCGGGTATCGCGTAGGCCGGGGAGACCTTGATCAATTTCGTGCCGCGGTAAAGTGAATCGAAAGTGACTTCCTGCGCGCCGCCCGCGCAGGGCAGCGCGGCCAGCAGTAAAGTGATAAACAAAGTATTACGCGTTTTCATGCTAATACTATCGCTGGCGCGGCCGTTTTGAGTAAGGGCCAAAAGGCCCAAATCCGGCCTGGGCCTTTATACCGTGCCTTATGACCGATAGGCCCTGAAAGCGCGCCGCGCCGGCTGGTAATATATACTTAGGAGAGTAACTTTCGGCTGCGGAGAAAAAATATGAAACACTTTATTTTTCTGACCACCGCAATGCTCCTGGTTCCGCTGGCTCATGCCGCTGACCTCAACGCAATCCGTCTTTCGGATATCAAGGCTATGGAAATGGCGGTGCCCGCGCCGGCGCCGGCCCCCGCGCCCGATAAGGCTTCCCAGGCAGCGCTGGACGGCCATTACTTCTGCTACGGCAGTTCCTGCGCCATCACCACCAGCGCCACCAACGTATGTTCTGACGGCATAAGGATCGTTACGGAAACCAACCGCAGCGGCTATACGGACAGTGACCTCAGCGGCTGGGCCGACTATCAGCGCGGCATGGGCAACAGCACCCGTTGGAGCGATCCCAGCCACCAGAACACTACCGCTACCGGCAGAGTGAACCCTTTCCAGACCGCTTACGTGGTGGTTCCCCGCAACCACCGCGAACTGCTGCACAGAACCGCCATGGTCTGCGTGCTGGACACCGGCAAATGCATCACCGCCGAAGTGCTGGAGATAGGCCCGGCGTTCGGCGAGATCTCCGTAGGCGCCATGATGCAGCTGGGCCTCAACGCGCACCCCGCGAACGGGCGCTATGAAGGCAGGATCTCCTACACTTTCCCGAACTAGGTCAAAAAAAGGGGACAGGCTACTTTAATAAAGTAGCCTGTCCCTTTTTATTGCTTTTACTTATCTCTTGAAGTATTCGATTATGTAGTCCGACAGCTTCGTTACATGCACCCTGGCCTGTTTCATCGTGTCGCGGTCACGGACGGTCACCATCTCTTTCAGGTCCGGGTTCTCGCCCTTCCCTATGGTGTCGAAATCCACGGTGACGCACAGCGGGGTTCCCACCTCGTCGTGCCTGCGGTAGCCCTTGCCGATATTGCCCGTATCCTCGTAATAGATCCTGCCTATGCCGAGCCTGAGCAGCGAATCCTTTATTTCTTTCGCCTTCTCCACTATCTCGGGCTTGTTGCGCGCCAGCGGCATTACCGCCACTTTGATGGGCGAAAGGTGCGGCTTGAGCTTCAGCACGATGCGGTCGGTGCCGTTCTCCAGCTTCTCCTCGGTATACGCCTCGGTCAGCACGGCCAGCACGCCCCTGTCCACTCCCGCTGAAGGTTCTATGACGAAAGGCACGATGGGCTTCTGCGTTACGGGGTCGGGCGCGGTCAGTTTTACCACCGAATCCTTGTTCTCCTCCACGTGGGCCGTGAGGTTCAGCTCCTGCGGGTTCTTGGAATGCGAGCCCAGGTCGTAGTCGGTCCTGTTGGCCACGCCCTCCAGCTCCTCCATGCCGTGCGGGAACCGGTAAAGGATGTCCACGGTGGCCTTGGAGTAATGCGCCAGCTCCTCTTTGGGCTGGTGGAACTGCTGCAGGTTGTCGCTCTCCAGCCCCTGCGCCTTCCACCAGGCCACGCGGGCCTCCACCCATTTCGTATGCCAGCCGTCGTCGGTGCCGGGCAGCACGAAGAACTCCAGCTCCATCTGCTCGAACTCGCGCACGCGGAAGATGAAATTCTTCGGGGTGATCTCGTTGCGGAAGGATTTCCCTATCTGCGCAATGCCGAACGGCAGCTTGTGAGAAGTGGAATCCATCACGTTCTTGAAGTTGGCGAAGATGCCCTGCGCCGTTTCCGGCCGCAGGTACGCGAAATGCTCGTCGTCGGCTATGGGCCCCACCGTGGTCTTGAACATCAGGTTGAAGGGGCGCGGCTCCGTGAGGTCGGCCGAAGCGCATTTCTCGCATTTGCCGTCCTTGATCTGGTCGGCGCGCCAGCGGCTCTTGCATTTGCGGCAGTCCACCATGGGGTCGGAGAACGTGGCCTCGTGCCCGGAATGCTTCAGCACGGACCTGTGCGTCAGGATCGCGGCGTCGAGCCCCTCTATGTCGTCGCGCTCGTACACCATGGCCCGCCACCAGGCCGCTTTAAGGTTGTTCTTAAGCTCTACGCCCAGGGGGCCGTAATCGTAAACGCCCTGCAGCCCGCCGTAGATGTCCGAGCTCTGAAAAATAAAGCCCCGCCGCTTGCAGAGATTTACCAGTGATTCCATTGATTTTGCCGGCACGTGAAGCCTCCTGGTCCTGTCCGTTCGTGAATAGAAAGTGTAACCAAACGAGCGGCGCTTGTCAAAGCCGCTTTTATTTCAGCAGGCGGCCGCCCCAGAAAAGGAGCACGCCCAGCAGGGCCGAATTTACCGCTTTGCCGGAACGTACCCAGCGCGGGACCCGGCCGGCCGCATACAGCGCCGTCAGCGCGGCCAGCGGGAAAACCAGCGGGTTCCAGGCGTACGCCCCGGCCAGGTCCAGCCGGCCCAAAGCCAGGAAAGCGTGCGTCATGCCGCAGCCGGGGCAGGGCAGCCCCGTCAGGGCCTTGAACGGGCACAGCGCGGCCCCGGGCAGCGCCGCCTGCAGGCTGTAGCCGGCCAGGTGCAGCAGGCCGCTCAGCGCGGACGCCGCCAGCACGGCCCAGGCTGCCAGGCGCAGCGGGTCGGTTTTAAGCCGGCTTGGGGAAGAACTTGTTAAGTTCATGCTGGTGTATCGCGTCCACGATGATGCTCATGCCGAACAGCGACAGGAACAGGCTTATCATCGGCAGGTTCTCGAACGGCGGGACCGCGCGCTTGCGCTGTATCTCCACTATTACGCCGCCCATGCAGTACTGGTAATACACGAAATAGATCCCGCAGGTCACCAGGGACAGCAGGAAAACCCTGAGCGGCTCGAATTCATGGCGCTCCACCAGTTCGTTGCAGGTTTCCATCTGGTGCCAGTTCCAGAACAGATTGTAAATGCCGCAGGTGATGATGGTGAGTATTATGCCTTCGGCTATGCTGCGATATCCTGATCTCATTAATGTTCCCCCTTGCAGTTTGCGCGGCGGCCGGCCCGCGATGCTCTATTCTATAAAATAACGCGGCAGGCGGCTCTTTTCAGGCGCCCTCCGCCGCGGCGCTGAATTTCCAGAAATGCGCCACGTCCATATCGTCAGGGATATTGTCGCCGTGAGTGCCGCGGCCGTCCGGGCCGGTGTGCGCGCCATGATCGGGGGCGAAAAGCGCCGCGCGCGGCAGGCCGCTCCATTTATTATCGAAAGCGCCGGTTAATTCCCCGAAGGCCAGAAGATGCTCCTTTACCGCTTCCAGGGCGGCGGCGTTCCACGGGTCGGAGGCGTGCAGGATATCGTCGTAACGCTGGTGGTACACCAGCAGGCAGTCGTGCTTCCCCTTTTCGATAAGCCCCAGCGCCAGGCGGGTAACCTCTGCATCGTCCTGCCCGGAAAAATAAGCCACCCGGCGGCCCCTGAAGATCAGGTCTATGCTTGAATCCTTCACGGCCGCGATGGCCGTGCGCACGCCGCGCGCCGGCAGCGCGTCGAAGATGGTCCGGCAGGAAAGGACCGGCTTTTCGTATTTACGTATGCCGTGGCCCCCGGGCGCCAGCCCCGAGAACATGGAAGCGAAACAGACCGGCGTTTTGGGCGGATAGACGCTCTGCACCGGCACTTTAAAACAGCCGGCCGCGGCCAGCGCGCCGAATTCGGCCGGCAATTTTCCCGTCATCAGGCGGCCTATGGCGTCGGGGGCGTAGATAAGCAGTTTTTTCACGCCGCCCGCCGGCGCGCGCGCCGTAACGCGGGCGTCGGCGGGCGCGGCGGCCGGCTCAAGCCCGTCCGCGGCGGGCCCGAAAACCTCAAGGATGGTCCGCGCTACCGAAGTAATGGAGCACTCGTTCATTTTAACCGCTTCAGCAGGTCGGGCCTGATGCTTACCACGTAATAGATGCCGTTCAAGTTGGCCATGGTGTCCCGGATGAATTCGCTCATGGCCTGCGGCGTTCCGCCTTCTTCGCGGAAATCCTTCACCTCCCGCGCCAGGGCCAGCCGCAGGGATTCCTCCGGCGATTTGTACAGGCTTATGCCGCCGAAAACGTTCCAGTGCCGGCTTTTATCCGAGCCGTCCTCTTTATTGCCGGGCAGCAGGAAATTCTCCAGCGCCACGGAGTCGGGCAGTTTGCTGCGCGGGATGGACTTCACCCAGCCGAACGGGATGCGCACGGCCTCGTCTATCAGGCCCACGGCGGCCGGCTTATCGCCGCCTTTGATAGCCAGGGCTTCGCGGAACAGCAGCACCATGGGCAGGTTGTGGTTCTCCAGCGGGGCATCTTCCATTTTGGGCGTGGTCCTGGCCACCGCGCGCAGATAGCGCCGGTCGTACTGCGCGAACAGCAGCAGCTTCCTGAAATCGTTCCGGCTGGAGGTGGTCTTGTAATACTGCCACTTCGCCCTGTCGGAGTAATTTTTAAGCTCCAGCAGGTTGCGCGGCGGCGCCAGGGTTTCAAGGTCCAGCTGCATCTTCATGTCTTCCCGCAGATATTTTTCCATCGCCCTGAAAATTCCCGCTGAAGGCATTTTCCCGGCGCTGTAATCCCTGTAAAGCCCCGATGCCAGCAGTTCGCGCAGGTGGTCCCGGAAATAAAGGCTGTGCGCCACGAAGTCCGGCTGGCCTTTTACAGTAAGGGTCTCGGCATCCTCGGTCAGCGCCATTATGTCCAGCAGCAGTTCGTATTCTTTCCCGGCGGCCCACAAAGCCGCGCAGCGTTTTATTTTAGAGTCGGAGTACGCCTTTTCCATCGGGGTCAGCCCCGGCGCTCTTTGGGCGTAAGCCAGCGAGAACCGTATGCCTTCGCTGTAAATTTCATGCAGCAGCCCGGCCTGGTAGCCGGCCGCCGCTTTCAGCCGCGCCTGCTTAAGGAATTTAAGCGGCGAGAGATCCTCCGCGCAGTGCTTTATGGCCAGCACCGGGCGCTGCACGTATTCGGTAGCCGGGATATAACGGAAGAATTCGCGCGGGTAGGGAAAGATCACGCCTTTCGCGGTGAACCCGGCCCTGGCTTTGTACGGGTCGCCTACCTTATAAAGTTCCCGCAGGAAGGTCAGGTCCTCGTCGTCCAGCAGGCCGTTGCGGTTCACGTCGGCTTTGTAGGCGAAGCTCTCCGGGGCGGAGAACGGCCGCTCCAGCAGGCCGTCCAGGATCGCGGCGTCCTCCCGGTCCCATTTATTGTCCGAATTGAAATCGCCCAGCATTACCAGGGTGGAGCGCATGTTTATGCGGTTGACGGGCAGGGTAAAGTAGCCGG
>SESF01007547.1_pt1 | contig 11394 bp, 13 predicted proteins | sample 3171521 | NCBI WGS metagenome assembly SESF01 (sample SAMN10866945, study PRJNA518727) | freshwater metagenome | biome: subpolar coniferous forest; feature: holomictic lake; material: water; isolation source: holomictic Lake 227, 6 m and 8 m depth | place: Canada: near Kenora, Ontario | collected...
ATGGTCTGAGTAAACAGATGCAATTCGCCAGAACTTGGGTTAGGAAAGACAAATATTGTCCCTAAGACTTCGCTAGGCTGGTAATAGATTGCTTTTGCCCACGGCCCACTCAGCTGCTTGATTCCAATGCTCTGGTATTCTTCTGCGCCCAAAATGGCAACAGGGTAATCCAAGTACCCGCCAGCAATTGGACTGCCGCCCTGCATGGTTGCAATCCGCACAAATGCACTCTCAATGGTTAGGGGACGCTCGTAGTAAGCTGCTATCGTGGTGCTAGACGCTGTTTGGTTGGTGCTGACAGTGTATGTGCCTGCCTCGTTAACGTTGCCGCCAGCGCCCGTTGTGAAGCCCACTATGGTGGTTCCTGCGGTGATGCTAGTGCCTGACAGGGTTTGACCAATCGCTATAGCGCCACTGGTAATCGCGGTGACCGTCAGGGTTGTGCCAGCAATAGATCCTGTGAACGATGCGCCTACCTGACCGCCTGGGCCAATGGTGTACTGCACTTGATTGGGCGTTGTTGAAAAAATGATTTCAGTCTTATAGAAGACCATCATGTTTTCGTTTGACCATTGAGCGCACATATCATTCAGCATATCAAACGCATCTGCCGAATCTGCTGCCGCCGGGGTTTCCCCCGCAGCTAGAGCGCCAATGTCCTTCAGCGCCCGATTAATGATGTCCTGGGGGGTTGTCACAGCCCTTGACCCTGTGTAACGTAGACCACTGCGGTGCTGGATGCTGTGATGCCTGTAAAAAATGTTCCCGCAGGAAAACTCATTATTTCAACAGCGCCAGCCACCAAAGGGATAGCCGTAGTTATTGATGCTGCTGTTACAGCCAACGCTGATGTTGTACCCGTGCCCAAGAACACAGTCACTGCACCCACATTGACAAACCGATAATTGGTGTTGACCACATTTGACGGGCCAGGCTGTACAGCTGTAGGGGCAACGGTTGCGCCTGTAAAGTTAACTGTCAGGCCAAGTGGTTGGAAGGCTTCTTGTGTCATGTTTATCTTTCAGGGTTGTTCAGCGGCTCGTGCCTCAACTTCATACGGATTCATTTTATAACCATAGCGCAGTAGCCAATAGCCATATTTGATAGCGTACATCACTTTTCCATCCCGCTTCATTTGCTCCAAATGCGTCATTTCATGCCGTATCAAGGCATTGTTCAATTCATAGCCTGGCGCCATGTAGATCACGTTCCAAAAGCTAGTCCAGCCCTGGAAGCCACAGGCTTTCATGTATTGCAAGATCAGGCCAGAGGCGGTGCGGATCATGGTTTAGCAGCAGCCTTGTAAGCCGCCACCACAGCCGCCGTATGCGTTGCTTTGCAGATAGCCTTTACACGGGCATCCTCGGCGCTGTAGTCATCACCAGGGGCAACAACGTGGCGGTGGAACGTGCCGCTGATCTGTTTGCCGTCTTCCATGATGGCGGTCTTGGTGCGTACTTGCACACATCCGTTTTCCAAGACTTCAATTAGATCAACAGAGATAACTTTTTCTAACATATTATTTCCTTGTTTCCAACCTAACAATTCAGTCAGGCATTAAGGTTTCCAGTTTTCCGAACTGGTACGAATTAGGGAGTAATTGCGCCAAATGTTTTCCAAGTACCTGGTGTTCCCGCCGTAGTGCAAACAAAACCAATGTAACCACCCGCTGTTGCGGCAGAATTAAATACTATGTCACCAATTGCCCAAGTTCCGGTTGTAGGTGCGGCTGTATTGGAGGCTATGATTTTTCCAGTGTTTGCGTTAATTAACTGGTCATACGGTTTATTACCTTGAGAAAATTCATAGATTGTCCAAGCTATCTGGTATCTTGAAAAATAAGTTGGATTGACAAAATAATCCGAATCAACAATAGAACTATCCATTGCAACAGTAAAGTTTTTCCCTACAGTAGCTAAGTCAGTATTCCATCTATTTCCTGTTACTTTTCTTGCCGACTGAAGAAGCATACAAATATCAAATGTAGTCCCAACGTATTCAGTCCCAGAAATAAATATTGTGTTATTTGTAAACTCAGTATTAATTGCTTGAATTTGTAAACGATAATTAGTATGTGCAGTTGCCCCATTAAATTGAAATTCGCATCTATCAACTATTAGAGTTGGGTTTGCTTGCGCGTGAAGAATAACAATTTCAGACGAGTTTGTAGATACAAATTTACATAAAATAACTTCACTGTGGTTATCGTCATTAAACGTATATCCTGGATAAAGACCTACGTTGTTAAACAAGCAAGAATAAAGTGTTAATTTTTTAACCGCCGTTACAATTTGCGGTGCTATACCTGTTGTATTTTCAAAGTGACACCCAAAAAGTTCAACAGGATACTTTACCGAGGATTGACTTGTTGCTACAAATTCAAACCCGTTGTTATCTTTAAACAAACAATTTATAAAAGTAATATTACCGCTGTAGTCATCCAAAGGGATAGGGCTTAACGGCGTCAAATCTGGTTCAATGTCTACGCCTGCTCTAGGTGCATAACCACCACCAAACGTACCCACATCTCCCGTATAACTAAACGTGCAATTAATTGAAGTTACATTGCGAGCGCCTGTAATGCTCATACCTACGCGAGCATTGTAATCAAAATTGCAGTTTGTTACTGTTACATATTTGGATGATTTATAACTTGTTGCCGCTACAGTGTTGGCGTAAGAAACACCAAGGCCATCTGCGCCGCAATAGTTTGAGTTGACATTTGTTATTTCAACATACTCACAACCTTTTAAAATAATTCCATAGGAAACACCTTCCACAGTGGCAACTTTTGTCACAGTTGCTATGCCGCCATTAAAACTTAAATCATTGATGGCTATGTTATTGCAACGGTCAAAAGTAAAACCTAAATTATTTTTATATGAAAAGGTAAAGCCGCCAGCACTGTAATCGGCAGTTCTAACCCAGCCTCCCACGCATACAATGCTACTTCCATTTCCTTGAATTACAATACCGTTTAAATCGGTAAAAGTAAAATTTGTTATGCCGTTAGCAGAAGCGCCGCCGTCTATGCGAAATTGGTTTAGAAAATACGTTCCTTTTGGAAATACCAAAGTTCCACCACCAGCAGTTTGCAATGCCGCACACGCAGCTTGAATTGCTGCATAGCAATCGGTAGTTCCATCTGCAACAGCGCCATAATCCAATACATTTATTGGAGCGCCTACAATCATTGAATTTGTTACTTTGGTAAGTGACATAAATAACCTTTACACATTGTAACTAACGGAGAAAATAATCAAACCATTAGACATGGTGACGTTGGTAACCTGGCTTCCCGGTGTCCATAACAATACAAAAGCGCCAGCACCTTGAACATAATTTAACGATGCCGTAGAAACGCTAGTATAAGCAATTTGCCCAAAAGTTCTATCGCTAGGTGTAAAGGGAAACCCTTGTATTTTTGTAGCGGCTGTGCTTGCTGTAACAGGGTAAGTAATTACTGCATAGCAAGTAACCATTCTTCCTATTTTGGTATATGTGCAAGCCCCTAAAGTAAAAGAAAGACTTGCGCCAGACCCATCCGTAGGAGTCCAAGTGCCTTCTTCGTAGTCAGCTAACAACTCGCTGGTCATTGTTCCAGAGCCTGATGAAGTAACAGTAAAGTCAATGCCTTTGCCATCTGTGCCTATAACTAGGTTGCCGGTGGATAGGGTAACGTCACCAACAAACGTGATTGGCGTTTTGATCTGGCTGGCGTTGATGACTGAGGTTGTAGTCTTTAGCATGGCGATTCCTAGTTGTAAACAACTTCAATGATGGATGTGTCGGGCGGTGCTTCAGTAAACGTCACCGTGCCGTTGGTTACGGTGTAGGTGTTGCGGTTCTGGTACACGCCGTTGATGTAGATGGCGGTAAAACCATTGACCACTGAGAAGGCAGTTGTTGTTCCGTCACCCGTTGCATTAGAGGCAAAGGTGCTGCCGTTGATGTTGTCAACCGTCCAGATTAACACGCCTACGCTGGTGTAAAGAGCAAACTTGTATATTGCACCTTCCAGCCACACATTGGCCTCGCCACGGCTGTCTAAGACGATGGGGTTAGTGTTGGCAATGTTGCCGGTGCTGTCGGTGTAGGTGGCTAGTGGAGTGGTTGTGCCAGCAGCATAGGTGTACAGCAACCCTCCCGACAATGGAGCGCCGTTCAGATCAAAGAATTGCAGCTTGGGCGTAGGGGATAGGGATGTTGTAGCCATGATTTTTTAGTGAAAAAGGGAACCGCCCTTGCGAACAGTCCCCTTTTATTTTACTGAAAACCGACAGTTTAGAACGCTGTGAAATCAGTACCGTACACAAAAATGTCAACCGTGCCGCCACTTACAGCAGTTCCAACCTTGACGTAGAACGTCTGGGCAGAAATGTTTGCCGTGCCAGTAGCTGCTACCACCGTGGATTTGGTGACATAAGCTGAACTGGTGTTGCTGGTCAGTGCTGCGTTGGTGACGATTTCAGTGCCCGTACCTGCTGCACCCGTCCAGATTGCCAGATAACCAGCAGAAACATCCTTGTTGGCATTGGTGATGACAACATTGGTGACGTTATAGGTGGTGGTGTTGATGACGGGCAAGGTGATTGCCGCATCGCCAGTGGCATTGATGGAAACGCTCGTTGCGTAAGCAATAAGCCTAATGGCCTGGTTGCTCGACAGAACTTGTGGATGGACGGTAGTGGTTGTTGCTGCGCCTGGATTTGCCATGATAGTTACTCCTTAGTGATGAGTGTTAAGCTGCAACTCGGCAAGCGAGTTCGGGGTACAGCGGCGCCCAACCGTAGAGAACGTCTACGCGAGTTGGGATGGAATCGTTGTTGATAGTGTACTGCCGCACAACCCGCATTGACAGACCCAGTTCCTTGTCAGCTGCACGGCCTGCAAAGTGAACGCCATCAGGCAGTTCCAGATCAGCGCAAGCCATAGTGAAAGCATTTTTGTGCATCACAATGTTTTGCGGGGAAACAACGCCAGTGTTGTTGAACGGGGTCACCACTGCGGTAGCGCTGGTGCTGTTGACAACCACATTCTGGAATTGACCAGCAGTGATCACAGCAGGAGACACAATCACAGAAGTCGTACCAGACGTTGCAACAGTCACATCAGCTTGCACCACAAAGCTACGCAGACGGTTGGAGCCGTAAGCTGCGCGATTCTGTGGGTTGGCTGCAAAGATGTTTGCAATGGTGATGGTGTCGCCTTGCTTCAGGCCAGCCGTGGCGGTAGTAGCAGTCAGAGCAATGGTGGACGTTGATGCCCAGCCGCTGGTCAGAAAGCCCGTTGCCGTGGTGGTAGCGCAAGCTAGGGTAGCAGTGGAGTAGGAGCCAAAGGTTTGGCTAACCACGTTCTGGTCCATCTTCCACATCATGCCTGCCGAGTCCTTGCCCATCATGCCGCGCTCGTATTGCTTGCTGATAGTGTTGGAAGGCACAAACAGACCTTTCAAGCTGTCCACAATGGTAGCGCCAGTGAACGGCTCAATGATGCAAGCCCGGCGTCCATCGCGTGGTGCGCCTTCAGCGTCCAGGTATGCGCCTGCGGTCAGGTAGGTGAGTAAGCTGGTTGGAACAGTACCGGCAGTACCGACAATGTTGGCAGTGGCGTTTTTAGCCATCACCAGACCATCACGGTCAATCTTGTTGGCAATAGCTGCAACTGCTGGTTTCAGCACTCGGTCGCTAAAGCGGTCAAGTGACAGTGCCAAGTCTTGACTAGTAAATTGGGTATCGACATGGAACTGCGTTGACAAAGTTACTGGTACAGACGTCTCGTTGAAGTCTTCAACCGAAAGCGCTGGCCCCGTAGTGCCGACAAAACGTCCAGGGCGGCGAACATTCAATGTTGCGCCAATCTTTGCGCCTGTTACAGCGAATTGATCGTCATAGTTACGTTCGACTTGGCTCGTGAAAGTCAACTCGTTTTCCAAGACCATCAACGCTTCGTTGGTGATCATGCTGATGGTAAGCAAATTATTTGCCATGATAAATCCTAAAAAAATGGTTATCGAATTTGCCCATTAAGTCTACCTGCTTTCCAGGCTTGATAGCTGCCATGAAACTGCCCATCAGCAGTCAAAGCAACATCACGCCCGTTAGCGGCTGACCGAATAGGGGTAATCGGTGCGCTTGCTCTACTTCTCTGCACAACAGGCTTTGAGTCTTGTTTCTCAAACATAGCCTCTAACTTCCCAATTTGTCTCAGCTGTGCGGCTGGCGTCATTCCTTGCAGCTTTTCAACGAATTCGGGATTATCAGCAAGGTGATACAGCAGCTGTGGCCCAACATCTGACTCAAAGATGGAATCGCGCACTTCATTGATCACTGTCATGTCTGCGCTTTTCACAACTTGCTCAAAGTTTGGCATCGTTGCTTTGGCCTGGTTAACCCGTTCTGACCAAGTATTTAATACCTGCTCTTTCTCAGCTTGCACCTTGGCCTGTACTGCCTTCTGCCGTTCTTCCCCTAATCGCTGGTCAACCTTGAAGTCTGTCAATGCCTTGGCATATTCAAACATATCGGTAAACTGGCTTGGGTCTGGTTCGGCTTCGCCCTTTGGCGATTGCTGCCGTTCCATTTCCGCTAACCGCTGTTCTAGGCTTACCCTAGCTTCGCGTTCCCGCATCGCTTCTTGCTTTGCTTCGTCACGGGCTTTGGTTACCGCCTCAAACCGCCGTTCAATCTTAGGTCGTCTTTTTTCCTCTGTTGTTTGCTGGTCTTCACTGGCTGGTTCACTCTGACTGTCATCGTCCTGCGGCTCTATTACTTCAATAGCCTCGCGGGGCGGTTTGTCAGCTAAACCTAGCTTTTCAGCTTGGAATTCAGCTAAATTTTCGCTAGTTACCGTACTGGCTTCTAGTCTTTTCTGTACTGCACTTACTTCTTCAGACATGGATTACTCCAAGGATTTGCCCCGTAAGAACCCACGGGTCGGGTTGGGGCATTATTACCCAAAAACAAAAGGTTATGCAACTATTGCATGGGTTGGATCAGCGGATTTGCTCCTTCACTAATATCTTGGGCAGCAAATTGGGCATATTGGCCCTGCTCAACATTCCTGCGGTCAATTTCTTGCATTAGTCGATTGGTGTCCATGTTGTGCAGCAACATTTGAACAATTGCATCCAGTTCCGTCTTGTTCTGGCTAGTCACGGCACGGGTATTCTGGTCATTGACTTTAACTTCTGCCATTGTTTCGGTATTGTGCGCCCTGGCAGTCACATCCATCAGCTTGCGCTTGGTTTCGCCTTCGTCCTTTAGCTGCGCCACTTGCATACGGTTATTAATCTCCAGCTGGGCGGCTTGCAGTTGCTGTTGCATTTGTTGCAGTTGTTGCTGTTGCTGCGCTAATTGCATCTGAACTTGGGGCGGTATATCTGATTTCTCGTCAATCTGCGCCATTGGGTTTCGTGCGGCCAGCCGGTCAGCAATCACATCAGCACCAGGAAAGTCCATGTTTCTAAACACTAGGTCGCCAGCCAGGTCAAACAATTCCTTGTTGCCGGTCAACAGGGGCATCATGGCCTCTACAGCCTGCTGGCGCTTGCTTTGGAAGCCTGGCCCTGTGTCCATCACCACATCGTACTCACCCACGGTCACATCGTTCAGCACTTCGCCAATTGCTGTTTGCTCGTTGATAGTGGTCATGTCGGGCTGTCCATCACTGCCAATAATCCGCATCACGCGCTGTGTGTCGTAAATCTTGGGGATCAGATCCAGCAGAATCTTGCCCGTATGCTTGATGCTGCGGGTCAGGTTATCGTAGAAATGGAAGTTGCTCAGATCAGTCTGGCTCTGCTGGCCCTGGAGCGCTTTGCCGCTGATGTTGCCGCTGGGCAGCTGGTTAGGGTCTAGGATACCTAGCACCATCTGCAAATCCATGTTGATGGCACTGGCTGCGTCCATGATGCCAGCAGGCGGTGATTCGGGCTGTAGGCGCACTGGAACAGGGGCAGGCTGTCCTTCTATGTCTTTCTGCTTGTAACGCAGCACAGGGCTGCTTTTGATGTTTGCCAATGCCCATTCGTTCTCGTGGCCTTCGTCTTGGCCTTCAGCAAGCAGCCATTTGGCCTTTGGCGCCAAGGCAATGCTCTCGGTCATGCTGGTGCGCCAGAAGTTGTACATCCGCTGGGGGTCTTTGGCAAACCGCACCAGGCCATACTTCTTGCGCTTATCGTCCACAATGACCTGGGCACCGTAGCAGGGCACGATGGGAATGTACTTACCGTCCCAAGTCTTTTCTTCCAGTATCTCGAGCGCGGTCATCTTGCACCACTTCACCGCCCTGCGGAAACTTTCACGGGTATCCACCACGGTCAATCCAGCAGCTGCTACACGCTCGAGGAATCGGTCAGAGTCTGCAAACCCGCTGCTGCCATCACTCAGCAAGTACAGCTTAGCCTTTTCCCTGGTTACATAGAAGTATTCAGCAATCCGAATATCCTCTTTGGTCACCCAGCTTGCAGAATTGTCGCCCGTGCTGCGGTGCGTAAAGTTGGCCCCATCGTCAGCGTCTGGGTACATTTCTTTAAAAATGGTCTTGCTTAACAATGTGGTAACAAGGCAACGCTCAGCATCTGATCCGTCTGGTCTTACGCTGTTAGGGTCAAAGTAGACCGTAAAAGGATTGTCTATAGCGTCAATGTAGATTTCTTGATCAAAAGAATCCTCGCTGACATACTTAGTATTGATGCGCCAGTAACCCCAACCCATTCGGACAGCGTAGTCAAAAGCCGTGTCGTAGGCGGTGTCGGCGTTACTGTTAACCTCAATGTGACGGGTAATGCCTTCCAGCACTTGGGCAATCTTGTAATCAGCCAAGTTGTTGACAGGATGCACCTTGATGCGGGGTCGTTGCATACGCTGCTGGTTGGTGACCTGGCGTACATAAGCATCAATCTTGTTGATGGTCAGGCACGGCCTAGCCTCAAGGTTCCTGCTATTTTGGATCTCCACCGGCCATTGATCACCCGCGGCAAACCGTATGTCTTGCAGTGCTTCGCTGCGGTTGGTGCTGTCGCTGTCGTTCACCAGCTGCCAAAACTTGATGGCATCGTCAATGCGGGGATCATTCATGGTCATTCCTCAATTCATCCAGCTGCCTGCGGCCTCGGCAATAGGCTTTGGTTTGCGTTTGTGCGGTTCCCGAATCATAAGCCCAATGTATCGAAAGGCATCAGCACCGTGGCTGTAATGGTCGTGCAGTGGGTTGCGGCTGAACTGTCCAGTGTCGGGATCTACCTCGTAGCGATAGTGCCGCAAACAGGCCAATCCATCAGCTGCGTGTTCCCGGTCAAAGTAACAATTGGGGAATATTGTCCTGGCAGCGTTAATGCTGTCCACCACAGGAACCCGCGGCAATATCTCTGTTTTATACCCTGCCGCCCGGACAATATCGTCAATGCTGCGCCCAGATGCTGCTAATGTCTTGTTCTCGGCATCGTGCGGTAACCATACCTTGTCGTAGTGGTAACCATAGGTCTGCATGGTCGCCAAGTAATAGCTGATGGTCTTTTGGCTGTCCTCAATGTAGCGAATAAGCCTTGTCTCCATGCCTACAAACTGAAGAAACCAGATGGCAGTGCTATCAGACCAGCCCAAGTCAAAAACAGCGTGGACAGGCTTTGTGGCGTCAAATGGAACCCGGCAGATACGTCCATCCTTCTCGGCCTGCTGCATTTCCTTGGCAAAGATAGCGCCATCAACAGTTTGGCGGCATAGCCCTTCCCAAACCTGGTTATACGATTCCTCGTCCCTTTGCTTGAGCGCATCCTTCTCCAGCCGTAGCGTTTCAGGGAACCAAGGGTTGTCTGACCAGTTCACCTTAATCTGGATGCAGTCATCAGGTGGCTTGACCACAAAGCGCTGGTAAGTCTCGTCTGTTTCCAACTCAGGATTAAAGCTGACCCATATCTCACTGCCCTCTTTGCGGATTGTTGGAATTAACACGTTCCAGGACAAGCGGCTGACAACAGCGGCTTCTTCCACCCAACAAACGTCTACTCCCTCAAATGATTTTATGTTGCTGATGTTGTTCTTCAGACCAGCAAAGGCAAACTCAGTGCCGTTAGAGCCTCGGATACTGGCCTGGGTGATCTCGTAAAAGCTGTGTAGGCCCAATGCTTCTATCTGATCGCACAGGAGCTTGTGTACGCTGTCCTTGATGCTGGTCTGGTACTCACGCGCACACAGTATGCGGATTGGTGCCTTAGCCCCTTTGATCAGCAATGCTCGAGCTATACCCCAAGACTTCGCACCACCTCGCCCACCGTAACAGACCTTGTACCGGCTGCGCTGGAAAAGGCTTTGCAGCTTTAGAGGGAACTCTGCTTTGACGTCAGTCATTCGGCTTTACAAATGTGACCTGGATGCCTTGGAGCGCTTCCCCGTCCTTGCCGGTTATCTCTTGCTTGACAGTCTCGGCCCATCGCAGCTGGGTCTTTGTCCACCAGATCAATGCCGTGGTGTCGCCGCTGGTTGCCTTGTCAAACAGTGTCCGGGCTATCTGCCCATTTGCTTTGGCTTTGCCCAGGTCTAACTCGGTGCGGTAATACTTTCTCAGCGTCTTATCGTCTATGCCAACCAATATAGCTATTTGCTCGTGCGGCAAGCCCAACCCACTGGTGCTTTCGACCAGCCTTTTCATTTCAGGGGTTACTTCATGCTCAATCATTTTATATAGGGGAAATGTGATTGCATTTGTTGTTCTTTGATTGTTGTTGACGTTTAGCTGGCTAAACTATACAATGTGGAAATGACACTATCGCCAATCGTCAACACAGACGTAAAAATTCCAGCCAAGATGCTTGAGGCGCTTACCTTGCATGAGATGCGGTGCGTTGTCACTGGCGTTGAGTCTGTTACGCAAGAGTCCGTCAAAACATTCCTGTTTAAGCGGTATGGGACAAAGTTGGCAAACAATTTCAAACCTGAATTCTTGTTCAGTAGCCAAGCTGTCTAAGCATTTTTTCGGTGATCACGCCAGCGTAGGGCTTCATTGAAATTGATCTCATATCGGCGTCACTAGGCATCCTTGGGTCAGCAATGTTCCTTGCTTTGGCGTACTCAGGCAGCATTTCAAAGATGCTGGTGTCTTTGCTTACAGTGCCAATTCCTCGGCCTGGTACGCCACTCGGGTAGGCAGGATGGCCAGATTCTGTAATGATTGGCTTACCGGCATAAATCTCACCAACATTCATGATGCCGCCTTGACGGGCTTCTAACTGCGCTGGATCTGATACTGCTAACCGTGCGCTGCCAATGTTCAAACCGCCTTCATTACGAAATTTCTTATCCATCATATCTTTGATGGCCTTGCGAGTCTGATCTGGCATTTGTCTAAACTGATCAACGCTTGTTGGGTTGGATACGCCAGCCCAATCAGGAATGT
>SESF01023821.1_pt1 | contig 11391 bp, 7 predicted proteins | sample 3171521 | NCBI WGS metagenome assembly SESF01 (sample SAMN10866945, study PRJNA518727) | freshwater metagenome | biome: subpolar coniferous forest; feature: holomictic lake; material: water; isolation source: holomictic Lake 227, 6 m and 8 m depth | place: Canada: near Kenora, Ontario | collected...
CCAGCCAAAATGAGAACTGCCGCCGGAAACCGGAGCTTTGATATGAAGATTGTACTAGTTGGACATGTATGCGTGGACAAGAACGTCGTTCGCGGGGAAACGGAGACGATCGGTGGCGGCGGTGTATTCCACGGCGGCATCACCGCCCAGCGCTTGGGGGCCGAGGCTATCGTGGTCACCAAATGCGCCGAGTCTGACCGCCCCAGCTTCCGTCTCATGGGTGAAGCCGGGGTGCGGGTGATCTTTATCTCCACCCCGACCAGCACTTCCATTCGCAATGTTTACCCCTCCGAGAACCCGGATGAACGGCAGAGCCTCCTCATCTCGCGGGCGGCGCCGTTCGGTAAAGAGGATCTGGATCAAATCGTGGCGCAGAAGGCCGACGTCGTCCATGTGAACCCGCTCTGGATGGGTGAGTTCCCACCCGCGCTCCTGGCGGTTCTGCGGCCGTCGGTCGCGATGCTGTGTGCCGATGCCCAAGGCTTCCTGCGGGTGGCCGAGCCGGACGGGCGGCTGGCGCACCGGGATCTGGCGCAGAAGCGGGAAGTGCTCTCACTGCTTGACCTGTTCAAGGTGGACGCTAAAGAGGCCCTTGTGTTGACCGGCGAGGAAGACCCTCGACGCGCTGCTAAGGCGGTCCATGCCCTCGGGCCCAAGATGGTCTTGCTCACCCACCGCGATGGCGTATGCGTGTACGACGGCGGCACCGTGCATGAGGGCGTGTTCAGCGGCTTCACGCTTGAAGGGCGAACAGGGCGAGGTGATACCTGCACTGCTTCCTTCCTGGTCGCGCGTGGCCGGGGGATGGCACTTGCCGAGGCAGCCGCGTTCGCGGCGGAGGTTACGTCTCGCAAGATGCAATACCGCGGCCCCTATCGCGGGTAATGTTCAGCCCAGGCGGCCTTCCATCGCTTTTTCACCGTCAGCCCTCGTGTTGCAAGATCCCGTCGCCGTTCGACACTGGCCCGACTAATCGAAGTGGCTAGTGAGGACAGGCGGCTTATCCGACTGATGACCATCAAGCCAGTGCCGGGCGCTGATTTGGTTGGTTACCTGGTTTTTCTGGATGGCCAGAATCAGGCCACGAGTAATAAGGGTGTTGAGTTCCGGCGAATAGACATCAGGCTTGTTGGCGCCCGGCGCTTTGACCAGGAAAGGCACTCGAAGATCCCGTCGGCGATCATAATCTCCAGACCAACGCCAGGAGTGGTCGGAGCTAACAATGACCCAACTCTTGTCCCATTGGCCGGAGTCTTCCATCGCCCGGCGCAGGGTGCCGAGAGTGCGATCGGCCAGCGCGAGGTTGTTGAAGTATGCGCGCACTCTGGACATATCCAGGAGGGTAAATCGGCCCGTGGCGGGGTTGAACACGCCAGGCCAGTGTGGCGGTGCCAGGTGCAGAAAAACCAAGCCATAGGTTACATTCGTTGCCACCGAGACGGAATCCGCCAGGCTCGCGCGGCATATATCTGTGTACAACTGTCGGTAGTGGAGATTCCATGCCATGACCCCAAACGAATTGTGCATGGCTTGACCCAGAGTCAGCGCTCTGACGGGCTGATAATACGGACTCGGATACCAGGAACAGTAGTTGAGGCTCCGTCCTAACACTCGGCTGTAGGGATGGTACCAGCCGACCACCGCAGTATTGATGCCCATTTCTCTAGCGGTATCGAATACCGAGGGCAGTTTGTTCCAAGCGATCACCTGGCCGGTATCCGCGAGCGTGAGTTCCAGTTCAGAGGCATTCCTGGGGACCGCCGCCGAGACGCGAAACCCGGTCAACAATCCCGGCACCGATTCAATTGTGTCTGTGCCTGGCGGATAAGCATTGGTGGCACTCAACGACTCATGCCGGAGACGATCAAATTCGGGAGTCTGCAACCCGGGCGGCCGTTGCTCAAAGGCGAGGCGCTGGTCGGTCTCGTCGAAGATCACCCAAACCACCCGCGGCTGGCCTGCGCGCAACGCATTTAAAGGGGCGAGAGGAGGTTCGTCGAATGGTTGCGGTAGCCGGTGCAGGCCGAAGCTGACCAGTAGCACTCGGCCCAGCGCCACAAAGGCCAAGGGCGAGAGAATACCAGCTAGGATCGACAGCACATGAACAATTCGCCGGCGCTGCCAAACCAGGCAACTCAGGAGCAGCAGTAGGCCCAAGGCTGCCGGCGGTTGCCTTATGAACGCCAGAACCTGGTGGTCTGAGATGTCCCATAACCTTCGGCAGAAGTTCAGGGGTATTAGGAGCAACAGCAGGAACAACCACTCGCACGTTGCGCGGAACCAGCGGTTCGTGTAACGGCGCCAGAGGCGGATTCCCATCCAGAACAGTGCTGCCGAGCAAAATAGGGTCGCGACAAGCCCCAGCAGCGTAGCCTGTGTAAGCGGCAGTTTCTTGTAGTAATCCAGGTTCCTCGCAGGCAGGGCATAATACCACGCAAAAAGGCAACACAAGTTGGCCAGCGATAGCGCCACGAGAGCATCCTGGAGCCTTTGGCGACCAAAATGCGGTGGCGGAGTGTTCTCGGGGGCGCCGTCCACTGAGCAGTTGTCAAAGGGCGAGCTGCTCAGCTCGCACCTCCCTTGCGTTTCAGTCCATATAGGCAGCGGTGCGTGCCGGGCAGCGGAACCGATTTCAAGATATCGAAATGCCGCGCGCAGGCCTGCTCGAAGACTTTCCGATTCAGCTCGAGGTGCAGGTTTTCCCGCCCGCGCGCCAGCTCGCGGAACATCGCATCCTCGGGTGGGATGAATTCCACTATTAGCAACGAGGTGGTCAATTTGGCCGCGAGTTCGAGGATCTCCCCCAGGGGGATGCGTTCCGTCACCAGCAGGTGGTGGACCAGCGCGAGCATCAACACGGCGTCGAAGGCGCCGCTCGCGCGTTGCAGAAACGAGGGGCATTCGCGATTTCGCCACCCGAGCGACGGGCTGGGCCGGGAGAAATCCACCACTAAGGGGAGGATAGGTAATTTGAGTTCGGAAGCTTGCTGCCAGATGGCGCCGGCGCAGGTCGGGTCGAGGTCAATTGCTACCACCTCGGCACCGTTGGTGGCGGCTTGCACGCTAAAATGACCCGTGTTCGCGCCGATATCAAGCACCCGCTTGGGCTTAAATTCCTGGAGCAGAGCGGAAACGAACTCTTCCTTGGCGGTAAACGCGTGTTCAGTGTAACTGTGGGTCTCCATGTAGTTTGACCAGAGGGAGGCCTTGGAACGATGCGGTCTCAGGGAATCCAGCGTGCGCTGCAATTGGCTGAGCAGGGATTCAACAATAAACCGCGCCTTTTCGGCATTAGCCAGGATGCGCGGTCGGTAAAGTTGCTCTCCCTGGGATCGGGCTTTTCCCCTCAGCCAAGTTGGCATCGACACGAGTGAGAGCAACCGAGGGCGGAAGCGCTCCAAAGGACCGCAGAGGCGATAGACCTCCTGGGGTTCAAGGCCATCGCGATGCGTCGTGAAAATATCCGCCAGCCGCAAGCCCCACCGCTGATTCACAAGCAACGGCAGCAGGAATGTGCGCACAAATTGACCATACGGCCGCCAAACGGAATCGCCCGGATCCCGGAGTTCAAAGGAGGCCACATCAACGAATACCGGTGTCGGACCACGAAACAGGACATTATGCGGCGTGGCGTCCTTGAGGCCGTAGCCGGCGCTGAGCGCGTTACGGGCTAACTCCAGGGTTAGCCGGCCGGCCTGCCAAAGCATTTCGGGAGGCCACTCATGGGGGTAGCTCGGGAAGGAAATCCTTTCGTGCTCGAATACGGCTCCCGCTTCGCTGTGGCACATCGGCGACCCGTCGGGGAAAGACGCAGCAAGCTGGGCGATCTCTGTGTCAGGCAGTCTTCGTGTGGCTACAAGTTGGCCGCGGGCGACGAACTCACGGCATTGGGGGGTCCGCAAGAAGGCCTCGAATGCTGTGGCGTTTGTTCCATGCAGAGTGCGGATGATGCGCTGGCCAATCTGGCAACAACTCCCCGCCGGATCGCGGAATGACGCAGCCGCCAGAGTCATGGCGGAACTTCATCTTGCGGAGCCGGAATTCGCGTCGGCCCTTCCGGTGGAGATTGTTTATTATGAAAACGCTTCGACAGCAATCCCAAGACCTTCTCCCGTGTCTTCCTGAAATAGAACACCAGCCCGACAATGGCGGCCACCAGGGCCTGCCACGCCAATAGGCCCAAGCCCGGGTCCACATATGCAATCATCGTCATCATAAGAAGTACAGCAGCCGTGTCGAGAATAGAGGTCGGGGGGGCAGCCCGTCAACAAAGTTGATGAGTTTTTTGGCATGATTCTCCTTGATTCGCCAAGTCATTATGTTATTAGATGTTATAGTGCCACCATGTCTATGAAGGCTGAAAGCCGGGCTCCGTTCCTGGAAGTCAATGTGCGGCGTTGCGCTCTGGTCGTCGCGACCTGGCTAACAGCGCTCGTCGCGTTTCGAGGTGGTGCCGCCACCCTGATCGTGAGCAGTGCCAATGACTCCGGGCTCGGCTCGTTGCGGCAGGCCATTCTTGATGCGAATGCGACCAACGGCCTGGACAGGATCACTTTTCAGGTTCCGGGGACGGGAGTGCATACCATCAACCTGGTGGCGGCGTTGCCGGCGATCACTGATGCGGTGGTGATTGATGGCACCACCCAATCGGGTTATGCCGGGACACCGTTGATTGAAATCAACGGTACAAGTGCCGGATCGAGTCCCGGCCTGCGACTGTTCGCCGCCAATAGCACGATTAAGGGCTTGGCCATCAACCGGTTCGTCGCGCAGGGCCTGCTCATGCAGGGAGCAGGAAGCAATGTGGTTCAGGCCAACTTTATCGGGACCGATCCCTCGGGGACTATCGCCCGGGGGAATTCTCTGCAGGGCATTTGGCTGAATGGTTCGTCCGGCAACCAGATTGGCGGAACCCATGCCACCCAAGGCAACCTCATCTCCGGGAATACCTTTGCTGGCCTGTATTTGCAGAACAGTGCGAGTAATACTATCCAAGGAAACTTCATCGGCACAAAGGTTTCGGGCACGGTCGCTCTGGCCAATGGAAACAACGGCGTCTCCCTCGTTTCTTCCCCTGGTAATCTAGTGGGCGGCACGGCCCCCGAGACGCGCAATGTCATATCCGGAAACCAAGGCAGCGGCGTTTACCTGGTTGGTTCCGGCGCCACTGGGAACCTGATCCAGGGCAATTACATCGGCACGGACACCAACGGGAGCCTGGCTATACCCAATGCGGGCGACGGCGTCACGATCAACGGTGTGGCCGGCAATACCATAGGTGGAACGGATGCCGGCGCCGGTAACCTGCTCTCGGGCAACGCCCAGGGAGGGGTGGGGCTCAACGGCCCGGGTGCTGACAGCAACTTGATTCAGGGGAATTTCATTGGAACAAGCGCGTCGGGTCTGGCAACTCTCGGGAACAACTACTCTGGCATTACGATCTTTGCTGGCAGTAGCAATCTGGTGGGCGGAACTTTAGCGAGCGCTCGCAACATTATTTCCGCCAACAAACTGTCTGGCGTCTATATCACTACCAACTCCGTCGGCAATCGTGTCCAGGGCAATTTCATCGGCCTGGACGCTGCCGGCACCAATGCCCTGGGCAATGCCGAGAGCGGCATTACCATTGAGGCTGCCGGTCTCAACACCGTTGGCGGAGCAACGACCGCTGCCCGCAATCTGATTTCCGGGAATACGAAGGATGGCATCGTGATCTTTGGTGCTGCGGCAACGGGTAACCTGATCCAGGGCAATTACATTGGCCCTGACTTTACGGGGCAGTCTGCTCTGACGAATAAGCTTTGCGGGGTCCATGTCCAGTCGCAGGGGAACACAATCGGAGGTGCTCTCGGTGCTGGAGGTAACCTGATCTCCGGCAACGGCCAGGACGGCATCTTCCTGGATGGCGCCAGTGCTCGGAGCAACATTGTGCAAGGCAATTTGGTTGGCACGCTTCCTAGCGGGACCGGCGGTTTGGGCAACGGGCGGGCGGGGGTCGGCATATCGGGAGCGCCGGGTAACACCATCGGGGGGGCGACTGCCGGTGCCGGCAATGTGCTGTCCGCCAACCGCGATGCGGGCATTTATCTAATTTCTGCCGGAGCCACCGGGAATCTTATCCAGGGCAATACCATCGGTACGGACGTAACCGGCACACTCGCTTTGGGCAACACGTATGAGGGTGTTTACGCCGAACGCGCGCCCAGCAACACGATTGGCGGGGCGGTTCAGGGCGCAGGGAATCTTATCTCTGGCAACCAGACCCGGGGAATTTGGCTGACCAACGCCTCTTGGAACGTGATTCAAGGCAACGCGATCGGGACCAAGAGTGACGGGATCAGCGGGTTGGGGAATCGGTACCACGGCGTGGAGTGTGAAGTGGGCGCGTGCAATAACACGATCGGCGGAAGCGGCAGGGCGGGTAATCGGATTGCCTTCGCGCAGACTGTCTATGCTGGCGTTCGCATCCGGAACGGCAGCACCAACAACGCGATTCTGGGCAACGCCATTTTCTCCAACGACGGCCTGGGCATCGATCTGGGCGTCGCTGGCGTGACGCCCAACGATGCGTGCGACGCAGACCCCGGCGCGAATATGCTGCAGAACTATCCGGTGCTGACGCAGGCTGTCAGCGGGAACGGCACGGTCGTTAGGGGCACACTCAACAGCCGGCCCAACCAGACGTTTACGCTCCAGTTCTTCGCGAACCCCACCTGCGGCTCTGCTAACTATCCGAACAACGGGCAGGGGCAGACTTACCTGGGGCAAGCCAGCGTCCTGACCAGCAATAATTGCAATGCGAGTTTCGCGGTTCATCTCCCCGCGCAGCTTCCGGCCGGCTGTGCCATCACCGCCACCGCGACTGACAGTGCCAACAACACCTCCGAATTTTCGGCCTGTATTCTGGTGGTTCCGACGCCGGCCTTGACGGTTGGCCTGACGAATCAGCAGGTAAGCCTGGTATGGACGAACACACCGACCGGCTTTGTGCTGAAACAAACCGACAGCCTGTGGCCTCCCGTCCATTGGACTAGCGTGACCAACAGCCCCGTTCTCGCCAACGGCCAGTTCGTCGTCAGGCTGTCGGCCGACGCGGCCAGCCGGTTTTACGTGCTTGGTTTCGAGTAGTGTGAATTGGCAGCTACCCTTTAAGCCTCCCGGACAGTGTGGCATAAGCCATAACTGGTCCGGTATCATTTGCCGGGCCGCCATCTGCCTGGTCGCGGCCTTTGCCTCCCTGGGCCCGCCGTGCGTGTTTGCCCAACCCTCGATGCAAACCATCGTGACTAATGGCCCGGTTTCCAACCGGCTCAACATCGTGGTGCTTTCCGAAGGCTACACGAGCAATGAGCTTGCCCAGTTCTCTATGGATGCAACCAATGCAATCAATACGCTCCTTTCCCGCCAGCCTTTTCAGGAATACGCGAACTATTTCAATGCGTTTGCCATTAAGGTCGCGTCCAACCAATCCGGATCCGCTCACCCCACTGGCCCCCCCTACACCACCTACACTTATTTCAACAGTATCTATTATCCCAATTCGGATCTGATCACCATTCCACCCAACTTCGCCGACGCCAATTCCAGCCACGGCCAAGGGAAAGTGGACGCTCTCTTGCGGACGAATATGCCGAACTGCCATCTGCCGATATTGCTGGTGAACGAACGTTATGACGATGGCGGTTCCGATGGGTCTGGCAAGACTGCTATCGTTGCGGTTACTTACCAGCTCCCCGAAATCCTGACCCACGAAACGGGCCACGTACTGGCCAACCTGGGCGACGAATATACCACGCCCTATCTGGGCTTTCCCACCAACGAGGAACCAAACACCACGCGGCAAACGAACCGAACCCTGATCAAGTGGAACGCCTGGATTTCCACTAATACGCCCATTCCTACCACGCCGCCGGATTCCTATCCTGGCGTCGTCGGCTTGTTCGAAGGCGCGCACTACCACACCAATGGCTGGTATCGTCCCAAACTCGATTGCCTCATGCGGCATCAGTATGTTCCCTTCTGCGACGTGTGCAGTGAAGCTCTGGTGCTGGCCATTTATCAACATGTTCGGCCGGTGGACGGTTTTTCCCCTGCCAGCACGAACTTCTCAGTTTCCACCACGCAAGCTATGGCCTTCAGCGTATCCCTGCTCCAACCCGCCACGCACGATCTGGATGTCCAATGGTTCACCAACGGGGTGCCCCAGACCGGCGCCACCAACCTCACATTTACCCTGTCGTCGCAAGCTCTCGCTAACGCCACCAATTGGGTCAGCGCCGTGGTCCATGACAACACTCCGCTGGTGCGCAACGATCCTACCAACCTCTTGAGTCAAACGGTGACTTGGGTGGGCGTTCAACTGCGGCTGGATTCTCCCAAGTGGCCGTCGGCAGGTAAGTTCGCCTTCCGCATCGCCGGTAACGCCCCCCAGGGCGTTGTAGTTCAGAGTTCGACGAATCTGTTGAACTGGGTGCGGGTGAAGACCAATACCCTGGTGGGAGGCCAGTTCTGGTACACGAATTCTGCGGCCGGCAGTTCTCCCCGGACCTTCTACCGGGCGACCACGCCCCCTTGAGGTCGGGCGCGACTGAAGGCTACCGCCCGAGATCCTGCTTCACGCTCGGTGATCCCGGCAACTTGACAGCACTTTTCATTATGGGACGAATGGGACGAATGGGACGAATGGCGGCTGATCGTAAGCGGCATCGGACACCCTAAAGGGTGGACACCAAACCACTGCTGGCAACTTGATCCTCGTCGTGCTTCTGCCTCGTAGTGGCAAGTCCAGTGAGTTGGTTTGGCCGGACCAATTGTTCAGGTGCAGGACGATGCGGGCGGGAGGCGTGCGTTGGGGCGGAGTCAGTTTCAGGACCCCGCTGGCGCCGTCTTTGGAGACGCGGAATTCCAAGGAGACCGGGCCAAACTCAGTCGCGATGTCTCGCATCCTCGTGACCGCTCCCGGTCGTGCCCAACTGGCTGGCATGGCCTCGAACAGGTGCAATTCGTTCCCGCGCTCCAGGATCAGCGAGTGCCGGACCAGCCGGATAAACTCGGCGCTGGCCCAGTTGTGTGGCATATCGCCAACGACCTGGTCGCCTTGGCCCACCGGCATTTGTTCTTCGCGCCACACCAGCAGCGGGGAAGCGTGGTTGCCAAAGGCGTAGAGTGTGCGCGCCGCTTTGTCCCCATCGCCGAGCCATAACCAGGCGTGGCCGTAGAACGACGCGAAGTAGTTCCAGATGCCGTCCTTCAACCAGCCGGTATCCTGCACGAGGCCCTGCTTCTCGACGGCCTTCAGCATCGCCATGTTGCCTTGCACCAGCGGGTCGTCTGCAAGAAAGACTTTGCCGGGAAAGAGCGCATGCAGAAAAGCCCACTGGGCCTTTTGCGGCGGGATCTTCTCGTCGAATCTCATGCGGATGGGGAGGTAACGATTGCCGTGCGCGTCGGTGCGAGTGTCACGCTCGGCAGCGCGGCGGAACGTCTGGAGGAAATCGTCATATTCCTTCTGCCAATCCGCTGCCTCGTCCGCTTTGCCGAGCCAGCGGGCAGCTTCTATGGCGGCGCGCAGACCGGCCATTGTCCAATAGATATTCGTGTATTCGGGCACCTTGTCCGCCAGCCCTCCGTCGCTGAACCCATCGGGGATAAGCCGCGCGTTGGGTGCTCCAGGCGCCGGCATCCCACGCATCTTGCGAACGAAGGCGAAGCCGCGCTCGACGTTGGGCCAGACCCCCAGCAGCCAATCCTTGTCGCCTGTCAATCGTGCATGGCGGGTAATGACCCACAGAGCGATGCCGGTCTCCTTCCAGTGCGCGTCCATGAGCATAAAGGCTCCGTCGTCGCGCTGGAAGCTCATCAGGTACTTCACACCGTTGCGCGTCTCGTCGGCGCGGCCCAGGTAGGTCACCGCTTCGAGCAGGAATGAGCCGTCAACTACCCAGAGGCCGCGATAGCAGGTCGGACCGACCTGGAAGGCGGGCAGGCCCTTCTTGATCTCGCGCGCCTGGTAGATGTTGCGGATCGAGGAGTCCACCAGGGCTTGCACGCCCGGGTCGGGAACCTGGATGTGGTCGTAGGGCAGGGGGGTGGTTTGCCAATAGCGCTCGGCCTTGCGCCGCAAGGATTCGGCCTTGGACAGATCAACTGCCAGCTCACCCGCGTTGCGACCGCGAGCGACCACAAAGGACAGGACCTGCTCGCCGTGTGGCGGAATCACCGTTTCCGGAAAACGGCACACCGTCCGGCCTGCGCTCTTCTCCAGATCGGCGATGACGCCCGATGCGGTCAGGCTGGTGCTTCCACCGACCTGCACGCGGCGGCGGGCTGGATCGAGCTGGATGGGGGAGGCGCTCTCAATCGTCAGCGTAGGCGTGATGCGCGCCGTGCTGGTGCCGGTATTGCGCAAATGGACGAGCGTCAGGTCGTGCCGCGGTATCTGGTTCGACGCTGAGTCGCTGCCGCAATCCACATGCGCCAGCGGTGGGCGCGTGCTCCGGCCTGCCAGCAATTCTTCCTTTGCGGGGGTGTCCTCGCCACTAAAAACCCAGAGCGTATTAAGAATGGTATTCTTGTCCGGCGAATTCTCCGCTGCCGCTACGGCTACGTCAATCCAGCCTTCGCCGTTCTCGTCGCGGGCCGGGAATGAAAACAGCTCCGGATGGTTGCGTCCTTTCTCGGCGACCAAATCCACGGTGCGAAGCGATTTGCCTTCAATCTGAAGCGTTAGAATGCGCTGGCCGGGTTTGGCGTGCCATCCCTCGCAGAGTCCGAATACGACGGTGTAGCGGGCAGCCTTGCCTGCCTTGAATCGGTATTGCACCGCGTGCCCATTGCCGATCGCCACGTCGCGGAAGGCCGGATCACTTCCGGCGGGCGGGGACGCCCAACCCGCTTGCATCACCTGCGAATCCACTCGCTCAAGGAGGAGCTCCGCTTCCTTTCTGGCAGGAGCTAACGGTGGTGCGACCGCAAAGGTCTCCTGCACAACTTCCACGTCGCCGTTGCGCTGGGTCGTGCGGACAATGGGCACGCGCGGCGATGCCAACTCCTGCTTCAGCCATCGGGTTTCGCCCTGGAGCCCGAAGGTGATCCTTGTGCCGAACCCCGCGTATTTGCCGGGGTAGTCGTAAAGCAGGCCGCCTTCCTTGCCGACCAGCGTCTTTTGCCAATCATCGGGCAGGCAGATGGAGGTCTGCCACCATGTCGGCGCATACCGGAAGTCGATCGTCCACGGGTCATCGGCTACTGCCGCCGCGCGCGCAGTTATGCCGATCAGGATGCAGAAGCTCAGCGCGATGGGCAGCCCCTGTCGTTTTCTCGAATTCTTCATCCTCAATCCTCAGTCGTGGGCAGGCTCAAGCCTTCGTTGCCACCGATGTAACTCATGTG
>SESF01019778.1_pt1 | contig 11387 bp, 8 predicted proteins | sample 3171521 | NCBI WGS metagenome assembly SESF01 (sample SAMN10866945, study PRJNA518727) | freshwater metagenome | biome: subpolar coniferous forest; feature: holomictic lake; material: water; isolation source: holomictic Lake 227, 6 m and 8 m depth | place: Canada: near Kenora, Ontario | collected...
GCGGGGGATACGTCGCGCTGCAACCTCATCACGCACAGCTATGGGCTAATTTCAGTTCGGCCATGTTTGAGGCGCAACACTACGGCGAGGCCGAAAAGGCCTGCCATGCGGCGCTTCAGCTCGATTCCCACAACCTCCTGGCAAGGTCCAATCTCGGTTCCATCTTGATGGCCCAGGGCCGCCTGGAGGAAGCCGAAGACTTATTCCGGCACCTCGTGACCGACCACCCAGATGATGAGACCACCCGGCTGCTGCTGATCACTTGCCTGGGGCGGAAGGGAGACCTTGCCAGCCTCGATGAAGAGATCAGAAAGGTCATCCTGCAAGAACCGAATAGCGAGAATGTCCACAAGAGCGTGACCGGGACCTACTACAACCTGGGGCGCTGGGCGGAGTTCAAGGCGGAGATCGATCGGTTCCGGAAAGTCGATCCCGGCTCGGCCTATCTGGATTTCGAGCTGAGCCTCATGGACCTGCTCTTCGGCGACATGCCCAAGGGCTGGGAACGATACGAAGCACGCTTGAAGGTCACCGGGGAACTCCGGCTGAAGGAACGGACTTTCGCACAGTCGGTTTGGCAGGGCGAACCATTCGTCGGCAAGACCCTCCTCCTCTGGGCTGAACAGGGACTGGGAGATGCCCTGATGTTCATCCGGTACCTCCCGCTGGTGAAGGCGCTGGGAGGCCGCGTCATCCTGGAGACATGGCCCGCCTTAGCCGAGGTATCCGGAACCTGCCAAGGGACGGACCTCGTGATCCCCATGGGCGCACCGTGCCCGCCTTTCGACCTTCAAGCCTCGTTGCTATCCTTGCCTTGGCTCTTCCGGACAGACCTTGCATCCATCCCTGCCGATATTCCTTACCTGGATGTTCCTGACGAGATCCCCAATCGGGCCGCGCTTCTGGAACGTTTGGCCCTGGCTCAGGGAGACACACGGATTGGACTAGTATGGGCAGGCAGTCCCGGCCACATCCGGGATGTTGAGCGGTCGGTACCAGCCACGTCCCTGGCGCTGCTGGCGGATCTTTCCGGGGTAGCCTGGTTCAGTTTCCAGTTGGGGCGGCAGGAGATTCCACCGCTGCCAAACCTGGTCTCGCTGACGCCCTTCCTGAGTAATTTTTCTGATACCGCCTACGCCCTCAGTGGAATGGATCTACTGATCACAGTGGACACTTCTGTGGCACATCTGGCCGGTGCCATGGGCATCCCCACCCTGCTGCTCCTACCCTTCCAGCCGGATTTCCGCTGGCTGTTGGGGCGGGACGACAGTCCCTGGTATCCCTCCCTGCGCCTCTACCGGCAACCGGCCTATGGGGATTGGGCCTCTGTGCTTCGTCAAGTGATGACGGATCTGACTCAGGGCCCCTGAGGTGGGGCCTGGTCGCCTAATACGGGGCATGTCATGGAGAACGGGAGCTGCACGTGAATCCGAACCATCTGAAGCTGCTGAAGAAGGCCCAAACCCTGGAGCTTGCTGGGAAGGCCTTGGAAGCCTCGATGGCCTATCGGGCCTTCCTGGAACTGGAGCCAAAGCACGCGGACGCCTGGGCCAGCTACGTCGGCCAGCTCCTGAAACTTGGCCAAACTGAAGAGGCTCGAAAAGCTTGCGACACAGCACTTACCATCGAGCTACTCCATCTATCAGCGAAAACCAACCTAGGCCGAGCCCTGATGCGACTGGATCGATTGGATGAATGTGAGCGCCACTTGCGTGCGGTCCTAGAGTTGGACCCCAACCGAATGGACACTCAACTGCTCTTGGCGGAGTGCCTGCTCAACCAGAGGGACATGGTCAATGCTCGGAAGGTTCTGGATGGGACCAACCGACCTGGGGCCATGGTTGGCAAATTCGCCAGGTTGCAGCCACGTCAAGCAGAGCTTTGGGCTATTTTCAGCTTGGGCCTGTCAGAAGCGCAAAATTTCAGGGAGGCAATAGAAGCTTGCAACATTGCCATTCGCATCGACCCGCACAACTTTACGGCGAGGTCGAACCTTGGTTCCATTTGGATGGCGCAAGGTAATTTAGAGCAAGCCGAATCGCTGTTCAGGCAACTGCTGGTTGAGCACCCCCGCAAAGAGATCATCCGGCTGCTGTTGATTACGTGCCTGACCAGGAAGGCGGACCTGATTCGCCTCGACCTGGAAGTTGGTAAAGCCATCCAGCAGGGGCCTGATAATTTCCTCGTTCACCAAAGCGTGTTGGGCACCTTTTATAATCTTGGACGCTGGACCGACTACAAGGCTGAGATCGAGCGATTTCGCATGGTGGACCCAGCCTCGGCTCATTCCGATTGGGAACAGGGCGAAATCGATCTCCTTTTCGGCAACATGCGCGAAGGCTGGGAACGGTACGAGGCGCGATTGAAACTTCCTGTGGAAGGTCGGTCCCAGCAAACCACTGACCGACCCGCCTGGAATGGCGAACCCTTCACCGGGAAGACTCTGCTGCTCTGGGCTGAGCAGGGTCTTGGGGATGCTCTGATGTTCATGAGGTATCTACCCCTGGTAAAGGCGGTGGGGGGGCGGGTCATCCTGGAGACTTGGCCCGCCCTGATGGGTATTGCGGCGACTTGTGAAGGTGCGGACATTGTGGTTTCAAAGGGGGCGCCGTTGCCACCATTTGACTTGCAAGCATCCCTCTTGTCGCTTCCCTGGATCTTCCGAACAGACCTGTCCTCCATTCCTGCCATGGTCCCCTATCTGAATGTTCCAGAAGAAATCCCCAATCGAAAAGCTTTGCTGGAACGGTTGGCGGGCACCCAGGGATACACCCGCATCGGACTGGTTTGGGCCGGTAGACCTGAACATGGAAGGGATTTCGAGCGGTCGCTTCCAGCGTCAGCCCTTGCGCCATTGGCGGCCCTCTCGGAGGTCGCCTGGTTCAGTTTTCAACTAGGAAGGCCGGAGGTTCCAGCTTTGCCTAACCTCTTTTCGTTGGCACCCTTCCTGAGTGATTTTTCCGATACCGCCTACGCACTGAGCGGCATGGATTTATTGATCACCGTGGACACATCCGTGGCTCATCTGGCTGGGGCGCTGGGAATCCCCACGCTGCTGCTCCTACCCTTCCAACCAGATTTCCGCTGGATGCTAAGAAGAGAGGACAGCCCATGGTATCCCACCCTGAGGCTCTACCGACAGCCAGCCTATGGGGATTGGGAATCCGTGATTCGACAAGTAGTCTCCGACCTGACTCAGAACTCCTGAGGCGGGATCATTTTGCTGAAGCACACCTCATGGGGAACGGGGGCCGCCTGTGAATCCGAACCATCTACAGCTGCTGAAGGAGGCCCAGGTCCTGGACCTGTCGGGGAAGGCCTTGGAGGCGTCCGTGGCCTACCAGGCCTTCCTGGACCTGGAACCCGGGCATGCGGACGCTTGGGCCGACTGTGCCGGACAACTGTTGAGGCTGGGCAAGGTCGAGGAGGCGAAGAAGGCCTGCGAAGCCGCTCTGGCCATCGATCCCAGGCAGGCTTCAGCGCGCATCAACCTTGGCTGTATCCTCATGCGGCAGGAGCGCATGCCGGAAGCCGAAGGCCAATTCAGCTCTGTCTTGAGACTGGAGCCTGGCCGGCTGGACGCCAGGCTGTTCCTGGTGGAGTGCCTGCTTAACCGCCAGGATCTGGTGAACGCCCGACTAGAACTCGACGTGGCCAACCAACCTGGAGCGATGAACGGGAGATACGCCGTATTGCGAACTCGTCAGGCCGGGCTCTGGACTGCCCTCAGTTCCGCGCTGTTCGAGCTGGAACAATTTGGAGAAGCAGAGGCCGCCTGCCAGACGGCGCTCCTGCTTGACCCGGATCTCCCATTGGCAAAGTCTACCCTCGGCGCCATCCGGATGGCGCAGGGCAGACTGCAGGAGGCCGAGGGGATGTTTCGGCAATTGCTGGCAGATCACCCGAGTGATGAGTCCATCCAGCTGAGGCTCATCTCCTGCCTGACCAGAATGGGGAATCTCCCCCTCGCTGATCAGGAGATTCGAAACGTCCTTCAGCAGGAACCCCAGAACCTGATTGTCCATTCGAGCGTGATGGGAACCTACTACGACCTCGGCCGCTGGCCCGAGTTCAGGGCCGAGATCGAGCGATTCCGCAAAGCTGACCCCGCCTCGGACTATCCAGACTGGGAGCAGAGCTTCGTCGATCTACTCCATGGCGACATGCCCCAGGGCTGGGAAAAGTATGAGGCGCGGCTGAGGCTCCCCAAAGAATGGTGGCCACAGCGGTCCTTCCCGCGACCGGCCTGGGACGGCAGGCCCTTCGCTGGGAAGACTCTCCTGCTCTGGCCAGAACAGGGCCTCGGGGATCTGTTGATGGTTTTCAGGTATCTCCCGCTGGTGAAGGCCCTCGGTGGACAGGTCATCCTCGAGGCTCCTCGCACCCTGACGGGTCTGGCCGCCACCTGCAAGGGGGTGGACATCCTGGTTCCCTTTGGTGCGCCGCCGCCCCCCTTCGACCTGCAAGCGTCCCTCCTGTCCCTGCCCTGGCTCTTCCGCACCGAGTTGTCGACCATCCCCGCTGAGGTCCCCTACCTGGATGTCCCGGAGCAGGTCCCCCACCGCCAGGAGTTGCTGGATTCCCTCGGCCTGGCTCGCGGGTGCACGCGGATCGGGCTGGTCTGGGCGGGCAGTCCTGTCAACTCAAGGAATCTGGAGCGCTCGCTGCCTCCGACCGCTTTGGCCCCCTTGGCGGCTCTGCGCGACGTCGCCTGGTTCAGCTTCCAGGTCGGGAAGGAGGAACTGCCACCTCTGCCGAACCTGATCCCACTGGCGCCCCTGTTGGGCAATTTCTCCGACACGGCCTATGCCCTGAGTGGCATGGATCTGGTGATCACGGTGGACACTGCCGTGGCCCATTTGGCGGGCGCCCTGGGGATCCCCACGCTCCTGCTCTTGGCCTTCCAGGCTGATTTCCGGTGGCTGCTGGAACGGGACGACAGCCCTTGGTATCCCTCCATGCGCCTCTGCCGGCAACCGGCCTACGGGGATTGGGCGTCAGTTGTGCAGAAGGTGATCGCGGACCTGAGTGGCGACGGCTGAGCAGGGTGCCACGGCAAAGAGAACTTGACGCAACCACCGCGGTCCTCATTGGCCGGCGAGGCGTTGCGCGCATACACTCGAGGCGATGTCCGGACAACGCCTGCGGGTGAAGGAAAGGATGGCTCTGTGGACGAACCCCATCGAAAGTTGCTTGAGGAAGCCAGGGCTTTGAGGCGCTCCGGTGACCAGCAACGAGCCTTCTGGGCCTATTGCGACCTGCTGCTCCTGCATCCCGAAGCCATCGAGGCCTGGGTCGACTTCGGGGACCTCCAGCTAGCCCTGAACCAACTCGAGGACGCCAAGGCTTCCTATACCAATGCTTTGGCCCTCGCCCCGGAATTTCCTCCCGCTTTGGCGAGGCAGGGAAAGGCTTCCCTGAAGCTGGGTCGCTTCGAGGAGGCAACATCCTGGCTTGAGTTAGCCCTCAAAGTCGATCCCGGCCTGCTCGATGCCCGCTTCGATCTTGCCCGGTGCCACTGGAAACGAGGTCACCTCGATGAGGCCCTAGCCATCCTGGAGCCAGCGGTGGGACAGGATTCTGCCAATCCGATGATCACCAAGTTCCTCATCGACATTTACATCCAGCAAGGCAAGTGGCCCGAGCTACATCGGGAAATGCTCCGCCGGGTGAGCCTGGACTACTCGGGCGCCGAACTGGCCTGGGAACTCTCCTGCGTGAACCTCCTCTTCGGGGCCATGCCCCTGGGTTGGGAGCAGCACGAGGCCCGTTGGAGGTATTCAGGGTTCACGACGCCCAAGCGGGAATTCCCTCAACCCCTCTGGCAGGGCGAGCCGTTCGCAGGCAGGACGCTGCTGCTGCACTGCGAACAGGGTTTTGGCGACACGCTGATGTTCGTGCGCTATGCCTCCATGGTGAAACAGCTCGGCGGCCAGGTGTTCCTCCTGGCACAGCCGGAGCTGGCGGAGCTGGTGGCCACCTGCCCCGGCGTGGACGGCGTCTTCTCTGACCAGGGTTCACTGCCCCCCTTTGATGTTCACCTGCCCCTGCTGAGCCTTCCCCACATCTTCCGAACAGAGCTGGCCTCCATTCCGGCGTCGATTCCCTACCTGCATGTCCCCGAGAATGTCCCCAACCGGAACGCTCTTTGTGAGCGCATTGCACGTTCACAGGGCCAGACCCGGGTCGCCATTTCCTGGGTGGGAAACCCGGCCCACGCAGGGGATGCCCAACGATCCATCCCACGGGATGCCTTCCTTCCGCTTCAGGCACTACCCAATGTGGCCTGGTATGCCTTCCAGCACGGGGTGTCGGAGGTGCCTCCGCTCTCGGGAATCGACTCTCTGGCGCCCCTACTGCACAACTTCTCGGATTCCGCCTATGCCCTCAGCGGCATGGACCTGGTCATCACCGTGGATACCGCGCTGGCCCATCTGGCTGGGGCACTGGGGATTCCCACCCTGCTTCTGGTTACCTACATACCTGATTGGCGCTGGCTGATGGGCCGGGATGACAGTCCCTGGTATCCGAGCCTCCGCATCTATCGGCAGACCAATGCCCGCAACTGGGACACGGTGATCCGCCAGGTGCTCACGGATCTATCCAAGGGAACCTGATCTGAACATGGACTCAGGGCCGACTCGACCGGTAGCCTTTGAGTGCCTGGGCCCCGCGTGCCTGGATTTTCAGTTCAGCCCTCACCTGATCCCGGGCCAACATCACCCCCGCGAGCCGGACCTCCAGGAGCTTCCCTGCGGCATGCGCTCGGGCCACCAGCTCGGACCAGTCCGGCCCTTGTTCCTTCTTGGTCAGTGCCCCCTGGAACTCCGCGGTCCACTGCGCCAGCACCTCGGGGTCCGGATCCCAGGCTGGGTCGGCCAGCCAGGCTTCCATCTGCTCGATGGCCGCGAGGACCCTGACTTCGCTCACCCGACCTGGTCCCCTAGTTGGAACGTGGAAACCCGGGTGGCTCCCACTTTCTGCACGTGATACTGCTCCCAGGTCTGCCGGAGCTCGCCCATGGCCTGGGATACGGCCGTCAGACGAACCGTGTCCTTGCTGCGACTGGCCAACATGACCTCCTTCATCCACCAGCGGTAGAGCCTCTGGAGGTTCATGGCAAGCTCTCCACCTTCCTCCAGGTTCAGTAGGAGATTCGCTTCCTTGATGACTTCCGTGATCCGAATGAAGCTGCTGGTGGCCGCGGCGGTGTCATTGCGGTCCAGGGCCTGGACAGCCCTCCCCAGATGCAGCTGCCCCGCCTCCATGATGATGGCGGCCAGCTGTTCCGAGCTTGCCCCCATCACGCGCTGGGTGAGGTAGGCGTCGGCTGATCTGGCATAAGCGTTCATGTGCGTGCCCCTGCATCTCTCTCGGCAAATTCTATTCAAGCATGAGTCTGGAACAGCTCAAGCTCCGGTTAGCGAGCCTGCGGCCGCCTTCATCTGGCCGACGATGGCTTCCATCCGGGCGAACTGCTTTTTCAGGTTGGCAGTATCCGAGGCCAGCCGCGACTTGGCAGATTGGATTTGAAGGTCCAGGCCCTTGTCCTGGAGGGTGATGCTGTTCAAAGCGTTCTTGATGCCGCCTGTCACACCCGTGAACGAGGAAATGAGATCTGCAGCCGCTTGGCCAGACCCACGCATGAGTGTCACGGTGCCGCTGCCCGTGCCACTGACCATCAGGTTCAAGCCCGTGTAGCTCCCGGTGCCCTGCAGGGTCCCGTCGACCACCTGGATTGGGGCCGTGGTCACGCCGTTCTGAGTTAGAGTTCCCCACAGGGTCCCACCCACATCCTTGGTGATCGCAAAATCGACATTTCCTGTGGCGGTCTGGGCCCCGCCGCTCGTGACGGCCACATTCTGGCTGGTGGAAGTGCCCGCGAATTTGAAGAGGTTCAGGGCGGCGGTGAGGTCATTACCCATGGCCGTCTGGAAGGCGATGATGTTCATGTTCAGGGTGCCATCGGGCAGGGAGCTGACACCCATGCTGGCCAGGGTCTTGTAGGTCGTGCTGCTCGGCATACCCGCGGAGGCGCCCTTCAGAGCGGATTGGATGCTGGCCATGAAGGCTCGGCTGCTGGGGTCGTTAGCTAAGGGGGCCAGTTTAATCGAGCCATCGGCGTTCTTGGTGGACGTGGAGGCAGTCTTGTAGTCGGCCAACAGCTTGTTGTAATTGGTGATGAAAGTCTGCATGGCAGTAGTGGCCCCGCCCTTGTCCGGAGTGACCGTCAGGGTGGTCGTGCCCGTCTGCCCCCCCTGCTTAAGGGTGAAGGTCATGCCATCTGCGGCATCCTTGACCACGTTGCTGCCGCGGGTGAGCTCGATACCGTTGAGGGCGAAGGTCGCATTGGTGGCCGAAGCCCCCGACAGAGCCGAGGTGAGTCCACCCGTGATGGCCGTGGGCGTCGTCAGACTGTCCACGGTACCCGCCAGGATCCCGAGGGTATTCGCCGAGGCGCCGGCGGTACCGCCCGACTGCTTGGTGACATCCACAATGGAGACGAGGCCGTTGGTGGTGCCAGCGCCCGTATCTTTCGCTGACAGCACCAGCTGATAGGGCTTGGCGCCCTTGCCGGTGTTGACGACCTGGGCCGTGACGCCCGCGCCCGAGGCGTTGATGGCGGCAGCAAGGCCGTTCAGGGTGTTGGCGCCCTCGGTCATGGTGATCGTCTTGACCACGCCGTCCGTTCCCTGAATGGCAAAGCTGGCGGGTGTCCCCGGTGTGAAGACGTTGGAGCTCACCGAATCCGTCGGGCTGGCCACGGCCAGGTTGGTGGCCAGGCCACCTGCGTCGAGGGTCGCCGAGACCCGCCCTTTGGTGGCCACCGTGTGGACGGTCAGATCGAAGTTGCCTGTCGCCGCCCCCTTGCCAGTGGCGGTTACATAGGCGTTGTTGATATCGGTGCTGGTAACGGTGCGGCTGTTGAAGCTGTCCTGGAGGGCCAGCATGCTGACCGCGAAAGTCGACAGTTGGGTATTCAGGGCGTTCAAGGCCGTTGTCTTATCGTCGTTGAGTGTCCTCTGGGCCTGCAGCCTGGTGAGGCCCACGCTCTTCTGGGCCACAATGGCATTGATCAGGGCCGTGGTGTCGACGCCAGTACTGACCCCATTCAGTGAAGTCAGGGAAGAGGTACTTGAAGTCGCCATGGCCCACCTCGATCTTTACGAAAGCCAGACCGCCTAGCTCTCCTTGTCCACCAGGGCGCCCGAGCCATCCTGCCCTGCCATGTCCCTGATCCGGCGCGACATCCCAAGCACTTCAGCCGAAGGGACCTGGAGCACCACCTGACCCGTGCCCTGCTGAATGACTTGGAAGACGGTGTGACCCGAGGCGGAGTCCACCTCAAGCTTCAGGTCCGTCTGGGACTGCTGCAGATGCTGGTTGACCTGGGCCACGGCGGCAGTATTGCTGCCAGCCTGCTGGGCCGGGGCACTCACGGCCTGCGAGGAGGCGGGCCGTGCGATGGCAACAGATACGGATGAAGTGGCGGCCGAAGGGACCGACGAACCGCCTGCGGGGTTGATCTGTGTAATCACGACGAGCCTCCTCTCCGGGTTCAAACGCCTGGAGGGGGCAGATAGGCTCTGCCCCCCCCAGAAGCTAGTGACTGCCTACCTACCGGAAGAGGCCCAGGACCGAGTTGGCCGACTGGTTCGCCTGGTTCAGGGCACTGGTGCCTGCCTGCATGAGGATCTGGTATTTGGTGAGGTGAGCCATTTCGGCGCCCATGTCTGCACCCAGCCAGGCATCAGCGACACCCTGCGCCGTCTCGGCGGCGATACCGTCAAGCTGTGCGCTGCTCAGGGCCGAAGACATGGCACTGGCATTGACGGACTGGCGGGCCGCGATCGCTGTGAGGGCGACGCTGGCACTCGCTCCCAGGCTGGTATTGGCCGTGTAGGCCTTGTATTCCGCGTCGGCGGTGTTGCCGGCGCCTTCCATCTCAGCCATGCGGTAGGCCAGCTGGGTGTTCTGCGCCTCCGCGCCGTCCGTGGCCACGGCTACGAAGTACTTGGCGTTGTCGCCGGCGACCTTGGCATCGGCCATGCGCTGGGCGGCCTGGGCCGTGTTGCCGGCGGAGAGCGCGGCCGAGTCATCGGCGGCGGTGTTGATGCGGCGGCCGGTGGTGAGCCGCGTGATGGCCTGGTTCAGGCCGATCTTGCTGACGCCGAGCTGCCGACTTGCGGCCAACGCTTGCACGTTGCTCAGGATAGTAGGCATAACATCCTCCGTGATGTTGCTGGCAGCATCCGTGCTGCCGGGTTGTGTGGGGGAATCCCCCGACCATTCCTCTTTCGGGTCTACAACGAAGAACCTTGAATTTTTTTTTCGAAAAGTTATAAGCTCAAAAAATATTTATACTTAACCGATTTCGGCCATCAGTTCCTTCGGGACCCGATAGCCCAATCCTGACCATTTCAAGCCGCAACCTTACTTCCGTTGTCGAACGCCTGACTGGCATTGGATGGTCAAGGTCTTGGTGATGAACAACGGGGCACAATCGGGCATCAGCCAGCTCGCCATCGCCAGAAACGGATGCCAACAATATTGCCAGGACACAGATGATGAGGCCAAAAGCGAGCAAGCGTCGGAGAACAGGGGGCGATGTCCGCTCCGATGAGACCCTGCTTGGGCTCGCCTCCACCCTGATTGGACAGGGAAGCACCGCGCAGGGGCGGCGCATCCTGAGTCAGGTCCTTACCCGTCATCCAGAGAACCGCATGGCCCACCTGCTGCTTAATCATGCCCTAGTCATGGAAGGCGACTGGACCGGCATGCGCCAGGCCGTGGAGCGGCAAGCGGACCTTCGGATCCCTCCCGCAACAGTGGCCTGGAATCGCAGCCTAGTGAGCCTTCGTCTGGGCGATATGCCTGAGGGTTGGGATCAGTACGAGGTCCGCTGGCTGCTACCTGGCCTGGTTATACCCGAGCGAAATTTCCAGCAACCCCGCTGGCAAGGGCAACCCTTCGCCGGCCGAACGCTCCTGCTCCACTTCGAGCAGGGGCTGGGCGACACGCTGATGTTCGTCCGGTATGCGACACAGGCAAAGGCCCTCGGGGGCAGGGTGGTGCTGGCCGCCCAGGTCCCTCTTGCGGACCTGGTGGCCACCTGTCCGGGCGTGGATGAAGTCATCCCCCACGGCGCGCCCCTTCCGCCCTTCGACTTCCACCTTCCGCTTCTGTCCTTGCCCACTGTTTTCAGGACAACTCTCGATTCCATTCCGGCCGAGATTCCCTATCTCGATATTCCGGCGACCGTTCCCAACCGGGAGTGGATCGCCCGAACCCTCAGTGCGTCCGAGGGGCAGACCCGCATTGGCCTAGTCTGGGCTGGGAGCCGCACCCACCAAGGCGATGCGCAGAGATCCATCCACCCTTCGGCG
>SESF01027344.1_pt1 | contig 11374 bp, 12 predicted proteins | sample 3171521 | NCBI WGS metagenome assembly SESF01 (sample SAMN10866945, study PRJNA518727) | freshwater metagenome | biome: subpolar coniferous forest; feature: holomictic lake; material: water; isolation source: holomictic Lake 227, 6 m and 8 m depth | place: Canada: near Kenora, Ontario | collected...
CCCCACGAGTGCCGATTGAAATCTAGTCCTCACGACCGAAGGTGGTATCCAGCGACTTCAGGCTGCGGGCGCTTTGGAGCGACTTCGGATTCAACCGTGGGCGCCGCAGAATCCAGCGCGGGGCGACCGCCCGTTCTTCCTCCGAACGATTCATGATAAAAGCGGCGCAAAGGGTTTGCTTCTTCAGCCACCACACACTGAAACGCTTTTCATACAAGTTGCCGCGATAGACCACCTGGTCATAGCCAGTCGCATCGCCCCAAAATTCATAAGAGAGGTCAAAAGCATCCGAGAAGAAATAGGGCACGTGGATAAAGGGCTGGAGTTTGCCCATCATGTTGCGCATCGCAACGCGTCCTTGCTCCACGGCATTGTCCCAATGCTCCACCCGCATGCGGCGGTGGAATATTTGATCAGGGTAGTTGGCGATATCACCCGCAGCCCATACGCCCGGCACACTGGTCTCAAGGAATCTGTTGACCTTGATACCTCCGTCGAGGTCCAGCGGTGTCCCGTGAAACAGTTGCATGGACGGAGTTACTCCGATTCCCGCTACCACGAAATCCGTGGATACTTGTTTGCCCGAATCCAGCAGCACCTGGCATTCGCGATTTGTATGGGTCAGGGCAGTCACCTTTTCGTTCTTTAGGAAGGTAATGCCCCGGCCCGCAAACTGACGCTCAAAGAACGTCGAGATAGGTGGTGTGAAAAGCCGTTTCCACACTCGATCATCCGGAAAAGCCATGGTGGTGCGCACTCCGTGGCTGGCCAAGACGGAGGCAACCTCCATTCCAATGAAGCCCGCTCCGATCACTACAGCCCGCCCTCCTCGTTTGATCTGCTGCCGAATGGCCTGCGAATCTTCAATCTGCCGCAGATAAAAGACCTCGGATCGGCTGGCTCCCGGCACCTTCAAGCGGCGAACCGACGACCCCGTGGCAATAAGTAGCTGATCAAAGCCAATGACTTTGCCTGAAGTGCTGTGGAGACGGTGGCGACGAAAGTCCACTTTACTCACGGGGAAGTTGCGGAAAACGGCGATGCCATTCTTACGATAGAAAGTGGCGTCAGAAATCTGGATGTCGCCGATTCCTTCTTTGCCAGCTAGAAATCCCTTCGACAGCGGTGGGCGCTCATAGGGAAGTGCATTTTCGGCCGTCACGATCGCTAATCCCCCCTTTTTGCCGCTCTGTGCGACGAACTCCTTTGCCGCGTATCCGGCAACCACGCCCCCTCCCAGGATGACGATCGGAAAGGATTTCATAGTTTTGGATTTGGATCTGAGTGGTGCGGCTCGCTTCTACTTTGATTCGTCATAACTGCCGTTAGTGCGTTCGCAACAAGGGGGTGATCGTCCTCAAGGCCACGCCCTTCTTCGCCATGATCTCTTCAAGGCTGTGAATCTGCATGACGCCAAAATGATTGGCCTGAACGGAAGCGTGCAGGGCAGCCGCAGTTTCACTCACGGTCTTTTCGGTGGATAACTTCACGAGCCTGTAGGGTTTTCGCTTTTTAAGATCAGATTGCAGATTTCAACGCGAGCGGCATCGGATGTCCCCAACGGCCTGCGAACACGAACTTGTTCAAAGGTTTTCGCTGCCGAAGCGCCATGTCACGCTCCCTGAGCGCATCCGGCAGTTCGGCGAGGTCGGCTTTGTATCCGATGGCCATGGCTGTCCATGCCTCGAAAAACTCCGGTATCTGGTAAAGCTCCCGCGCCTTGTCGGGGAGGATGCCGATCATGTGATGAACAGAAAGCCCTCGCGTAGTTGCCTCCGCCAGTAGATTCCCGGCGGCCAAGCCCAGATCGTGAACGGCGGCGCGATTGTCCTGGTTGTTCCTGGCAAAGCGCAAATTGACAATCCCCAAGACCAGCACCGGCGCCTCCTTCGCCCAAGCCTGGTTGGCCTCGACCAGACAGGAGAGGAGTCGTCCGAATTCCGCTGAGTTCTCCCTGGTCGCAACCAAGTAGTTCCAGGGCTGTTCATTGTAGGAGGACGCCGCCCAGCGGGCCGCCTCAAACAGCGAACAGAGGTCTATTTCCGACACAGGACGCTTTTCGAAGCCATAGGGACTCCACCGTTCCGCAAGGATGGGGAGAATGGGATAGTCAGTTACTGCTTTCTTGGTATTCATGATTCTGCTCTGAGCCGGGCTGGTGATGATCACCTATCACCAACGCGTTGTTCGATAACGATAGCGCTCATGGTGTCGCGGGGGCGGCTTTTTTGAGGTCGGCTTCAACATGGATGACGACATCCACGCTGTTGCCGATCATTCCTTGGTGCGCCGCAATGCCGCAATCGCGCCGATCCAGCGTGACCGAGGCTTCCCAACCGGAGATTTCATGCCAGCCGGCCATTCCTTGAGACATGGAGCTTCTTCACTTGGCCTCGGCCATTGTTCTTGCCTGCAAGCGTTTTTGCGGGAGGCACGTTGATGTCCAGTGCTGCGCTCAAATCAATTTCATGCTCTTGTTCCTGCACGATGATCGCGCGCAAGGTCTCGCTTAACGCAAATTCCCCCATCGCTTCGGCCTGCCGAATGCGCTCGCCATAACGCCCCACCGTTTCCCGCTCGTTCTCCAGATCCGCGCGCAGCATTGTGACCGGGTCACTTGAAGTTTTAACCGGTTTGGGCGTCACGCTGGGCATGCCCCCCAGATAATCAATCTGTTTGGCAATCTTTATGGCGTGCGCCAGTTCTTCGCCGGCATGCGCCTCCAACTCTCGCGCGACGTCTGTGTACGCGGCACCCTTCAGCACCTGGCTGTACACGGTGTAGGCAATAATCGCCTGGTATTCTCCCGCCAGATCCTCGTTAAGCAGTTGGATCATCCGTTCGCGAGAGATATTCAATCCTGTAGTGATGTTTTCATTAGTCATAATACATTTAAAGTTAGCAGCGGGCTTTCACACCCGGCTGCGTCTAGTTGTGTCCATGCGAGCTATTGGCCCGCCCGCGTTCAGGCTTCTACGGTGAAACCGACTTTGATGGTCACCTGCCAGTGATCCACTTTCCCCTTGTTGATAGTGCCGCGCGTTTCGACCACCTGGAACCAGCACAAGTTCTTGATGGTTTTGTGCGCGCGTTGAACGGCCCTACCAACAGCGTCCTCGATGGAAGTGGTGGACGTGCCGGTGAGCTCGATGAGTTTATAGACGTGATCTTTCATGTTCGGTTCTTTTGGTATCGGAGTTGGACCGTTAGCTACGCAATTCGGACGAACGGCTGGTGGCCCAGGTCGGCTGATCAGTCGACGTTGCGGGAGCAACGGCGCATAACGAAATAGGCGACGACTGCTCCGACCGCGAGGGCGATACCGATGGCTTGATAAGGCCTATCACGCACAACTTGGTCGGCAGCTTTCACGCCTTCGACCGCTTTGTCGCGGACACGGCCCACGATTTCCTTGGCGCTATCCAGCGTGGCGGCCAGACGCTCGCGAGCTTCCCCGACTTTTTCTCCGGCGACATCGGCAGTAGCGGCCATCAAGGCGCGCGCATCTTCGGCGAGCGTGCCAAGGTCATTAGCGATTGCTTGTGTTTGCTTGCTCATATTCTCTGTGCTTTCTTTTTGGTTGCTTGCTTCAGCGGTAACGTTTCTGCGTCGGCAAGAGGCGCTGCTTCCGGCGAGTCGGCCACCTTCAGAATCGAGTTCCTTCCGCCAAACGGGTTGGGCACGGTTTCTCTGGCCAGCGGGTCGGGTATCCATTGGCCGTCCACGACCAGGCAGTATTCATAAGTGCCGGGCAACAAAGCCGTTTCCTTCAGCCAGCGACCGCCCCCTGAGGGATGCAGCGTCTTGGCTTCGGGCTGCCAGTGGTTGAAAGTTCCCGCGACGCAAACGGTTGTGGCCGTCGGATGAGTGAATTCGAAGCGAACGGCCACAAGTTCGGGACCGGCGTCGCGGACGTTGTCATGGTTATGATTGTGTTTCATAGCTGTAAGTCTGTTTGGATTCTTCGGCGAAAATCATTTACCGAGCATCTTTGCCACGACGAAGATGACGAAGGCTCCGAAAAGGCCTCCGCCTCCGATGAGATATATCATGGAGTAACCGGCGGCGGCAAAAATGGGCAGTATTATCAATGCGGTCATATCGCGATTCTATTGCTGTTGTACTTTGTTCGTCTTTCGTGCAAAGCTTTCTCTTGTTTTAAGCCCTCACGTATCCTCTTACTTACAGCCGCAGGTGGAGCAGGATTCCTTGAGCGCCTTCTCAACCGCTTCGCGGGTTTCCCCGGTGCGCTTCTGAATCCGGCCGACAAGCTCTGCCTGCTTGCCTTCGGCGTATTGGAGATCGTCATCCGTGAGCTTGGCCCACTTCTGTTTCAGCTTGCCCTTGGTGATGTTCCAGTCGCCTTTAATTTCGAGTTTGTTCATAATAATCCGTTTTGTTGTTTTCTTGTTATTCGCCGCCAACGTGACGGCAAAAGTGTTCTCCTGGCCCTCGTGTAGCTTTGCGGGTTAGCCGCCGGCTCGTTCTTTCATCCAGATGGACCTTAGGCAGTCACCAGTTGCGACGCTGCTCAGGCAGCCCGCATGGGATTCACAATTAGCAGCGTGATCCCGCTGACGAGCGGGAGCGCTCCAGCCACTGGCAGGATGACGGGCCTCTTTATGTTCTCATATTGCATTCCGGCGAAGTTCACGTGTTGCCCGAGAGTCGAAAAGAAGATGCCCGAACAAGCGAGCACCAGAACGCCTAGAGCGAGCAGGTTGACTGCAAAAATGATCATTCCGAATCTCCGGTTTGTTTTCTTCGGCGCAATGGCATGACAATCAGCGGCGAAGCAATAGAACCACAACGATGATGACGAGAAGGAGGCCAACCGAGCCACCGCCAATATAGAGGGCACTGGCCAGAACCGGCGTGAATAATAGATGCATAATGTTTCTTTCGTTTTTGGTGGCAATGGATTCACCATCGCCTTTCACGGATGTCGTCTAGCGTGTGCCGTGCCAGGGGTGCCGTTCGACTGGGCGCGGGCAGCATATTCAATCGATGAAGTTGCGCCGCAAGTCTGCAACCTCAATCGTAGCAATGACTTGCACCGGACTTCGTGTCGCACCAGTGGTCTTGTGGGGCTGTGGTCTTGTGGGCTCATAAGCCTGCATCCGGCACTCGCTTTCCTTGCGGAATGCACGGCGAGTCAGCCTCGGCCGGGCAAATTGCAAGGTGTCTGTCTTTTCGATCGCATCTTGAATCCGCCTTTGGCGGCTTTGGCCGACTTCTCCTTAAGGGCTTCGCTTGCCGTGGCGCGGTCAGTGGAGAGTTGAAATAAGCGTTCGCGAACGGTGAGGGCCGGACAGGCATTGCGACTTGCACGACCACCGATGCTGCACCGTGCGTTCTGCAAAACGGAAGCGGGACAAGTATTCGCTTCTGGAAATCGTGCGCCCGCGCATTTTCCGCCGCAATTGCAGAGCGTATCTGCTGCCAGGAGTGGAGTTACGACGCTTCTGGGATACCCATCTGAACCTGGATTTCAAGCCTTCTCTATGCCAAGTGCAACCACGGCACAACATCCGCTAAGAGCACGACACAGCCGTGAGTGGGTTCCGCATGGAAGAGACCTCGTTGCCGTCAACGAACGCCATGAGGGGAGAATTATGCAAAGTAGAGAAGTTTGAGTGCAGCGCGCAATCACGAATGAGCAAAACGAAAATTAACCAATACGAAACAGAATAGGAACAGACGAAATATGAAACGAAAAATGCGAATTATCACCAGCGCCTCCGCCGCCTCGATCCTGGCGTTTGCGGCACTGGCCCAGGAGACAAACAACAGCGCTCCGGGCGCGGCAGAATACTCTGACCAAACCGTGGCTCACGGAACGCGGGCCGAGCGGCTTGGCTGTGCGAAGAAGGCCAGCGACCTAATCGGGATGGAAGTCAAAAACAACCAAAATGAAAAGCTGGGCAAGGTGAACGACTTGGCCGTGGATGTGGAGTCGGGACGGATTGTTTACTTAATCCTGTCCACTGGTGGGTTTGTTGGCATAGGTGACACGCTTCATGCTGTGCCGCCGGGAGCGCTGCATCACGATGTCGCCAGCAAAACCCTTCAACTTGATACGGACAAAGAGAAACTGAACGTCGCGCCCAAGTTTGAGATGGCGAAGTGGGCTGAGTGCTGCAATTCCAACCAAGTAGCGAAGGTCTATAGCCAATACGGCCAGCAACCCTACTGCTCGTCTGGTCACAAAAAGGATGCCTCCAAGACGGTGACCGCCCGCAAGGCGGACGGAACATGGGGCAAGGACCACATCGTGGGGGAAAACGAAGCCAGTAGATCGTGGGCGCGCCTGAGCGTTGTTCAAAAGGCGAGCAAAGTGATAGGCACGCCAGTGAAAAACCTGCAGGATGAGAAACTGGGCAAAGTGGAAAACCTCATGGTGGACCTCTCGGCTGGCCGCATCGTCGCGGTGGTCATTTCGTCCGGTGGATTCATCGGGATCGGCGACGAGTTGAGCGCCGTTCCGCCCGGCGCGCTCCGATTCAATACGGATCGAGACACCCTCCAGTTTGACGCTTCGAAGGAAATGTTGACTGCCTCGCCGCATTTCAAAGCCAACCAATGGCCTGACTTCGGTGAACCCCGCTACGCCAGTGACGTTTATAGCGCCTACAAGATTGAGCCCTATTTCGCCACCGACGCGACGACCGATGCTGATAACACGAGGATAAATGTTCGGGACCGCCAGGACCAGACACTAACGCCGCTTAATCAGGGCAACAGCAAGGCCGACGTGGCCACCACGGCGCAGATCCGCAAAGAAATTATCGCTGGGAAAGCCATGTCCGTGAACGCCAAAAACGTGAAGATCATCACGATTGATGGACAAGTCACCCTGCGCGGTCCGGTCAACACCGCCGAGGAGAAACGCCTCATCGGTGAAATCGCGGATTTGAGTACGCACACCGGGGATGTGGACAACCAACTGGAAGTCCCGCCCACCCCTGTCAGCGACAAGTAATTCGGTTAGTTAAGCAAACAAACAAAAACAAAAAAGAAAGTGAACATTATGTCAAAGAAATCTGTATTCTGCATCGCCACCTCGCGCGGCCAGGCCGATCGCATTGTTGATAGTCTGAAAAACGCGAGCTTCTCCAATAACGACATCTCCGTGCTCTTCCCCGACAAGACCACGACTCGGGATTTCGCGCACATCAAGAGCACGAAGGCCCCGGAAGGCGCGGTCACCGGCGCGGGCACGGGCGGCGTCGTCGGCGGCGCGTTAGGCTGGATCGCCGGGATTGGCGCCTTGGCCATTCCTGGAGTCGGTCCGTTCATCGCCGCGGGTCCGATTATCGCCGCGTTGAGCGGTGCCGCCATCGGTGCGGCTGCGGGCGGCATCGCCGGCGGGTTGATCGGCCTGGGTATCCCCGAGATCGAAGCCAAACGCTATGAGGGCAAGATCAAGGCGGGCAACCTGCTCATCTCGGTTCACACCGAGAACTCCGAAGAAATTAAGCGTGCGAAGCAGATCTTCACCAAGGCCGGGGCGCAGGACATCTGCACCACGGGGGAGACTGCCACGGCAAAGGAAGACAAAGCCATCGAGCGCCCGGCGCATTTGGCGAAGGCCGCCTAAGCTGGCCATCGCGTGTAGTGTCCAAATTGTCCCTGCGGCCAAATCATTTGGCCGCAGGGTCATTTCAAATTAATCAATAACCAATCAAAGAAAAGTCTATTGAAACCATCCTCAGCATCCTGATTGTAGTATTGCTGCTCGGTGGTGGCGGCTTCTATTTTCGCGGACGACGCTAAGCTGCAAGTCTTACGTTAGCTTCCCACTCTAACTCGAAGACCTTTCGATGGACGCAATCAGTTTCGGGAACGCGGCGAGATGCCGTTCCATCTGGCCAATCGCGTAACCGTCGGCAAACGTAGTGAGCGTGGTGGCGTAACTGGCCAGCGGACTGCATTGCGCGGTCTGAGCGAGGTCGAGGAGTTTGCGAGCAAAGGCGCGCGTGCCATTAATCGCCAGGCTGTCTCGCAGATTCGGCCATTCGTCCGCTTCCTGGTGGCGCAGTACGAGCATGAGTTCCCGCCACTGAGCCGCTTGTTCCGGCGAAGGCCGAGGAATACTCGCTGCCATTTCCGCAGAACTGACAACGTCCTTCGCTTCTTTCTGAGCGGCTCTTGGGAGAAACGGCGCCAGGGCGATGAAGAGGGTATGGCGCGAGAATGGCTTGCGAATGAAGCCACTGAACTGGCTGCGCCCCTCGGGATCCGCGCTCGCCTCACTCGAAGCGGTGATCGCGATTACCGGCAATGATGCGAGGCCGGGTCGCTTGCGAATCTCGGCCAGCGTCGTGCGCCCATCCATGACCGGCATCCGAATGTCCAGCAGGACCGCGTCGGGTCTTGTCTTCTCCAAAGACTCCAACGCTTCCTGACCGTTGCTGGCAAATTGGAGGCGGTGATGGGTTTGTTCGAATATGCCGGCTATCAACTCCCGATTGGCCTGGTGATCATCCGCCACCAGCAAGGTAGCCGGCGCGAAGTCATTGAAGTCCACTGCTCCACCCGGCTCGGCGTGGTCCCCCACCGGCAACCGTTCCGAAACGGGGACATTCGCCAACTGCAGGTGGAACACCGTGCCCTGGCTGACGACACTCTCGACCGTCAGGACACCCCCCATCAGGTCCATGATGCGCTTGACGATGGTCAAGCCGATGCCGCTGCCGTCCTTCTCGGTCGTTGGGCGGGAATCCACCTGCACAAATGGTTTGAACACTTCTTCGAGTTTGTCAGCCGGTATCCCGATGCCGGTGTCTGCCACATCAATCATCAGCGTTCCGCTGCCGGCGTCTTGCTGACTCTTCCAGGAGACCCGCAGCTTGACGCCACCTCGCTCGGTGAACTTGATGGCGTTGCCCAGCAAGTTCACCAGGACCTGGCGCAGCCGCAGCCGATCCAGCAACAGCGCATGAGGCAGGTCCGGTGAGATCTCGAATTGAAGCTGGAGCGATTTGGTCAATACCTGCTGCCCGAAAACGGTGCGGAGGAATTCGCAGGAATCCCGCATATCCGTCGGATCGGGGTACAGTTCCAGCTTGCCTGCTTCGAGCTTGGACAGGTCGAGAATGTCGTTGATCAGTGTCAGAAGCGATGCGCCGCTGTCACGGATAGCCCGCACGTACTGCGATTGCTTCGGCGTCAGCCCCTCGGGTTCCAACAATTCGCTGAAACCAAGAATGGCGTTCATGGGGCTGCGAATCTCATGACTCATGTTGGCCAGGAAGGCGCTCTTCTCCCTGACAGCTTGTTCTGCGTGGATCTTTCCTTCGACCAACTCCCGTCGTGCTTGCTCCTGATAATATTCGAGCTGCTTGCGCTCCGTGATGTCCAGCACCACGGCGTGACATTCCTGGCCATTGGGGGAGAGCGTGGCCTCGATGTGCACGGTTCGCGCCGGTTGGTCTTTTCTCACCAGCTCCGCCTCAAGGGCTTGGTGGGCCTGGGCGGCAAAGACCTGCTGAATGAGGGCGTTGAAGGCGGGTCGATCAGCGCTCGAAACGAAGGACTCGAAGCGCTTGCCCACCAAGCGGGCGCGCTCGAGGCCTAGCAGGCGCGCGCCAGCGAAGTTCGTTTGGGTAATCACGCCATCACTCTTCAGCGTGAAATAGCCCACGGGGGCGAAGTCGTAGATGTCGGTGTAGCGGGATGCCGCCGCTTCCACCTGCGCCCGCGAGTTCCGCAGTTCCTCGTTCTGCAGCTCCAGTTCGATCTGGTGGACCTGCAGTTCGTGCAGGAGCCGCTGTGTTTCGTGCGCTGACCGCGGAGCATTGGCGGGAGGCTTCTGGCTTTGCAGACTCGCGTCCGCGCGATGGCGCAGCTCGGCGGCCTCAGTTGGCTGGTCTGGTTTCACGTTCTCCTCTCCTGCTCCTTGTGCAAATCTGCACGCGACTGGCGCAGTTCGGCGGTCTGGTCCGCCAGGTGTCCTTCCAAAACGGCCTGGGCCTTCTGCAACACCCTTTCCAACGTCCTGGCCGCATCGAGCTCCGCCGTCTGGTCCGTAAATCGGCTCTGCAACACCGACAAGGCCTCGTGCAACGTCGCTTCCATCGTCTTGGCCACGGTAATCTCAATAAAGGTAATCACCACGCCGTCGATGCGATTGTCCTGCGTGCGGTAAGGCGTGATGCGCACCGCGAACCAGCGCCCGTCGCGGGCGGAGACCCGTCGCTCGTGGAAGGCGAGCGACCGCAGCACCTCACGCGCGTCGTCAGCCAGTCCGGGATAGTCCAGCTCGCTGACAAGGTCGGTGATGGGCCGGCCGGCGTCGCCGGCGATTAGCTTGATGATGGTGGTGGTGGGGCTGGTAAAGCGCCGCACTTTGAGATCACCATCCAGGAACAAGGTGGCGATCTCGGTGCTGTTGAGCAGGTTTTTCATGTCGTCGCTGGCCAGCGACAGCTCGTCCACTTTGGCTTGCAGCTCGTGGTTGCCGGCGGCAGGCTTGGGCTGACGGCGAAACGGTTGGGCGGGCTTCTTCATGGTTGAATGTCGTTTACGGTTCCGGATCCCATCATAACGAGTACGGCTACCCCTCCAAAGACCAACCCGAGAGCGCACCGGCTCCACGGCGCCTCAGGGTCCAGACAATGAGTGTCGATCTGGTGCCTGTGGGCGACCAAGAGTATGAGATTCCGGATGAGTTCGGGAGCCTTCACTGGCAGCAAGATACCCCATGTTCTGCGTTAAGAAAGACATCATATTTCGATGTCCGGGCACAATCTGACTGCGTTGAAATTAGGGCTGAAAGTTCAGAGAAGCGCCCGAGCGAGCGACGGGGAACAGCGTCCCCAATCGCCCCCTCATCTCCATAGCCACACCGGAGACTCCCCGTAGCACCTCTTATCGGGGATAAGAGGTGCTACGGCGAGACTCCCATGAGACTGCGGAGGAACTCCGGGGCGGCCCGCGGGACGGTAGGGTGCAGGGTTGGAGCAATAGGGGCCAGAGGCCCGGCGGTTCGGGGTGCCAGGCAGGGTTGGGATGGGTCGCGTGAGACGCGGCAAACGGGCCAAGTGCCCCAGGCTCTCTAAAGGCCTGGAAATACATGACTTGGGCTCCAGCCTCGGCTGGCCCAACCGGTCACCCGGCAGGCGATCGATCAGCGCTACACTCCCGCCGCCGTCCTCTACCTCCAGTCGGCTTTCGCCCATTGCCTGAACCAAACCTTGCTCGCACCACCCTCCCACCCGATGGCTCAGGAGTTGCGCCGTCACTTTACCGCGGTTTACCTGGTCGACAGCACCGCCTTCGATTGTCCGGCCAGCCTCCAGAAACTCTTCCCCGCTTGCGGCGGGGATGGTTCGCCCGCCAATATCAAAGCCCTCCTGCGCTATGAGTGGAT
>SESF01028586.1_pt1 | contig 11368 bp, 7 predicted proteins | sample 3171521 | NCBI WGS metagenome assembly SESF01 (sample SAMN10866945, study PRJNA518727) | freshwater metagenome | biome: subpolar coniferous forest; feature: holomictic lake; material: water; isolation source: holomictic Lake 227, 6 m and 8 m depth | place: Canada: near Kenora, Ontario | collected...
TACAACAACCCCCGCCGCCGCGTAACTGTTCAGGTTCTTGAGGTCAAGAATGCGTGAAGCTATGGAGTAACTCAGGGATGAGTTTATGCTGGCCGCCGAACAGCAAATCACGGACTTACAGGCCAAGGTCCGCAAGCTGGAGGACCGCCAAGCCTGCAACAGCCACAATCGCAGCAACCCCCCCTCCTCTGACGGCTTGAACAAGCCGGCTCCCAAAAACCTGCGCGTTAAAACCGGGCGCAAACCCGGCGGCCAGCCCGGCCACAAAGGCCACACCTTGCAGCCGGTCAAAAAGCCCGACCACTGCCAAGTGCATCCGCTCCAGCGCTGTTCCTGCGGCCAGTGCGGCGGGGTGTTACTGGCCGGCCAGCCTGTGCTCGACTACGAACGCCGCCAGGTCTTTGATTTGCCGCCCTTGCGCCTGACCGTGACCGAGCACCAAGCCGAAATTAAACAATGTCCCCTCTCGGGTTTGACGGTCAAGGCGGCCTTCCCCGCCGACGTCGAAGCGCCCGTCCAATACGGCCCGCACTTCCGCGGCTTGGCCCTGTATCTGTTCAACCAGCAACTCCTGCCCTTTGACCGGTTGCGCCAAACCTCGCTGGACTTGTTTGGCCAGCCCTTGAGCCTGGGCACCTTGACCCAGATCAATCACCGCGCCTACCACACCCTCGCCCCCGTGGAAGCCGCCATCATTCGCGCCCTTACCCAGAGCCCAGTGGGCAATGTGGACGAAAGCGGCTTGCGGGTCGCCAACTCGCTCCATTGGTTGCACGTCGCTGGCACGTCGCGCCGGACCTACTACGGCGTGCATAGCCGCCGCGGTTCCGAGGCCATGGATGCCTTGGGCCTCTTACCCCACTGCCGTTTCTGGCTGGTGCATGACCATTCGAAGCCCTACGACAAGTACGACGCCTTACACGCGCTGTGGCACCAGCACCTGTTGCGCGAATTGAAGTTCCTCTGGGAGGAACACCAGCAAGCTTGGGCTGACCCACTGAGCCGATTCCTGCTCGACTGGAAAGACGATCCGCTCACCCGTGCGGGTTTGGACGAAGCGCAATTCAAAAAAGCCCACGCCCGGTAGCAAGCCATTCTACGCCAGGGCCGTCACCTCCATCCCCGTCGCCAACCGGGCCAGGGCCGCACCAAACAGTGTAAAGCCGCTAACTTGCTGGACCGCCTCGAAGACTTTGATCTGTGCGTGCTGGCTTTCCTGATCGACCCCAACGTCCCGTTCACCAACAATCAGGGCGAGCAGGACCTCCGCATGAGCAAGGTGAAACAAAAGATCTCCGGCTGCTTCCGCACCCTGTTGGGGGCGCAGGTGTTTGCCCGGATTCGCAGTTATCTTTCCACTTGCCGCAAACAGGGCCATAACCTTTGGCGGGCTTGCTATCAATTGGCCATCGGTCAACCGTTCTTCCCCAATGTTTCACCCTCGGGTCCTTGAGCCGCACAGCGTCGGCCAACTGGAGCCTTCTTCCAGGCAGGCACAAAGATCGACCCTGCCACCTATAAACTCATCCCTGAGTTACTCCATAGCTCCACGCATTCTTGACCTCAAGAACCTGAACAGTTACGAATCCTTGATGTCGAACACGCTCACATCGCCCGGTCGTCTCGTCAGCTTGCGCGGACGCGAATGGGTTGTGCTGCCGTCCGATGACCCGGAGACGTTGCTGCTAAAGCCGCTGGGCGGTTCGGAAGAGGAAATCACCGGCATTTTTCTTCCACTCGGCTTCGCTGAGGATCGTCCGGGTGAAGCGGAGTTTCCGGCCCCCGCGCAAGCAGACCTTGGTACCTTTTCCTCCGTCCGCCTGCTTCTCGAATCGGCCCGCCTTGCCTTCCGCAACGGTGCCGGTCCATTCCGCTGCCTCGCCAAGCTTTCTTTCCGCCCCCGCGCCTACCAGATGGTGCCACTTATCATGGCGTTGCGACACGAACCAGTTCGACTGCTGGTCGCGGATGACGTGGGCATCGGCAAAACGGTGGAGGCATTGCTCATTGTTCGCGAATTGCTCGAACGCCGTGTCATCCGTCGTTTCGCTGTGCTCTGCCTGCTGCATTTGTGCGACCAGTGGCAGGAGGAGATTCGCGACAAAGTCGGCATCGAGGCTGTCGTCATTCGCTCGAACACCCAGGCCCGGCTCGACCGCGAAATTCACGGCGACGCCAGCGTGTTCCAGCATTTCCCCTTTCAGGTTCTCAGCATTGACTACATCAAGAGCGATGCCCGCCGCGACGTGTTCGTCAGCCAGTGCCCCGAACTGGTCATCTTGGACGAAGCCCACACGGCCGCTTGTCCCAGCGGCACCAGTCCCGGCCAGCAGCAACGCCACGACCTCGTGCGGCGCATCGCTGGGAAGGAAGGCCAGCACCTGGTCATGCTCACGGCCACGCCCCACAGCGGCAAGGCCGAGGAATTTCAATCCCTGCTCGGATTGCTCCACAGCGACTTCGCGAACGTGGACCTTCCAGCGGCCCCGCCCGACCAGTGCAAACGTCTGGCCAGGCATTTCCTCCAACGTCGGCGGGGCGACGTGCTGAAATGGCTTGGCGAGGAAACTCCCTTTCCGCGCCGCGAGGCCGGCGAGATTTCTTACGAACTCGGTCCGGCCTATGCCACATTCTTTGACCAAGTGCTGGATTTCGCTCGGCGATTGGTTTCGGTTCAACCCGGCTCCGAACGGGAGCAGCGGGTTCACTACTGGACGGCGCTGGGCTTGCTGCGCGGCATCATGTCCAGTCCGGCAGCGGGCGTGGAGATGTTGCGGAACCGTCTGGACAGTGCCGGCAGCAGCGATGCCGACGCCATCACCGAGCAGGAAAACCCCGTTTACGACGCGCCCGACGGCTTCCACCTCGACATCACTCCTGGCCAGACCGTCGAGCAGGTTTCGTGGAGCGACCCTCAGAAGCGCCAGCTCTCCGACTTTGCCCGGCAGCTTGAATCGCTCTCCGGCCCCAAGCACGACGGCAAACTTGAGGCTGCCGCCAAGACTCTCGCCGACTGGCTGCGCGGCGGCTTCCAACCGGTTGTATTTTGCCGCTACCTCGCCACCGCCCGCTACGTCGGCGAGCAGCTCCGTCCTTTGCTGGCGGCGAAGTTCAAGGATCTACGTGTCGAATTCGTCACCAGCGAAGACCCTGACGACGTTCCTCGGAAGCGCGTGACCGACCTTGGCAAAGCGCCACGCCGATTGCCGGTTGCCACCGATTGCCTGTCCGAAGGCATCAACCTTCAGGATTCGTTCACAGCGGTCCTGCATTATGACCTGCCGTGGAATCCCAACCGCCTTGAACAACGCGAAGGCCGCGTGGACCGCTTCGGGCAGACTGCTGAGAAGGTGAAGGCATTCCTCCTCTTCGGCCGGGACAACCCGGTGGATGGCCTCGTGCTGGGCGTCATTCTGGAAAAGGTTCGCCAGATTCGCCGCGACCGTGGCATCACGGTCCCGTTCCCCGAAGACAGCCGCACCGTGCTTGATACAGTTGCCAAGGCGCTCCTTTTCAATCCTGACCGCCGCGTGAAGGCCCGCGCGGACGGCCAACTTCGGCTTGAACTTGACGATTTCGCCGAAGCCCGCGAAGCCGAAATCCGCATCACGCACAAAATCGAAGAGGCCGCCAAGCGTGAGGAGGCTACTCGCTCTTTGTTTGACCAGCATTCCATCAAGGCCGAAGAACTGGAAACCGACCTCCGCGAGGCCGATGCCGCTATTGGCGACGTGGCCGCCGTGGAACGCTTCGTCACTGGCACGCTGACCGAACTGCTCGGCGTGCAGATTGACCGCACCAAGACGGACTGGCGCTTGCACACTGGCAACCTGCCTGCCGTGCTTCGCGCACACCTGCCGGATGAAGCCATCCTCGATGTCAGCTTCCGCTCTCCGACGCCGAAAAAGCATCTCTACCTTGGTCGCAACAACCCTTTCGTCGAGGCGCTGTGCCAGTTCGTCATGGCTCGCAGCCTCGCGCGCGAACGCACCGGCGGCGCCGCCCGCGCGGCGGTGATGCGCTCAAGGGAAGTCGCCACCAAGACCACGCTCCTCCTTTTCCGGTGCCGCAACGTCATCGGCGAAAAGAACGGCCCTGCCCGAATCGTCGCCGAGGAAATGCTCGTCTGGGGTTATTGCGGTTCGCCCGCTGACGGCCAGTTCCTTTCCAGTGAGGAAGCCATGAGGTTGCTCGACTCGGCCCGCCCCGTTGGCGACCTCACGCCACAGTCCCGTGAGAACTACCTCGACAACGAGCTGCGACTCATCGCCCAACTCCGCCAGCAGTTCGACGCCGTGGCCGAAACACGCAGCAAACACCTCGTCGAAGCTCACGAGCGTTTCAGCCGCTGCTTCCGCGCCGGACGCTATGAGGTCGTTTATCCCGTGCTGCCGATGGACATCCTTGGCCTTTACGTGCTGCTGCCTGAAACTCCAAAGTCTTGACGCTATGCCCAAGAAACTTGCTTTGATCAAATCTGCGCCAACGCCAGTCGCCTTGCTGGCCGATGTTCGCCACCTCATTGTGGCCACGCGGGAGGGCGTCGCACGCGCCGTCAATACCGGTCTTGTTTCGCTCTACTGGCAGATAGGCCGGCGCATCCGCGAGGACATTCTCAAGAGCAAGCGTGCGGCCTACGGGGAGGAGATATTGCCGACACTGTCGGCAAAATTAGTCGTCGAATTCGGTAGGGGGTTTTCAGCACGCAACCTGGCTAACATGGTCCGGTTCGCCGAGGTGTTTTCCGACCCGAAGATTTTGCAGGCACTGACTGCAAAATTGACCTGGACCCACTTCACCCTGCTCATTCCCATTGAGGACCAGCTCAAACGAGAATTCTACGCCGAGATGTGCCGCATCGAACTGTGGAACACCCGCACGCTCAACAAGAAGATTGGCTCGATGCTTTTTGAGCGAACCGCGCTCTCCCGCAAGCCTGCCAAGCTGGCCGAAATGGAGATTAAGAAACTCCGCGAGGAGGACAAGCTTACACCCGATTTGGTTTTCCGCGATCCCTACATCCTCGACTTCCTTGGGCTGAAGGACACCTACGCCGAGAAAGACATCGAAGCCGCCATCCTGCGCGAAATGGAAGCGTTCATCCTCGAACTTGGCGTTGGATTCGCCTTCCTGGCGCGGCAGAAGCGGATGCAGATTGGCCACAAGGACTACTACCTCGACTTGCTTTTCTATCACCGCAAACTCCGTCGTCTCGTCGCGATTGACCTGAAGCTCGGCGAGTTCGAGGCCGCTGACAAAGGACAGATGGAGCTTTATCTCAACTGGCTCAAGAAGCACGAGCAGTCCTCTGACGAAGAGGAACCGTTGGGCATCATCCTCTGTGCCGGGAAGGACCAGGAGCACGTCGAACTTCTCGAAATGGAAAAGAGCGGCATCCACGTCGCCAGCTACCTGACCAAGATGCTTCCGAAGAAAGAACTCGAACGCAAACTCCACCAAGCCGTCCGCCTTGCCCGCCTACGGCTGCACAATGCCAGCGCCCCCGATCATCCAGCAAAAGGGCAAAACAAAAATGCGGGCATGAAAAATCCCGGCCAGAATCCCTCCTAAACTTTTTGTTTCCGGCCCATGTCGAACCACAACCACAGCCAAATCAGAGACTTGCTTAAAAATACTTCCCCGCAAATTCCGCCACCGTTCGCGCCCAAGTATTTTTATTTCGCCCCCTCTGAAGTGGCCCTTGCTCCCCGTTCTTTCCTGGCATGACGTTCCCCTCCATCCGCGTCGAAGGCGCCATTCTCTCCGGCGAACTGCTGGGGAAACTGGACGCGGGGGACTTCTCCGGCCAGCGCCCGGTGGACTTCGGCTTCGATACAAGCGAGCGGCTCAAGGACGAAATCGTCCGCGCCTGGACGCACGCGCAGAACGCCTGGCGGATGCACGCCGACCGGCTCAATGCGCCGCGCGCCTCGAAGTCCGGGGTCACCGAGACGCGCAACTTCATCGAGGGCGTTCTCGGCTTGCTTGGCTGCGCTGAACTGGAGTTTCAGCCCCAGGTCGAACTCGTCGGCGACAAGCCGTTCCGCATCTCCCATCGCCTCCGCAGTCACGGCGGGTTCGCCGTCAACATCGTCGGTGCGCGCGAATCGCTGGACCGCAAGCCGGAGGCCGGTCCAGGTCCGCGTGTCAGTCCGCACGCCCACGTCCAGGAATACCTCAACCTCACCGAGCACGTCTTCGCCATCGTCACGAATGGCCGGCTGCTGCGCCTGCTGCGCGACTCCACGCGCCTCGTCCGCCTGTCCTACGTCGAGTTTGATCTCGACCGCATGTTTGGCGAAGACCTGTTCGCAGACTTCGCCGTCCTCTAGCGGCTGCTCCACGTCTCGCGCCTTCCCAAGACGCCCAGTCAGTCGCCCGAATCGCTGCTGGAGCACTACCATCAGGACAGCCTGGCGTCCGGCGAACGCATCCGCGACGGCCTCAGCGGCGCGGTCAAGGATTCCATCCTCAAGTTCGCCGACGGCTTCCCGAATCATCCGCAGAGCGAAGCTCTCCGCCAGCTTGCCGTATCCGATCCCGAATTCGCCGCCCACCTTTACCAACAACTCCTGCGCCTTGTTTACCGGCTGCTTTTCCTCATGGTCATCGAGGAACGCGACCTCGTCTATGCCCCCGGCGCGGACAAACGGAAGCGCAGCCTCTACTACGCCCATTACAGCTTGGCCCGTCTGCGCCGCCTCTCGGAAAAGCGTCATCTCGCCGACGGTCGCCATCACGACTGCTGGGACGCGCTCCGCTCCACGTTCCGCCTGTTCGATGAAACCGCCGTTGGCCGTCCGCTCGGCATCGAACCGCTCGGCGGCGAACTCTTTGATTCAGTTGCGCTCGGAACGTTGGGCAATGCTTCGCTCGACAACGACACCTTGCTCGTCTGCCTCCGCAACCTTTCGCTGTTTCGCAATCCCGACACCGGCCAGCTTATGCGCGTGAATTACGCCGCGCTCAACGTCGAGGAATTTGGCTCGGTCTATCAGGGCTTGCTCGAATTCGAGCCGCAGGTGACCCAGGTCGGCAACCGCTGGAATTTCGCTTTCGCCAAAGGCGACGAACGCTCCCGCACCGGCTCGCACTACACGCCGGACGAACTCGTTCAGCCGCTCATCAAGCACTCGCTCGATTACCTCATCGCTGAGTGCCTGAAGAAACCCACCCGCGACGAGAAGGAGAAAGCCCTGCTGAATCTCAAAGTCTGCGACCTGGCCTGCGGCAGCGGTCACATCCTGCTTGCCGCCGCCCGGCGCATCGGCACGGAACTCGCCATCCTCCGCACCGGCGACGACCAGCCCAGCCCAGCCGCGTTCCGCGAAGCCGTGCGCGATGTCATCCGCCACTGCATCTACGGCATGGACCTCAATCCGCTGGCGGTGGAACTCTGCAAAGTGGCGCTCTGGCTCGAAGCCCACGTTCCCGGCTGGCCGCTGAGCTTTCTCGACCACCGCATTCATTGCGGCAACGCCATCGTCGGCCTCGCCCACCGCGCCGAACTCCAGCGCGGCATTCCCGATGAAACCTTCAAAACCCTGCCCGGCGACGACAAAGACCTCGCCGCGTCGCTGCGGAAACAGAACAAGGAAGAACGCAAGGGCCAGCAAGCCCTCAACTTTGCCGGTCGCGTTGAGGACGACATCCGCGCGCTGGACGAAGCCTACCAGCGATTTGAGCGGATGCCGGAGTGCAGCGCCGCCGATTACTACACGCGCCGAGCCGAATACGAGAAGTTCCGTGACAACCTCCGCCTCCGCAATCTCCGCCTGCTGGCCGACGCGCAGGTGGCGCAATTCTACCTGCCCAAGACACCGGAGAATCGCGGCAAGCACGTCACGCACGACACCTTCAGCCGCTGGATGGAAGGGCTGAACCCAACCGGGCCGGGCATCGCGGCGGCGATGACGCTCTCGCACCGCAGACGCTTCGGCCATTGGTTCGTCGAGTTCTGGGACGTGGTGGATGCCGGCGGCTTCGACCTCATCATCGGCAATCTGCCTTACCTTGGCGGGCAGGCGCTCAGCGGCAGCTACGGCCACGACTTCTGCGATTGGGTGAAGTGGGAATACGCCCCCGCCGGCCTCAGCGACCTGGTCGTGTATTTCCTCCGGCGCGCCTACGACCTGCTGCGGCCCGGCGGTTTCATCGCGTTCATCACCACGAACTCCATCAAGGACGGCGACGTGCGCGCCGACGGCTTGGAGCAAGTGATGAAACTTGGCGGCAACCTGACATTCGCCGTCAGTGGCACGATTTGGCCCGGTGTCGCCAACCTCTACGTCTCGCTTTTTTCCCTCCACAAAGGAGCATGGGAGAAGAAGCCGCGGGTGCTTGACGGTCGCGCTGTCCCATTCATCAGCGCGATGTTTGAGGACTATGCCGACGCTGGCCCGGCCAAGGATTTGTCCGAGAATGAAGATCGGATTTTCCAGGGCGTAATCGCGCTGGGCGACGGCTTCCTGTTAAGTGAAGAGGACGGCAGCCGTTTGGTGCAGAAAGACGAGAATTTGCGGTCCGTTGTTCTTCCGGTCTTGAATGGGCAGCAGCTCAACCACGAGCCAGACCAAACGTCCGACCGGAGAATCATCAACTTCTTCGACTGGCCACTGGAACGGGCTGCTAGCTTTGGCGAAGCATTTGAACGCATTCGGGATTTGGTGAAGCCAGTCCGCGAAACGGACAACAGGGCGCTGTATCGCGACCGCTGGTGGCAATACGCAGAACCTCGACGCAAGCTCACGACGAATCTTGCGAAGTTGGAGCGCTGCTTCGTGGCGGCAGCGACGACCAAACATCTCAACTTCTCGTGCTTGTCCAGTCGGCAGGTCTTCCTCAACACGATTTACGTCTTCACCACCGACCGCTGGAGCGACTTCGCCGTGGTGCAAAGCACGGTTCACGAAGTCTGGGCGCGCAAATACAGCGACGCGTTGGAGACGCGGTTGCGCTACTCGCCCACGGATTGTTTCCTGACCTTCCCGTTCCCGCGCAAGCCTGCGAGCGAACCCACGCTCGCCGCCATCGGCGAGACCTACCACGAACACCGCCGCGCCTTGATGCGCGACCTCTGGCTCGGCCTCACCGACCTCTACAACCTGTTCCACGACCCCGCCCTCACGCCCGAACTCGTCAGCGCCTCCCTCGGAGAGCGTGCCACCATCACCGGCGCCGAAGGCTTCACCCGCTTCCAGCGCCTGCGCGAACTTCACCGCGAATTGGACCAAACCGTCCTCACCGCCTACGGCTGGCACACGCAATCCGATTGCGGCCCCGCCCTCGCCCTGCGCCACGATTTCCATCCGGTGGACTTCCTCCCTGAAAACGACCGCACCCGCTACACCATCCAGCCCGACGCCCGCCGCGAGTTGCTCGCGCGGCAGCTAAAATTGAACCACGCCCGCGCCCAAGCTCAGGAGGCAGCGCCAGCACAAACGACAAAGCAGAGCAGAAAGTCCCAGCCGAAACAGCCGGCTCTTCAATTTCCAGCCACCGACCTTCCGCTTTTTCACGTTCTACCCGCCGCAACTGGCGCACCGATCAAGCCGCCGAGTTTGCAGGAAGTCGTCGCACGCTTCGATTTTACCCTGCCGGCGAAACGCCGACCGCGCCTCAATACCACGGCGGAGTTTTACACGACGCTGCTGCCAGCCTTGGTCCAGGAAGCTGGCGGCAGACTGGATTACACCGAACTCTTGGAAGCAATGTCGTTTCTCGCCGATCCACCGAGAACCGCCGCATCGCTACCAGCCCGCGCCGCTTCTTCGTTTGGCCCGTGGCGCGTGAACTTTCCGTTGTCCCTTGTTGATCCGAACGCGCGTCGGGCAGCCCTGCACGACCTCATCGTCATGCGGCACGCCTTGAACATTAGTCGTGAGGAAAACGGGTTCGTGCTCTTCAAGGGCATTCAATGGACTGACATCACTTTCGATTGGACGCTGGCCGACGCGAGAATGGCCCTCAGCCATGCGGCCACCGCCAGCGTTGCCTCGCCGCCGTGGCTTGCGGCGGTTTCGGACTACGACCTCCAACATTGGGCCGCTGCATAAACCAACCATGAACACCTCGGACCTTCCTTTTTGCTCTGCGCTGTCACCTGCCACCCGGCGCGAACCGCGACTTTGGGTAAAGGAACCCGCGGTTTACCGGGAGTGGAAGCCAGAGGCGCTGCAACGGCAGATTTCAATGCGACGCGGTCTGAACATCATATGGGCCGAGCCATCTGAGCAAGGTGCAGGCGGCCACGCGGCAGGAAAAACGACCTTCTGTCGATTCCTCCGGTACTTGGTGGGGGATTCCAATTTTGGGAATGACACGTTTCGAGATGCGTTCCGAAACAAGTTTCCCAACGCCTGGGTCGCCGGGGAAGTTCATCTCGACGGCGAACCTTGGCTGGTAGCCCGTTTCATCGGCATCACAGGCAGCCATCATTGGAGCGCCCGCGGAGTGACGTTTGCCAGATTGTTCGACGAGACGGTCGAGCGAGAGTCCTACGCAGCTTTCACCCGTGCCCTGCAAAAAGCCTTCATCGAGCCATTGCCGGTTGAAGTATTTCCCGGATCGGGCAAGCCGGTTGATTGGGCGCACCTGCTCGCGTGGTTGAGCCGCGACCAGGAGGCTCGATACGACCATGTGCTCGACTGGGGATCCGGCTATGGCGGCGCTTCGTCCTTGGGCGACATTCACAGCGCCGACCGGACGCTTCTGATTCGCACCGTGCTGGGATTGACTCAACCTGGAGAGCTTGAGGCGCGGCGGGAGCACATGCGGATTCTCCGCGAGAAAAGCGAATGCGACACGTTGATTCCCAAATTGACCTACGCGCGCGAGAGGGCAGAGAAGGAATACCGGCGGGTGATGAATGCGCATGACGCAACCATCACGGAAAGCACACTGACCGTGGAGAAGGCTGGCCTGGAACTCGAAGATCAGCGCTTCACAGGGCTGATTCGCGAAATGCGGCAAAGAGATGGCGCGGGTGATTTGTTGCCTGTCCAGCGGGACGAGAAGGTTACTCAACTCGCCGACCTGGCAAAGAAATTGCCAGAATCCGAAGCAGACCAAAAGAAGGCAAAGCTCGCGCTGGATTTCAGTGAGGGGCGCATGAGCGAGGAGGAATACCGTCTGCAACTTGCCCAGATGCCCTTGCGTGCCGACCAATGTAGCGCTCCATTGGAACTGGCCATCGCGCACGGTTGCAAGCTCGCGCAGAGCCTGAGGCTGCCCCGATTCGACGGACACAGGTAACGAAAGACGTAGATGAACAAAACGCGCATGATTAAGCCTGTGATCGAAACCAAGATACCTAAGAAGACGTTTGACGTTGCTTTCAAGCAACGGGCGGTGGAGCTGTGGCTCACTA
>SESF01009339.1_pt1 | contig 11357 bp, 7 predicted proteins | sample 3171521 | NCBI WGS metagenome assembly SESF01 (sample SAMN10866945, study PRJNA518727) | freshwater metagenome | biome: subpolar coniferous forest; feature: holomictic lake; material: water; isolation source: holomictic Lake 227, 6 m and 8 m depth | place: Canada: near Kenora, Ontario | collected...
GAGGGCCGGGAACTCGGGCGCTTCGCCGCCCAGGCTGGCAAGCTCCGCGATCTCTACGTCAAGGTCGCCCGCGTCGAGGGGCGCTACTGGCCCCTCCTGGCCTTCGCGGTAGCATGGGCCGCGGCCTTCTTCCACGCGGTGACGCTCTGGCACGCGGGGATCATCACCGTCGGCCAGGCCATCGGTTTCATCATGCTCTGGAATGCCTTCAGGATGACGACCTTCATCTCGATCTTTTCCTTCAATTTACTGCAATTGGGCCTTTCGAGCGCCGGCCGCATCCTCGAGGTGATCACGGCGCGCACCGACCTTGACGAGAATCCGGCGGGAAGGTCCGCGAGGATCGAGGGGCACGTGGAGTTCAGGGGCGTGTCCTTTTCCTTCGGAGGGAAGGAAGGCCCGCAGGTACTGCGCGACCTGAACTTCACGGTCGAACCGGGGCAGACCGTCGCGATCGTCGGCAGGACAGGCTCGGGCAAGACCAGCCTTGCGCGGCTGGTGGCGCGGATCTTCGACGCGACTGGCGGCTCGGTCCTCGTGGACGGCGTCGATGTCCGCGACTGGAACCTCGAGAGCCTCCGCTCGCAGATCGCGGCCGTCGAGCAGGATGTCTTCCTGTACAGCCGCTCCATCCGCGAAAACATCTCCTTTTCACGGGACGATGTTGGTCCGGACCGCGTCGAGGCGGCGGCCCGGGAGGCCCAGGCCCACGACTTCATCGTCTCCTTCGAGAAGGGCTACGATACCGAGGTCGGCGACCGTGGCGTGACCCTCTCCGGCGGGCAGAAGCAGCGCATCGCCATAGCTCGGGCCTTCCTGGCGGATCCGCGCATACTCCTTCTCGACGATTCAACCAGTTCGGTTGATTCGCAAACGGAGGACGGGATCCAGAAGGCCATGCGCCGCGCGGGAGAGGGGAGGACAACCTTTCTCATAACGCATAGATTGTCGCAGATACGATGGGCTGACCGGATACTCCTCCTCGAGGGAGGCAGGCTCGCCGCGGCGGGAACGCACGAGGAACTCCTGGAGCGCTCTGCGGATTACCGCCGCCTCTTTGCGCGCAGCGCGGAGGGGAAGTGACATGGGCTGGCTGATGGACGGCCTCGACAGCGAGGCCTACGACAGGCAGTACTCAGACAGGGCCCTGCTCTCGCGGATCGGGGCGTATTTCAGGCCTTCGCGCGGAAGGCTGGCGGCAGTCGGTCTCGCATTGGCGGCCGCAGCCCTCTCGGAGTTCGCGGCGCAGGTCGTCATCTCGCGCTCGCTCGACGCCGCTGCGAAACCGGGCCCAGTGGCCTCGAACATCGCATTGCTGGCGCTGGCCGTAGGCGCCTTCGGCGTACTTGAGTGGCTGCTGAACTACGCACGGCAATACCTCACGGGTCGCACCGTGGGCGAAACCATCCTCCGCCTCCGCTCCGACGCCTTCGAACGCGCGCTGTCCCACGACCTTTCCTTCTACGACGAGAATTCCTCGGGCCGCGTCGTAAGCCGCGTCACGACGGACACCGAGGATTTCGCAGGGGTCATTGGCCTTGTCGTCGACTTCCTCTCGCAGATAATACTCGTTGTCGTATTCTTCGCGTATCTTACATCCATAAGCTGGAGGCTCTCCCTCATGCTTCTGGCCATGGCCCCCGCTGCCATCGCCCTGGCGCTCTCCTTCAGGGGCTTTGCCCGCTTCGTGACGAGGAACGCCAAGCGGGTGACTGCCCAGGTGAATGCGCGCATCCAGGAGTCCATCGCGGGCATATCTGTGGCCAAGGGCTTCAGGCGCGAGCGCTTCCTCTACGGGGCCTTCGCCGCCGACAACCAGCTGTCCTACCGCTTCCACCTCAGGCGCGGCGTCACCATGGTGCTGATACTGCCGATCGTCGGGATCGCCTCGGGCGGGGGCAACGGCCTCCTTGTCTGGTTCGGGGCCTCCGCCGTGCGCGACGGGACGCTCAGCCTTGGCCAGTGGTTCCTCTTCATGCAGGCTGTGGGCTATTTCTGGTGGCCCCTCCTCAACATCGCGAGCTTCTGGAGCCAGTTGCAGGACGGCTTTGCGGCGGCCGAACGCGTCTTTTCGCTGATTGACCGCGAACCGAAGGTCAGGCAACTCGTCCCGGAGCCTGCAGGCGCGACCGTGTCTGCGACCGAGGTGCCGGAAGCTGTGCCAACTGCCATGCCAGCGCCTCTGGTCGGTGGCCGGAAGGATGGGGCCGGCCTGGGAATCCGCTTTTCCGGGGTGGATTTTGCCTACTCGAGCAAGGAAAGGGTCCTCGATGGCTTTTCCCTCGACATCGCCCCTGCGGAAAAGCTGGCCATCGTCGGCCACACGGGGGCGGGCAAGTCGAGCGTCATCAAGCTTGTCGCACGCTTCTACGAATTCCAGGGCGGATCCATCGTCCTGGGAGGCCGGGACATCCGCTCGATTCCATTTAACCAATTACGAGGATCCATCGGCCTGGTCTCGCAGGACGCCTTCCTGTTCCCGGGTTCGGTGCTCGAGAACATCCGCTATGCGAGGCCCGACGCGGGCGACGCGCAGGTCGAGGCGGCGGCACGCTCGCTCGGCCGCGGAGACTGGGTCGATGACCTTCCCGAGGGGCTCGCCAGCTCCACGGGTCACCGGGGATCGGCCATCTCGCTCGGGCAGCGCCAGCTCGTCAGCCTGGCCCGTGTCCTCCTCAAGGATCCTGCGGTTTTCATCCTCGACGAGGCTACCTCGAGCGTGGATCCCTTTACCGAGGCGCAGATCCAGGAGGGACTGGAGGCGGTCATGCGTGGTCGCACCGCTATCGTGATCGCCCACCGCCTGTCCACCGTGAGGTTTGCCGACCGGATAATCGTCCTCGACAAGGGCAGGATCCTCGAGGAAGGCACGCATGTGGAACTCCTTGAAAAGCGGGGCCATTACTCAGGACTCTACGAGACCTATTTCCGCCACCAGAGCATCGAATATGTCGAGGAACGGGGTCCTGGATGAGGTTTTCCCTCCTTGGATTTCCATCTGCCTTGCAAGGTGGCTGTCTTCAGCCGATACTTGGGATCGATGAAGAACATGCTTGATCCTGCGACGATCCTTGTCGTAGGGCTCTCCAGCCTTGTGGTCCTCGGTCTTGCCGTCTTTGTGGTCCTGCGTCGGCGAAGCCTGTTCCAGCTGCATTCCTGGAACATCGCCAACGCTGCTGGAGTCCTGCTCTTCAGCCTGGGCCTCCTATGGCCCTATGTGCAGCAGGACGTCCTTTCCTTCATCAGCAGTTGCCTGGGCATGCTGGCCTACGCAGCCTTTGTGTATGCGGCCATCCTTCTCCTGGGGGGGAAACCGCCCGTGCGGCGCTGGGCGGCCATTTCGGGGGCGGCACTGGGTGGATTTGCCCTCCTTACCGCCTTCTCCGCAGGCAGGGGACTGCGGGTCCTTGTCACTTCCCTGGCCATCGCACTGATTTTCGCCGAGGGAGCCTGGCAGGTCCGGAAACATGCCCGTCGTTCCCGAATCTCGATAGGCCCCCAGATGATCGTTGCCGTCTTCGCACTGGCTTCCTGTTTTTTCCTCGCAAGGGGCCTGTACCATGCCTACGAGTGGGCGAGCCCGGCACTGACGGATGGGATGGCGGGCCTTATCGACTCGCTCTCCCTATTAATAATTGTGATAATATTCATGGCCAGTGACTTCGCGCTCCTGGTGATCCTGATGGCGGGGCTCGAGCGCGAGGTGACCGGCAAGGTCCTCGAGATCGGCGGCAGCCGAAACAAGCTCCAGATCCTCTACGACGCCTTTGCCGAAACAGTCGGAGCCGTGGAACTCGATGAGCTTGTCCCACGCATCCTCGACTTCATCCAGTCGACGCTCAGGATCGATGCGCTGTCGCTGTTCATCGCCGACGCCGAGGGTACGGCGCTGACCCTCGTGGGCCATCGCGGCATGTCCGACCGGGCGATCCACCTCATCAGCAATCCCGACCTGGACCGCAGTATCACGGGCAGGGTCTTCCGCGAGGCGAAGGCGCAGTTCGTCGCAATTGACAGCTATCGTCCCGGCGAATACCGGGAGGTCCTCGAGGCGATGGGAATCGGGACCCTGGGCAGCATCCCGCTCGGGGAGCCCGGACACATCGTCGGAACACTGACGATGGGGTTCAGGGATTCTGCAGCGGTGGATTCCGACCTTATTGCCCTGCTCGAGGACCTCGGCCATCAGATGGGCAAGGTGATCGGCGCGGCGACCCACCACGTCGAGCTCGACCGCACGAACGCGCGCCTCAAGGAACTGGCGAGTACCGACACGCTGACAGGTCTCGCCAACAGGCGCGCCGCCCTCGTCGCCCTCGACAGGGAACTCTCGCGGGCCCGGTGCGATGGTACTAAGATCGCCGTCCTCATCGCGGACATCGATCACTTCAAGCGCTTCAACGACCTCCACGGTCACGAGTGCGGCGACTATGTGCTCGAGCAGACCGCCTCGGTTTTTTCCGAAGCGGTGCGCAAGAGCGACCTTCCCGCCCGCTGGGGGGGGGGAGGAATTCCTGGTCGTCCTCGGAGACGCCGATACGAAGGGCTCGGAGATGCTCGGCGAGCGGATACGTTCGCGGATCGAGAAAGCCTGTTGGGAATACGAGGGGAAGTCGCTGTCGGTTACCATCACGGTCGGCGTAGCCCTCTGTCCGCCGGAAGCCGACCCGGACTGGATAATCGCGCAGGCGGATGAGGCACTCTACAAGGGGAAGGCCTCGGGCAGGAACCGTGTCTGCCTCTCCATGCCGGAGTACACCCCTCCTCCCGCAGCCCCTCCCCGGACCGATCAAGCGCCAGCCGAAGCGGAACGAAAGGACGCGGTCGCCGACCTCTTGCCTCTCGAGGATTAGGGACACTAGGCCTGTTCAGAACCCGTTTAACACAAACCTTCCACCCACCATGCTGGCGATGGCCCTCCACTCCTTGTCGAACACGACGAGGTCCGCCTCGTAGCCCGGCACAAGGAGGCCCCTCTTTCCAAGGCCCAGGATGCGCGCGGGATTGGCCGATGCCATCTCGACCGCGTTTTCGACTGGCACCCCCCAGCTCACGATATTGCCGACGCCCTTCATCATGGTCAGGGAGGAGCCGGCGATAACGTCGTCGGTAAGGCGGTGGAAGACACCGTCACGGAGGATCACCTCCTCGCGGTTGGCAAAAAGGGGGCAATTGTGTTCTTCTGTGGGCTTGAGGGAGTCGGTGACGAGGACCACCTTGCTCGCGGGCTTGTCGCGCATGAGGAGCTTGATGAGGTCGGGATGGACGTGGTGGCCGTCGGCGATGATCTCGCAGGAGAGCTCGGAGTGGATCATGATGGCGCCGACTGCGCCGGGGTCTCGGTGATGGAGCCTGCTCATCGCGTTGAAGAAGTGCGTGGAGTGGAGGATGCCGGCCTGCATGCCCTCGAGCATGTTCTCGTAGGTGGCGTCGGTGTGGCCGGCCTGGAGCACGATGCCGCGCTTGATGCAGTAGAGGGCGAGTTCGCGCATTCCCTTGAGTTCGGGAGCGACGGTCATGTTCGTGATGTGGCCCTGGCCGGCTTCGAAGAGGCGCTCCATCAGTTCGAGGTCTACGGGTTTCACGAACTCAGGCCGCTGCACACCCAGGCGCTCGGGTGAGATGAAGGGGCCCTCGAGATGGACGCCCATGATGCGGGCTCCCGTCTCCTTTCCGATGGCCTCCACTGCGGCCCTGATTGAAGCGACCATGTCGCCCTCGTCCATGGGGTAGATCGTGGGGCAGAAGGCAGTGACTCCATAGCGGCCGAGGTGGTCGGACATGGCGATCATCGCATCGACGGAAAGGTCTTCGGTGCCGTAGCCGGCGAAACCGTGGATATGGCTGTCGATGAGTCCGGGGGCCACGAAGATGCCCCCCGCGTCGTAGATCTGGGTGCCTGAGGGAAAACGCTTCTGCTCGAAGCGCCGCTCGGAAAAGACGTCGGCAATGAGGCCGTCCTCGATCAGGAGGGCGGATCGTTCCATGCGGGCGTAACCGGCGAGGAGTTCTGCGTTGTGGATGACGATCTGGGACATGGGGGCCTCCGTGGAACTCGTCGCGCTCTGCTTCGACAATACCCTTCCATACGGAGTCGCTCAAGCGTGCACTGCAAATGTTTCCTCTGGCGATTCGGGCTTGCAGATCGGATGGCAGGCTCGCATACTCGCCCGGGAGACATATGCGCTATGTATTCGGAATAGACGGCGGCGGGACAAGTTCGAGGCTCGCCATCGAGGATCTCGGGGGGCGCAGGCTTTTCTATCGCGAGGGGGCAAGCAGCAACCCGAACGCGCGCGATCGCCTCGAGATCGAGGCGACCTTCGCGGAATTGTTCGCCTCTGCGATGGCGGAGGCAGGGCTTTCGCCATCGGACTGCGTCGCAGGCTTCGCTGGGGTTGCCGGCATCGACCGCGCGGCGGACCGTGCACCCTTTGTGGAACTCCTCCGAAGGGCATCGGGTCTGTCCTGCCCCATGGGCGCGGGCAATGACGCGGAACCCGCGCTGGCTGGAGCCTTGGACGATATCGAGGGAATACTGTTGATCTCGGGCACGGGCTCGATCGCCCTGGCGCGGGCCCGCGACGGTACGCAGGTGCGGGCGGGCGGATGGGGACATCTCCTCGGGGACGAGGGTTCGGCCTGGCGCATAGCCTTCGACGCGATCTGCCGCTCGATGCGCTCCTCCGAGCGCCGCGACCTCCGGACCACCCTCCTGGAGGACGCCCTGGGCTTTTTCGGTCTGGCGGAGATCACCGACTTGATTCCCTTTGTGTACGGTGGCCTCGACAAGGCGCTGATATCAAAGTTTGCCCGTGTGGTGGGCGCACGGCGCGACGAGGGGGATGCCCTCGCCCTCGACCTCTTTGACCAGGCGGCCGCTGCCCTGGCGGGTCTCGTGGAGTCCGTCTATCTGCGCATCGGTCCTGCGATGGGAAGCAGGCGGGCAGCCTTCCGGGGCGGCCTCATCGAGTCGGACACGAGGCTCAGGGAGGCGACGAAGGCCCTCCTGGCGCGCAGCATACCCGACCTCGAAATTGTGCCGGCCGCAGCGGACTCGGCCCACGGGGCCTGCGTGCTTGCGCGCGACCTGGTTCACCAAACGACCCGCTAAGGAGCCAGGACGGGGGCGATCCCGAAGGCCCGAAGGCTAGATCATCCCAACTACGACGATAACCCTCACTGCTGCGCCGGTGGCTCGCCCGCGAGCATGCCGACGAGGCGCTCCCGAAGGCTGGCTATCGTGGAGAAGGCCTCCGATTCGGCGGGCAGGACCTTCCTGAGCCGCGCTTCGGCCTGATCGAGGAGGGCTCCTATGGGAGCCAGATCCTCCTTCGCCGCAGCTGTCTGCAGGAGGGCGATGGCCTTGTAGAAGGCGAAGGCACCCGCACCCTGGTCATCGGCCGCGAAACGGGCCAGCCCGAGGTCGAGGAAGGCGATGGCATCCGTGGCGTCCCCCTGGCGGAACCAGGCTGTCACGAGGGAGGAGATGATGTTCGGGGAGGCACCGAACTTGTCGAGGGTAGCCTGGGCGACGGCAGAAGCGGCGACGGCGTCATTGCCGCTGACCGCGATGTAGTGACGGAAAAGGTAGGGTTCGGGGCGGTCGGGGAACTCCTTGCCGGCACGATCGAGGTAGTCGGCGGCCTTGGCCTTGTTTCCCGAAAGTGAGGCGGCTTGCGCCCCGAGTCCAAAGCCCGAAATGCGCGAGTCAGGCTCCTTGTCAAAGCTGAGGCCAAGATCCACCTGTGCCATGGCTACGTCTCCCTGTTCCTGCATGAGGAGGGCGACTGCATGGTCGTAGCGCGTACGGGGATCCTTGGGGTCGATGCTCTCGGCTGCAACCAGCAAGGCGGTAGCATCGGAAACAGTGCCGGCATCCAGCATTCCCTCGGCCTCAGCCCGGAGGCTTGTCGGATCATAGACGCCGGCCCTGCGGGCAGCGGCGTAGGACTGGCGGCTTCGTTGTGCGATCTCTCCGTCTTCAATGACCCAGGCGCCGCCAAAGAGCCGCGCCGCTTCGGTGAGATAGTGGCCGAGGGCAAGGTTGAGGACGGGTACGGCAGATATGCCCGCCTCGGACTGGGCTTCTGCGAGGGAGAGGGGCGAGAACTCGATCAGGCCCGCGCCTGTCGCAGTTTTTCGCGCCTCGGAGACGGTGCTACCCTTGGCCAAGTCCACGATGGTGAAGGAGAGGTAGCCCTCGTTGTCAATCGACCCTGCGATGGCCAGCTCGGTGGCCTTCGCAAGGAGGTAGGGATTCTTCCATTCCTTGTCTGCCGCAACGAGGGTATCCCAGGCGCTCTTCCACCTGCCCTGCGCGATGAGACGGTCGGTCGATGCAAGGGTGACGCGGGTGGCTGCTGGAGCAGCCTTCCATCCATCAATCTGCGCGGGGACGACTTCGGGACTGGTAGGCAGGGCGAGGCCAAGTCCGGGGGGCGGGAGGGCCGGCGCCTGGGCTGTAGCCTGCGAGGCGAAGCCTGTAAAGACCAAGGCCACGAATCCCAAGAGGAGGGATCGGGATGATTTCTGCCTGTGTTCCATGTCCTTCTCCGTTCGCCTTCGCGAACGGCCGGCCCGCGATGCACGCCGAGCCTACAGGAAGGCCCGGCGAATGTCGACCTACCTGGGGCTCATGCGCTAGGCTAGGGCCATGAAAATCGCTTCGCCTGTCTTCCGTCTCGAAGCCTGGCTGCCCCTCCTGGTGGCTGAATGGCGTGGGCGAAATCGCCGGGCCCCTAGTTCCTCGCCCGCTGGATCAGGGGAGAAGTCCCTTGGCGACCGGGAACTTGCCGGGATTTCGGAGGCCCTCCTCCGCCTCCAGCGCGGCCTTACGGGCGAACGCCAGCTTCTGGGAGGTGACCCTGGAAACAGGACCTACATGGATTCCCCTGAGATGCTGGGCGCGTATCTCCTTTATTATTGGGCGGTGTCCTTCCTTGAGACATCACTGTCCCTCGACCTTATCGATAGGCCCGCATTCCGTGTCCTCGACCTCGGTGCGGGGCCCGGCCCTGCCTCGGCAGCCTTCCTGGGTCGAGGCGCGCGCCATTTTGTCCTCGTCGATGGGAGTGCGGAAGCCCTCAGCCTTGCGAAGAATCTCTTGGCTGGCGGAGCTGTCGCCCCGGTGGCTGCGGCAGGGGTGGCAACGCTTCAGGCCGATCTCGCGCGCGGACTGCCGCCCCTTGAAGGCCCCTTCGATGCGATTGTCGCATCCAAGCTCCTCAACGAGCTGTGGAAGGACGAGGCCGATCGCATTGCTCGCCGCGTCGCCCTCGTCGAGACTGCCGCCGCGCACCTAGCGTCGGGCGGCTTTGTTCTCGTCATCGAGCCAGCCACCCTGGCAGCAAGCCGCGACGCACTGGCCCTCCGCGACGCCTTGTGTGCCCGGGGCTGGCATATTGCGGGACCCTGCACTCATTCCGGGACCTGCCCCGCCCTCGCCGCGGGTCCGGCGCGGAGCTGCCACGGCCAGGCAGCCTGGACGCCCGGCGCGCCGATGGCCGAGCTGGCCGCTGGCGCGGGCCTCGACCGGAGCTCGGTGAAGTGGAGCTGGTTTGCCTGCCTGCCTCCAGGAAGCGGCGAGCGCCCGGCCAACAAAGCATCGCCTGGAGCCAAGGCCATTGGAGAGCGACTCTCGGGCCGCGTTGTTTCCGACGGCATGCTCAACAAGGCAGGGCGCCTCCGTTACGCAGTATGCACGAGCGGAGCTGAGCCTGCGGGAGATTGTGGGCCCGCGGGAGACTGCGAGCCAGGGGGAAGCCTGGTCACGCTGTCGGCGCGCTCAGGCTCGCCCGAGGCGCTGGCCGCGGGCTTCGCCTCGCTCAGGCGTCATGACCTCCTGACCGTCGAGGGGGCGGAGCGCAGGGAGGGTGGCCTCGGACTCGTCCCAACTACGAAGATTTCAGTGACGCGCGCACCGGCAGCGCACGCGCCGGCAGCGCACGCGCCGGGGGTGGATGGATGAACCGTGATGAGCTGCTCGTGGCGATCGAGGCCATCGCCACCTTCGAGTTCGCGCGCTCGGGCGGTCCGGGCGGGCAAAACGTCAACAAAGTGACATTTTTCTATGTTACCCCAACTTTTCGCTCTTCCCTAAAAGCCTTTGCCACCACTATATATACCCATGGATAAAACCATCCTTCTCCAATCCATTATCACAAAGTCGGAGCTGATGTTTTCTCGTTCCTCCGGTCCAGGCGGTCAGAATGTAAACAAGGTTAATAGTCGCACTCAGTTGAAGATAGCTTTGTCTGAACTGGAAGGAATAAGTGAAGAAGAAAAATCCCTACTATTGGTCAAGCTTCAATCAAGATTGGTTGATGGAGTACTTCAAGTCACGGTACAAGATGAGCGAAGTCAGCTTTTGAATCGAGAATTAGCCATTGACAGAACAATGGCGATCATCGTTGAAAGTCTCCATAGACCAAAAATCAGACGGAAGACCAAACCTACCAAAGCATCTAAAGAGCGACGTTTGACTTCGAAAAAGACCACCTCCATCCACAAGGCCAATCGATCAAGACCCTTGAATGAATAGTACCCAACACCCCAATACCTACATCATTTCTCCAATTATTTCTCTTGAAGACCAAACATATTTAAGCTTCATCCCAGCTTCTGTCGCAGAAGAATAACCACCTACATATTCATAGTCGATTGGCAAATATTGTCCCGATGGCACACCCTTCTTATAATATGGACTATCATCTCGAACAACAATCGATAAGAGTCCAAAAGGAACCGCATTAACTCTAAATAGGGCTATGGCATGCCCAGTTCTTGCGTTGAACAATCCCCCAACAAAGCATTGCTCACCCCAAAACTCCAGGAACTCAGCTGTCAAGATTGCAAAATCCTCACAATCTCCTCCACCAGCCACAATGAACTGCGTAGGAGATAAGGCCTTATTATTCGACATATACTTATACGTCTTTACAATGTAGTTCTGGAAATGTTCCAGTTCGAGCAATGATATTCGCCCATCTTGATTGGTGTCAAACTTCGTGAACAGCTCAATTACCGCGCTGCTTACTCCTGAGACATCCTTTGTGTATTGGCTTATCCTATTCTCAAGGGACAATGCTTTTATTATCGGTCGATAGACCACACTAGTCGAAGGAGCATTTCTTTCAATGAAGTCATTTGCTGAGTTATAGTTTTTCGATGTGTCTATTGGATCAAGGATAATGGAAGGAAGCACAATCTCATCAAATACGATATCTGGCAGTTTTCCAATAGCTGTGACCTTGCCTGGTATTATCCTCCCAGGTATTGTGATTGATGGGACTTCCCTAGCCGGAGTTACGACCCGCGGTACTTCGTATTCGCCTTGTGAGAATAGCTTTATTGCC
>SESF01023204.1_pt1 | contig 11345 bp, 16 predicted proteins | sample 3171521 | NCBI WGS metagenome assembly SESF01 (sample SAMN10866945, study PRJNA518727) | freshwater metagenome | biome: subpolar coniferous forest; feature: holomictic lake; material: water; isolation source: holomictic Lake 227, 6 m and 8 m depth | place: Canada: near Kenora, Ontario | collected...
CGCTGAAGCGAGGTGTTAATGAGAGGTAGGCCGCGTTGTATCTAGTCCGACGTCGAGTGGGTCCTCGCGCAGCAGGGCAGGGTGCCTGCCGTCTAGCTAGCGGCGTATGGTTTCTCAGCCGGGCGGCTGGATACAATCCGGGCTGACGAAATCGTGGCCTGTAGGCGCAAAGGCCGCCAAGCCGGGCGGGGTGATTAACTGGCCTTTGGCTCCCTTCTCGGCTAGTTCGAGGTTTAGCCGGAGCAGGAACGCCAGCGTGTTCTCAGTGTCTTTCATGCCGTAAGCGGCGCGGACGGCGGAGTCGAGGGCGGCTTGGGCGTCGCGGAGGCGGTGGGTGCCGGGGGTTTCGAGGGTGCGATAGAGGTCGCGCAGGGACCAGCCGTTGGCGGCCATGATCTCGCGGCGCAAGGCGCGCAGGGAAACGGCGGTTTCGGCGACGGCGCTGGGGGAAGTGAAAGCAAACAGTGTTTAAGCGGCCGCCAGTTCGCGCGTATGGGCAAGGTCACGCCGGGTGAGCGGACGTACTTGGCCCGCGAGCAGGGTGACAATGGCTACCGTCTAGCCGGTCAGCGTCATGAACTCCACCTCATAGCCTTCGCCGCCTTTGGGGATGTGCACAACCGTGCCGACGTCACCCGCCTCCAGCCCTTCGTCCGGAACGTTCGCGGTCAATACAACGCAATCGTGGTCTTTAATCATAGCTTCGCCTCCAGCGAAGGTTTCAGAGGTTTGTGCTGAAACTCACCGAGCGGGCAACCTCAGCCTGCCTTCCGTCGAAGGTAGCGAAGTAGTTAGCGCCCAGTTCCCACGCAGCTCCAATGTGCCATAAGTCCAACGTCGTATGCTTGGCACCCCATCCGTACGCGTTGGCCAGGCTCAGGGCAAAGTTGACGGCTTCGGGCGGGAGAGCCTTTCGCAGGAAGCCTCCCCTGGCCACCGCCCGTTCGGCCCGAAACACAATGGTGCGGGCGATGTGCTCTTGCAGCCCCTCGGGCTCGCGATGCGTTGCCACTTGGGCGGCGACGGGAACCTCCAATTGATGCAGGTCACACCAGAGCCAGGTGTCCCCGGAAAGCCTGGAAAAGAGCTTCAGCGCCTCGGTATAGTTGCTATCCCCCGTATGCCACAAGCTCAAAATGAAGCTGGTGTCGGGGTAAACGATCATTGCTCATCCTCCTGATGCCATGCCGCCAGGTCCGTTTTCTGGCTCGGGCCGCTCAGGGGGATGTCCCGCATGATCTCCTTGTGCAGAGCGGCCAGGTCCGGCGTTTCCGTTTCACGGACCAGCAAGAATCCTTTGCCGGAGGGCTTCGTCACGCGCAGCGCCTCACCCGGGCCCAAAGCTTCCTCCGGGGTTCCGCGCTTCAATTCCCTAACGGTCACAGTCCTGGTCACTTTCATGTCTGATAATATGCCGCTGACAAATCCGCGGTTCAAGCCCCCTTATACTCCTGCACGCATGGTCTCAGGGCGGCTGAACGCAATCGGTACTGATAAACCCCGCAACCTGTGAGACGGTCAGCCCGGGCGAGGTGACCGGCTGGCCGTCGGCCTCTTTCTCGGCAAGCGCCAGATTCAGGCGAAGGAGGAAAGACAGGGTGTCTTCGCCCGCCTTTATGCCGTAGGCGGCGCGGACGGCGGAGTCGAGGACGGCTTGGGCGTCGCGGAGGCGGTGGGTGCCGGGGGTTTCGAGGGTGCGATAGAGGTCGCGCAGGGACCAGCCGTTAGCGGCCATGATCTGGCGGTGGGTGCCGCAAGAGTGTCAAACGTGAGACACTTGCTCGACCTTTTCAATAAAGCCCGTCGCCGCCGCAGCCCTTTGCGCGCCCAGGCCACCGCCAGGCTGCGCTCGGCATGTTCCAGCACGGCCTCCACCTCCTCGCGAGTGACACCGGGAAACCAAGTCAGGAACTCGTTCACCGTGGCGCCGTCTTCGAGGTTCGCAAAAAGGGCGCGCACTGGCACCCGAGTGGATTTGAACACCCAAGCGCCGCTCACCTTCCCGGGCACCCGTTCGACCGCCGCGCATTGAGTCCACTCCAGCATCGCCACGAACATACGTCAACGCTCGCAGCCCGAGAAGCCTTTGGGGGCAGCGTTGACGGGCAGTAATGGGAAAGCAACTTGCTCACACCGCTCCAACCGCGTAACTTTAGGCACATGAGAACGTTGAGCCTCGAAGAAGCGGTGAGCGGCTTGGGGCGATGGTTGGAACGGGCTATCGCTGGTGAGGACATCCGCATCCGGAAAGGCGACGCAGTTATCGAACTGCGGCCCGTGCCCGCGTCAGGGCCTCCATCCTCGAATGAATGCCTGTCACCGCGCGAAGCTCTGCGCCGGCTGCAGGCAGAAGCCCACCTAACGCCTGACCAAGCTCAACAATATCTCAACGAAGTGCATGACGAGCGGCTGGCCGCAGAAGCTCGCCGACCGGCATGATCCACCTGGATACCAATTACCTGATTGGTCTCCTCGTCAAGGGTTCCCCTCAAGCCGCGCATGTTGACGGCTGGCTGGCGGCCGGGCAACCTCTCGCCGCTGGTGCCGTTGCCTGGACGGAGTTCCTCAACGGACCGGTGAGTTCCCTGGAAGTTGCCCGCACCGAGGCTGTGCTCCAATCACGCATCGTGCCTTTCGGACGTCCGGAGGCGGGTTTGGCCGGCGACCTTTTCAACAAGATCGGTCGCCGTCGCGGATCCTGATTCGACTGCCTCCTCGCGGCTACGGCGATGCTGGCGCAAGCGGAGATTGCCACAGTCAACCAGTCTGACTTCAACCCTTTCAAGGCTCATGGCCTCGAACTTGCCGCTCCTCCGCTTCCGCCACCACCGCCGACAACTGCCCGAAGCTGATTCTTACTTCCTCGGGAGTCAGGGCGGCTGCGGTTTTTAGGGAGGTGGCTGCCAAATCCACTTCCGTCGGCACTTCATGGCGAAGCTGAAGCTTAATCGCCTGGAAATTGCTGTAAACTTGGACCGCATCCCTGGATTTGAGTAGAAACTTTTGCTCTAAGCACCAAGGGTAAACTCTGAACTGAAAACTGACCCGTATAGGAAAAAAACCATCGCCTGGCGCAAGATGGGGTTTTGGGCGGGGTTTTGGGTTGACAGCTAGCACGACCCCGCTAAGCTGAAGTCCGCAATGCAACGGTGCCCTAATCCACCATGCTGGTTCCTGACTGCGGTAATCGTTGCTGTGGTTCTCGTTGGCTGCTCTGATGGGAAGAAGCTCGCTGGAACGACGAATAATGAGAAACCAACGAGTGACCACGCGAACACGCCGAGTGCTCTGTTGCTTGCGGCCGAGAAGGGTGATCCTCTGACGCAGTTTAACCTCGGAGCCATGTACGAGTATGGGGAAGGAGTCACCCAAGATTTCGGAGAGGCGATAAAATGGTATCGGAAGTCTGCGGAACAGGGATATCCACATGCTCAATTCAAAGTTGGACTCGCCTACGTTGAGGGACGAGGCGTGGTGGCGAATTACGCGGAAGGCGTTAAATGGTATCGGCGCGCAGCGGAGCAGGGAGATGTGTGGTCGCAATACAACATGGGAAATTGCTACCAGTACGGTTACGGGCTGCCGCAGAGCTACGAGGAGGCGTTCAAGTGGTACTCCTTCGCGGCCCAACAGGGACTCGCCTTCGGGCAACTCGCAGTTGGTGGTTTCTATCGAGCGGGCGTTGGCGTTGCCATGGACAAAGCTGAAGCGTACAAGTTCTACCGTTTGGCATCTGCTCAAAAGGATGCAAATGCATGGGGAAAGCAGGCGTCTGCGAAGTGGCGCGAAGAAGCGTTGGACTGGTGTGAGCGACTGTCGCGTGAACTAACACCTGTGCAGTTACGCGATGCAGAGCGACGCGCGAACAGCTTCTCGGCCGTGGACCGGACGCCCGTGCCGCCGACGGAATGTACCGACGTGATGGTGGTGAGAGATGAATCCAAGAGTGTTGAGGTCCGGATCCACCGGATTTTAGTTGGACAGCGCGTGGCCGACGAGGGTCTCTGTTATCAATCCCGGGCGAGCGACGACCACAAACGTAAGAAAGTGATAGTCTATCTTGAGGTTTCGGTATCAAGTATTGGCGGCCCACAAGAGCAGAGCGTAGGTAGTTATGCGTTCACGCTAGAAGATTCCGCGGGTAACAGCTATGCCTGCGAGCAGACGACAGACTACTTACGCGGAGAAATTCGCTGGGGGAAGACTGCTCGTGGTGGTATTGCTTTTGCCGTCGACAAGGGATGCACACCTCAGAAATTGATCTATAACACTGGGTTGGTAAACAGTGACACTCGTGAGAAGTTGTTCGCTTCCGTGAACTCATTAAACACGCTCAATGTTTTCCGAAGACCGGTCGGTGAGTGGTAGTATGCCGCCTGAACACCCTCTCGGTCAGACGCGAGCCGCAAAGAATGACCTGGATGGTGGCAGGCCCAAAATAATAAGACGCCCGACCAAAGGTTGCAGTTTCGAGCAGCAAGTCAGTTGGCCTCTAAAACAGTCAAGCTTCGCGGTTTCCTTGTCCAGAGATGATCATGTCCTCAAACCAGTTTTCTATATCCGCCTCACTCGATAGGTCCGCGAAAGCCGGGTCCGACAATAGCCGGATTATACAGCTCTGTGTGATCACGCGGAGCCCGTCAAAATCTGCCTGCGGCACTTCGGTTCTCCCCGAATGAACGATTTTCGACCGAACGTTATACAGTTGACGAACTCGATCACGAATCTTGGAACGGGATAAGGCTCTTGAGCCCAAAAGGTGAGCCACTCTCAGCCGCAATCTGTAAGCAAGTTGTTCCTGGTGCTGCTGATCAAGAAGAAGGGTTTCGAGTGCAATTGCGTAAAAAAGAAAAGCATTCTCTCGGTTTTCTGTTGCGGAACCTTTTCCAGCCCACTTAATCGCGCTTAAGAAGCGACTACGGAGCTCGCTTCCTGAGCCGTTGAGCAATGCACTGGCCGTTTTGAAGGCGGCCTCGACATCTTTGTCTTGGGAAACGTCCGCTGGATCGAACGCCTCACGATAGCTGGGAGGAATAGTGTGTGAGCCCCATGCCGTCGAGCACCGCTCAAACCAAAAGCACATTTCATGGTCGACCGAATTGCCTCGGCGACTGCGCAAGGCGGGGAGTCTGTCACTGGAATACAAAAGGGAAGCGAAGAAATTCAGGGCGTCCAACGTGGTTTCTAGCTCGAACTCCGCCACTCGCAGCGCCGCATCCACGTCAGCAGCGCTCACGACGATTCTGCAAAGGGGATATTGATCAACACTCGTGGGCCATACCTTGCTGGATGCCACGCTTCGCATTAGCCTCCGATTGCGCTTTATCGTCCGCTCAATCCTGACTGATACACACCTCGCGGATTCGTGAGATTGAGCGCAGAACAAAGCTTTCCCAAAACGGAAACCTTCCGCTGGAACTCTGATACGTTCGACGACTCTCCATATCTCCCACTCTCTTAGTTTCGATCTCAGCGCCTTTTTCAACTCAGCGATGGATTGCTTGATCCGTTCCTCGAAGCTGCTCCTGGAGTTAGCTTGAGGTGTAACTGAGCTAAGAATGCACTTGGCAATGGCCTTGTCTACTTCGGCCCGGCTTCGAGGGGGCGGGGGGCCGTCGTCCGGTGCAAGACCATCCAAGATGGAAAGATATACTTCAGCATGCCGATCATCCAAACCAAACGAGCCGAATGCGCTTGAGCGGAAAAGGGAGTCAAAGCAAGACCGACGGTGAGGAGGGCCAGCGGCTTCCTGCATCTCCTTTATCAATGCTTCCAATTGCTTGAAAGGATCTCGTTCTTCCTTGGCCGTCGTCCTGGTTGGTAATTTCATATTCACGACCGCATCCATCGCTGGTGGTTAAAGGCCTGGATGGTATTTTCAGCAAACATGGCGACGACGCATTGGAGAATGAATCGGCGGGCGCGGACGCGGTCTTCGCCACGGGCGACCAGGGAGTTGAATGCGTGGGCGACATCTCGTGCGGCCTCGCGGGTGACCTGGACCCAGTTGTGGCCGAAGAGGGGCTGGAAGGAGCGCGGGAACAGGAAGTTGAGGGCGGCGTAGCGGGCAGGGAGGTCGGCGACGGACACCCGGTCAACCGGTTCGTAGAGCTGGGTGTTGAAGTCGTAGATCCAGAACTCGTCGAAGTTGCAGAGCACGACGTAGGGCGGACGGTGGGGCACGAGGTTGAGCCAGTAGTCGAACGTCTGCTGGTAGTGCTTGGAAAGCTTCACGCCGCGGGACTTCATCTCGATGAGGCAGCGGCCCGGCCAGACGAAGTCGGCGAACTGGGTGCGCTGACCCTCACCTTTGATCCCCGTCCCATCCGATGGGCGAGGGGAACGGACGCGGTATTCGAAGGTTGAGCCCTCCGGCAGGGTGTTGGGGTCATGGCCGAAGGCGGCCAGCAGGTGGAAGAGGAAGGTTTGGGCCTCGCTCTTTTCGTCGCCTTTCAGCTTGGCAGCGAACTGGGCGAAGTCGCGCAGGGCCTTTTCCAGCGAAGTCATTTCTGCGGTAGTCGATCGTCAGCAGTTGGCTGTTGCTGTGCGCTCATAATGCGCTATTCAGAATCGGCCTTCCTCCGAACCGTTCGGCCAGCCGGACAGTGGGGAATGTGAAGCGATTTCCGTTTGTGGGCTACGCGGCGAGTGGAACATTGGAGGCGTCGGGCCAACTCCGTGTCGGGCAGGGTTCCAAGCAGCGCGAGTTCCTCCTGCGCCCAGGGCAGCCGCTCAGGGCGCTTGTAACCAATTCCAAGCCTAAACCGCCGTTTTTGAACCGCCATGCTCGTGCGCCCGACCCGCCGGGCTACCTCATCGTCGGGCATCGTTCCGAGCAGCCGGTCCTGCTCGGGAGTCCAACAGGTCAGGATCGGGTCCGCTTTGGGCCGGCCTAATTCCAGGCGCTTAATCGCCACGGAGGACAGGGGGTGGCCGGTGAGGGTTGCCACTTCTGCGTCGGGTTTCTGGCCTAACAGCTCAAGCTGCTCAGGCGTCCAGCGCCGAAACTTATAGAAGCACGGGATTCCCAGCTTATGACGCCGCCAGGCGACGCAGGCTTCGGAACGGCCCAACAACATCGCCACCTGCAGGTCAGGCCGCGTCCCGAGGATCTTGTCATCCTCCGGCTTCCATTCCTTCATCAGGAATACTCCCTTCGCCTGGCGTCGGGCTTTAATGGCTTTAACCGTCCTGCCAAATTTGCGAGCCAGGGCACGATCGGACTTGGTGCCGAGAAACGCGTCCTCCGCCGCCGTCCAACGTCGGCGAGACGGGGATGGCGGCTTGGGTTGCGGTGTAATCATCCCGCCCGCCACACCTTCGCGCACGGTTACGCAATCATTGCTCATAAACTCTGCTGCTTCGCCAGCCGGGACATGCAGACCCGGTGGCGTAACTTGTACCCCTTTTGCCCCCCTATCCGCAAGTTCCAGGTTCAGTGCCAACCGGAACCCGATAGTCAGAGCCTCGTTACCTCGGCTGCTACGCGGTCTGAGGCGAGACGCGAGCGCTACGGCTCAGCACAGCGCTCGCACGAAGAACAGCGCGACTACCGCGAGGGCGATGATCAGACCCAGGATGCCTGCGCGGCGGTCCTTGTTCTGAATCACGCCCACGAGGCTCAGGATAAAGCCGAGCGGGGTCCCCAGGAATAAAGCCAGCCCGCCAAGGGCTGTGAGGGGTGACCCTCAGCCAGGCTTGGCCAGCCATAGCATCATCAGCGCCGCCAGAGAGGCGAGCGAGAAGTAAAGGCCCAGCCGGCCTAAGCCGGTTTCACGGCCCGGTGCCGGTTCCGCCTGGATTATAGGAGGTTCTTCCATAAAGGGATGCTCAGAGCTGCAGCTCGAATGGCTTGCTGACAGTCTGCAGCGGCTTAAAGTTGAACTGGACGCTAATGGTGACTTTCCTGCCAGTCAGGTTTTTGGGTACTCGCCATGAGTACGAGCAGGTGCCACTTCAGCCATACTCCAGGTTGCCGTTGGCCACGGTCCTGCCCCCGGCGTCCGTAATGCTGAAGGTGGGCTTGGGCGGCTTGGATTGGAAGTGGTCGCCGGCAGCGAAGGTGGAGTAAAACTCTCCGCCCGCCCCGATCACAGTGGCATTGATGAAGACCGTGAAATCTGAATCCCGTAAGGCACCACCTAAACGATTGAAGAGCGGCCCGCGAGCTGAGGCCGTTTCTCTTGCCGCGGTAACCTTAATCTCCAGCGGCGCGCCACAACTCAGGGGGTTGACTTTGCCGGTGGATACGATCACAGGCGTTTGCGCGTTGCGTTGCGTGCCGGAGAGCATCAAGTGGTCAGCCGCGGTACCCTTGCGTAACAGGTTGCACGCGTATAACCGGTAATCGCCAACCGGCACCATCGCTTTGCCGCCGGTCACAGTCGGCCGGATGAGCTGCCACTGCCCGCTGGGGCGCTTCCAGGCCAGCGTGACGTTGCGAACCTGATCGCCGCGCGGTTGCAAGGCCAACTCGGCCAGGGGCTCAGGCCAAGGCTCGACGCGCAGCGATTTGCACCCGGGGGCCAAGGCTATCTTGTAAGCCTTGGACCCGAGATAAAGTATCGGGCCGAATGGGCAGACCTCGCTCTGAAACACATCATTCTCGAACCTGCCCGAGCCATCGGCGTCCACCAGCAGGTAGTCTCCCGCACCAAAATACCAGCTTGCCTGCGCGCGGTTGCCGCTCGCGGGCGTCTGCGCCACGTCGCCAAGGCGCAGGTTGCTGTCGCCGTCGATCACGCCGACTTTGTGGTTCACGCTGTTCAGCCTGACAGTCGTATCCAGATACCAACCCGCTTTGAGCATCAACTGGCCGAAAACCATATTCGGCGTCTGCCGGGCCGAACTCAGGAGCTGGCGGTTGGAGATATAAACCCGCGCGTAGTAGATTGGCCGCCCGCCAGCAACCGTCTTGTCAGCGGGAGCCCGGATGGGGCCGATCACAAACTGCTCGGCCGACGCCGCCGGGCGGTCACTGGGCGGGGTGTCACGCTGGACCGCCGAATCATCGGTCAGATTGCCATTCTGGTTCATGTCCACAATGAGCTGGTCGTAGCCCCGGCCGTCCCCTTTGGACTCATCCAGGCGAAAGATGAAGGCAGCTCCGGAGGCGCCGCTGGTGCACTCACCGTACAGCGGATGCCGGGACATCGCTCTTGGTTCCTGCTTCAGTTTAGCGGGCTTTGCCAACTGCAATTGCCCCTGGCTGCCCAGACCGCCCGGGAAAGACATCACATCCTTGGGCGGGATGGTTCTGAAGGTTAACGGAAAGTCCTCGGCTGAGGCAGTGAAGACCGCCGCCACCGTTACGAGGGCATAGACGAAAACCGGTCTCATTATCGCAAACTTATCTGAGCTGAGGCTGAGGCCAGCCTGCTCGCAATCCACGGGCCTGTCAATCGTTGTCTCCACAACCCAGATCATTATGAACGAGATGGGAACGCCGGGTGAGGGCACCCGGCCTACATACCCCGCCCCCCCTCTTGTAGGCCGGGTGCTCTCACCCGGCGGGGGTGACTGCTGTCCACAACCTGAGCGTCAAAGGTTCGCGCTCCGGCTGTTTTGGTTTGCGAAGCCTCAGGGCATGGAAGATACTTTTGCTACTCAAATCCTGACTGCTGTGAACTCGCCACGCTATATCATTTTGTGGGTCTGCCTACTCTCGTCCTGGGGCGCAAGCGCCGCGTCCCCGGAGGGCGATTGGCCGATGTTCCACGGCGGCCCCTCCCTGACAGGGGTCGCGGCGACCAGCCTGCCGGAACGCCTGGGCCTGCTCTGGACCTTCAAGACCGGGGGGCCGGTCAAGTCCTCCGCTGCCATCGTCCAGGAACGCGTGTTCATCGGCTCGGACGATGGCAACATCTACGCGCTGGCGCTGGCGGACGGCAAGAAGGTCTGGGAGTTCAAGACCGGTGGAGGCATTGAGTCCTCCCCTCTGGTTCTGGAGGGTAAAGTATTTGTGGGATCAAGCGACGCGTTTCTCTATGCTCTCGACGCCGCGAGCGGGAAGCTGATCTGGAAATACGAGACGGGGGACAAGATCCTCGGCGGGCCGAATTGGGTGAAAGCGGGCGGCAAGACCTGGATCCTGGCGGGCAGCTACGATTTCAAGCTGCATTGTGTAGCGGCCGGCACCGGCCGGACCAACTGGATCTACGAAACCGGCAATTACATCAACGGCTCGCCCGCGGTGGCCAACGGTGAGGCCGCCTTTGGCGGTTGTGACGGGCTCCTGCATGTGATCGCACTGGCGGAGGGCAAGCAGGTGCGGGAGGTTGAGGCCGGCGCTTACATTGCCGGGTCGGTCGCGCTGGCCGACGGTCACGCCTATTTCGGCCAGTATGAAAACGAGTTCCTCTGCGTGGATTACAAGGAAGGGAAGAAGTCGTGGACTTTCCATGACCGGAACTTCCCGTATTACTCGACTCCGGCGGTGATGCCGGGGATCGTCGTCTTCGGCGGTCGCGACAAGCTGCTGCACTGCGTGAAGCGCGAAAATGGGAAGCCGGTGTGGAGTTTTGCCACTCACGGCAAGGTGGACAGTTCCCCGGCGATATGCGGGAACAAAGTGGTCGTGGGGTCCGATGATGGGCGGCTTTACCTGGTCTCGCTGGACAAAGGCCAGGAGCTCTGGTCGTACGAGGTCGGGCAACCGGTCGCGAGCTCCCCGGCAGTGGCGCGAGAAAGGATCGTGGTCGGATGCGATGATGGGAATGTGTATTGCTTTGGAGGAAAATAGGCGGGTGGTTGCATTAGTTGCATGAGTTGCATGAGTTGCATGGTTGCATGAGTTACAAAGTTACATGGTTGCAAAGTTACATGAGTTACATGAGTTGCATGGTTACATGAGTTACTTGAGGAAATGATATGGAAGCTGGGGCTGGAACATTTCGGACGTTTGAGGATTTGGAAGCGTACAAGGCGGCACGGGGGTTTCGCGTAGCAATGTACGGGGTGAACCGCAGGCTGCCGGGGTTCGAGAAATTCGAGCTGGGCAGCCAGATTCGCCGGGCCGCCGTCTCGTTGACTAACAACATCGCTGAGGGCCACGGGCGTTTTCACTTTCTTGATCAGATCAAATTCATGCTGCAGGCGCGCGGCTCTTTGCAGGAGCTCATTGATGACCTCAACATCTGCGAAGACGAGAATTACGTGCCCCCACCTGAAGTCGCGCTATTAAAACAACAGGGCTGGCACGTGCTGAGGCTACTGAACGGCTATTTGCGCTGGTTGCGCGAATGCAAAACCAGCCAAACGCTAGCCCTGCATGAAAACCCAACTCCGTATGGCGACTCCGACGCCGACCTCGAAGCCTGGCTCGCCTCCCTCCCCTTGTAACTCAT
>SESF01023981.1_pt1 | contig 11342 bp, 10 predicted proteins | sample 3171521 | NCBI WGS metagenome assembly SESF01 (sample SAMN10866945, study PRJNA518727) | freshwater metagenome | biome: subpolar coniferous forest; feature: holomictic lake; material: water; isolation source: holomictic Lake 227, 6 m and 8 m depth | place: Canada: near Kenora, Ontario | collected...
ATAGGAGAGTGGCCATCTTGGCCGCTCGCCGGCGCGGGCGGGACGCCCACGCTCCTTTCTTCAACACTAAGCTCGGTCCCGAGCCGAAAGGTGATTCCGAGCCGCTCAAGCTGCGCGATTTCGTTGTCCAACACCGCACTTGGGAGCTGCGTTTCCGAAACCCCGCGCAGAGAGCCTCCGGCGCGTTCCCTCCGGTCGATCACCGTGACCGCGTGCCCCTGCCGGGCAAGATGGTACGCGGCTGATAATCCAGCCGGCCCCGCGCCAACAATGGCCACCGATTTCCCCGTGGAAGGTTTTCGGGAAGGGAGCTGGGACTCGGGCTGTGCCAGATCGTGGTCTGCCGCGAAGCGTTCCATCTCGCGGATGGCCGCGGAACCGTCGGCGGGCGCGCGTCGGCAACCTTGTTCGCAAGGGTGATGACAAAGCCGACCCAAAACCGCAGCGAGTGGGAGCGATTGCCGGATGGTCGCCGCAGCCGCATCCAGAGTTCCCGACTCGATCTGCCGGATCATCACCGGGATGTTGAGTTGCAACGGGCAAAGCCGGTGGCAGGGCGAGAGGCAGTCGCCGACGTGATCGCTAAAGAGAAGTTCGAGCGCGGTGCGGCGGGCCTCATGGACTTCGTCGATCTCGCTCTCGACAATCATTCCCTCGACCGCTTGGGTCCCGCACGATGGAATGAGCCGCCCATTCACCTTCACAAGGCAAACAAGACACGTCGTGAGCGACCCGCATTTCTCCAAATGACAGAGCGTCGGGATGTCGATGCCGAGTTTGCGCGCACCCTCCAGCACGCTTTGACCGTGCTCAAGTTCCACTTCCTGGCCGTCGATGGTGATCCTCATTTGACCTCGATTGCTTGATGCGGACAGACTTTGCGGCACGTATCGCAGCGCGTGCAGAGGTCCAGATTGATCGTGTGCCGGGCGTAAGGCGTCATCGCGATGGCGTCCACGGGACAATGTTGAGCGCAAAGGGTGCAGCCGGTGCATTCTTCCGTGACCAAGTAGCTTACCAAGGCGGAACACTTGCCCGCCGGGCACTCGCCCCGGAGATGCGCTTCGTATTCGTCACGGTAATAGCGAAGCGTGGTGAGCACCGGATTCGGCGCCGTCTTGCCGAGCCCGCAAAGGCTTCCCGCGCCGACTTGGGCGGCGAGCCGCTCCAGTTCTTCCAAATGCTGGCGTTGCGCTTTTCCGGCGCAGAGCCGTTCAAGGATGTCCAGCATCCGCTTGGTGCCGACGCGGCAGAACGTACATTTGCCGCACGACTGCTCTTGCGTGAACTGAAGAAAATACCGGGCCATATCGACCATACAGGCCGAGCTATCGAGCACCACGAGCCCGCCCGAACCCATGATCGCGCCAACGTCTCGGAGCGATTCGTAATCGACCGGAGTATCTGCCAGCCGCGCAGGAACGCATCCGCCCGAAGGCCCGCCGATCTGCACCGCCTTGAAGTGCCGCCCCTCGGGAACGCCACCGCCGATCTCCTCTACGATTTCGCGAATGGTGGTGCCCATCGGCACCTCAATCAGGCCCCCGCGCGAAACGTGACCCGCAAGCGCGAACACCTTGGTCCCCTTGCTCTTCGCCGTGCCGATCGCCGCGAAACTCTCCGCGCCATTTCGTATGATCCAAGGCACCAGCGCCAGAGTCTCGACGTTGTTGATCAGCGTCGGCCTGCCCCACAGCCCGGATACTGCCGGAAACGGCGGCCGCAGTTTGGGCATCCCGCGTTTGCCCTCAATGGAGGCGATGAGCGCGGTCTCCTCGCCGCAGACAAACGCGCCCGCCCCCTCCATGATTGTGAGTCGCAATGGGTAGTCGCTGCCGAGCAGCTTCTCACCGATCCAGCCCCGCTTTTCGAGTTCGGCAATGGCCGCGCGCACGCGTTTGACGGCGAGCGGGTATTCGTGCCGGATGTAGAAAATGCCTTCGTGGGCGCCCACAGCGACCGCGGCAATGGCCAGTCCCTCCAGCACTCGGAACGGGAACGACTCCAAAATCATCCGATCCATGAACGCGCCGGGATCGCCCTCGTCGCCGTTGCAAATCGCGTATTTCTCAGGGCCAGGCTGGCCGTGAACGATCCGCCATTTCTGGCCGCTCGGGAACCCTGCGCCGCCGCGTCCGCGCAGGCCTGATTTCTCAATAATATCGAGGGTCGCCGCCGGTTGCAACTCGTTCAGAACCCGCCGAAGCGCGTTGAAGCCGTCTTGAGCGAGGTATTCTTCGAGGTCGAGCGGATCGACTTTTCCAAAGTGTTCGGTGGCAATGTGGACCTGCTTGCCGAGGAACGCCTTCACCGGCGCGTCGAGCCGAGTAATGGCGTTCTCTTCCACGTTTTGCTCGCTATCCAAAAGAATGGCATCGAGCGTGCGGGTCCAGAGCTGCGAGGCGCGCTTGAACACGTTGCGCGGCGGGAAATGTCTCGCGATCAGGGCGGGCGCTTCCGCCGGAGTCAGATCCGCGTAGAACAGGCTCGGCTTGCCGGGAATGAGCACCTCGATCATTGGCGTTCGATGACACATCCCGACGCAGCCGACGCGCTTGACGATCACTTCCGCGCCGGACGCTTTGGCGGAATCGTGGAGCGCGTGAAAGAGCTGGTCGCTCCCTTTGGCGATACAACAGGAACCCAGGCCTACATGAATGGCGGGCAAGGGCGTGTCATTCTCGCTGGGTTGGCCGGGCAACTCGGTGGATTTCTCCGCGCTGCTCGCGTCCTGAGCCGCTTGAAATTCACGAATCAATTCCGGCACTTTCTCGGCACTGACATGGCCAACCACCATCTCGTCGATTTTAACCACGGGCGCCAGCGTGCAGCAGCCAAGGCATGCGACCGGCTCCACCGTAAACTGGCGATCGGCATCGGTGTCATCGCCAGCCGGGATATGCAGATGGCGGCGCAGCGAGTCTTCGACGCGGTCCGCACCCGAGACATGGCACGCCGTCCCGCGGCAGACGCGCACGATCGACTTGCCCGCCGGCTTGTGGCGGAACATGTCGTAAAAGGTCGAGACGCCAGCAATCGCAGCCGGAGTGATTTCCGTTGTTTCACAGACCCGCCGCAACGCCTGTTCCGGCAGGTAGCCATATCGATCCTGCAACGTTTGCAACGTCGGGATGAGCGACTCCGGACTCCGCCCAATCCGCGCCACGGCTTCGTCGGTGAAGGTGAGGTCGAAGTCAGGCATGGTCCGATGCCCCCCTTCCTGTTTGTCCTCGTTCCCTGTTCTCGTTGCTCTCGTTTCTGCGCTCGTCCCCAAACTCCTCCGACGGAAGGAGGAGGGAACGCAATTGTCTGCGCAACTCTATTGCGCCGACGGTGTGCTCAATCGATTGGAGCTGCAAACGAGAGTCACCTCCCGCAATGGAATTGCCGTTGCAAGTGCGTTCCACCCTCGTTCCGTCGGGTGAGTTTTGGAACGAGCGCATTAATGGGGGACGAGGACTGATCGGAGGCGCAACGGATGTCGGCGTCCCCTCCCAAGGCGGCGGAGGGCCGCCGCACTCCAAGGCGCTTCGCGCGGCAGAGGACCCCTCGTTTCGCGCGCCAGCGTCTTGTAGTGCGTGCGGTGCTCCGCCGCTTTGGGGCTGGACTCCCGCGCTCTCCTTCACCCCGATGCAATATAAGAAGCCGTTTCCACGCAGATAAATCCTGCCGCCCGCAAACGCTGCGCTCGCGTAGAACTTGTCCCCGATGCTCCCTTTGCCGATTTCCTTGTATTCAGGCCCGGCGGCATCGATGACTAGCGTCTCGCCGCTGGTTCCCATGATATAGACCCGCTCCCCCGCGATCACCGGTGAGGATTGCACTTCCATCGCCACGTCGTGGTCCCACGCTTTCTTGCCGGTCTTCGCGTCAAGGCAGGTCACCTGTCCGCTGCTCGTCACGTAGAAAATGCGGTTGCCGTTGGTCGCAGGCGTGGTGACGTCAGGCAGGTTTTCTTCGCTGGTCCAGGCCACATGGGTCTTGGTCACGTCGCCGGAACCGTCCGGCCGGATCGCGATCATTTTCGAAGACGGACAGATCACGCACACCAAGCCTCCGGCATAAATCGGCGATGGGGCAATTTCGCCTTCGAGCAGTGCCGCCTTCCAGAGTTCGGCCCCGTCCGTCATGGAGTAAGCCGTCACCCACGGCACGCCAAGCGTGATGATTTGGGTTTTTCCCGCCGCTTCGATCACGATCGGCGAGGCCCACGAACTCGCCACGGGCCGCGATTTTTCCCAAACCACTTTTCCGCTCGCGCCATCGAACGCGATCAGCTTGGAATTGCCCGGCTCGCTTTCGCCCTGATCGAGCTGCACGAGGACTTTTCCCTGCCAGATGCCTAGGGATGTGGCGTGGCCATACTGGTTTTTGGGAACGCCAAGATGCTTGGACCAAGCCAGCGTGCCATCGAAGGCTACCGCTGCGAGATCGCCCGTGGCAAAGATCGCATACACGCGCCGCCCATCGGCAGCCATCGTCGGAGCCGCATAACCTGTGGAGTCTGAGATTTCCGGCGCTTTCGCCGGGCTGCCCGGCACGTTGTCAATGGCGCGCTGCCAGAGGAGCTTGCCATCAGCGGCGGCGTAGCAGAAGACCTCGCGTTTTTCCGCCGTGCCGCCGGAGATGAATACGCGATCGTTCCAGACCAAGGGCGAGTTGAAGCCGGGGGCAGGGATGGGCGATTTCCAGAGAATGCCCGAACCGGTTTTGCCATCCCAGGAAAGCGGAAGGTTTCCGTCTTTGGTGAAGCCGCTGCCATCAGGCCCGCGGAATCGGGGCCAGTTTTTTTGGAACTCGGCGAGCGGCGGCAGATCGCTAACGGGGTTCGTGGCGGAAGCAGTGGAAGGTTTTTGGAGGCCGAGGGACGTTGACGGCAAGAGAGTCGGAGTTCTGAAAGCCACAACGGCGAACGCCCCGCAGAGTCCGAGTCCGGCCATGGAAACCGCCCGGCGTGCGCTGGCGGCCTGGCGCTTGGTCTGAGCGGATGCGTCCGGATGAAGTGTCGGGGAGGGCAGCGGTTTCCGCGCGCGGGCAACCTGTTTGGCCGCGACCAGGAAAACCGCCATGCCGCCAAGCAGCAGCCATCCCGCAGTGCGGTCGGTCGCGAGCCGATGGAAGAAGCGCTGGCGGTATTTCAAATCGAGTTCGCGGATTTGCGTCTTGAGCTGCTCGTCCCTGGGGGCCGACTGGAGTTGGGCTTTGAGCGCCAGCAGTTGCGGCGATTTCCACGGATCGTTGTTGACTGCCGTGGCGTGATGGAAGACGACCGTGGCGAGGATCAGCACGCAAAAGAGCCCCGCGATGAAGGCGATAGCTAGCGCGGCGCGGAGGCGCGGGTCTGCGGTGGGATCGCTCATAACGTTGAATTGGTTGCTCTGTGTGAAATCAAAGTCTTCTCCCAAAGCGGCGGAGCACCGCACGCACTACAAGACGCTGGCGCGCGGCACATGACGCCATCCGGTTCGCGGTAGCGTCTTGTAGTGCTGTGGTGCTCCACAGCTTTGGGGTGGCGCGTGAGTTCAATCCCTATCCGCAGCAGTTCGCTCGGGCACGACTCAAAGCAGCGGGCACAGGCATAGCATGCGGCGCGATCGGGCTCGAAGTCGGTACGGTTCTGTCGCACTGAAAGCAGAATCAGCTTGGCTCCGATCACCAGCCCGACCCACGCGCCGAACAGCCATCCGGCCAGCGTGAACCGGTGACGGATTGCGAGTGCCGCCGCCAACAGTTCCTCCGGATTCTTTTCTGCCCGCTGCAGTTCGAGAGCCTCGGGCGTGGCCACCCCATTTTGGATCGGGGCTTTTTGGTTGGCCGCGTAGTGCTCGGCCAAATGCACCGTCCGGTCCACGCGGCAAGCGGCGGGACCGAGCTTCGAGCCCGCGAATCCGCCCAAGGCAATCAGCACCGGCAAGAGCAGCAGCAATCCGCCAAGTCGTTTGCGATCCGCGCCGAGTTCCCTCGGATTCGCGCTGTCGCTGGCCGGTTCGCGCATGGCCCCGTATGGACACGAGTGCTCACAAAGCCGGCACTGCGTGCAGGTGTCCGGCGTCACCCGCACCCGCCATTTTGAAAGGCTGGAAGCCATCGCCAGCAGTGCGCCGTAGGGGCAGAGGAATCGGCAGTAAGGCCGCCCCACAAACATGCCGACCGCAAGGAACGCAGCGCCCAAAGCAAGCAGCGCGGTGCTTCCGGAGAAGCGGAAGAACGGGACGAATGGGTCGAACCGGCAAATGACAAACGCGCTGCCAGTCGCAGCGAAGATCATCCCGGCCCCCAGGAAAAAATATGGGATCAAGCCCAACGCGTGCTCCAGCCAGGCGGGGACTTTGACGGGCTTGATCAAAACGAGATCCTGGATGGCGCCATGAGGGCAGACTGCGGAGCAGAAAGCGCGTCCGGCAAACAACGCGACCACAAGCGGAGCTAGAAAGAACGCTATGGCGCTCAGCGGCAGGGCATAATGCGGATCGAACAGACCGAGCGCGACGTTTTGAACCGAGCCAATGGCGCAGATGCACCCTTTCCGGCAGAACCCGAAATAGGCGACCGAGAAAATGGAAAGCGCGGTGAGCCCTTTGCGCGAGCGCGTCCGATAAATGAGCCAAAGCGCGAGGCCGAGCGCCCCGACCAGCACCGCCACATCGAGATATTGGAAGGCAATCGCCCGGGCCGCAGGCGTGGAGGTTATCGGGAGTTGATGGCCGCCCTCAAAGTCCGGCGGCGGAAACCGCTGCTCGGCAAAAGCGGTCACGCTGAACAGGAGAAGCATCGCTGCTGCTCTGACTCCCATTTTTCCCATAGCTCTCATGCTTCCCATCGGTCCAATCCTCATGAAGTCGTCGGCGCCGTCTTCAGCAGATACGGCTGGCTTGCGGGCACCCGCACAAAAGCCGCCGCCGGGCACTCCCGCGCGATGGCGCACTCGTTGCAGTTCAGACAGCGGTCATGGCGCACTTGCAGGAACAGCGAGCCGTTGCCGAATCGGTTGCACCCCTCCACGCATTTGGCGCAGCCGATGCAGAGTTTCTCGTCGATGCTGTATTCGTAATAGGGATCTTCAACAAACGTCCGCTTGATCGCCGCCGTGGGGCAGAGTTGATTTTCGGCGGCGGTGGAAAGCTCGTTTGGCTCAGGGCCGAAGTAGCCGGTGCAAAGCTGGCAATAGCCGCAGATCGCGTAGCCATGGACGCATTTCACCGCCGACTGCTCCAGCACGCAATGCGTCGCGCACTTGCCGCAACGCGTGCATTTGGAGGGATCGATTTGCCAGACGGTCGCGCTGGCCGTGTTCCCGGCAAACAGCCGGCTCAGTAATCCGCCCAGCCCCGTCATGGCGGCGACCCGCGCCGCGCCTCGGATGAATTTCCGCCGACTGAACGGCTCTTTTTTGGGGCGCTCCATCGGTCAACTCTTTGCGGTTTGTTTCTCCCGCATCATGCGGAGTTCGCCGGTGATCAAATCGAGAATCCAGATGCGCCCCTGGGAGTCGACGGTCGCATCCAGCCCGGCCAGCGAGGCGTCGGAGTCCCGCTCGCCCGCACCCACTTTCGCGTTCTCCGGAAAAGATTCGGTGCCGGCCACCACCGATTCGAATTCCCCGGCGGCACTGTAGATCTTGACCCGGGGCAGCCCCTTTTCGCAGGTCACCATCCGCCCATCCGGCAGCACGGCGAGATTGATCGGGTTGCAGCAACCGCAGAACCCCTCGATGCCCATCGACGGCTTGCCCCACGCCCCTTCGAGGTCGCCATCGAACGTGTAGGCCTCGACCCGGTGCCTGCCCGGATTATTCACCCGGAGCAGACCGTCCCCGTGGATTTTGACATTCAGATAGGGGCTCGGAAGGATCAATCCGGGCACATTGCGGTCGGCATTTTTCTCGCCGATCCGCCCCACGATTTTTCCGGATCGGTCATACCGGAGCACCACGCGGTTTCCCGAATCGGCTGCGAACAAATCGGATTCCGTCGCCGCCAGTCCCGTGAACCAGGCTTTTTTGCCAGGCGACTCCCAAGCCGCCAGCCGTTTGCCCTTGGGATCGAAGACCTCGATATGATCGCGGAGTCCCACAAAAATCGTGCCGTCTTTTGCCACCGTCACGCAACGCGCAGGGCCGCTCAAGGCGATCTCCAGGCCGCGCGTTCCCTCGGGCTTCATCGCGGTGACGGAATTCCCGGCAGCGACATAGAGCCAGCCGTCCGGCCCGGCCTCAAGATGACGCGCGGGAGTTGCGAGCGAGGGAAACCGACGGGCCTCTTCGTAGCGGATCAGCTTGGGATCGGTCTGGCTGAGTTTGCTGACATCGTAAGCGAACGGATTCCCCTCTTCCGCGAACAGCCGCTTGCCGGAAGCGAGCGCCGCACCGATGCCGAGGGCGCCCAGCGCCAGCTTGCCCACGAACTCGCGACGGGAAAGAGAACCGGATGAATCTGGAATTGGGTTGCTCACGAATGGGTTCCGTTCAGCACCTGTTTTGCCGAGAGCGCCTGCGGCAGCCCGCAATCGGTGAAGCTCTGGCATCCCCGGCAGATCCCCTGGTTCGTGCAACTCTGGCCGGAAGGCCGATTCGAGTTTGCGATCGTGCGTGCGGCCAGTGCGGCCAACCCCGCGAGCAGGGCGTAGCGCACGCCGCCGCGCAAAAACTCACGGCGGGTGGTTGATGTATCCATGGAGGGATTTTTCATAGGGCTGGCTCAGCTTGATTTCGAAAGCAACGGGAGAAATCGGCGCGCCATCCCAAAGCTGTGGAGCACCACAGCACTACAAGACGCTGGCGCGCGGTATGGAGCGCCATCTGTCGCGCCAGCGTCTTGTAGTGCGTGCGCTTCTGCGCCGCTTTGGGGGAAGGCATCGATTGGCCAATAATCATTCGATTTAGAAACTGTAAATCTGCAAACGGCATGGAGGATAATCTATTAATGTCCGCAAATTACCGCCGCGTTAGACCAAAGTTGCTCAAAGTTGCTTGTTTTTTGGCCTTTGCCTCAGTTTCCGACCTCCAGGCAGACCATCCGGGTGAAATCGCGAACGATCAGCCTTCCGCCAGCCAGGGCCATGGGCGCCCACGATTCATGGCCGTCTTTCCACACCTGAGCTTGGGCGAGCGGGGTGAATTTCGACGGCGAGGCTTCGATCAGCGTCAGCTTTCCGGAATCGTTCATGGCGAAGATCAGGCCCCCGGCCATCATGAACGGGCCGAGGCCGAATTGCGCGCCGCGCCCGCTGGTCCAGAGCGGTTTGCCATTCAGATCCAAGCATGTGAATTGGCCATCAGGCCGGATGCCGTAGATGTGCCCGTCGTAAAGAATCGGCGTTTGCTGCGTGGCCCCGAAGACCTCCGCGCCGAGCTTGAAGAGCGTTTTCACGGTTATTTTCCCGCCGTCCTCCATCAGTTGAAGCATGATGCTCCCGGCATTGTACCCGCCTGAAATGAAGAGCCGTCCGCCTTCGACCAGCACCGGAGTGGGCACCATCGCCATGCTCACCTTGAACTCGGTGGTTTCCCACAGAACGGTGCCGTCTTTGGCCGAGACCCCCACCACTCCGCCGCTGCCGCAATAGACATAGGTGCGCTGGCCGGCGAACTCCATCGGGATCACCGAGGAGTGGGTCATCGTCCAGTCGCGCGGATTCGGCGTCTTCCAGATCGGGTTGCCGGTTTGAAGATCGACGGCAACGATGAGCGCGCTGCCGCCCGGGGCGAGCACGGCGGTGGAGCCGTCGATCAACGGGCATTGGCCCGCATACCAAGGTGGAATCGTCGTGCCGAAATCGTGAACCAGGTTGATCCCCCAGCGCAATTCGCCGGTGCCTGCATCGACACAGGCCACGTTGCACTTCGGATCGATCCCCACGGCAAATTTTTCGGTAACGGCGGGAACGGTCCGGGTCATTCCATGGTTGCGCTTGACCGAGAGCGGATACCCGTAGCGCCAGATTTCTTTCCCGTCCGCCAGAGAAAGGCAACGCATGACGCTCTGGTGTTTGTCGCGTTCGTAATCCATCAGGTACACGCGCCCATTCGAAATGGCGGGCCCAGCATACCCTTCGCCCACCGGCACCGACCAGAGTTCGCGCGGCCCCGCCTCGGGCCAGGAGCGGGCAGGCGGATTCAGCTCGGAGCTGATCGCGTCATGGTTGGCTCCGCGGAATCCGGGCCACGAACCCGGCAGATTCGCAGGCTGGCCCTCGCCCTGGGTCACTTTCCCGCCGATCGCCGGGTTCATCGCGGCCGCCCCGTCGAAGCCCGGGGGTTGATCGGTCCCGGGCACGCGGAGTTTAATTTCCGCGTCCGGATGGCCGATCCAGAGCAAACCAAGCGCGGCAGCACCGGCGAGCGCGGCCAGCGTCGGAAGGGTAAATCGGGGAGTGGAGGGGGGCATCGGGAGGAGGTGTAATTTGGAGAATAGCGATTTTCGAGCAGAACTCACGCGAAGCCGCGAAGATTGAGTGCTCAAATCGGTAAAATCCTTACTCTGGAACTCGATTCATCAATGGTAAGCAGAGCGCCGTTTTCCAACGCGTCACCGTGAGCCGTTATCACGCGCAGCACCAGCGGGGCAAGATGATCGGGAGTCACGTCCTGCGCTCTCACCTGAATAACGCTTGGCCTTCCATCTTTGCTGTGCGCCAGCAGAATGCCAAAGTCCAAATCGTGCGTGAAAACAACACAGCCGTTGTCGCGTGCCCACTTCATAATTTCGGTATCGCGTGCATTATGGGCACCAATTGCAGACCAATGAGCCGCTTCAATGCCACCCTCACCCAAAGCAGCAACCCATTCGGGCGACAGATTCATGTCGATGAGGATTCTCACGCAACGGCTAGAGGAACCTCAAATTCTTCGACTCTCCAAGCAGCGTAGGAAAGCGCCTCGCGGATGTCCTCGATTTCCAAGTATGGATACAACCGCAAAATTTCCTCCTGAGAGTGGCCTTTGGCAATCAAGCCAACGATGGCGCCAACAGTGACCCGCAGGCCGCGAATGCACGGCTTCCCGCCCATAATGTTTGGATCGTGAGTGATACGCGTGAACGCAACCATTAGAGGAAGTTACCAGAAGCGAGCCGAAATGCACGCCGATTTACGGCGGCACCGAAAGGCATTCATCCTGAAGGGCGAGAACATAGCCCTCGATAGCTTCCTTGATATTCGCAATGGCAGCCTCGCGGCTCTTGCCCTGAGAAATGCAGCCGGGAAGACTTGGGCATTCCGCCACCCAAAATCCGTCTTCGCCCGGGTAAATGAATACCCGTCGCATGTCAGTAGGATACAGGAGGCACCGAAAGGCTCAACCCAAGCAGGGCAAACGCATCAAATTTCGATTTGGGACATCATTC
>SESF01010231.1_pt1 | contig 11339 bp, 4 predicted proteins | sample 3171521 | NCBI WGS metagenome assembly SESF01 (sample SAMN10866945, study PRJNA518727) | freshwater metagenome | biome: subpolar coniferous forest; feature: holomictic lake; material: water; isolation source: holomictic Lake 227, 6 m and 8 m depth | place: Canada: near Kenora, Ontario | collected...
TATTGAGCCCACAGGCCATGTAAGATCGTGTTTTCCGAAACCTTTCCAAGAAGCGAAGGCATAGTTTCCGAATACGCTGCTAACAAGTGGAATTCTTTTAATCAGTTTGGATACACCTGCAACAGTAATGAAGAAAGACATCTCGACAGCCCGGTTGTCCGGATATCCAAACAGCGGAGGCAGGTATAGAAGACAGCTGTTACTGTCAGAGGTTTTGGTGAATACCGCCAACCCATAAAAGGATACAAACTTTGCACCATCAGAGGTATTAAGCTTTACCTGAGCTCCGCAGATAGGCGCAGACATGTTAATAGTGTAGTCCTCAATACTCCATAGATCTATAGGGATGATGTTAAAGAAGCTTTTTGAGTCTGGAAACCCTATAGTCTGGATAGTATCTCCCAGATGCAAGCGGCTGTTATACATGTAAGACATGTTTCCGGTGAGCTCATGATGACTGAAGTTATCAACCAATGGCTGCTCCCGGGAAGGGAAGTTGAGCCAGTAGTTCTTCAGGTCCAATTTGAATTCAGTAGGAGTTTCTCCTAAGAAACCGTTGGCCACATCTGAGAAGGATATCTGGCCAATACGGTACCAGTTAGATGAATCCGCTAAACCTTTAAAGTCTTCAGACACTGGCAGCACATCCTCAGCAGCTATGAATCCCAGCCCCGTCTTGAACCAAGTCTTAAGCAGCTCATCGGTGATAGTTGTAGCAGAGATCTCATAAGCAGACAAGCACCTTGAGGCATAAATAGTTATGGAGTACACAAGCTCTTTAAGAACTGCAAGCTCTTTAAGAACTGCAAGGCTGGTAGAGCCCCATCCTTCTGTGTATGAGGCTGTTGCTATCAAAGTAGAGAAGTTCACAGATCCGAAGCTGAAGGTACGGGGGTCATCATTGTAGTTAGCGGCAATGGCTTGAATCTCAGAGGACATCCTTATATGCCTTGGCAGTGTGTGCAGTATTTCAGTACCATCGTACAGCTTAAGCACAACTCTGTAGAACATTGTGCCATGGAGTCTGGATAGGTTAGATTGTTCGGACATCAGTTTATTGTAGTTGCCAATAAGCTCAGAAGCAAGACTTCCCTTATCTGATACAGCTCCATCAGGTACAGGTGTTGCTGTAAGGGTCACATTTATGCTGTTCTCTATGCCTGTAAGGTTTATTTTGGTATAGGTTCCTTCCTTGAATAGAAGTCTATGCACCCTTTTGTTGGTGACAATCAGGAGGAAGTTTTTCATGTACCGGATGTCGGTGATCTCTTCACCTATATTCAATGTATGTAATATGGCTTTGATCTCGAAGGTATCTCTCCGGTACCATACAACAGAGCGGTATGCCAGAGTAATTGGCGCTTCATCAGAGCCATACAGGAATACCTGCAGGGATGGCGGGTCTATCATGAAGTCCTGAAGTAGCCTATATACTGACCGGGTTGTGCTTCCATCGGTACCGTCGAACCGACGTATCTCTGTCAGCCAGTCCAGAAAAGATCTTGTATAGCCATAGAACACGAAACGATCATACGCCCAGTGCGGGTCAACTCTGGATGGATCAGCGACAGGAGGGATAAGGTATCCTTCAGGGGCTTCTCCAGTATAGCCTATCCAGTTTCCTTCCGGGTCCAGCGTGCTGGAGTCCATCTTGTGTATATTGATCATGCTGTACTCCGGCTCTGCGGTCAGTACAGCTTTCGGCCCTACAGGTTCCCAGCCACCATTGATGAATCGCATATTGATAAGCTCGTCACAGGAGTCAATATTCCCCGGTGGTTGGTTCCGGACCAGTCCATTCAAGCTCGTGATCTTCAAATGTCTCGTCTGCCGTGTTCCCTTTGTCTTCGATTGGTTTGTCATGTTGCTCTAATTTATTGTTGTAAATATTCATTACATTCTGAATGTATTCTACCCGGCGCTCGCTCATTGGTTTTTCCATCTCGCTTCCAATGTCTTTACGGGTAGCAACGTATGGAGCTACTGCGCTAATGATGGCCGCTAAGCTCTTGATGTTCTTCTCCTTATCAATTAATAGTTCTATGCGATCCATGGCCAGATGGATGATGGTCAGACCCTTTGACCTCATCTTATCGATTGCGGTATTAGCCTGAGCCTTAGCAAGTTTGTCCCTGTGGTCATTGGTCATAGGCTTCGAATCGAGGATCACCTGAGCGGGTAAGATCTTCTTTGCCTTCACCACACGCATAGCGTCCATCTTCATCTCTCTTATAAGATCAGGCTCTGCCTCCAGAAAGTCCCGGGCAGCAAGCCATTCTCTCTTCCATTTGAAGGCAGTCTGCCGGGATACCTTATAGGCGCGACTCATATCTGTTGCGCCTTTACCATCCTCGAAGCTTCCAAAGATCTCAGATCTCTTGAGTCGGTACATCCTCTCGGTCTTTCGCTCTCCTTCTTTTTTTGGCAACTTAGGAACATCTAATTTCATAATAAATTATCCTTTTAAATATTTATATGGAAAAACGTAATTGTTTGAAAACATGCACGTAAAGATAAAACTAAATTTGTGGAAAATAAAAAATAAGATGGATCCATTATCTATAGGAATAGCGGCAGGCGGAATGCTTCTTAACCTTTATGGCCAGCAGAAAGCAGCCAAAGAGGCAAGAAACGCGCAGAACCTTGTCAATAGCCAGATTGCAGATCTCAGTGCTTGGAAGAATACAGAAGTGGACAGGCCTTACTTGGACTCCAATGCAGGTAGATCAGTAATGACCAGAGCCACAGAACGCTTCAGGGATAATGCCCAGCAGGCAAAGAGCACAGCAGCCATAACTGGTGCAAGTGACGAATCCGTCGTAGCGCAGCAAGGTAATAATGCTCAGGCACTTGGAAACGTGATGTCGGAAGTATCTGCACAGGGTACGATACGTGCAGATCAGATACAGAACCAATATCGATCTAATCTGGCCAATCTGATGACACAGAAAATGGCGCTAATCCAACAGCAAGGGGCTTCCGGAGCCAATCTGGCGAGCTCAGCAGGTTCGTTATTAGCGGGTATAGCACCAATGTTAGGTAAGTCAGGAGAGGATGCACTCCCTAAAGGTGGGGCGATGGTGGCCTGATTTATATCCAGTAACTTAAGCTAAGTCTTAATAGATATACCATGATTATACTGTTAAATTTACTAACTCCATATCAATCTCCGGACTCACCTCCGGATAACAATCAAACGGATGAACAAGATCCACTGCTCGGTGGCGCAAGTAATCAGCCCGGGGTGCCTACTGTGCCCCCTGCTACCTCCGCAAACCCCACGACAACTGAGGGTTTCGCTACTGATTCAGCTTCACCAACGATTGACCCATCAAAATATCTTGCAGGCGTATTTTCACAGGCTCCTAAGGCCCTACCCTACAATCAAAAGAGTGAGAACGATCTGCGTAATATGGCGAAGTCGCAGAAGGTTGGCGAACTTCTTCAGATCCTTGGCGATGCCTACGGAGTTTCTAAAGGAGCCCCGGTATCCCAGAGGCAGATAACCTCAACAGCGCCATACCTGCAGAAGATACTGGACAACAGAGCTAAGTACGAGCTGGCCAATCAGGCTGCACAGCAAAGGAACTATGCCGACAAGATAAGAGCCTATACCGAAGCGGTAAGGCAGGACCAGTGGAACAAAAGCAATCAGCAGCGGCAGGATCAATACAAAATAGCCAACGCCGCAGCAACTACCCGGGAGACAAGAGAATCTGAATATCAGAAGCAGGCTAAACTGGCACAGGATAAAGCCGCTACGTTAGCCGCTGATAGGTATCAGACAAGCAAGGACCAATTCGAGATAACCTCTAAGCAGGCAGACCAGAGAATAGCAAAGGAAGGAAGCTCAACTACTGCAAAGGATCTTAGACCTAAGGTGGTTAATACAAAGACTAACTCATACACCATGAAGCCAGAGGAATTCTCGTACATAAGAGGATTAGCCATAGGTAACCCCGAGGTTCAGGCTAACCATCCAGAGTGGTTCACAGACGTACAGGGTAAAAGAGGAAAGGTAACTAAGAGACTAAATGCTGATGTGAATGATGATGACTTGGTAAGGGCCTATAAAGAGATTGAGGAAGCTAAAACAGCACCTGCAACCAAGGCAGCACCTGCAACCAAGGCAGCACCTGCAATATCTAAGCAGTTCGCTCCGAAGCCTGTTTCATCTAAGTACAATTTTGCAACACCTGCCGCAACTGAGTCCATAAACGGCATATATTAAGCATAAAAAATAACCTTTAAAATAATTATCATGAAAGCAATTGAAAGAAGAATGAATCAGAATGAGATGGTTAAAACCATCAACGCTAACTTCGTAGAGGCCTCTTTGCTGGCCGGTGAGACAACTCTTGTTGCTTCACAGTTACTTGCTACAGGCACTGATAAAGCTGTAAAGACCTTAGCGGTTGCCACTTATCCAAGCTTAGCTGAGATTGCATACGTAAAAGGAGTCACCTCAGCGATACAGACCCAATTGGATGCAAAGGCAGCAGCAGCAACAACCCCGGTAATATCAAGTGGAGTTATAGCTCCAGCAAGTACGCCAGCTAAAGTAGGTAACATCTATGTTGATACAGTAGCAGGCAAACTATACTTCGCTAAAGGCACCGCAACCTCTGCGGATTGGGTTATTGCTAACTAATTAATACTCAGCGCATGCAAGATGTTAATCTAACGGCAACGGAGCAGATCCCGGTAGCTGAGCAGGATGTCGATAACTTACAAACAGTCCATGATAATCTGGTTAAGCTAAAACCTGACTTCAATGTTCCCATAGAGCAATTTAGGGAGGACATGAAGGATGATTCCAAGTTGGCCAAGATTCACAGTTATATAGCAAGTAAGGTTCCTACTTTCAAGGTTCCTTTCAGCGAGTTTAAAGCTGACATGTTTGGAGCCCCTGTGGCCCCGGCAACGACACCTGCCCCGGCAGCACCAACTCCAGCTGCTGCCCCAAACCCATTAACACCTCTTGCGCCAGAAAAGCAGGCACTGCCTGTTAATAAGGTCTCAGCAGCTGAGAGTCTTCATTCACGTATTCCTTACGTGCATATTGACGAAGAGGGTGATACCCATCAGGTTATACCTTCTATACCCGCAACAGATGCTAATCCTTTTAAAATGCCAGAAGCGGTAGACGCTGTGGCACCGGAAGCACCTCGCTTCCCCTTACAGGGAGAGAAATCTCTAATTCCGATAGCACCTACTCCGGATCAACTGGCAAAGCCTCAATGGCCTATTCAGACTCCGGAGCAGTTAGCCAACCCGGCGCCAGCTGTTGGTGAGAAACCTAAAACCTTTTTGGACCGGGTAGAATATCAGGCCAGAAACTTGGGGTCATCTCTTGCAGGGCATGGCGCCATATTTGCGTCCAATATAACCCTACCACCACTTGATCCTTTTGGTAATGTTATACCGGAGCAGGTAGGAAACGTAAGTAATTACAAGACCTTGGCTGAAGTTGAGAAGGGCTATTCCGCAGATGTCAAAGCCAACGAGAAAGCCATGGAGGATTACCACGCCAATGCTGCAGAGAAGGTAGCTGGCTTTGTGGTAAGTATGCTTCCGGATCTTCCGATATTTGCAGCTCTAAGCGCTCCCGGCGCGGCAGCAGGTAGACTGCTGGGAACCGGAGTAGAGTCTCTGGCTAAGAAAGAAATTGTTGGAGCACTGGCAAAAACTGTCGATGGCCTTGCTGCCAGTGGATTACCACAGAGCGCTGTCAAGGCTATAGTAACCAAAGCAACTCCGAGAATCATATCTCAGATAATAGAACAATCAGCAGGAGGAGCAAGTTCTCTTGGCTTCCACGCTGGTTTACAGGACATTGCCAAGCAAGTAGCGGACGGAAAAGATATTGCGGATGTGGACTACTTAGAGACTGTAAAGGCTACCGCTAAGGGTGGGGCTTTAGGACTCGCCACAGGTATGACCGGGGCAGCAGCATCGCTTGCCAGCAGAGCAATAGTACCTAAGATCGAATCACGGGCAGGAAGAGTAGCTACCGATTTAGCTTCCAAGTTCTTAGGACTTCAGACAGAGGTAGGGGTATTCACTGCAGGTGCAAACCTGATGGACCCGAACGCTAAGCCGGTTACCTTTGAAGATTGGCTCAGAACGAATGCTGAATTCATAGGGCTTAAGACAGTAGGAGCTTTTGGGCACGCTATTACCGGGCCTTCAGGGGAGACGAGACCCTTCATTGAAAACATGGCTCAGGGTATAAAAGACATCGGAAAGGATCCACTCGAGAAGCAATCCGCTTGGAGATATGATGCCTTCAACAACTTAAAGAACACAGACATTACTCCTGACGAGTTAAGGCTATCCGGATACGGATCTGTTGGTGAACTGGCTGATGCTGTGTCTAAGGGCAAAGCGGCCAGCCTTATGAGTGATCCAAATGTGCCTGCAACGCTGAAGTACAAGATGGCTTATGCCTTTAATCCTAAAGCAGGATCAGCGGGTAGTGCCCCTTTCAATATTCTGGCATCAACTGCTAAGATAGATGTGGAGCATACAGACCAAGGATCTAAATTATCTACCTACGATGCTGCCGGGAATCTTTTAGAGGTAGAGACCTCAAAGGATAAGGATGCAATGGAACGTAAGTTTCAAGCGGCTCAGGATAACCTGCTAAGATATCAGGCTACCCAAACAGTTATGCGCACCCCTGCTGCCCGGATGGACAAGATCCTGAAGAGCGCCGGGTTAAAGGATGGTGAAGGATTGTTTAGCGCTGAGGTAACAAGCAAGAACCCACAGGACAGAACCCCTGAAGAACAAGCTGAGGTTAGCCGTGGGCTGGCTGTAATACAAAAAGTCAATCAGGAATATGTGGACTTCGATAATAAAAGAGCTCAGGCAGGTAGCGTCGTTAAGAAAAACTTCGATCTGCTAAAGCAGCAAGATGATAACCTGTACACAGCCAAAATACCAAACCCGGCAGATCCTTTAGCGCCACCTGAAGAGGTAGTGGTAAAATCGCAGACCCCGGGAGGACAGGCTATTCTTTCCGATGGCCGAATAATGCACGTATCAGGGCTTACAGATTTGACACCGCACCCTTTTGGTGAGTTATTTAAGGATCAGATGGCTACTTTTGATCAGGAGAATCATCCTGACCTAAAGCAACCGGCTCCTGAGAGCGCTACTCAGTTTAATTGGAACGGTCGCAGTATGCGTGTAGAGGATATTCTGGATAAAGGTAAACTGCTTGTTCAGGAACTGAATGCTGATGGCAAACCGGTTGGAAGACCTGAGGAGATGTCCTCGGAGGATTACCACAAGATAGTAGAGCAGCAGATCAATGCCCCAGAAGAGACCCCAGAACTGAGAACCTATAAAGTAGCAGGTAAAGAGCTAACCTTTGGGCCAATGGGTAATGGCTTCTTCGTAAACACTGATGCAAAAACTGCAGAGGAAGCCGAGGCTATCCGGGCAGATCTCGATAAGCAGATCGGTAAGAAGAACTATGTGAGAGTTGACTCCGAGAAAGGAGCTGAGGGAATGCCAGACAATTATTTTGTATCCGTGCAGGCAAGACCCCCTAAGGAAGTTATCCCACCGGTTGTGCCTACCTACGAGTTTGATGGTAAACCTATAACTCCAGACGAGGCAAAAGAAATTGCCCAGTCAGCGGTTAACAGTGGAAACCAGAAGAAATTGGACAAGCTGAAGATCACCGGGGATGATAAAACCCAGAAGGATATCGATGCTATCGTAGGGAAGAAATGGCCTAAACCTGTAGCTACTTTTACCTTGGAGGTGGATGGAAAAGATGTCAAAGCTAAACGAGAAGATGTTTTAAAACATATAAAATGGGCAGACGATCTTAACGAGTTAAAGCAACTCAAGATCACCAATATCGATGCGGATACAGAGGTCCGGGATGCTTTCGAAAAGAAGCTGAAAGAGTTCGTTCCAGATGTACCAACAGCGGATGAACTTCTTGCCACATTGTTTAAACCGGAAGATGTAACTGAACAATTATTCAAACCAGAAGACGTAACAGAACAATTATTCAAACCAAAAGAAAATGAAACAGGAAACAATCGAGGGATTGGAAGGACTGAACCTGCCACCTCAGAGCCAGCAAATGGAGCAGGAAAATCCAGCGGAGAACCAACTGGAGAAGGGAGTGGAGGAACCGGTACCACCAGTGGAACAGGAGAACCCGTTGGAGAACCAACAGGAAAACGGAGTGGAGGAGCCACCTACAATGCCGCCGCCAGCCCGCTCCTCAAAGGGGGTAAAATATCACACGGTACCGACACCGAAGGGATTGCAGGTAGTGAACCAATTGGGGGAACCGCAAAGCAAACCCGATCTGACGGAACAGGAAGCAAAGCAGAAACTGAGCCAGTTAAAAATGGTGAGGTCAATGGAGAAGTCAGCAAGGAAGTCGGACAAAAAGAAGAAGAAATTACAGCCGAAGATCAACGTGGAGCACCGGCCAAGCATAATCAGCCGGGAGAGGTAGTTAAGGATATCACTGACTTACTTTTTGAAAAGAAGGATCCTACAAAGGACTTGTTTGCCAAAGTAGATTTTGCTAAGGAATTGACTCCTGAAGTAGATCCTACTGAAGCGCTATTTGAAAAGAAAGTAGATCCTACCGAAGCGCTATTTGAAAAGAAAGCCCCGGTTGATGCGGCAACTTTGGCCAATACGTATAAGGACAGGCTATCTAAATTGAAGAAAGAGGATCCTGAAGGGTACTGGTCTGTGGATATGCCAAGCGATGAGGTCATAAAAGATGCCGCCGAGAACAACCGTTTGGTAGATATAAACGGAGGCATGGGAATCGTAACAGCGGATGGAAATCTTATCGGACTGTTCAAGTACAATGCCAAAGCCTCAGGCACTGCCAAAGCGGTGCAGGCAGAACGCATTAAACTGGGTGGCCTTAAACTCGATGCCTACGATACAGCAGGTACCGGCAAGGTAGATCTTGTTAAGGAATATAAGAAAGCGGGTTTCCGCGAAGTATCCCGGGTAGACTTCAATCCTGATATGGCTCCAAAGGATATGCCTGAAGCTGTCCGGGCCAAGAAGCCAGATGTAGTGACCATGGTATACGATCCTACCGGGACTATGGATATAAAGGAACGCAGGTTCAGTGCTGCTGATTACGATCAGGCTATGTCCTACCGGGATAGTTTTACCAAGCCAGAACCGGTTCCAGATCACAATAAATCTGCTGATACGCAAGGCTTCTTCGCTGATGTGGTATCAGGTAAGTCTGACAAGTTCAAACCGCGCCGCAAGTGGAATCCTTTAATGGTGTTCACCAAAGCGCAGGAAGCCGTACATGCTGCTTATGAAAAGTTCAACGGCAATTTTGATGAACACATTGCCACATCCATCCCGGGATTCAGGGACATCCAGATCAAAGTTGTATCTGCTGTCAACGACATGTTCGGTAAGAAGGGTGGATTGTTGTACGACATCGGTGGCTCTGAAGGAGGCTTCGGAAAGACTATAACTTCTCTGTCCGATGGGCGCATGAGATCAATAAATCTGGATGCGAGTTCAGAGATGGAGAAGGCCCATAAGGCTACCCCGGTAGAGGGAGCAGAGTTTAAGAAGGAAGCTTTCGGGGAAGGCTTTGAGTGGGATGGTGAGAAATTTGAAAAGCATGTACCAGAGGAGAAAGCCGATGTGGTTCATGAGTCGATGACCTTCCAGTTCATAGATGAGAAACGTGGAGACAAGCTTAAGGAAGTTGTTGATAACTACCTTAAACCTGATGGCCTGTTTATCACTGAAGAGAAAGTCCATCCAAAGCTGGATGCCCAATGGGATGCCAACGAACGTAAAAAGGATACCGAGTTTAAACCTCAGTATTATGACCAAGATCAGATTGACAAGAAGCGTGAAGAGGTACTAACCGGAATGGTAACAAACCAGACTACCCATGAGCGCTATAAGAATGAACTGATGAAGAAGTTCGACCACGTTGCCGAGTACTGGGACGCTGGAAACTTCAAGGGTTTTGTGGCCTCAAACGATAAAGCAAAGGTTGATGCCTTCTTAAAAAGCGTTGGTAATACAGATACGCAATACTCCGAGAAAAATATAAACGCAGCAGAGATTAGTCCTGAGACCTCTTCCAATTATGCAAACATGACGGAAGATGGTCAGGGAAATTTTGTATTCTATCATTACTCCGATAAGGAGAGAAAGGCCATAACCCCTGAGAAGTTTGGGACAAACACCTCCCGGGCAACCTCTGCGGAAGAGGTAGCTGCCATGGGTAGGGTTGGTGGAATGTCTCAGTTCTACACGGATGCTGCAGACCGCGAGACAAAAGTAGGGTCACAAGGACACGAAGTAAAAATACCTTCTGATAAGGTATACGACTTCAACTCGGATCCACTTAAACTGATTGACGAGGCTCGTAAACAGTTCAAGGCTAAGTACCCTGAACTACCCTTTACCCCTAATGACCAGTTGGCTTGGGTGACAAAGGTGGCCCACGATAAAGGCTTTGATATGACCGTGGCCGAGTGGGATGGCAAGACCCGGGCACAATCTGTTGTAGAACATGTTCCGAGTTATACCGAGACAAGGCTGGGTCCTTTAGTAGTAAAACCTTTCGAAAACAAGTATGTAAGCAATAGGGAAGCTGGCTATAAATCTGTCATCCCTAAGACCCAGTCCGAGATGCTGGACGAAGCTTACAGCGCCATAAATGCCGAACGCAATAAAGCAGGAAAGTATGATGACCTTTATCACCTGCAGAACAACCCGGGCAAATACTCTCAGGAAGAGGTAACCCAGATGGTTAACGATTCCAATTTATCAGAGGCTGTTAAAAAGCAATATAACGATGCTCTCACTTACCGGGACAAAGGGCGTAGTTCACAGGAACCAACAGATGTTGGATTCCAAGCCGGTAAACTATTTACACATAAGGGAGAGATCCCTAAATTCAAGAATCTTACGGATCTGACAAATTGGCTTGCGTCTTGGAGTAAGAAGAATAAAGTATTTGCAAGTGATGCTGCTAAAGCCGATGATAAAATCTTTGTAAAGAAACTGGCTGAGCATACCTTGGAAGAGTTAAGGGCTTGGGAGGGATTAACTAAGTACAAATACCTTGGTTTCTATGACCACGACATACCCAATATTCTTAACCCGGCTCTTCAGAAGTTTGCTCTTAAAAGGTACGGTGTAGAATTAACAGATGCTGAGATAAAGCTGTATCATATGCTCAGTAGTTTTGCTTCACCTTCAGCTAATCCTGACTTCGATTCCAGCGTAGGCTTAGCAGTATTTGACAGGTATATGAAAACCGGTGAGGTCTCAGCCTTGGCCGATAAGCA
>SESF01024814.1_pt1 | contig 11335 bp, 11 predicted proteins | sample 3171521 | NCBI WGS metagenome assembly SESF01 (sample SAMN10866945, study PRJNA518727) | freshwater metagenome | biome: subpolar coniferous forest; feature: holomictic lake; material: water; isolation source: holomictic Lake 227, 6 m and 8 m depth | place: Canada: near Kenora, Ontario | collected...
GGTGAACAGGGTATACAAAAAACGATCACTGACGGAGGATCGACAGCGACATCTTGCGCCGTCAAAACAGACTGCCCTGACCACCGGCCGGGCCGGGCGCGGGGCGTTTTGGTTTCGACGGCGGGGGTGCGGCGGCGGGGGTGCCGGCAGGGTGGGCGGTGAGGGTGCCGTCGTGGAAGGTCAGGGTCAGGGTGGCGACTTCGGCGGCGGCGGCGGCCGAGGTCAGGGGGTGGCGTGCCGGGTCGCTGACCAGGGCGAAGCCGCGGGCGAGCACGCCCTTGTAGGAATAGCTTTCCAGCAACTGGCCGAGGCCGCCGAGGCGGACCCGGCGCTCTTCGAGTCGCGCCGCGGCGCGGAGGGCGGCGGGCAGGGCGCGGGCTTCGGCGGCGAGACGGGCCCTTGCCTCGGCCAGCTGCTCGCGGGGGTGGCGGATCGCGGCGGCGAGGCGCTCCAGGCGACTGCGGCCGCGCTCGGTCAGGGCCTGGACGGCCAGGGCCAGCCGTTCGCCCCGTTCGTCCAGGCGCTGGGCGCGTTCGTGGATAAGGCTGCGGGGATCGCCGAGGCCGCGCGCCAGCCCTTCCAGGCGGGCGCCGCGCTCGGTGACGCCGCGGGCGAGGCCGCGCACCATCCGGCGTTCGAGGTCGAGCAACTGGGCCAGCAGTTCGGCGCGCACCGGCACCGCGAGTTCGGCGGCGGCGGTCGGGGTCGGAGCGCGGAGGTCCGAGGCGAAATCGATCAGCGTGGTATCGGTCTCGTGGCCGACCGCCGAAATCAGCGGGATCGCGCTGGCGGCGGCGGCGCGCACCACCACCTCCTCGTTGAATGCCATCAGGTCTTCGAGGGAGCCGCCGCCGCGGGCGACGATGATCAGGTCGGGGCGCGGCACCGGGCCGCCGGCGGGCAGGGCGTTGAAGCCGGCGATCGCCGCCGCGATCTGGGCTGCCGCCTGTTCGCCCTGAACCGCCACCGGCCACAACAGGACATGGCGCGGGAAGCGGCCCTCGAGCCGGTGCAGGATGTCGCGGATCACGGCTCCGGTCGGCGAGGTGACGACGCCGATCACCGCGGGCAGGAAGGGCAGTTTCTTCTTGCGCTCGGGGGCGAACAGGCCCTCGGCGGCGAGGCGGCGCTTGCGCTCCTCCAGCAGCTTGAGCAGCGCGCCCTCGCCGGCCAGTGCCATCGACTCGATGATCAGCTGGTATTGCGAGCGCGTGGGGTAGGTGGTGAGACGGCCGGTGCAGATCACCTCCATGCCCTCTTCGGGGACGAGGCCGAGCCGGGCCACCGTCGGCCGCCAGCACACCGCCTCGATCACCGCGCTGTCGTCCTTGAGGCGAAGATAAAGATGGCCCGAGCTGTGGCGCTTGGGCTGCGAGATTTCGCCCCGGACCCGGACATGGCCAAAGGCGTCCTCGACCGAGCGCTTGAGCGCGCGCGCAAGATCGCCGACGGTAAATTCTGGCAGATTGGAGCCGGGGTTTTGTGTCATGGTCGGGCCATGATACAAGGTTGACCCCTTGGCACAAAGGGGTCCGGCAGCCCTGCCGGCACGAAGCGGAGAACGCGGAGCATGAAGGTCCTGGTCGTAGGTTCGGGCGGGCGTGAGCATGCGCTCGCATGGAAACTGGCGGCGTCGCCGCTGTGCGGCAAACTCTATTGTGCGCCCGGCAATGCCGGCATCACCGCGGTTGCCGAGTGCGTGGCGATCTCTGCCGACGACATCGACGCTCTGGTCGATTTCGCCCGCCGGACCGACATCGATCTGGTGGTGGTCGGGCCGGAGGCGCCGCTGGTCGCCGGCCTTGTCGACCGCCTGGAGGGGGTCGGCATCAAGGCCTTTGGTCCCAGCGCGGCGGCGGCGGCCCTTGAAGGCTCCAAGGGCTTCATGAAGGACCTCTGCGCCCGCCACGGCATTCCCAGTGCCGGCTACGGCCGCTTTTCCGACGCCAACGCCGCCCGCGCCTTCGTCGCGCTCAAGGGGGCGCCGATCGTGGTCAAGGCCGATGGTCTGGCCGCGGGCAAGGGCGTCACCGTTGCCCACACCCTCGAGGAGGCGCTGACCGCGATCGACGAAATTCTGATCGAGGGCCGCTTCGGCCGCGCCGGGGCCGAACTGGTGATCGAGGAGTTCATGGCCGGCGAGGAGGCCAGCTTTTTCGCCCTGGTCGATGGCGAAACCGCGCTGCCGCTGGTCGCGGCCCAGGATCACAAGGCGGTGTGGGACGGCGATCGCGGGCCGAACACCGGCGGCATGGGCGCCTATTCGCCGGCGCCGGTGGTCACGCCCGAGCTGACCGTCCAGGTCATGGAGCGGATCATCCGTCCGACCGTGCGCGCCATGGCCGCCGAGGGGCGGCCGTTCAAGGGCGTGCTCTTTGCCGGGCTGATGATTCTGCAGACCGAGGGCGGTCCCGAGGCCAGGCTGCTTGAATACAACACCCGCTTCGGCGACCCGGAGTGTCAGGTGCTGATGAAGCGCCTGAAGTCTGACCTGCTGCCGCTGCTGCTGGCTTCGGCCGAGGGCCGGCTGGCGGGGTTGACTCCGGAGTGGCGCGAGGAATCCGCGCTCTGCGTCGTGATGGCGGCCAAGGGCTATCCGGGCGAAGTCCGCAAGGGCAGTGAGATCGGCGGCCTCGCCGAGGCCGGCGCGGTCGAGGGCGTCACGGTCTTTCACGCCGCGACCCGGTCCGGCGAGGGCGGGCGGGTGCTGGCCAGCGGCGGCCGGGTGCTCGGGGTCACCGCGCTCGGCGCCTCGGTGCGCGAGGCCCGGGATTCGGCCTACCGGGCGGTGGACCGGCTGGTCTGGGACGACGGATTTTGCCGCCGCGACATCGGCTGGCGCGCCATCGCCCGCGACGCGTGACCGGCGGGCGGCGGCGGTCTCAAGCCTGAGTTCACGACACCGGGGGCGGGAATGTTCATCGACTCTAGCGACCTCATCGTCGTCAATCCGCCCCATCGCGGCCACGGCGTCGCCGTTACCGACGTCGATGGCGACGGCGCCTTCGAGTTCCTGGTCAGCGGTTACGGCGTCGCCAACCGGGTGCTGAAATGGCGCGGGGCCAGACTGGTCGACGTTGCCGACCCGCTGCTGGCCGACAGCAATGGCTTCACGGTCTCGATGGTCGCCGCCGACCTCGATGGCGACGGCCGCGAGGAAATCTACGCCTGCAACGAGGAATCGGAGCAGGGCGAGCCCGGACAGGCCGACCGGCTGTTCGCGCCCTTTGGCCGCCATTGGCTCGACCTGCTGGCCCAGCCCGACAACGCGGCGGTGGTCGAGAATGTTGCCGGGCAGGCGGTGGCGGCGATCGACCGGCTGGGCCGGGGCCGCTACGGCTTTGCCGTGATCCAGGCCGGTGAACCGGTGGTGCTGTTCGAACTGGCCGGCGGCGGCCGGCTGGTCGACGTCTCCGAGGAGGCCGGGCTCGATCAGTCGGTGGCCGGGCCGGGGGTGGTGGCGCTGCCGCTGATCTCCGAGCGCATGGACCTCTTCGTTCATGCCGATGGCGGCGCCAACTGCCTCTTTCGCAATCTCGGCGACGGCACCTTCGAGGAGGTCGCCGAACAGCGCGGCCTTGCCGACCCGCGCCAGCTTGGCCGCGGCGTTGCCGTGCTCGACGCCGACGGCAACGGCCTGCTCGATCTGGTCTGCGCGGTGCGCCAGGGCAGTCACCGGCTGTTTCTCCAGCGTGCCGGCGGCGGCTTCACGGAGGAGGCGCCGGCTGATCTCTCGTTGCCCTCGCACGCCACCTCGGTGATCGCCGCCGATTTCGACAATGACGGTCAGGAAGAGCTGCTGTTTTTCAACCACGGCCAGCCCAACCGGCTGTTTGCCCTGCGCCACGAGGAGTGGATCGAGATCGAGGCCGGTGACGCCACCGAGCTTCGCGGTTCGTCCACCGGCGCCGCCGTGGCCGACATCGACGGCGACGGCCTGCTGGAACTGCTGGTCAACCACGATGGCGCCCAGCCGCTGGCGCTGTTCAAGGCCGCGCCCAACGCCAATCGCTGGCTGCGGGTGCTGCCGCTGACCATCGCCGGGGCGCCGGCCCGGGGCGCGCTGGTCACCTGTCTCGCCGGCGGTCGCAGCCAGCAGCGCGCGATCTGCGCCGGCAGCGGCTATCTCAGCCAGATGGAGCCGGTGGCCCATTTCGGCCTCGGCGATCTGCGGCGGATCGATCAGGTCGAAGTCCGCTGGCCCGACGGCGCCGTTGCCGTGATCGCGGCGCCGCCGGCCAACCGGATGCTGACCGTGCCCCATCCGCCCGAGTGACCGCGGGCGGGCGGCGGAGAAAAAAGCCAAAGTTTACAAGGGATTGGCCTGATTGGCCGCCGGTGCGGCCGGAGCGCTGGTGCCCTGCCGCCCTGCACGCTTGACCTTTGGCCCGGGCCGGCGCCATGCTTGGCCATCTTACCTGGGCCTGCACAGACGGGGACAAGAGACCGATGGTCGACCATCACAGCGCACTCATTTACACCATGGTCCTGCTCTCGGCCTCCGATGGCAACATGAGCGACGAGGAGCTGAATACCATCGGCGAGAATGTCCGCTATCTGCCAATCTTCCGCGACTTCGACTTTCGGCGTCTGCCCGAGATGACCGATGAGTGCCTGAAATTGCTGGCAGATCCGCGCGGGCTCGACAAGGCCCTCGAGGTGATCAAGGCCCGGCTGCCGGTCAGGCTGTTTGAGACCGCTTATGCCGTCGGCTGCGACATCGTTGCGGCGGACCACGACGCCAGCCGCGAGGAGTTGCGGCTGCTCGAGATGCTGCGCGAGAAGCTGGGTCTCGACGGGCTGGTTTCGGCCGCGATCAAGCGCGGCGCCCGCGCCCGACACATGACCTTGTGAGTCATCAATCCCGGCGCGCCGACGGCTCAGTCCTCGCGTTCGCGGGCGTTGAGGCGGGCGGCGAGGTCGCGCAGATAGGCGCGGTCCATCTCGGCGAAATCGTCGGCGGCGATGTCGGCGCGCAGGTCCATGAGTTCGCGCCGGGTTTCGCGGTTGAGGCTGACCCGCCGCAGCAGCGAATCGATCAGGTTGAGGTCTTCGGCATAGGTTACCGCCAGTCGCTCGGGCAGCGGCGGTAATTCGGGCAGCGGGGGTTCGGGTTCGCGGCGGCGGTCGCGGATTTCGAAGCCGCCGGCCCCGGCGGCCGGATCGTCCTCGTCCTCGAACGGATCGAGCGGCGCCGCTCCCGGCGCCAGCACCAGCAACTCGTGCCATCCGACTTCGGCAGCCTGGATGCGGCGCTGGATTTCGCGGGCGGCGGCCAGAACCTCGGTGTCGTTTTCCGAGCCCAGACGCTCCAGGAGATCGATGAAACCGGCCCGGTCCATGTAAGGCATGCGTGGGGTTCCTCCGAGTTGGCCGCGCTTCGGCGCGAGTTCCGAATACCATGAATGAGCGGGCGTGCTACACTATCGATAAGAGACCAGTTCGCCGCAGGGCCGCAACGGAGCCGGATCATGCCGTCCTTTGATGTCGTTTCCAAGACCGATGTTCATGAAGTTGACAATGCTCTCGACGGTGTCCGCCGTGAGGTCGCCCAGCGCTTCGATTTCAAGGGCGCAAAGTGTTCGATCGACCGCGCCGAGAACATCATCACGATCCTGGCGGACGATGATCTGAAGCTGAAGCAGATGCACGAGTTGCTGCGGGTGCATTTGACCCGGCGCAAACTTGATGCCGGCGCCCTCGACTTTGGCAAGGTGGAAAAGGCGGCTGGAAACAGCGTGCGCCAGGAAGTGACGATTCGCCAGGGCATCGACAAGGATTTGGCCAAGCAGATCGTCAAGGCGATCAAGGACAGCAAGTCCAAGGTTCAGGTGGCGATCCAGGGCGATGAGCTGCGGGTCACGGCCAAGAAGATCGATGATCTTCAGGCTACCATTCGTTTGATCAAAGAGCTAAATATCGAGCTGCCTCTGCAGTACCTTAATTTCAGAGACTGAGGGGCCGTGGATCCGAGGCGCCATGACGATACACACGCTCACCCTCAGTGACCATGAACGCGATGCCGTCACGCTCTTGATCGCGGCCATCGAGGCTCAGCCGGACCATGATGCCACCGAGCTGAAGACCTCGGCGCGGATATTGCGCCAGTATCTTGGCGCCCCGTCCTACCGGCTGTTTTCGTTGGCCAAGATTGCCTTTGACGATATCGAGCCCGGGGTCAAGGAGGCGATCCGCGGGTCGGCCATCCAGCTCGCCTACCTGAACGCCGCGGCGCAGCGCACCCAGTCCTCGCTGAAAACCATCACCTCGAAGCTGAGCGGGGGCCGGAAAAAGAGCCGTCACGCCACGCCCTTCCTGGCCGCTCTGCAGCGGGGCTGAGGGCCGGACCCCGCCATCGGCCGGCGGACCTATAGCGCGGTGTCGATGAAGCGGCGCTGGTCGCCCTCAAGGATGGCCGCGGTCAGGCGACCGGTGGCATAGGCGCCGGTATCGACGCCGATGCGGTTGGGCAGCGATTCGGCTTCCATCGAGATGGTGTGGCCGTGAACCACGACCCGGCCATGATCGGTGGTCGAGGAGAGAAAATCTTCCCGGATCCAGACCAGATCCTCGTAACGCTGCTGATCGAGCGGCACACCGGGCCGGATGCCGGCATGAACGAAAAGGTAGCTGCCGATCTCGATATAAAACGACAGGCTGCGCAGGAAGGCGACGTGGGCGGTGGGAATCGCCTCGCGCAGGTGATATTGCACCGCCGCCAGCCGCAGCCGCGCCGGCACATCGACCGGCGGCCGGACGCCGTAGCTCAAGAGGGTGTTGACGCCGCCATAGGTCAGCCAACCCGGGCCGGCGGAGAGGTCGTCGAGGAACTGCAGCATGGTCGCTTCGTGGTTGCCCCGCAGGAAGGTGGCCTCGAAGCGGGGGTGGGGCCAGGCGATCAGGTGGTCGAGCACCGCCCGGGAGTGGTTGCCGCGGTCGACATAGTCGCCGAGAAAAACCAGGTGAGCCCGGCCGCCCGCCGGCAGGGTCCGGGCATCGGCATCAATCCGGGCCAGCAGGTCGGTCAGCAGATCGAAGCGGCCGTGAATGTCGCCGATGGCATAAACCCTAAGTCCCGGCGGCAGCCAGCCCCGGGTCATCTCCGTCGGCGCAACCATCAGCTCCTCCGGCCGTTTCACCGGTTGGCGCTGCCGCTGTTGGACAGTGGGCAAGACCGAGTCCTCGTTTCGTTCCGGCTTGGCCGCCTTCAAGATACCAAAGTATAGCAGAAGCCGGAGACGAGACAGCGGTTTTGCGGGGTCAGGTCGCGGTTCCGCCCACGGTCAGCCCGTCCACCCGCAGCGTCGGCTGACCGACGCCCACCGGCACACCCTGGCCGTCCTTGCCGCAGACGCCGACCCCGGGGTCAAGGCGGCTGTCGTTGCCGATCATCGAAATCCGGGTCAGCACCTGGGGGCCGTTGCCGATCAGGGTGGCGCCCTTGACCGCCGGGCCGATCCGGCCGTCTTCAATCAGATAGGCCTCTGAGGCGGTGAAGACGAACTTGCCGCTGGTGATATCCACCGAGCCGCCGCCGAAGTTGATCGCGTAAAGGCCGTTCTTGACCGAGGCGACGATCTCCTCCGGGGTATGATGGCCCGAGCGCATCAGGGTGTTGGTCATGCGCGGAATCGGGTGGTGGGCGAAGCTCTGGCGCCGGCCGTTGCCGGTCGGGGCCATGCCCATCAGGCGGGCGTTGAGGCGGTCGTGCATGAAGCCGACCAGAATGCCGTCCTCGATCAGGGTGGTGCACTGGCTGGGCGTGCCCTCGTCGTCGACGCTGAGCGAGCCGCGCCGGTCGTCGAGGCCGCCATCATCGACCACGGTCACGCCGGGGGCGCCGATGCGCTCGCCCATCAGCCCCGAGAAGGCCGAGGTGCCCTTGCGGTTGAAGTCGCCCTCGAGGCCATGACCGATCGCCTCGTGCAGCAGCACGCCCGGCCAGCCCGGCCCGAGCACCACGGTCATCTCTCCGGCCGGGGCCGGGCGCGAGCCGAGATTGACCAGCGCCTGGCGCAGGGCCTCGTCGACCTGGGTCCGCCACTGATCAGGCGTGATGATCCGCTCATAGCCGTAGCGGCCGCCGGTGCCGAAGCTGCCGCTTTCCATGCGCTCGCCCTCGCCGACGACCACCGAGACATTGAGCCGCACCAGCGGCCGGAGGTCGGCGATCCGGCAGCCGTCGGCGCGGATGATCTGGACCGCCTGCCACTCGCCGACCAGACCGACGCTGACCTGACGGATACGGGGGTCGCGGCCGCGGGCATAGGCGTCGATCTCGGCCAGCAGCTTGACCTTGGCCTCGAACGGCATCGGAGTCAGCGGATTGTCGGGGCTGTAGAGCACGCGGTTGGTGCCCCGGGGCGGCTCGGACATCCGGGCGCTGCCGGCGTGGCCGGCCTGGACCGCGCGCACGGTGGCGGCCGCGCGGCGCAGCGCCGGTTCCGAGAGCATCGAGGCGTGGGCGAAGCCGAAGGTCTCGCCGGCGACGGCGCGCAGGCCAAAGCCGTGGGCGGTGTCGAAGCCGGCGCTCTTGAGCTTGCCGTCATCCCAGGAGAGACTCTCGGACTGGGCGTACTCCAGGTACAGCTCGCCGTCGTCGGCCCCGGCCAGCGCCTCCGAGACCAGCGCCTCGGTGCGGACCCGGTCCAGGCCGGCGCGATTGAAAAAGAGATCGTCGGTGACGGCGAGAGTGCTCACGGCAAGCTCCACAAGGGGATGGCAACTAAGTGTGGCGCTGATCCCGGGCCAAGACAAGGCCGGCGCGCGCCAGGGCAGGCGGACGGGCGGAGAGGACCGGCGGGAGGTCATGGCGGGACGCCATACCGGTGACTCCAAAATTGTCAGACGAACGACTCACAAATGCCCGGAATTTGTTAGCGTGTGCCGGGATAACAGCTTGATTAATAACGATAGTCCTGCCATACACGTTGTGAGTCCGAAGTGAGTCCATTGTCAGTCGGTGCGCTGAGTCAGCGCCACCAGCGCGCCCACCAGGGGCGGCGGCGGTCGGCCAGCAGGTCATCGAGCACCTGATCGAGCTTGCCTTCGACCTTTTCGGCCCTGACTTCGGCGGCGTCGACCCGCTCCAGCCACAGGCTGCGCTCGGCGGCGACCTGATCGATCAGGCGGGAAAGCTCGGCGACATACTGGGATTGGATGCGGCCGATCTCGGCCAGGTGGCGCCGCTCGGCGGCGTCGGACTCGACCGGTTGACCGGTCAGCATGGCCGGGGCCTGACCAGCCAGTCGTTCAACCAGCCGTTCGGTCGTTGGTTCGGGCGGCTGTCCGGTCGGTTCGGTCGGTCGGGTTTGACCGGTCTCCGGCCGACCGGTCGCACGCAGGGCGGCGATTTCGCTCGGACTCAGGCGAACGCGCAAGCGGCCGTCGTTGCCGCGAACGCCCTGGAGTTTCCGCCGTTTGATCCGCTGGCGCAGCGCCTCGACGGTGGCGCCGGTCAGTTCGGCCGCTTCAGTCAGGAGGTACAGCTTGCCGTCCATGGCGTTGGGGGTCGTCCGGTTGGTGGCGGTCGCGGGGCTGGGGCGGTGGGCGGTGGTGCGACCGGCCGGAACCAACGCTCTATCACACGGCCCGGCAAAGGAAAAGAGTGCCGGCAAACGAAAAGGGGCGGTCTTGCGACCGCCCCTTCCGTCATACCGGATGATCGAACCGGACTGGTCAGAAGTCCATGTCGCCCATGCCGCCCATGCCGCCCGGAGGACCGCCGGCGGCGGCCTTCTTTTCGGGCTTCTCGGCGACCATCGCCTCGGTGGTGATCAGCAGGCCGGCAACCGAGGCCGCATCCTGCAGGGCCGTGCGCACGACCTTCACCGGATCGATGATGCCCGACTTGAACATGTCGGTGTAGGTGCCGGTCTGGGCGTCGAAGCCGTAAGCCGGATCGTTGGCGTCGTTGAGTTTTCCGACCACGATCGAGCCGTCGCCGCCGGCATTGCTGACGATCTGGCGCACCGGCGACTGCAGGGCCCGGCGGACGATGTCGATGCCGTAGCGCTGTTCGTCGTTGGCGGGCTTGAGGGCGTCGAGCGACTTGGCCGCGAACAGGAGGGCGACGCCGCCGCCGGCGACGATGCCTTCTTCCACCGCGGCGCGGGTGGCGTGCATGGCGTCGTCAACCCGGTCCTTGCGCTCCTTGACCTCGACCTCGGTGGCGCCGCCGACGCGGATCACCGCGACGCCGCCGGCCAGCTTGGCCAGACGCTCCTGGAGCTTCTCGCGATCATAGTCCGAGGTGGTGTCTTCGATCTGCTGGCGGATCTGGGCGATCCGGCCCTCGATGTCCTTCTTGGCGCCGGCGCCATCGACGATCGTGGTGTTGTCCTTGGTGATCTGGACCTTTTTCGCGGTGCCGAGCATGTCGAGGGTGACATTCTCGAGCTTGATCCCGAGGTCTTCGCTGATCACCTGGCCGCCGGTCAGGATGGCCATGTCCTCGAGCATCGCCTTGCGGCGGTCACCGAAGCCGGGGGCCTTCACCGCCGCGACCTTGAGTCCGCCGCGCAGCTTGTTGACCACCAGGGTGGCCAGGGCCTCGCCTTCGACGTCCTCGGAGATGATCAACAGCGGCCGGCTCGACTGCACCACCGATTCGAGCACCGGCAGCAGGGCCTGAAGGCCGCTCAGCTTCTTCTCGTGGAAGAGGATGAACGGGCTTTCCAGTTCGCAGGTCATCTTGTCGGCGTTGGTGACGAAGTAGGGCGAGAGATAGCCGCGGTCAAACTGCATGCCCTCGACGACATCGAGTTCGGTCTCGAGGCTCTTGCTCTCCTCGACGGTGATCACCCCCTCGTTGCCGACCTTTTCCATCGCCTCGGCGATCTTCTTGCCGATGTCGGCCTCGCCGTTGGCCGAAATGGTGCCGACCTGGGCGATCTCGGCGTTGGTCGAAACCTTCTTGGCCCGGCTCTTGATGTCGGCGACCACGGCTTCGACCGCGATGTCGATGCCGCGCTTGAGGTCCATCGGGTTGAGGCCGGCGGCCACCGCCTTCACGCCTTCACGCACGATGGCCTGGGCCAGCACGGTGGCGGTGGTGGTGCCGTCGCCGGCCAGATCGTTGGTCTTCGAGGCCACTTCGCGCACCATCTGGGCGCCCATGTTCTCGAATTTGTCGGCCAGTTCGATCTCCTTGGCGACGGTGACGCCGTCCTTGGTGATCCGCGGCGCGCCGAACGACTTGTCGAGCACGACGTTGCGGCCCTTGGGGCCGAGGGTGACCTTCACCGCGTCGGCGAGAATGTCGACGCCGCGCAGCATGCGGGTTCGGGCATCGACGCCGAACTTAACTTCCTTGGCAGCCATGGTATCTTAACCT
>SESF01026214.1_pt1 | contig 11335 bp, 10 predicted proteins | sample 3171521 | NCBI WGS metagenome assembly SESF01 (sample SAMN10866945, study PRJNA518727) | freshwater metagenome | biome: subpolar coniferous forest; feature: holomictic lake; material: water; isolation source: holomictic Lake 227, 6 m and 8 m depth | place: Canada: near Kenora, Ontario | collected...
TCTCTTTAATCTCCGCGTCTTCCCCTCCCCTCCCCTCCTCTACCGCTTCAAATACCGCGCCAGAAACCCCAAAACATGCTCCCGGTACTCCGCTGGGGCATTCCGCTCCAAGTCCACATGGCCCGCGGCCGGAACGATCCAGAGCTCCTTCGGAGTATGCGCGGCGGCGAACATTGCCTGCGTCTCGGAAATCAGCGTATCCGTGTCGCTCGCTCCCCCGGCGATCAGCAGCGGACAACCGGCATCGGCCAGATGATCCACGGGACGCAGGGCCTGAGCCCGAATCCCGAGCCGGGGCCAAAGCTGCATCGTCAGCAGCGGCGTAACAAACGGCCCCACTTTCCCGAGCGCGAAATTCATCCGGTTCTCAACCGCCATATCGATGGTCGAAAAGGTGGATTCCAACACCGCCGCATCCAGCTTGAGCGGGTGTTTGGCCAACGCCAACGCAGCGCCCCCAAGCGAGATGCCGATCGCACCCACCCGCGCCCCCGGCAACCGGGCGTGGAGATAATCGATGGCCGCCTCGGTGTCTTTGGCTTCGAGATAGCCAAAAGTGATCCGGGTTCCAGAACTCTCGCCATGCGCCTGGAAATCGATCAGCAGCACGGAATAACCGGCGTCCCTCAACAGGCGCGCCCGATTGATCAGCACCCGGCGATTTCCGTGGATTCCGTGGAAAAGAGCGACGGCGGCAGTCGCGCCCGGCTGATTCACCAGCCAGCCATGGAGAGTAGAGCCTGACCCGCTGGGGATCACGACCTCCTCGGCATGCAGATCGACAGGAGCCGCACCGATCTCCGCCGGGGAAGGCTCGACAAATCCGCTGCCGGTGCGCCAGGCGCCCGCACCGAGAGTGGCCATGGCAACCGCCACCGAGATGGAGACCGCCCGAAGGAAAAAACGCTTATGGAACCGCATCGGCCCGCAGTGGAATCGAGGGGAAGGACGGAAGCAAGCAGAACCCCAAGATTTGTCGTTGCGGAGTGCGGGCAACTCGATAAAACTGACTCCCGCCGTTCGCCGCCTTGCCACGAACGGCTTTGAATTGCCGATGTGGCGAAATGGCAGACGCACCGGACTTAAAATCCGTTGGGATTCACCTCCCGTGCCGGTTCGAGTCCGGCCATCGGCACTCTTTCAAAATACAAGTCGCCCCCAGACCCGCTTAAACGCTAGCTCTGGGACAGGAGATGGCGACGAATGAAAACGAAACTTGACGAATGGCGACAAATGGACGCGGGTGGCAAGATTCCGAATAAATGGCAGAAATGGCAGGCACTGCCATTTGCTTGGGCGGTGCGGATTGCGATCAGGCTTGGCTCATTTCAGACACACCCCGCCCGAAGTCCGGCGAGTCCGGTTTTCAATGTGTGAGTGCCCCCGTGTTGCGCTCCGTGCGTTGCCCGAGACATTGTGTCAGACATGAAAACCACTTTGCGCCAGTTTGCAGCCATGCGCGCCCAAGCCCGTCACCTACGATCCAGGGAAGCGCCGCCCAAACCGCCGTGATCGAATGGCTGCATTCACTCGCCGAGAGCAAATTCGCCTTGAGTGTGCTCACGCTGGGTGAATCGAGAAGGGCATTTGCACTCTGCCGGGGGCCCCCGCGCATCGCAAACATCAAACCGCCCTCCCCGGGGTTGCGTAGCCGCTTTTCCGGGCGCATCCTGCCCGTGGACGAAGCGGTGGCAAGCCTTGGGGCTAATTAGTCCCGTAGACCCGTTATGCCCCGTCCCAGAGAAGAACCTTTCTGCCGCCAAGCCATCACTTACGGTGCTGGGAAAAGGCCCGGGGGGACTGCCCGATCACCCGTTTGAAAATCCGCGAGAAGTGGTAGGGATCCACAAAACCGGCACGTCGGGCCGCCTCCTGGACTAGACAGCCCTCCACAAGCAGCCATTCTGCGGTTCGGGCGATTTTTTTGCGGATCAAGTATTGATAAGGCGAAGGATAACCATGCAACTGAAATAGCCGGCATAAATAAGATTTGTCAATACTAGCCGCATACGCAATCTCATCGAGATTTCGGAGTTCCAAATGACGAGCGTCGATCAGGTCGCGACAGCGTTGAAAAGTCTCCGTTGTCCACCCCTCATCCGATGTCTCCGGCCTCCTTGCACCCGCCGTTTTCCAAATAATAATCCGGAGCAGGCTGGCGCAGATTTTTTGCGCCCCACCAAAGCCCCGTTCGCCCTCGGTCAAGAGCATTTCGAATAGCCCTCTGAAAGCTTCCAGATCGGCCACCTGCACGGCCATCCCGGAGGTGCCGCCACCGGCGCCGAGCAGACGGCTGGATTCGCGGCCGAAAAAATCGACAAAATACTTTCGCAACGGAGTTTTGGAATCGCTTGCGATGTGATGGAGGGTGGTCGGGCCGTAAATAAAAAGAACCCCCGCCCGAAGCGGGAAACTTCGGTCGTTCAGTTTCACCGTGCCGGTCCCACTTTCGACATACTCCAAGCCATAGCAGGGAAACCGGGTGCGTTTGACCCGGTAATCCGGCTCGCAGATTTCGTAACCCGTGCAGGCCACGTGCAACCCGGAACGCGAACGAATAATTGCCTTCTCCAAGTGGCAATAACGCGGCTGACTGACCTGCATGGAAACGTGGGGAATAGATTTTGCACCCATATCCTTATGTCAATAATTTCCATCCTTTTGTCAATCACGTCCATGGATTGAGCACCCGCCTGTAACTAGAGTTTCAGAATGAACCCGTTCCTCCTCACGCCCCCTCTCCGCATCTCCGATCCCCCCGCACCAGTCTCCTACATCAGTCATCATTGGTCCGGGATGGGCAAAGAGTTCGCCAGCGAACAGGCGGTTGCAGGCCTGATCTGGGTGCCGTGATTGGACCGTTACCCCCTTCAACTATGGCCAAAAAACTTTTCACCACCCCGGACGGAAAAAGCCGGGCGCTCACCTTCGCCCTGATCTGCACATTGTTTCTGCTCGCGGCCTTGTGCAACGGCATGATCGACGTGCTCAATAAGCACTTTCAAAATTCGCTCGGCGTTTCAAAAGCCCAGTCGGCCTTCGTCCAAGCTGCGTGGTATGCGGCCTATTTCCTCATGGCGTTACCCTCGGGCTGGGTCGCCCGGAGGTTCGGTTACCGAACGGGGATTCTCACCGGCTTGGTAATTGTCATTATAGGATCGGTCCTTTTTGTGCCGGTCACCAAGCTCCATGGTTCTCAGACGTTTGTTTTTGCAATGTTTCTCGGGACACTTTTCCTGGTCGGTGCGGGGCTTACCTTTCTGGAAACCATCGCCAACCCGTATGCGACGCTGCTCGGGCCAGCTGAGTCGGCAGTCGCCCGGATTAACCTAGGACAAAGCTGCAATGCCGTTGGTTGGATTCTCGGGCCACTGCTGGCCAGCAGCTTCATTCTTTCGAAAACCGGCGAGGTTAACACCAGCAATGCGTCCCTGTTCCTTCCTTATTTGTGCGTTGCCGGAATTGTCGCCGTTATGGCGATTGTTTTCTGCTTGGGGCCGGTCCCGGAGATCCACGCTCCCGAGGCCCCATCCTCAATTTCCGGCGGTTCCCAACAAGACCGTCCCCTTTACAAGGAACTCCACTTCGTCCTGGCGATCGCCTCACAGTTCCTTTACTGCGCAGGGCAAATCGGCATCTTCAGCTTCTTTGTTAATTACATCAAGGACGACCGCTACATGCCGACACTCCCATTGTGGGCCGCGAGCCACCTGCCCGCGAGCATGAAGTTCTCAGAGTCTCAGGAGATTTGGCGGATCACTGAATACGGAGCGGGCGTGTTGCTATCAGTGGCGTTCATCTTTTTCACCGTGGGCCGATTCTCGGGAAGCGTGATCACGCGTTACTTCACACCGCACCTGACCCTCGGGTTTTACGCACTGATGAATGTCATCATGATGACACTGGTGATCCTCCCGTTGGGATGGATCTCGGTCGCAGCGCTTTTTCTGAGCTTCTTTTTCATGTCCATTATGTATCCGACCCATTTTGCGTTGGGTATCCGAGGCTTGGGTGAGAAGACTAAACTAGCCGCATCCTGGATGGTTACGGCGGTCGTCGGCGGGGCGATGATGCCGATCCTTATGGGATGGCTCGCAGACAAATACTCCATGCGCGTGGGGTTCGCCATGCCACTTTGCTGCTTTGCTTTTATCGCTTTTTACGGGTTCTGTTGGCGGCGATTTTACCGGTATGAACTGGAGCCAGAAGCGGCTGCCACGCTCGCACCCACCCACTGAGGACATACCTAGTGCCTTGTAACGAGAAAAATGGCGCATAGAGCGCAGGATTTTTGGTTCATGGCAAGGCAGAAGCCCAAGGCGCTTTCTGTAGATAACGACTTGGGCTGACAACACAGCCCTGGGCCAAAAAGACAAGCTGGATGCGTCATTGTACGTGTTACAAGCTACTAGGTCCCGTCGATCCTGGGCAAATTGTTCCAGCAAAAACCGGTTACGCCTAAGCCCACTACTTCCACTGCCGGGAAAAGGCGCACTTTGGACCCCACAGTCCTCCACGAACAGCTATTCGGCGGTTAGGGCGATCTTTAGCAGAAGGAATATGATAGGGAACCATCGGCATGCGGAATTCTGTTTCCATGTCAATAATTTCCATCTTTTTGTCAATCGCGTCCATGGATCGAAGCCAGGTCGGCGGCTAAGTTTTTGAGCATGAATCCGCCTCCCCCTTCGACCCGGCTCCGCACCTCCGCTCCAACCGCCCCTGCCTCCATCGAAACACCGCCCGTTCAGCTCGTCCGCAGTGAACGCATGCAAAACCTTGTCGACCGACGGGACCGCCTCGGCCGCGAAGGCCGGCGCAGCAACTTTGTCGATAATGCGGAATTTCTGGTTTACCATTGGTCCGGAGTGGGCGAAGGATTCGCCCCGCCGACCGGGGAACAAGCTGTCACCGGTCGGATCAACGTGGGGGACAATAATTGCCGGGTTTTTTTGGGCACACCATTTCCGCACACCGACGAAATGCCTTCGCGCATCGACGGGCATGTTGACGAGATTCTCAACTGGGCGCGGGACTACGCGTTTTTCCTGGATCACAACCCTTGCGAGATCCATCCCGAAGAGGAGGTGGTCGGGGAATTTCATTGGCAATTGGACGAAGCCCGCTGCTTCCGCTACCCGGACGAAGTCAGGGAAGCGGGTTTTCAATCTTGGGAATTAGGCGCAGGAGGGATCAGTTACGCCCACACCTGCCCGGACCTCTCCATCGGCTTAGAACTGGGTTGGGGCGGGTTGCTCAAGAAAATCCGCCATTGGAACGCCCGGCATGAAGCCAACGGCAACGAACCGGCGGCGCGCAACCTTTCCGCGCAAGAACTAGTGGTGGAAAGCATCCAGCGCTGGGTCAAGCGCCACGCGGAAACAGCCGAGGCCCTTGCCTCCAACGCCCCGGAATCCCTGGCCCGCCACTACCACAGGGTCGCTCAAACTTGTCATGCGATTGTCAGCGACCCGCCCCGGACTTTTCTCCAAGGGATACAATGGATCCAATTCTTCCAATTGGCCGAGCGGATCATTGCCCACGGCAACGGTTACGGCAGGCTCGACCAGTTGCTGGCAGATCTTTACCGACGCGACTTGGCGGCGGGTCGGATGACTCGCGAAGAAGCCCGCGGATGGGTGGCCGAGTTGTTCTGCAAATACGGGGGCAACTACTTCTCGGTGGGTGGCCGCAACCGGGAGGGGCGGGATGCAACCAACGAACTGAGTTGGGTGATCATGGAGGCTTACGATCTCAACGGAGGCGACAACAACCTGGGGGTCATGTGGCACGCCGACATGGCTCTGGCCTTCTTCACCTATGCTTGCGATGTTCTCGGTCGCCACGGAACGGGAACGCCGGTCCTGATTAATTATGACGTGCTGCGCGACAGTGAACTGCGCAGCGGCGTGAGCGAGGAGCACGCATGGAATGTGGCCTACTCCGGCTGCCAGTGGTACTGCGTAGTCGGGAGGGAATACAACGACCAGGACCTCAATTCCCTGGTGCTGATCCAGCCGATGCAACGGGCCATCCGCCGGGCCGTGAAAGCGGGTGTGAATGATTTCGACGATTTGTTTCGCCTCTTCAGCCGGGAAACCTTCGCCACGGCCAAGGCCCTGCGCGACTTCAAGAACAGCACCTACATGTGGCAAAGCCGGGTCTGGCCGGAGATGGTCACCTCGCTTTGCATGCACAACTGCATCGAGCGGGGCCGGGACTGCACGGACGCCGGAGCGGTGGATTACAACCTGACCTCGGCCAACGTGCTCGGAGTGCCCAACGTCTCCGATTCTTTCCACGCCATCAAAACCCTGGTATTCGATCAACGCCGTTACTCTCTGGCTGAAGTCGAGCAGGCCGTGCTCTGCGACTGGAAGGGCAAGGAGGCCATGCGCCAGGAGTTTCTCAACATCGAGAAGTTTGGCAATGACCTCGCCGCTCCCGACGCCATGATGGTCAAGGTGGCCGAAATGGTCCGCACCCATCTGGAGTCGTTGCGGCATAATAAGGGCGGCCATTTCCGCGCATCCCTCTTCCAGTACATGGGACACACCTACGCCGGCCCGATGCTTGGCGCCACCCCTGACGGCAGGCATGCTGCCGAACCACTTGCCCACGGCATGAATCCGATGCACGGACGCAATACCAAGGGCCTCACCGCCACAGCCAACTCCTTCTGCAAGGTCGACTTCCGCAAGTTCCAGGGCGGCTCATTCCAGATCGAGCTGGAACCCTCCTATTTCCCAGAAGATGCCGATCGCAGCGCGCTGGTGGAGACCTTTGCGCGCACCTTTTTCAAACTAGGCGGGGTCCAAATTAACCTGAACATCATCTCAATGGAGAAACTCAAGCAGGCCATGGAACAACCCGAATTGCCCGAGCACCAAGCCATCGTGGTCAAAGTCACCGGCTATTCCTCCCATTTCCTGATCATGGACCAGAAGTTCCAGGAAGAGTTTCTCCAACGGGTAAATTATCCTGCCTTGTGAATGGCCCGCATCAGGCGGAAGCCCTGGTTTTCGATCTCCACCGCAACTCAACGCACGACGGGCCTGGAATTCGGACCACGGTCTTCCTCAAGGGCTGCCCGTTGCGTTGCCGCTGGTGCCATAACCCGGAAAGCCAGCGGGTCAGCAAGGAAATCTGGTGGACCAGCCAGACCTGCATCGGATGCTACACCTGTATTCAAAATTGCAAAAAGGAGGCGCTCTCCGCATCCGAGGCCGGGATCGCGGTGGATCGTTCCCGATGCGATGGTTGCCAGGCTTGCGCTGACGCCTGCCCTCCCCGGGCGATGCGCCCCCTTGGCACTCGCCGGCCCTTGGATGAATTGCTCGCTGAAGTCGAGTTGGATCGCCCTTGGTACGAAGCCACTGGCGGCGGGATCACCCTCTCAGGTGGGGAACCGTGCGCCCAACCGGGTTTTGCAACTCAATTCCTCAAAGGCTGCCAGGAACGGGATTTGCATACCGCCCTTGACACCTGCGGCCAGGTGGCTCCGCCGGTTTTCAATCGGATTCTCGATCATGCAAATTTGGTTCTGTTCGATCTTAAGCACATGGATCCAACCGTCCATCGGGAGTTAACCGGCGCCGATTTATCCACCATTCACGCCAACCTCCGTGAAGCCGCCCGGCGGGTACGCTCGGGAAATTTGAAGCTATGGGTGAGGACCCCGCTTGTTCCCGGCGCAACGGCCCAGCCGACTGCCTTAAGTGCCATTGGCAGGTTCCTTCGTGATGAATTCGAGGGTACGGTGGAGCGCTGGGAACTCTGCGCATTTAATCCTTCCTGCAGCACCAAATACCACCGCCTGGGCATGACGTGGCCCTACGAAGATTCGGGCCTGCAGAGCGAAGATCAAACCGCCAAGCTACTCGCTGCCGCGCAAGGAGCCTGCGGCCAAAACGACCTGGTCCGCCTGAAAGGGATCCGGGCGAAGTCACCTTCCCCGCTGAAGAACCGGCGCTCAAACCCAAGATCGGGATTGGAAGGGGATCGGTCCATCAGGGACTTCGCCCCGTAGAGGGCCACTCCAGCCACCATGGAGAAGGCGTGGAGGGGGGCTTGGTGGAAAACAGTGACTAGATTGGCCCGGTGCCGCTGGAGGCTGCAACGCGCGATCAAGCGAGCGATGGGTGATGCTCTGGTCTGTGCGTTGAACCTCGCGCAAGGTGCGTTTGAAGCAGCGGAAATATCGAAAAAAAGTCCCGATTTTCGGTTTTCCCATTTCCCTGGTTTCGGGCTATCCCTTTCAACCAGCCATGAAAATCATCCGCTATCTCGACGGCCAGGGGGACACGCATTACGCCATTCAACATCCCGACGGGACTTTCGAACGGCTGGCGGGCAGCATTTTCGAGTCGATCCAGCCGGCCGGCGAACCTGCCGACGTGAAAAAACTACTCGCGCCAGTGCCGCCTGTTTCTTTGCTTTGCGTCGGCCTGAATTATCGCCGCCACGCGGAAGAGACAAAGGGGCAAATCCCGGAGTATCCGGTGCTGTTCATGAAAGGGGTCAACGCGGTGCAAAACCCCGGCGATCCGATTGAGCTGCCGCGCCACCTTCGGAGCGATGAGGTGGACTACGAGTGCGAACTGGCCGTGGTGATCGGTCGCAAGTGCAAGAATGTCAGCCGGGCGAATGCGCTCGATTACGTCCTTGGCTACACCTGCGCCAACGATGTGAGCGCGCGCGATTGGCAGATCCGCCGGGGCGGAGGCCAATGGTGCCGCGGCAAAACATTCGATGCTTTTGCTCCGCTCGGCCCGTGCCTGGTCACCCCGGATGAAATCGCGAACCCGAACGCCCTCGGCATCCGGACCATCCTCAATGGAGAACCGGTTCAGGACTGGACGACCGGGGACATGATTTTCGATGTGCCCGCGCTGATCTCTTTCTTAAGCGGAAGCACCACTCTTCTTCCCGGCACGGTGATCCTCACCGGGACGCCACACGGGGTGGGGATGGCACGGCGGCCCCGACTCTATCTCAAGCCGGGCGACCTGGTGACGGTCGAGATCGATGGGATCGGCGCGCTTACCAATCCGGTGATCGAAGAAACCTGCTTCGACTGAGCAGGCCGTGAACTTGAGGTTTGAGGAAACTCGCGAACTGCTGATTTCTGCGGAGCGTTCTCAAAGGCGGTGGCCCTCCACCGCCTTACGCCGCGCTACGGATTCGCACCAAACCTTTTTTAAGTTGACGCGCATGCGACTGAGCGGGGCGGTGGTAAGTTTCGGTTTACGCTTTCGGATCGAGCGCCTCCGTGGTTGAATCGGGCATAATCCCGGTTGCCTTGCCCTCTTTTCATCTCACCAATCCTTTGAAATCTTTGGCCGTTTTTCTCTCCGATCCTTCGCTGCTATGAGCCGAATCCAGCTACTATCCGAAGAGGTGGCCAGCCAGGTGGCGGCCGGCGAAGTGGTGGAACGGCCGGCCTCGGTCGTGAAGGAACTCGTCGAAAACGCAATCGACGCCCAGGCGCGCCGCATCGAAGTGATGATCCGGCGGGGCGGAATTTCGCTGATCCGGGTGGTGGACGACGGGATGGGGATGGATCGCGACGATGCGCTGCTCGCCATGGAGCGCCATGCCACCAGCAAAATCCGCACTGGAGCCGATCTCGCGGCGATTCACACCCTGGGATTTCGCGGCGAAGCGCTGCCGAGCATCGCCAGCGTCTCGCGCTTTCGGCTTACCACCCGGGAGCACAATGCCCTGGCCGGGACGGAACTTTCGATCACCGGGGGCAAAATCGATTACGTGCGGGACAGCGGCGAGGCACCCGGCACCCAGATCGAAGTCCGCTCGCTCTTTTTTAATCTACCGGCGCGCCGAAAGTTCCTGCGCACGGAGAATACCGAGATCAGCCATGTGGAGCATCAGCTTCAGCTTCAGGCGATCGGGCATCCGGAAGTCGGGTTTGTATTGATGACCGACGAGCGCCTGATTTTCCAGATCCCCCCGGTGATCAATTTGAGGGACCGGGTTCGGGATCTGTGCGGCGGCACTTTGGCGGGGGAATTGCTGGAGGTCCCGGAAATCCCGTTCGATGGGATGAAGATTCGCGGACTGATCGGCAAGCCCGGCATCAGCCGCTCCACCCGGGCACAGCAACTGGTGTTCGTCAATGGGCGCGCCGTGGAGAACGCCACGCTCAACCACGGATTGCGCGAGGGCTACCACACCGCCCTCATGAAGGGGCAGTTCCCGGTCACTTTCCTTTTCTTGGAAATGGACCCCGCCGCGGTCGATGTGAACGTGCATCCGGCCAAACGCGAAGTGCGGTTCCGGGAACCGTCGGCCATTCGCGAGGCGGTCGTTGAAGCCGTGCAGCGCACGCTCGAAACCGGGCGCGAGCGCTGGAGCGGAAGTTTCGCAGGGCCGGGCAGCGAGATCAATTCCGGCGCAGGAACCGCCCCCGAGGCCGCCCCGGAGTTGCCGGCGCTGGTGCGCCAGCCCGACTTTTTTCACGCTCCGGCGGAGCGGCAAATGGAAGGGGCTTCTTTGGCGCCCTTGCCGCCGCTTCCTTCAGGTGCGCCATCGGCATCTCCCGACGGCCAAAAGCCGGATCACGCTTTGCACGAACTGGCGACTCTGCCAGAGCGCACCCTGGCGACGAATCCGGACCAGGCGATGGTTTCCCAAAGTCCGGTGCCGACCGGGCAATCGCAGGCCCTTCAACGGCTTGCCCCGAACTACCCAGCCCGCACGGAGAACCCCGGCGAACCGCAGCAATTCCGGATTCTGGGAGTCCTGGGCAAACTTTATATTCTGATGGAGAACGCCAATGGGCTGGTGCTGGTGGATCAGCATGCCGCTCATGAACGGATTTTATTCGAGGAATTGCGACGCCGGATGGAGGAGGTCGGCGTGCCCGGGCAGCGCCTGCTCATGCCGATCACCCTGCAACTCGGGCCGCGAGACAGCGACTGGGTGGCGCAAAACCTCGAAACCCTTCAAAAGATGGGCATCGGGATGGAAACCTTTGGCGGGGGCACCTGGAAACTCGACACGCTCCCGCAGTTCGTCCGCTCGACGGAACCGCAGGACCTCTTGCGCGAGATCATCGACGAGTTGCGCGAAGTCAGTTCGCAAAGTTCCAAATTGCGGCTGGGCGAGGATGTGATCGCCAAAACGGTTTGCCGGCACGCCATCAAAGCCAATGACATTTTGCGGGAACCGGAGATGATCCGGCTGATCCAGGACCTGCTCCGGTGCGATCTGCCGTATTGTTGTCCGCATGGCCGCCCGACGATGATCCAGATTTCCTACGCGGAACTGGAGAAGAAGTTCGGACGAAAGGTTTAACGGCACAGGGCAAACGCAT
>SESF01010667.1_pt1 | contig 11333 bp, 8 predicted proteins | sample 3171521 | NCBI WGS metagenome assembly SESF01 (sample SAMN10866945, study PRJNA518727) | freshwater metagenome | biome: subpolar coniferous forest; feature: holomictic lake; material: water; isolation source: holomictic Lake 227, 6 m and 8 m depth | place: Canada: near Kenora, Ontario | collected...
GGGGCTTTAGTGCTTCTCCCGTATTAGGAGCACCTATCGGGGTCTCAGTGTACCAGGATGGGGTACGGGTTAATGAAGCCTTTGGGGATACCATCAATTGGGACTTAATCCCTCAAATTGCGATCTCTAGTATGGAAATGATGCCTGGCTCAAACCCCTTATTTGGTTTAAATACCTTGGGCGGCGCTTTATCGCTCAGAACCAAGAGCGGCAGAAGTCACCCTGGATTTAATGCCCAAGCCAGTGGCGGTTCTTACGGTCGCCAAAATTACCAGGCTGAGTATGGCGGGTCCCATGATCAATTTGACTGGTATTTTGCGGGCAATGTTTTTGATGAGCAAGGCTGGCGGCCTTATTCTCCATCCAGCGTTAATCAAAGCTTTGGTAAAATCGGCTGGGAGAATGATAAAACCGATATTGATTTATCGTTTACCTTTGCGGATAACAAACTTCAAGGCGTAGGACCTGTGCCACAAGGAGCACTCCAACAAAATTGGGGGGCCATCTATAGCGCTCCTGATATCACTAAAAACACCCTCTATTTCTTTAACCTGAAAGGCAACCATTGGCTAACCGATCAATTAAAGTTAAGTGGAACTACGTATAACCGGAATAATAACAGTTACAGTCTTAATTCAAATACCGGCAACTCCGGTGGCACCTGCGACACGTATGCCGATTGTCTTGAGGGTGGATTTTCTCCAGCCACCTTTCAAGCCGCCAGAGCCAAACAAAACGGCACTGGTGTGAACCTACAATTAACCTCTGATTACAAAGTCTTCAAACACGAGAATCAATTTGTCTTAGGTGGAGGATATAATTATGCAAAAACAGGTTATACGATTGGTACGCAGAATGCTGATTTTACGCCGACGTTTTATGAGGTCGCCAACGAACCGCTAACCACCACGGTCAATATCAACGGTGAAAACACTTACTCCAATGTCTTTGCTACTGATACCTTCTCAGTGTTTGACTGGCTGCATCTCAATGCCTCCGCTAACTGGATGCAAGCGCACGTACAAACCCTTGATAAAATGGGGGATGCCCTTAACGGTAATAATACGTTTCAACGCCTTAACCCTTCAGCCGGATTAACGTTTAACCCCTTTGATGCACTTAATGTTAAAACCCCGTTACAAGAATTCACTACTTATTTTAATTACAATGAAGGTTTTAGAGCACCTACTCCGGTGGAGTTAACCTGTGCCGATCCTAATGCACCCTGTACACTCCCCAATAGCTTTTTATCTGATCCCCCATTAAAAGCGGTAGTGTCACATACTTTAGAAACAGGCTTACGCGGTAAATTCAGTGCAGCTCTAAAGTGGAATCTGTCCTTTTATGAAACTATCAATACTAACGACATTCTGTTTCTAAACGTTGACACCACACGTGGCTATTTTAGTAATGTTGGTAAAACCAAACGCCAAGGGATAGAATTAGGCTTAAGTGGCCTGGCCTTTGACAGCTTAAATTGGTACCTGAGTTACGGCTTTGTGGATGCGACCTATCAATCTAATGCCCAGTTATTTAACGGCTTGGGGGCTGAGTCTGTTATTGCTGGCAATAAAATCCCCAGCATTCCAGCAAACACGCTTAAATTCGGCTCTGAATATGAAGTATTTCATAACTTTTTCTTAGGTGGCGACTTGCAATATGTATCCAGCCAATATGCACGGGGGGATGACACTAACAGTAGCCCACAAATTCCTGATTATGCGATTGTTAACCTCAACACGCGCTATGTTATTAATAAAAACGTGGAACTCTTTGCCACGGGCAAAAACATCTTTGATAACCACTACGTTTCTTTTAGCCAATTGGGGCAAAACTTTTTCAATAATAATAACCCTACCCAATTTCAAGGCCCAGGCGCACCTGCAACCGGCTATGCAGGCATTCGTGTGCATTGGAATTAACCCTCTGATTAACACGTAGACCCGGTTAGCCATGAGTCTACGAAAACAGATTATCTACCGCATTCTGATTTCATCCTTGTGCATGTTAATCCTGGGCAGTGCGCTTGCCATATGGCAAGCGCGGAAATCCGTCGATAAGGAAGTGGATGCCTCCATACACCTGGCATTGCAACTCATTACCTTAGGAATCGACAACACACCCATCTTTCAGCAAGGCGACGAACTCTCGCATTTTAGAGCCTTACAACAAACCCGTCATCTGAGCATTCAATTACAAAAGCCTGATGGCCAGTTAATCCATTTTGCAGGTGATGAGCAACCCAGTCATCCTGAGAAAAGTCCGCCTGCGTGGTTTATAAAACTGGTTCAAGGGGATTACCCTACGGTTGAGCATCAACTAAAAACCAAAGAAGGCAAAGTCTTAACTTTGTTAATCCAGGCACAACCGCTAGATGAGATTACTGAAGTTTGGCAAGAAACTGTGGGATTCTTTAGTTCTATCTTACTGTTAACCCTACTGACTTTTATCGCTGTCAATTTAGCCTTTAATAAATCCTTAAAATCGATTGCCATTATCGTTAACGCTTTACGAGGCATTGAAGGAGGTCACTATCATCACCCCCTCCCCCCGTTTGCGATAGATGAGTTTGATAGCATTGCCAAAGCTATTAATCACTTGATGATTGAACTGGATAAAACCCGCCAAGATAACAGAGCGTTAACGCAACACTCCTTGGCGATACAAGAAGAGGAACGCCAGCACTTAGCCCAAGAACTGCATGATGAACTGGGACAATCACTGACTGCCATTAAAGTAATGGCGGTTACCGTGCCTCATCAAAAAGCCGATATACCCAAGATCTCTACGTCTATCGTAGAAATATGTAATCATTTAATGGCCGTAGTACGTTCCATGATGCAAGAACTGCATCCGTTGGTACTCACTGAACTGGGCTTAAAAGCTACCTTAGATGATTTAGTCCAGCATTGGTCAGAACGTAATCCTACCCTTGACTTAATGATTGACTGTGATGAACAGGTCGATAGCATCGACAAAAATATCGCTATTCAAGTCTTTAGAGTGATACAGGAATGTTTAACGAACATAGTCAGACACGCTAACGCGCACCAAGTCAGTATTAGCTTAGCATTGTCCAACACCACACAGGGAGCGTTGTTGTTAACAGTAAAAGATGACGGTCAAGGTTGTGATTTAAAAACCATCCCACGCGGCTTTGGTCTGTTAGGCATGAAAGAACGCATTAAATCTTTAAACGGGGAGATTATGTTTGACTCATGCATCGGTCAGGGAATGACCATATCTGTTGAAATTCCACTGACATGACTGACAAAATACGACTTATCCTAGTCGATGACCACGCCATTGTAAGAGCCGGCTTTAAAATGTTATTGGCAACACAGGATTCTATTGAAGTGATTGCTGAAGCCGAGCGTGGTGAAACCGCTATTCAACTGTATCAGGAACTCAAACCCGACTTACTCATTATGGATCTCTCGATGCCGGGCTTAGGCGGTTTGGAAACCATACACCGGATTATTCAAAGAGACAGTGAAGCGTGTATTTTAGTGTTTAGCGTGCATCATGAACCTGTTTATATCAACCGCGCCTTAACGGCTGGGGCTAAAGGCTATATCACTAAAAACAGTGCGCCAGAATTGCTATTAGAGGCAATTAATAGCCTTATGCAGGGTGAGAACTATGTAGAGAAAGGTCTTATCAAAACCAGTCAGTCACTTAAAACGACTCAAAACTATAAGAACCATCAAGCCATCATTGATCAATTCTCACAACGGGAGTTCGACGTATTCAGACTATTAACGCAGGATATGACCGCGCATAGAATTGCTGAAGAGCTATGTTTAGGTTATAAAACCGTTGCTAATTACATCACTCAAATTAAAAAGAAACTCTGCGCTGATTCGATTATAGAACTGGTTCGCATAGCGGAAGACTGTGGCATCCATAAGCCTTAATTGGCATGCTTCATCGAATGGTTAAATCTTGAGGAATCCAGTGTGCCAATTCACTATACAGAACGTCTGGTTCGATTGGTTTGGTTAAAAAACCGTTCATGCCGGCTGCAATACAATCCCTATGATCATCTTCGAAAGCATTCGCGGTCATGGCAAGAATGGGGATAAACTGGCCGCAGTCAAGTTGCCTGATACGGCGTGTCGCTTCCAAACCATTCATCACCGGCATCTGCATGTCCATCAGAACCAGGTCGTAGGAATTGGCCTTAATCATCGTAATAGCTTCACCACCGTGATTGGCTATCTCCACCAACAAGCCTTTATCTTCCATGAGGAGACACGCTATTTCCTGGTTGATTTCATTGTCTTCCACCAGCAAAATACGCGCACCTATACGGATTTTCGCTTCAAGCCTATTAGGGGTTTCTTCTAACTGAAGTTCATTACCGCGTTTCAAACAAGCCGTAAACCAGAAGGTGCTACCTTGGCCGGAACTACTGACAACACCGGTATCACCTCCCAAAAGATGAGCCAGACGTCGGCTAATAGTCAGCCCCAAACCGGTACCGCCATATTGACGCATAGTGGAGGCTTCAGCCTGCATAAAAGGCTGGAACAGTTTGGCTTGTTGCTCCTTACTAATACCAATACCACTATCCTGCACTTCAAATTTCAGCATAACACTATCTTCTTGCTCCTCTTCCAATTGGGCTCGCAAAGTGATGTGACCTTGCTCAGTAAATTTGATTGCATTGCTGAGATAATTGAGCAGGATTTGAGTGAGGCGTAACTGATCTCCAATGAGCGTTAAATCAACTAATCGAGAATCGATATCGTAAACCAGCGCCAGTTTCTTTGACTCAATCTGTTCAGATATCATATTCCGCGTATTATTGAGTGTATCCATGATTTTAAACGGTATTAGCTCCAGTTCAATACGTTGGGCATCAATTTTTGACAGGTTTAGAACATCATTGATAATACTCATTAAATGCTTGGCAGCGTGGTTGATCTTGTCAAGCTTATCTATCTGTTTTGGGTCTTTAAGATCACGCCACAAAAGATGAGTAAAACCAAGAATAGCATTCATGGGTGTCCGCATTTCATGGCTCATGTTGGATAAGAAATTGCTTTTAGCAATAAAAGCGGCTTCAGCAGCTTCCTTGGCTACCATAAGTTCAGCGGTTTTCAACAACAATTTTTGTTCAGCTTGTTTGAGAACACTGATGTCGGTAATAACCACACTCAGCCCTGGCATGCCTTCAAGCTCGATCTGATTCCAGGATATCAATGCTGTCAGCGGCTGCCCTTTCGAGGTTTTCAGCGTTATTTCATCCCTATTCTTGTGATGAACATTAAGGTTTTTTAAGCACTCAGCGACCACTGCCCGGTCTTGAATCGTCACATAATCGAGAAACAGCGTACCGATCAGTTTTTCCATGGGTATTTGCAACAGCGTCGCTAGCTGTTGATTACCATAAAAAATCTGCCCGGTGCCGGCTAAAAAAGCGGCACCCTCCTGCATGGTTTCTACCATGACACGGTAAGCATAGTCAGTTCCTTTTAAGCTGAAAACTTGTGCGCCCTCTGGCCTGGAAATGATTAGGGCATCCACTTCGCCATTTTGAATAGCACTTAGCGTTTCTTCAGCTTCGGCCAGGCGAAGCTGTATGCTCTGATTCTCTTTTAAGAGTTGATCTAAGGCTTGTTTTTCGAGGGTCATATAACGATTATTATGTGGGCTGATGGGGCTTTTTTATGATCTCCAGTCCCGCGAGAAGATGTTCAGTTTGTGACAGGTCACCGATAAACCTGCGTAACGGCAGCGGTAATTCCTTGACGAGTGTTGGGGCAGCGACTATCTGTCTTTGTTTGGCTTATATAGGTTGCTGGTAAACATCGATAATTTCCAGTTCATAGCGCCCTTGCAGGTGAGTCTCGCAAATCTTTTGCACATTATTGACAGCACGTTGTGAATTGGGCGTCATACCCGCCACAAAAAGCCTGAATACGTAGTGTTCATGTTCTATTTTTAACAGTGCATTCTCAAATGCCTCAGTGGAACTTTGAGTCAGTGGCTTTGGGCTATCAACGTCCTGAGACATCATCACTCCTTAGAGCATTTTCTGGGCGCAATGACCTTATATCTAAACCCACCAATACGCGTTCGGTGTTGGACAAATCACCAATGATTTTTTTAACCGGTGCTGGGAGTTTTCGTACCAGGGTTGGCAAAGCCAAAATCTGATCATCTTTGGCTAAGGTTGGGTTTATTAACAGATCGATCACTTCAATCTGATAGCTACCGTGTAAATGCTCCTCGCATATCTTTTTTAAATTAGCAAAGGCGCTGAGTGAGCGGGATGTTTGTCCGGCAACATAAAGTCTAAGCAGCCATTTGGCCTCAGGACTTTCTGTTCCGTCATCTAGGCTGATCATTTAGAATCACCTTGGTCGGTGTTTTTAAGGGGGCGCAGTAGGTCTGAAACCTTGTCGGCCTGCTTCAGTTTGGCCATAGCCAGTCTATCCATGATCAATGTATCATTGCGCTGTTTTTCTTTGTTGATAAGCCGAATTAAATCGTCTTTCTCGGCTTCAAACTGGGTGTTTAGGGCGAGAATCTGTGCTTCTATGGCCATTTTTTTTCGTTCGATCTCACGCTGTCTAAGTTCTATCTGTTGTTGGCAGTCCAAAGATTCTGCTTGATCCTTAGCTTTTTGATTATCTCTGGCTGAGCCGGTTAAAACACCGCCAAGACCAATATACACATCTCGAAGTTGAATGCCCTCGTCACTCAGGATAAATTCACGCACCTGATTGGAATGCGCCATGCCTCGGGATTTAAGTATATACAGTCCACGGTTGCGTTCGCCGTTGCCTTCCAAGACCTGCAATAGTAGCCAGCTGTCCATCAACGAGGAAACATTAACTTCAGTTCGCTCTAGACTGCTACCACTGGTTGAAGTCAAATCTGTGCATAGCGCGGTGATCTGCTTCATCTTTAGATAATCGATCATCCGTGACAGCATCGATTTCGCTTCGATTTCACTAGCGGCCGCAACCAAACTGGAAATCGGGTCGATGACGACGCAGTCAGGTTTGAATTGATCAATTGCATTGTGCATGACTACCAGGTGCATTTCCAAACCGTACAGGGTCGCTCTAGCATTTTGAAATTGTAGTAAGCCTAGTTCTACCCACTGGCCTAAATCGATGCCGATGGAATGCATATTGCGAATGATCTGATTTTGTGACTCCTCGAAGGCAAAATAAAGGCATCGCTCGCCTCTAGCACAGGCGGCATTGACAAAATGCGCGGCCAAGCTGGACTTGCCAGTACCAGCCGTGCCGGTTATCAAAATGCTACTGCCTCGGTAGTAACCTTGAGCGCCTAGCATGGTATCCAGTCGTGGAACACCGGTAGCAATACGCTCGGTGGAAGCGGGATGGTCAAGGCCTAGCGAGGAGATCGGCATCACCGAAAACCCTTGCTGATCTATTAAAAACGGATATTCGTTGGTGCCATGCGCAGAGCCTCGATACTTGACTATACGCATCCGACGTGTGGCAATCTGCTGATAGACGGTGTGGTTAAGGAAAATGACGCAGTCGGCGACATATTCTTCGAGTCCAAAGCGAGTAAAAGCGCGCTCACCCTGTTCGCCCGTGACGATGGCTGTGACGCCCTTGTCTTTTAGAAAGCGAAATAATCTTCGCAGTTCTGAGCGTAATATATTTTCATTGGAGAAGCCGGAAAAAAGAGCCTCAATGGTGTCCAGTACTACCCGTTTTGCACCTAAACTATCGATGGAGTAACCTAACCGGATGAGTAATCCTTCTAGATCATATTCACCGGCTTCTTCAATTTCTGAGGGCTCCAGATGCACGTGGTCGATAGTCAGCAGATTCTTCTCTACCAGCTCATTCAGGTCAAAACCTAAAGAGAGGAAGTTTTGTTGTAACTCCTCAGATTTTTCCTCGAAGCACATAAACACGCCGGGCTCGTTAAATTGCGTGGCACCCCGCACCAAGAACTCCATGGCCAGTAAAGTCTTACCGCAGCCAGTACTGCCGCAGATTAGGGTTGCCCTGCCCTGCGGCAAACCGCCATGAGTAATCTCATCCAGACCTTTGAGCCCGTTGGGGTTTTTAACAAATTTTGCAAGACCGGTATCCTTTGTTATGAGCCTTCACTTCTACACTTCTAGAAATATGCCATGATTGACTAGGTTGATGAATCAGAGGGTTATAAGCAAACCAAGGGTAAACCAAGGAGGTTATTCTTATAAAAATAAAGTTTGTTAGGATCGTCTGTTCAATTTATGAAAGCAGTTATACTCCATAAATAACATTAGTGTTAATTCTTTTGTGGTTGTGAAAGTTCTCAATCAATTAGTTATCGTATACAGCTATAAGGAGAGTGACTGTTTTAAACATAAACTTGGCTTAGCTTATAACTTAATCTGTTATAATTCGGCAATTTTCAAAGCTGTCTAATGCCTTAAAAGCATCGAATGCCACAGCGCTACAGCAATAACGCCTTAACAACTTCACACTCAGTTAAAACACCGTGGATTTAAAACATATCAGAAATTTCTCCATTATCGCGCATATTGATCATGGTAAATCAACATTAGCAGACCGTTTTATCCAAATCTGTGGCGGCTTAAGTGCCCGAGAAATGTCCGCACAAGTCCTTGATACCATGGATATTGAGAAAGAGCGCGGCATCACCATTAAAGCGCAAAGTGTAACACTTGATTTTAAAGCCCAAGATGGTGAGATCTATCAGCTCAACTTTATTGACACACCAGGGCATGTCGATTTTTCTTATGAAGTCTCACGTTCGTTAGCCGCATGCGAAGGTGCGTTATTAGTGGTTGATGCCGCTCAAGGTGTCGAAGCACAAAGTGTCGCAAACTGCTATACCGCCATAGAGCAAGGCTTGGAAGTTGTCCCTGTACTTAATAAAATAGATTTACCCTCTGCCGAACCTGAACGCGTCCTGGCAGAAATTGAAGAAGTGATTGGTATCCCTGCCGATGAAGCCTTAAGAATTAGCGCTAAAACAGGCTTGGGTGTACAGGATGTGCTTGAACAGCTTGTACTTAAGGTGCCTCATCCTGTGGGTGATATTAATGGTCCGCTACAAGCTTTAATTATTGATTCCTGGTTTGATAGTTACCTAGGGGTCGTATCTTTAGTTAGAATTATGCACGGTAGCATACGCAGAAAACAAAAGATCACCATCATGTCTACCGGCAAATCGTTTATTGCTGAGAAGGTCGGTGTGTTTACCCCTAAACGCTTGGAAAAAGATATTTTAAATACCGGTGAAGTGGGTTACGTTGTCGCGGGTATTAAGGATATCTTTGGCGCACCGGTGGGCGATACCATCACCTGGACGGATAATCCTGCTAGCGAACAACTAACGGGATTTCAACGTGTACAACCTCGCGTTTTCGCCGGTCTATATCCGGTCAGCTCTGATGACTATGAAGACCTGCGTGAAGCGCTTAATAAATTAAACCTGAATGATGCAGCCTTGCAATTTGAACCAGAAACCTCTCAAGCCTTAGGTTTCGGTTTTCGCTGCGGCTTTTTAGGCATGTTGCACATGGAGATTGTGCAAGAACGACTGGAAAGGGAATATGATGTCGACTTAATCACGACAGCACCTACCGTTATTTACGAAGTGATTACTCAAACAGACCAAATATTAATGGTCGATAACCCTGCTAAACTCCCTGATGGTGGAATAGTTCGAGAAATACGGGAACCAATCATTCGCGCAAACATCTTAGTTCCTCAAGCTTATCTTGGCGGTGTTATTACACTGTGTATAGAAAAGCGTGGCGTCCAAAAAGATATGCAATATGTCGGTAGCCAAGTCTCTCTGCATTACGAAATGCCTTTGAGTGAAGTCGTGCTGGATTTCTTTGACCGATTAAAATCGGTGAGTCGTGGCTTCGCTTCATTTGATTATGAGTTTTTACGCTTTCAACAGGCTGACCTGGTTAAACTTGATGTCTTAATTAACGCTGAAAAAGTGGATGCTTTATCTATTATAGTGCACCGTGACTTAAGTAATAACCGGGGCCGGGATTTAGTTGAAAAGATGAAAGATCTGATCCCAAGACAAATGTATGAAGTGGCTATACAAGCAGCAATTGGCTCTAAAATTATTGCCCGCTCTACTGTTAAAGCCATGCGAAAAAATGTTATCGCTAAATGCTATGGTGGCGACATCAGCCGTAAGAAAAAGTTATTAGAGAAACAAAAAGCCGGTAAAAAACGCATGAAGCAGGTCGGCAATATAGAAATACCCCAAGAAGCGTTTTTAGCTGTTTTACAGCTTAACAAAGAGTAGTACCCACTTAACCTTATGCATCAGGGCATTCCTAAGACGTTGCCCCACTACACACATATAAACTTTATGGACTTTGATTTTTCATTTTATCTTTTTCTAGCGACGATAGTAACTGGCATCATTTGGGGCAGTTACTTATTATTTCTTAAGTCACAGGGCAAACCATTTGATGAAAAAGATGAGCCCGTCTTAGTGGAATACGCCCGTTCTTTTTTCCCTGTTGTATTGATTGTTCTTCTGTTACGTTCATTTATTGCAGAACCATTCCGCATACCTTCAGGTTCAATGATGCCAACACTATTGGTCGGCGATTTTATCCTGGTCAATAAATTTACTTACGGGATACGCTTACCCGTTATCAATAAAAAGATCATTGAAATCAATGAGCCTAAACGAGGCGATATAGTGGTATTTCGCTACCCCAAAGACCCCACTGTTGATTATATTAAACGGGTAATCGGTTTACCGGGTGACAAAATCGTTTATAGCAATAAAAAACTCACTGTTAATGATGTCCCCGTTAAACAAGTCTCCTTAGGCACCTATCAAGGCGTGGGTCAAGGCGAAGATATGACCGGTGCTGAACATTTATTAGAAGATTTGACCGGTGTGGAACACAGCATTCTCATCAGAAATGGTACACCTTCTGTTGAATTTGTTTATGTTGTACCACAAGGACATTATTTTGCTATGGGTGATAATCGAGACAATAGTAACGATAGTCGCTACTGGGGCCCTGTTCCTGAAGCTAACTTAGTGGGTAAAGCCTTTTTTATATGGATGAGTTGGGATTTGGAAAACAAAGGCATAGGCTTTGGCCGTATTGGCACTTTATTAAAATAACCTTCCCCCCTTTGAAAGCCTCTAAAATGATTAATGCGTATGAGACTATAAAAACAAGGGTTGGTAAGCTGTGATAAAAAAGCCCGAAGTATTATGTAAGAAGTTGGGACTAACCTTTAATAACCCGCAACTTTTTACTACGGCCTTAACTCATCGTAGTGCGAACTCTAATAATAATGAACGCCTGGAATTTCTGGGCGATT
>SESF01022052.1_pt1 | contig 11331 bp, 6 predicted proteins | sample 3171521 | NCBI WGS metagenome assembly SESF01 (sample SAMN10866945, study PRJNA518727) | freshwater metagenome | biome: subpolar coniferous forest; feature: holomictic lake; material: water; isolation source: holomictic Lake 227, 6 m and 8 m depth | place: Canada: near Kenora, Ontario | collected...
CGCTCGACTGCAGAGTTACGGCCGAACATTCCTCATCGTGCCGCCGGCTCCAATCGTCTCCAATACCCCAGGCGGCCCGGGTTCCACGTGCAGACGGCGATGTCGCCGTTGGCTAGCCAGATGGCGTCGTGCGGGTGCTTGAAGCCTTGCGCGCCGAGCAACTTGCCCACCTCGATCACGGAAACGACCTTGTTGTCCTTGTCGAGTATCACCAGGGGGCCGTTGAGGTCGGGCACAAGCATGTGGTCACCCCGGATGTCGGCGTTGCAGGGGGCGGTAATCTCCTTTGCCTCGATCGTGCTGTGGTAGAAGCCGGCGAGCGTGAAATACTCCAGGCGCTTGTTGCCCCGATCGGCGGTGAGCAGCAGCTTGCAGCGCGGGTCGTAGGTGATCCCGTGCGGGCAATTCAGTTCGCCGTGTGCTGAGCCCAGGCCGCCCCAGGATTTGCCGGCATACACGCCATCCGCAGCTTTGAGCTCGTGGATCATGCTGCTGCCATACCCGTCGGCGACAACCACCCGGTCGCTGCCCGGAGTCGCAGCGGCGTCGGTGGGCTTGTAGTTGCCCATCTGTGGAGGCCACTTCTGCGTCCAGAGGATCTGCCCCTCCAAAGTGGTCTTGTGGACAGTCGCGTCATTGTTGGCGTGGTAGAGGACGAGCTTGCCGTCTTTGTCGGAGTGGATATTGAGGCCGTGCGGCACGCCATGAGCCAGGGAGTTGTCGCTGCCGAGCAGGACAGGGTTGGTGCCGTCGGGCGCGAACTTCACCAGGCAGCGCGTGTCCGCTTCCACCTTCTCCGGCTCGAAGGTGAAGTAGATGTTGCCATGGTCATCGAGGCACAAGCCGTGGCCGTTGCGCATCTTCACTTCGGGCGGCGGTATCAGCCGCGTCGGGACATACTCAAAGCGGAACTCGCCGGAGCCGCTGACGATGGCGCCGCCGCTGGCCGGCTGCGCGTCGGGCGGGGCCGGACTGTTAGCGGCGGCAAGCTGGAACGTCTGGTCGGGGAAATGATGTTCGTGCGCATGGCCGTGCCCGGCGAAGGTGCCGGCGGCCAGGGAGGCGCTGGTGAAAAGGAAATCGCGTCGGTTCATTGCTTTTGTTCTTTCGGAGGTGTGCTGTCTGGTGAGCCTAACCCAAGCTTCGCCAGGAAGGGTTTGGGATCCTGGTCGAACTTGGCCTTGCAGTCGTCGCAGCAGAAGGCCACGAGTTTGCCATCGTGGAGGCGAGTCTTGGTCGGGTCCACGTCTTTGCCGGACACGGGGCATTCGGTGTTGATCGCCTTAGCGAGGCCGAGGTTGCCGGGCGGCGGGTTGGCCAATTGCGCCAGCTTCGCCAGGTGAGGCTTGGGGTCTTTTATGAAACTGGCTTTGCAGTCGTCGCAGCAGAAGGCCACGATTTTGCCTTCATGCACTGTGGTCTTCGTGCGGTCGGCGAGCTTGCCGGATACGGGGCAGACGGTGTTGATCGGAATGGGGCCGGGGTCGGCGGCAGCCGAGGCGGGCGCGCCTGCCTCGACGGCCATGTGCTGATCCTTGATCTGCGCCTGGAGTTGCTCGATCTCCTCTTCCCACTTGGCGATCTGCCCCTTGTCCACGCGCGCTTCGGCGAAGGCCTTCGCGGCCTCCGGGGTGACTTTGCTCTGCCAGAGATAGAGCTGCCGGAGCTTCGCGAGCCGTCCCAAAGTCCCCAGGGCGGCATCAGTCACGGCGGTGCCGTAGAGGTTCAGGGACTCCAATTCGGCTAACCCGGCGAGGTGCGCGATTCCGGCGTCGGTGATGGCCGTGCGCTGAAGGTGAAGGCGGGTGAGGTGGCGCATTGCCCCGACCTGCGCCAGGGCGGCATCTGTGATGCCGGTGCCGGCGAGGTCGAGCCAGCGGAGGTTGGCGGCAAGGGGAGCGAGCGCGGCAAGGTCGGCGTCCGCGAAGTTCGTGCCGGCGATGCTGGCATTGCACTGAAGCCACGGCTCGCTCGGCGAAAGCGCGCTCACGGCGATGTTCAGGTCGTCCGTTAACTTCTCAGCGAGGGGCAGAACTGCGGCTAGCGGTAGGGGTTGGACAACGGACTCGACCTTACCCGCACTATCGAGGCCAGGCTCATTCCCCCTCACCCTACCCTCTCCCCGAGGAGAGGGAACGAGCCTAGCCAGCGCGCCGGCAAAACGCCGGTCCAGGATCTTCTGAATGTCCGGCGGCACCTTTAACTCGCTGATCTTCTTGTCGTCGGGCGCACCGGCATTGATCCACCATCTGAGCAGCGCAATATCGTCGGCTGCGGGTTGCGGTTTGCCAGCGGGAGGCATGTGGTCCTCGTGATCGGCCGGGAGCACCATCCGCTTGATCAGAGGGCTGTCAGCGGACTTGCCCGCGACGATCACCGGGCCGTTCTCGGAGCCCTTGATCAACGCGGGATGCGTGTCGAGATGCAAGCCGGCCTTCGCCTTCTCCGGGCCGTGACAGGAAATGCACGTGTTGTCCAGCACAGGCCTGATGACATCCGCGAAAGCCTGTTTGTCCGCGAGCGTGCCCCCGCTATTTCGGTCGGGCGCTGGCGTGCTCGCGCCGCCGAGCAGCGTTTGCAACGATTCCGGCGCGTAGCGGGCGAGGTAATCCTTGCCGTGAGTAAGAGAGCCGCCGTAATGGCTGGCCCACAAGAGGACGCCAAACGTGGCAGACAGGGCCACTCGGTAGAGCTTCTTCAAGTCCAGCCAATAAACCAGCCCGATCACTGCACATAAGACGGCAACGGCGATGCCGGTCCATTTATGCCATTGCAGCAGGCCCGCTTCATAGCCGCCAGCGAGAGAGAGCAGCCAGCCGCAGACGGCGGTGATGATCGAGGCGGGCACCGCGAGGGTGAGGATGGCCCCGGCGGACGTGTTGGCCTGCTTGAGCCGGGGCCAACACGCCAGCAATTCGAGGAATGCCAACAGGACGATCAGCCCGATCGGCAGATGCACCAGCAGCGGGTGAAAGCGGCCGAAAAGAAGCACCGTATCCGAGGGGGGAGTCATCTTGCACCCTCCCGGATTACGCCTGATGTAGCAGCCGACGTAAGGAGGCTCTGACTCGAGTCGGCACGGCAGAGCTCCCAAAGGATTAGAGCCGACTGACGTCGGCTGCTACAATCCACGAGAATCCTCGAACCCTCTCTCATACCAGTATCCCTTTCACTGGTTTGGCCTCTTCCACGCCTGTCAGGCGTTGGTCGAGACCTTGAAACGTATAAGTGAGTCGCTTGTGATCAACGCCCATCAGGTGGAGGATCGTGGCATTGATGTCGCGGATATGCACCGGGTCGCGCACGATATTATAGCTGAAGTCGTCCGTCTCGCCATAGGCAGTGCCGCCCCTCACGCCCGCGCCGGCCATCCACATCGTGTAACAGCGCGGATGATGGTCACGGCCGTAGTTGGTTTGGGTGAGTTCGCCCTGGCAATATACTGTGCGCCCAAACTCGCCGCCCCACACGACGAGCGTGTCTTCCAACATGCCACGCTGCTTGAGATCGAGGATCAGCCCCTTGCAGGCCTGGTCAATGTCGCGGCATTGGAGGCTGAGGTCGCGGGGGAGGTTCTCATGCTGGTCCCATTCGCGGTGGAGGATTTGCACGACGCGCACGCCGCGCTCCACCAGGCGCCGCGCCATCAGCGCACTCGCGGCAAACGTGCCTGGCACGCTCGCCTCCGGGCCATAGAGATCAAGCACCGACTTGGGTTCCCCGCCGATGTCGGTCAGCTCCGGGATCGAGGTCTGCATCCGAAAGGCCATCTCATATTGGGCGATGCGCGTCTGGATTTCGGGATCGCCGCTGCGCTCGTAGGCGGCCTGGTTGAGCTTGGCCAAGCCATCGAGCATCGTGTGGCGGGCGGCCGCATCAACGCCGGGCGGGTTGTTCAAGAACAACACCGGGTCCCCTTGCGACCGCAGCGCCACGCCCTGGTGTTTCGACGGCAGGAACCCCGCGCCCCACAGCCGCTGGTAGAGGGCCTGGGCGTCGCGCTTGGCCGACCAGCGGGGAGTCATGACCACGAATGCCGGCAGGTTCTCCGCCTCGCTGCCGAGGCCGTAAGAAATCCACGCGCCAATGCTCGGCCGGCCGGGTATCTGGTTGCCCGTGAGCAGGAACGTGGCGGCTGGATCATGGTTGATGGCTTCGGTGTGGACGGTCTTAATGAGGGCGAGTTCGTCCACGACCTGTGCGGTGTGCGGGAGCAGCTCGCTCACCAGCGTGCCGCACTGGCCGTGCGGGGCAAACTTATAAATCGTCGGCGCGATGGGGAATCGCTTCTGCCCGCTCGTCATCGTGGTCAGCCGCTGCCCCATGCGGATCGAGTCGGGCAGGTCGGTGTTGTAGAGGCCGCTGAGCCGGGGTTTGTAGTCCCACAGGTCGAGCTGTGACGGCGCGCCGTTCATGAAGAGGTAGATCAGCCGCTTGGCCTTCGGCGCCAAGTGCGGCAGGCCCGGCAGCGTCGGATGGGCGCGCTGCTGCCTGACGTTGGCCGCGGCGCGCAACAGGCCCGGCCCGAGCATCGTGGCCAGCGCAATGCGCCCGGCCGCAAGGCCTGTGTTCTTAAAGAACAGCCGCCGGGTCTGGCGCTGGTGGAATTCAGTCAACGGTTGCATGAGGAGAGATAACCCAATCAGTCTCGGGTAACAACACCATCGAGGTTCAGGAGAAGATTTGCGACCATCGTGTAGGCCGCCAGTTCGGCAGGCGGCACATCACCAGGCACCGGTGACTCGCCCACACGGATCGCCTGCTTCGCCGCTGCTTCATTCGCGCGGAAGGCCGAGCGTTGGGCGTCGAGGTTTTGCGCGAGGATAGCGCACTCGTTGTCAGCCGGCATCCGGGCGGTCACCAGGCGGAAACCATAGCGCAGCCGGTCCGCGTCGCTCGCGCCGCCCTCATGGAGCATGCGGTAGCCGAGCTGGCGGGCGGCTTCGAAATAGGTCACGTCGTTCATCATGAGCAGGGCCTGGAGCGGCGTGTTGGTGCGCTCGCGCCGGACGCGGCATTGCTCGCGAGACGGGGTGTCGAGAGTTGTCATGGAGGGCGGCGGCGCGGTGCGCTTCCAGAAAAGGTAGAGGCTGCGGCGATAGAGGGCGTCGCCGTGGTCCTGCGTGTACTTCGCTGTGTCGCTCGCGGTGTAGCCGACGGCTTCCCAGATGCCGCCGGGTTGGTAGGGCCGCACGCCGCGCCCGCCCATGCTCGGGTTGAGCAGGCCGCTCACCCATAGGGCGCTGTCTCGTAATACCTCCGCGTCCAGGCGATATTTCGGCCCGCGCGCGAGCAGGCGATTCTCTGGGTCCGAGGTCAGCAGCGTCGGCGTAGCCCGTGAGTCTTGCCGGTAGGTCTCGGAGGTGACGATCATCCGCACGAAGCCTTTCACGTCCCAGCCAGTGCGGATGAATTCGGTCGCCAGCCAGTCCAGCAACTCGGGATGCGAAGGCCACTCGCTCCGCGTGCCGAAATCCTCGCTGGTCTTCACCAGCCCCGTGCCCAGGAACTGCTGCCAGAACCGGTTCACCGTGACGCGCGCCGTCAGCGGATTCTTCGCATCCACCAGCCACTTCGCGAACGTGAGCCGGTTCGTCACGTCGCTCTGCGGCAAGGGCGGCAGCACTGCCGGCACGCCCGGAGATACCGGATCGCCGTGCTTGTCATATTGACCGCGGAGCAGCAGCCAGGCGGGACGCGGCTTTTCCAGCTCCTGCGAGACCATCGTCGCCGGGATTTCTTTGTCCAGCGCCTCGCGCTTTTCGCGGGCGCGCCTGCTCGTGTCACGGACCGCCAGCAACTCCGGGCCCGCTTCGGCGCAGACGTTGGCGAGGAAATAGTCGCGCAGGCGTTGTTGCTCTACTGCGTTCCGCTTGGCGGCCTCCTTCTTGAGCGCGGCTTTAACGTCGTCGGGCGCCTGAGATGCCTCCAGGCGCGCCTCCGCTTTGGCCCACGCGCGCAGTGACAGTGCCGGGTTCTGCGCCGGGTCTATAATGGTCAGCACGCCTGCTTTGTCCCAGAAGGCCGTGCCATCGAACATCGTGAAGGCCATGCCGGCGATCTTCGTGCCCGGCTTCAAGTCGAGTTGAGCGGCGTCCACTTCCAGCCGAACCCATCTGCCGGTCTTTGGCAGCTTGCCGCGGAGGAACTTCTCCGGGGTGCCTTTGGCCCCGTAGGGGATGGCGTCGTCATCGCCCCAGTTCGCGCGCTTCGACCAATTTCCCCCGACGCTATACTGGAGCATGATGGCTTTAGGAGGGTCTTGGGGATCGAGGAAGACGTAGGCGAACAGCTTATCACCCGCGCTCACCGTGAGCGGCTCGGCGCAATTCGGAAAGAAGACCTGGTGGAGGCCCTGGCCGCTGCGCTGGATGGCGCGCTGTCCGCTAAAGACTGGCCCCTCGTTCGTCGAGACCCATTTGTTGGGTGAGTTCCCTTCGTTGACCTGAGGCGCGGCGCCCTTCGGAAAGTCGTCGTCTATCCATACGAGCTCCTTCGGTTCCGGCTCCGGCGCATTGGTGATTGTTGCGGGGTCGCTATAGGTCAAGGATGCCGCCGCAGCGCGGCTCTTGTTGCCCAGCTCCGCTAACTGGGCATCCAGCTCTTTGAGCTGCTTTTCCTGATCCGGGCTGGGGACTTGCATCGTCGGCGGCGGTAGCAGCGCATTCCCGTCCATTGGCTTCTCCGCGATGTTGTTGAAGACCGAGAATACTTGGTAGAACTCCTTCTGCGTGATGGGGTCGAACTTGTGGTCGTGGCAGACGGCGCAACCCATCGTAAGGCCGAGCCAGACGGCAGAGGTCGTCTCGACGCGGTCAACGCCGTAGCGGACCTGGAACTCTTCGTCGATCACGCCAGCCTCGCCGGTGGAGACGTTGCAGCGGTTGAAGCCGGAGGCAACGCGCTGCTCGCGTGTGGCGTTGGGCAGCAGGTCGCCGGCGAGCTGCCAGATCGTGAACTGATCGAAAGGCAGGTTGCGGTTGAAAGCATCTACCACCCAATCCCGGTAGGGCCACATCGAGCGCTCGTTGTCGAGGTGGAGCCCGTGCGTGTCCCCGTAGCGTGCCACATCGAGCCAGTAGCGCGCCATGTGCTCGCCATAGCGCGGCGAGGCAAGCAGGCGATCCACGAGTTTCTCGTAGGCGTCGCGGGCCTTGTCGCCGAGGAAAGCATCCACCTCCGCCGGTGTGGGCGGCAGGCCGGTAAGGTCGAGCGATGCGCGGCGGATCAAGGTTTCCCTGGGCGCTTCGGTCGCCGGCGCTAACTGTTTTGCCTCAAGCGTGGCGAGGATGAACCGGTCAACGTCGTTGCGCGGCCAGTCGGCTTTCCGCACGGTCGGCGGGTTGGGGCGGACAGGCGGATCGAAGGCCCAATGCTTTTGATACTGCGCGCCCTGCTCGATCCATTTGCCGAGCGCGGCGATCTGTTCCGGCCTGAGCTGCTTGCCCGAATCGGGCCGGGGCATGTGAACTCGCGGATCGGTGGCGTTGATGCGCCGCCAAAGTTCGCTGGCCTTGAGGTCGCCGGCTTTGACCGACACAGTTCCATCTTTGTTCGTTGCTGCTGCCCCCTCCGGCGTGTCGAGCCGCAACTCCGCTTTCCGTTTCGTGGGGTCTGGCCCATGGCAGTTGAAGCAGTTGTCGGAAAGTATCGGCCGGATGTCGCGGTTGAACTGGATCGGGGCCGGGGAAGCTTGACCGGCCTCAAGCGCAGGGGCTGACGGACTCCCGACAAGCGCCGCGGCGACGCCAAGCAAAGCTGCCATCCAGCCAGGCGCGCCAGTGGAGCGCCTCGCGGGCCGGTCGAAACTGTCCGAGAGGAACCTCATGTGCGCATCAGGTTAATAGGGTGAGAAATCATAGGTCAGGCGAACAGTTCGGAGATCGGGTTACCCTTGCCGTCCCGTGTGACATAGAATGGACGCCGCTCGATCTCGTAAGCCAGGTCGGGCGATATCCCCATTGCGCGGTAGATCGAGGCGTGCAGATCCTCGATGACCACTCGTTTCTCAAGCGTCTTGCACGGCCGCTCTTCGGCTGTTCGGCCATGCACGTAGCCGCGCTTGACGCCGCCGCCGAAGAGCAATACGGAACCGGCGTCCGTGAAGTGACGATGCATCCCGTAGAACTTGGGATCTTCAACCTTCTCCGGCACCTCAACCTGGTCTTTGACCGTCTTGTCGGGTCGGCCTTCGATGAGCGCGTCCCGGCTGAATTCGCTGGCTAGCACGATCAGAGTGCGGTTGAGCAGTCCTCGCGCTTCCAAATCGAGCAGCAACTGCGCTACGGGGGCGTCTATTTGCTGCTTCATGGCCGCGGCGCGCGCATGTCCGTTCTCGTGAGTGTCCCAGTTCAGGAAGGGAATGTATTCGGTGGTGACCTCGATGTAGCGAGCGCCCACCTCGGCCAGGCGGCGCGCGAGAAGGCAGCTAAGGCCGAAGCGACCGAGCATCTGCTCCTCGTATTTGGCGCCGAAGCGGTCCTGGGTGGCGTTGAAGTGGCGGCCAGGCTCATAGTTGGACGCGTATTTGCGGATGTTTTCGATCGGTTCGAGCGTGAGGTCGAAGGCCTTGGCGGCTGGAGAGCTGAGCAACCGATAGGCGTTGTCTAACGAGCGCACGAGCGAGTCCTTTTGGTAGCCGCTCCCGTATTCCCCAACCGGACTGGCAGCGAGGAGCTTCTTGAGGAACTTCTCGCGGTTCTCAAATCGGCCCGGAGTCATGCCTTCTGGCGGCCGCACGCTCTCGGCGGCCTCCTCCGGGAACGGGACGTTGAATGGGCCATACTCGCTACCCAGAAAGCCGGCGGTGGTAAAAGCCTTCAGCTCCTCCCCTTCGCCGACGTCAAAGCGTTGGCCGATGTTAATGAAGGCCGGGACAACTGGATTGAGCGGTCCGAGGGTGCGAGCAATGACGGCGCCCAAATGCGGAGCAGCGACCGTCTGCGGTGGGGCATAGCCGGTATGCCACTGGTACTGATGCCGGGAGTGCAGGATGAATCCCAAATCGCCGGCCGTGTAGGAGCGAATCAGCGTGCCGCGATCCATTACCCGCGCCAGGTTCTCGAGCCCTTGCGAGAACTTCACCCCGTCCACGCTGGTATCAATACTCGGGAAGGTGCTCAGGAATGCGCTCGGCGACATGCCCTTCTCGTACGGCGTATAGCGCTTGGGATCGAAGGTTTCCGTATGCGCCATCCCTCCACCCATCCAGAGTACGATGATCGTATCCGCGGTCGGCTTCGGCTGCTCATGCTTGGCTTCAGCGGCAAAAACCTGCCGTGGGCACCCGGCGGCCAGGGCGGAGAGCGTGGCTGCCCCGGCGGTCCTGAGGAAATCGCGGCGAGTCCAATTGGGAGCAGTGCGCATGGGTCAGTAGATGAGTTGGAATTCCGGCAGCATCACCAGGGCCCAAACCAGGTCCTCGATCCCCTCCCGACGAGCCGGTTGTCCGAGCAGATCAAGGGCCATAGCCTTTTCGGTCGCCTGGGGTGGGCGGCTCAGCGCATTGCGGTAAAGCCGATCAATCAATTCACCCGGCACTGGGTCGGCAGCGGCGAGTTGCTCGGCCCCGCGATGCAGGATTTTCGCGAGCGTTTCACCGTTGGTCAGTTCCAGCGCCTGCAAGGTTGTGGCGACGGTCGGGCGCGACGTGACCACCTGCTCCCGGTTCGGCCGGCCAAGGGCGACCGCCAGCGGATCAGCGGCCACGAGGCTGGCACGGATTTGATTCGTTACGTTTCCGAACGCGGCTTTCGGGAACCAGACTCCGGTGATTTGGCCAAGGGCGTCCCGAAACTGTTCGGCCGACATACGGCGCACCCCAGGGCCGCGAAAGACAAAGGCTTTTGATTCCGCCAGATCCACCGCCGGCAATTGATAAGCCTGGGATGTGAGTATCAGAGCGATGGTATGTTTGACGTCGTAATGGTGGGCGACGAGGTCCTCAGCCAGCCAGTCGAGCAGGTCCTGGTTCCAGGCCGGTTGCTCCATATCGTCCACCGGTTCCACGAGGCCGCGGCCGAAGAACTGTGCCCAAAGCCGGTTAACCAGGGTGCGCGGCAGCCGCCCATCCTTCGGGCCGGCGATGATTTCGGCCAGCCGTTTGAGCCTGGCCGGTTTATCGGCTGCAGGATCGATCTCACCGAGTTCTGGATAAATAAACCTGGCGGCAGCCGTTTGGCCGGTTGGTTTGTCACATTGGAACAACTGCAACGGGACATCGCTATAGATGCTCGCCAGACCGTAGGAGTCCGACAACCGCCAGTCGTTGATGAGGCTATCGTGGCAGGAGGCGCACTTGAGGTTCACCCCCATGAATACCTGCGAGATGTTCTGGGCCGCCTGCAGCGGCGGCGATTGGCTGGCGTTGACGACGCCGCGCCAGACAATTCCCTTGGTAAAACCCTCGCTTTCCGGCGTGGGATTGACGAGCTGCGCGACGAACCGGTCGTAGGGCATGTTGGTAGCCAGGGCGGAATAGAGCCAGTGGGTGATCTGCTTGCGCCCGCCATCAATGTAGCCCGTCCCGCGATAATCGTTGCGCAGCAGGTCATTCCAGAATGAAAGCCAATGTTCCGCATAATGCTGGTCGTCGGCCAGCAGGCGCTCCACCAGCAGAGCTCGTTTGTTTGGACGCGCATCCGCGAGGAACGATTCCAGTTCGTTTCCCGGCGGCAGCAGGCCAACCACATCGAGCCAGACCCGGCGGGCGAAGAGCCGGTCGTCGATTACGGCCCCGGTGAAGTAGGGGGCCTTCACGGGGCGGGCCTCGGGATGGAAGTGGTTGGTCTTAAAGTAGGGTTCCAGGATCTGGTCAATTGGACCCGTCTGGCTCGCCGTGGAGATCTCCAGCCGGGGTGAGTGAGGTAGCAGGTTCAGCGGGGCAGGGCAGGCGAAGGTGATCCCGGGATCCCAGGTCAACCCCTGATCAATCCAGGCACGCAACAAGGCTATTTGATTGGCAGTAAGGCGCGAACCCTTCTTAGGCATCACCTCGTCCGGGTCAACCCCGGCGACCAGCGCGATCAGCAAGCTCGCCTGGCTCTGGCCCGCGACCACGACGGGGCCGGAATCGCCTCCACGCAGTAGCGTCTCGCGTGTATCAATCTGGAACCCCCCTTTGGCCCGTCCGCGCGCATGGCACTTGACGCAACTGGATGCGAGGATCGGCTCTATGTCCCGTTTGAATTCGACTGGGCGAGCCGTCGGCGGCGGGAGCGAGCGAATTTGATCGGGCGTCAACGGCGCAGCCCCCACGAAGCCAAGGGTCAGGGCAAGCCCCAACGGCAGCCACATCGCTTGGCGATTACGTGTCATTTAATAGCCACACTA
>SESF01014584.1_pt1 | contig 11326 bp, 8 predicted proteins | sample 3171521 | NCBI WGS metagenome assembly SESF01 (sample SAMN10866945, study PRJNA518727) | freshwater metagenome | biome: subpolar coniferous forest; feature: holomictic lake; material: water; isolation source: holomictic Lake 227, 6 m and 8 m depth | place: Canada: near Kenora, Ontario | collected...
AATAGCTCCATCCTTTTTCAGGATTGCCCTCTTCAAAACTTACATAGGGCGTCATAGTCATGCCCTTTTGATCCATTCCTTTAAATAGAGAAGGCTCAAATGTTTCATGAAGATACTTGCCAATATCGCCTCCCAATTTATTATGCTGTGTAGTTAATAATGTCATAGTGTACTGATAATCTGCCCCATCACTCACATGGTTATCTAAAAATATATCCGGATTTAACCAATGAAATATTTTGGCAAAACTTACCGCTTCTTTGGTATCTGATTTAATAAAATCGCGATTCAAATCAAGGTTCTGTGAATTGCCTCTAAAGCCATAAGCAAGTGGTCCATCCTGATTCACCCTTGAAAAACTATTACGATTTAATGCTCCCCCAATATTATAAACAGGCATCACTGCAAGCACTACATTGGAGGGGGCTTTGATTTTGCCACTTGCCAGATCGCGCAGCAAAAGCATGCTGGCATCGATTCCATCAGGTTCACCCGGGTGGATGCCGTTAATGACAAAAATGACCAGTTTGTTTTTCCAGGTAGCCACATTGAACTGTTGATCAGCACTAAATAAAACGATATGCAGGGGTATTCCTGCATCCGTTGGCCCCATGGTTTTTATTTGTACAGTTTTATATTTTGCAGCTAATTGCTCATAATAGGCCATGCATTGCGCATGTGTAGCAGATTCTTTGCCCTGGGATTGTTCAAAAACAGTGACAGGGGTTTGGCTCATTACTAAATTTACTAGGAATAGAAAGTTGAAAACCAGTATTTTTTTCATTACTTTAGGTTGAAATATTATTCAAAGTAATGGAAATCAGTAATAGAATCTTATTAATTGAGGATGAACCTAAACTTGGTAAAGTAATTGTTGAGGAGTTAAGGGGGCAGGGGTATCAAGTTGACTTGGCTGCAGATGGTTTGATTGCTGAATCTTTTTTCAAGCAAACTAGTTATTCTTTGGTTTTATTGGATATTAATATTCCCTTTAAATCAGGCTTTGAATTGTGCAAGGATTTTAGAGCGATCAAAAAAAGTATCCCCATCATTATGCTAAGTGCCTTGGGAGAAATCAATGATAAAGTGGAAGCTTTCAAATTGGGAGCGGACGATTATATTGTTAAACCTTTTCACTTTGATGAACTTTTCGCTAGACTAAAAGTTTTTTTAAAGCGGGCCGATTTAAAAGATGAGGATGTAAAGATTGTGGTAGATGATCTGGAGATTGATTTTAGAAATAAAACCGCAGTGCGTGCTGGTGTTACTGTAAACCTGACTGCTAAAGAATTTACCTTATTGGTCCTGCTTGCAAGAAACAGAGGCAAAGTTATTTCAAAGCAGGAAATTTTAGAAAAGGTTTGGGATCTAAGTTTTGATACTGGTACCAATACAATTGAAGTGTATATTAGTTTTCTGCGCAATAAATTGGATAAACCATTTGAAACAAAATTGATTCATACAAAGCCTGGATTTGGATATTATATAAAATAAGGCAGTTACAATGAGTATCAAGTTACGGTTCGCATTTATTTTCAGTGCTTTTGTAGCTATTGTTTTAGCCGTTTCTTCTATTTCTATTTTTATTCTCTATAGTAATTTTCGGGAAACTGAATTTTATAGTCGTGTAAAATCTGAAGGGCTTATTTTTCATGATTATGTATATCAGTTCAAAGATCCAAAGCAGGCCACAATGGCAAAAATGCTTTCCGGAGTATATACCAATACCGTATTTGATGAAAAGTTAGTAGTACTTGACTCTTTAGGTAATATTTTAAATAAATTACCAGAATCCTTACAGCCACATTATGACCAGTTGCTTCTCAAAGAAATAAAGAAGAAAAGAGAATTGAAATATGAGATTGATAAGTATCAAACCGTAGCCGTCTATAATAACCAAACAAAATTTTTTACAATTGCTTCAGGGTATGATTTATCTGGCTATAGAAAATTAAAGAACTTAGAGATCATTCTTTTTTTGGTTTTCTTGTTCGGGATGGGACTCACTGCGTTGTTTTCTTACTTCTTTGTACAACAAGGATTCAAACCCTTACTCACTTTAAATAGACAGATTAAGCAAACAACTGTTTTGAATTTAAAAGATCGACTAATTGTATCTGATAACTTTCCAGAAATTAACCAGATCGCTGTCAGTTATAATGCTATGATGGAAAGATTGAGTAAGGCTTTTGATTTTCAGAAAAGCTTTGTGCAACACGCTTCTCATGAATTGCGTACCCCACTTGCTATCATGCTTTCGCAAACAGAATCTGCGATTAATAAAAAAATGACCGAATCTGATATGCAAAACCTGTTGATTTCTCTTAAGGAAGATCAACAGGGCATGATCGATCTAACAAATTCCTTACTACTGCTATCACAATACGAACAATTAGGTTATCAGAAAGACTGGCCTAAAATCAGGGTGGATGAGGCAGTAGTGGAGGCTTCAAGTCAAGTAATGCGCATGTTTCCCAATGCGAAGATTCATATTGGATTCAAAGAAATTCCAGAATCGGATGAATCATTTTTTGTAATTGGCAATGAATCTTTAATGATAGCAGTTTTTATTAACCTGATAAAAAATGCCTATCTCTATGCGTCTGACAAAAGGGTAGATGTAATGATGGATACAACGAATGGAAATGTGGCAGTTCAGGTGATGAATAACGGTCCGGTTTTATCTGAGGAAGAAGCTGCAAAAGTGATGCAACCTTTTTATAGGGGCAAAAATGCTTTAAATGCAAATACGAAGGGATTCGGACTCGGACTATCTATCGTTAACCGGATTCTGTTCGCCCACCATGGAATGGTGTCTTATGATGCGCCATCCCCTCAAACCAACCGATTTACAGTTACCTTACCTCAGGCCTTAGGGTAGGGGCACAAAAAAGCCAACCGTTTTCAGGTTGGCTTGCTTAATCAGTTATGTAAACTACTTAATTGGAATTAAGCAGCAGTAACATTTGCTTTCTTAGCAAGTTTGCTCTTTAAGTTAGCTGCTTTGTTCTTGTGGATAATGCCACGTTTTGCTAACTTGTCGATTTGTGAAATAACATCAGGTAACTGCTCGCCAAATACTTTTATATCAGTATTTGCTTTTAAATCACGAATTGCGTTACGGGTAGTTTTACCATAATAACGATTAATATCGCGACGCTTTGCAGCTTGTCTAACATCTTTCTTTGTAGCTGAATGGTTTGCCATGTTCTAATTTTTTCAGGACGGCAAAGGTAGGGGCTGGAATCGAAATTCAGAAATTTAAAAGAGAAAAATTAAGGATTATCCTCTTTTTTCTTGAATTCAATCCGAAAATAGCCAATTGTAATCGGCAAACTTTGAAAATTATTCTGTTACCAAACCACGATATTTGCCAACTATTCCACAAAAAAGCTGTTTTACATTCCCATGAAAGACTTTTCGTTCATCACCAACTCCCACCCGGCGTATATCGAAAGCTTATACCAAGATTTTATAAAAGATCCCCTTTCGGTAGATCCCGACATTCAGAAATTTTTCGAAGGATTCGATTTTGCGATCAGTAGCGGTTCTGCACAAAGCAATGCTAGTCAGCCTGTTATATCTGATTGGATGCAAGAAGTTAAAGTCTATCGACTCATTTTAGGCTATCGTAATAAAGGGCATTTGCTAGCTAAAACTAACCCTATCCGCAGTAGAAAAGATCGCGGGGCCAACCTTGATCTTAACTTTTTCGGCCTATCTGAATCCGATTTGAATACGGTTTATCAGGTGGGGAGTTTAGTCGGATTAGGCGCTACAACACTAAAAAATATCTTGGCTCATTTGCAGAAATGCTATGCTAGCCATCTTGGAATTGAGTTTAAATATATTAGCGACCAGAAGAAAATCGATTGGTTAACGCTGGAAATTGAACAGAATTTTGCCAATCCGCTTAGTTTAACAAAGCAAAAACGCATCCTTGAAAAATTAAACCAAGGAGTCATGTTCGAAAAGTTTCTGCATACCAAATACATTGGTCAGAAGCGATTTTCTTTGGAAGGTGGTGAAACTACCATTGCAGCTTTAGATGCCATTATTAGTACTGCCGCCAATAATCAGGTGCAGGAAGTGGTAATTGGAATGGCGCATCGTGGCCGTTTAAATATTTTGGCCAATATCATGGGGAAAACCTATGAACAGATCTTCAGTGAGTTTGAAGGAACTGCCACGATTGACCAAACCATGGGTAGTGGCGACGTTAAATACCATATGGGCTATGGTAGTGATGTGGAGACCTTTGAAGGCAAGCCGATCCACTTAAAATTGATGCCAAACCCATCGCATTTAGAAGCGGTTGATCCAGTGGTGATTGGTTTTGCTCGTGCTAAGGCAGATGTACTATATCAAAGTGATTTCGATAAAATATTACCCATCTTAATTCATGGTGATGCATCTGTAGCGGGACAAGGTATCGTCTATGAAGTTTTACAGATGAGTAACCTTCGTGGTTATTATATTGGAGGAACCATCCATTTTGTGATCAATAATCAGATTGGGTTTACTACCGATTTTGATGATGCAAGAAGTGCAGATTATAGCACTTCTGTTGCTGCAATGGTTCAAGCACCCGTATTACACGTGAATGGAGATGATGCAGAAGCAGTAGTAAAATGCGCTGAGATCGCAACCAGGTATCGTCAGGAATTTAATAGCGATATTTTTATTGATATGGTTTGTTATAGAAAGCATGGCCATAACGAAGGGGATGATCCTAAATACACGCAGCCGCAATTATATGCACTGATCGATAAACACCAGAATCCTAGAGAGATCTATACGCAGCATTTATTAGATAATGGTGAATCTGATGCCAAAGAATTGGCAAAAGAAATGGAGAAAAAATTCTGGGCCGATTTGCAGGAAAGATTAGATGAGATCAAACAACATCCACTGCCCTATAAATACCAACCACCCGAACTTGTTTGGAAAAGTTTACGCAAAGCAACAGAAGTTGATTTTGACCAATCACCTGTCACTGCAATCAATGAATTGGAATTAAGAAGCATGTTTCAAAAACTCATGCAATGGCCCGATACATTTAAGCCTTTGAAAAAGGTGGAGAAATTATTGCAGGAGAAAATTAAACTCCTAGAGAATGAAAATAAAATTGATTGGGCAACAGGAGAATTATTAGCCTATTCTTCTTTATTGCTGCAACATAATTTGGTGAGGATGAGCGGACAAGATGTGCAACGTGGCACATTCTCACACAGACATGCTGTACTCCGCGATGAACAAACCAATAAAGGATACAATCGCTTAAACCATTTCCAAGATAATCAAGAAAAATTCAGGATCTATAATTCCTTGTTGAGCGAATACGGAGTCTTAGGTTTTGAATATGGTTATGCCATGGCAAACCCTGCAGCACTAGTAATTTGGGAAGCACAGTTCGGCGATTTCTCTAATGGGGCACAAACCATGATCGATCAGTTTATTGCTGCAGGTGAACAAAAATGGCAGCGTATGAATGGGATCGTATTGCTATTGCCACATGGTTATGAAGGCCAGGGTCCGGAACATAGTAGTGCAAGGATGGAACGCTTTTTACAAATGTGTGCTGAATTGAATTTAGTCATTACAAATATCACCACATCTGCAAATTTATTCCACGCGTTGAGACGGCAGTTAACCTGGCAATTTAGAAAGCCATTGATTAATTTTTCGCCAAAAGCGAATCTTCGTTACCCCGGCAGTTATAGTAAAGTAGCAGAATTTACGAATGGTGGATTTAAAGAATTGATTGATGATCCTTTTGTTACTGATGCATCTCAAGTGAAGAAAGTTTTGTTTTGCTCGGGTAAAATATATTTCGAACTGGCCGAAAAACAACTAAAAGAAAATAGAAATGATCTAGCCATTATTCGCTTAGAACAAATCTATCCTTTGCCTCATAAACAATTAGATACGCTCTATCATAAATACAATAAGGCAACATGGTTTTGGGTACAGGAAGAACCATTGAATATGGGTGCGGCTTCATTCTTACAAATGAATTTGAAAACGATCAATTATGGCGTCATTAGTAGAAATGCTAGTGCATCAACGGCTACAGGTTATGCAAAAGTGCATGCGAAGGAACAGGCTGAAATAATTGATCTGGCATTTAATATCTAACAATATTTATAACTATTTAGAAATATCAACGCTTTATGATTGAAATTAAAGTTCCCACAGTTGGTGAATCTATCACGGAAGTCACTTTACTAAAATGGACCAAACAAGAAGGCGACTATGTTGAACGTGATGAAGTGATTGCAGAATTAGAAAGTGAAAAAGCAACTTTTGAAGTCAATGCAGAGAAGGCAGGAATATTGCACCGACTTGCTGCAGAAGGCGATACCATTTTAATTGGTTCGATCCTCGCAAAGATCGATGAAACTGCTGCGAAGCCAGAAGGCGTTACTGTGGTTGCAGTTGAAAGTAAAATAGAAACTGCAAAGCCGATAGCAACCAATCAAGCAACTGTTACATCAGTGCCGAACGATATTAAAGCAAGTCCAGTTGCTTCTGCTATCATTGCTGATAAAAAAGTAGATCTTGCAAGCATTACTGCTTCTGGGTTTGGTGGAAAGATCATGAAAAATGATGTATTAGAGGCACTGAATCATCCGGGTAAAAAAGCGTTTGCAGGAAACGAAATCTTTAGTAGAAATACACGTCAAGAGAAGATGAGTAATCTGCGTAAGACTATTAGTCGCCGGTTAGTTGAATCCAAAAACACTACTGCCATGCTCACCACTTTTAATGAAGTGGATATGACGCGCATCATGGATATCAGAAAACAATTCAAGGATAAGTTCAAAGAACAACATGGTGTAAATCTTGGGTTCATGAGTTTCTTTACAAAAGCCTGTGCCATTGCTTTGGGTGAATGGCCTACTGTGAATGCTTATATCGATGGGGATCAAATTTTGTATCATGATTATGCAGATATTAGCATAGCAGTAAGTACCCCAAGAGGATTAACAGTACCTGTGATCCGAAATGTGGAAAGCCTTTCAATGGCTGAAGTAGAGAAGGCCGTGATTGTGTTGGCCGGAAAAGCACGTGACAGTAAGCTTACAGCAGATGACTTACAAGGTGGTACTTTTACCATTACCAATGGTGGTGTTTTTGGCAGTTTAATGAGTACCCCAATCATCAATATTCCGCAAAGTGCTATTTTAGGCATGCATAAAATTCAGGAGCGGCCAATGGCAGTAAACGGTCAAGTTGTGGTGCGCCCAATGATGTATCTGGCATTGAGTTATGACCATCGAATTATTGATGGAAGAGAAAGTGTGAGTTTCTTGGTACGCGTTAAAGAATTATTAGAAAACCCTGAGTTGTTATTAATTGGAAAAGATCCGGTTAAGACTTTACTCGAATTATAAAATTGCACAAACCAATTATGAAATACGCTAACCAATATTTGCTTTCAGCTAAACAAATCATAGATAGTTACGATGGCAGTATGCCTTTGTCAGCCTATTTGAAAAAGCATTTTTCTGAGAACAAAAAATTTGGTTCGAAAGACCGGAAAAATATTGCGCATCTCTGTTACGCTTATTATAGAATTGGTAAAGCAGCGATGCAGTTACCGATTGAAACAAGGTGCAGGATTGCTTTATTTCTGGTTAATAATGTTGATGATGGTTGGGAAGTGTTGTTTGATGAAAACTGGATTAACAATTGGTCGAAACACCTGGATGATAAATTAGCTTTTATTACAACTCAATTTCCCACTTTTAAAATAGCAGATATATTTCCTCGTACGAATTGTTTGAGTGATCAAATTCAAACCAATGAATTTGCCATTTCTCACTTAATTCAACCTGATGTTTTTTTAAGAATTCGACCGGGTAAATTCGACGCTGTTAGAAAACAAATTAAAACAGCAGATATCCCTTTCACAAAAATATCAGACACCTGTTTTGCCTTACCCAATTCTGTGAAGATTGATGCTGCTGTTACCATCGATAGGGATGTGGTTGTTCAAGATAAAAGTTCTCAAAGAATTGTGGAACTTTTTGCAAAGATTGAAACAGATAAAACAAAAGCTATTCAGTTGTGGGATTGCTGTGCGGCAAGTGGGGGTAAAACAATTTTGGCAAGAGACTATTTTGGCGTCATGGATATGACTGTTTCAGATATCAGAGCAAGCATTTTACATAATTTATCCTCTCGATTTGAGCGTGCAGGTATTAAACATTTTCAATCAATTACTACCGATCTTTCAAAGCCAAATCCGAAAATGCCAGCTGGAAAATTTGATTTGATCTTGGCCGATGTTCCTTGCAGTGGCAGTGGTACCTGGGGTAGAACTCCAGAGCAATTAGTGCTATTTAAAGAAGGAAAAATAAAAGAGTACCAGGATCTACAGAAAAATATCATCTCAAATATTTTATCAGCGCTAACTAATAAGGGCTATTTGCTATATAGTACCTGTTCTGTATTTAAAGCCGAGAATGAAGATATCAAAGCCTATATACTAGCTCAGGATCCTTCGTTACGCGTAATAGAAGAAAAATATTTAATTGGCTATGCTGATAAAGCCGATACTATGTATGCTGTTCTGTTTCGGAAATAGTTAGTCTTGCATTTTACTGATTACAAAACGAGCTCACCTCTTTGAATAATACCGCCGCCTACCACATCATTACCCTCATAGATCACAGCACTTTGTCCCGGTGCAATTCCTTTTACATTTTCAAAAAATCTTGCACGAATGCCGGTCTCGGTATTATATAAATTGCAGAGCGCGCCACTGTCTTTGTATCGAATTTTTGTAATCGTTTCCATTCCATCTTCAACGCCATCGTATTTGCCCCAATTCATTTTGCCAATAAGCAAATCATTTTGTTCTAGATCTATTTCATCGCCTAAAACAACCGTGTTGGTATTTGGATCAATAGCTGTTACATATACAGGATGACCCATCGCAATTTCTAAGCCCTTTCTTTGACCGATCGTATAAAATGGATATCCTTTGTGTTTACCTAATCGTTTACCTGTTTTATCAACAAACCAACCTCCATTAACGCGTTCTTCTAAACCTTCCACATTACGTTTGAGGAAACCACGATAATCATTATCGGGTACAAAACAGATTTCATAGCTCTCGCTTTTCTTAGCTAATTCAGGGTATCCCATGTCAATAGCCATCTGGCGAATGGCAGATTTCCGATATCCTCCAAGTGGCAACATGGTGCGAGCCAATAAATCTTGTTCTAATCCCCAAAGCACATAACTTTGATCTTTAGTTTCATCGGCACCTTTACTAATAACGTATCGATCATTAGTGTGTTTTCGAATTTCAGCATAATGTCCCGTTGCAATAAATTCACAATCCAAAGCATTGGCTCTTTTTAATAAGGCCCTCCATTTGATATGGGTATTGCACATGACGCAGGGATTGGGAGTGCGACCAGCGATATATTCTTCAATAAAGTTCTCGATTACAAATCCGCCAAATTCTTCCCGAATATCGAGAATGAAATGTGGAAAGCCATGATGCACAGCTGCCTGTCTGGCATCGTTAAAGGAATCAATATTACAGCAGCCTGTTTCTTTACTGCTTGAGCCACTAGTGGCATAATCCCAGGTTTTCATTGTAATTCCAACCACTTCATATCCCTCATGGTGCAGCATCAATGCCACAACGGTACTGTCAATACCACCGCTCATTGCCACCAACACTTTTCCTTTGCGACTCATCTTTTAAAATTTAGGCAAAATTAGAACAACTGCTTCTAAGACTGCTTTGTTTTGCAGGGAGTATGTACAGAATTGCTTTCGAAAAGCGAAAAATAAGGGTTCCAAACTGCTTTTAGGCTAGAAAAAGGCCATCCAGCCTCCGATTTGTGGTATAAATGGTTAAAAAATTCAAGCAAAACAGGTCAGGAATTTTACTAATTTGAGCAACACTATTTTATTAATTAGAAACAACACAATAGATATGATAAAGCTTCAAGTGATCGGTAATCTGGGTAAGGATGCCGTATTAAACAATGTAAATGGAAAGTCAGTTATCAACTTCACAGTAGCCCATACAGAGCGGTTCAAAGATGCACAAGGGGTGCAGAAAGATAAAACAACTTGGGTTGATTGTGCTTATTGGACAGATAGAACAGGGATTGCACCTTATTTGAAAAAAGGTACTAGCGTATATGTAGAGGGAACACCTGATGTGCGAACCTACACTACGGCCGACGGTAGAAATGGTGCTACCTTAAGTTTAAGAACACTGAGTATTCAATTATTAGGAGGCAAACCTAATGAGGGAGGCGCTCCTCAACAAGAAAATAATGCTTCGTCAAATACCATTGTGAATTCACCTTCAGAACCTTTGGATGACTTGCCATTTTAGTGGTATATCAGAAAATAAATTATAGGCCGATTCGAAAGAGTCGGCCTATAATTTTAAGCAAACTTTTTCTTTAAAGCAGCGATCTCTTTTTTGAAGATCTTCAATTCAGCTACCTGATCTTTTATAAAGCTATTATCCTCTAGTTTACCAACTACTGCATTCATTTCTGCAGTGGTATCATAAACCATTTTTCTATAAGGGTTTGTATAGTCTTTCGCTTTAGAATCGTAAATGCCTTTTGTCATCCATTCCTTCGTACTTACTATAGAATCTAATAAGCTGATGAGCTGTTGTTTGGATATTTTCTTCAAAGAAATTCCTAATAGTTCACTAAGCGAAGCTAGTGCATGTGCAGCGCGCTGATCGGGATACAATTTGCCTAGGTTTTCATAAATAGCATGAATTTCATCCCATGACTTTATCTTATTTGTATTGATCTTTTTGCGTAGCGTAATTACTTCGGTTTCTGGCACAAGTTGTCCCCCTAAATTGATCCACTGGTTTCTGTTGGTCTTTGTTGGCAAAGCGTTGATGAGTTCCTCAATACCCTTGATCGATTTTTCTTTTGCAATTTTGAGCAGTTCATTCATGCCATACAAAACAATAGCTTCTTCAAAAACCTGATAGGCTTTTAATACTTTTCTAAAGACTACTTTACGTTTGCTATTTTCAAATCCTACGGCTAAAATTTCTAATGAGTCAACAATTTTATTGCGGGTCTTTAATAAGTTTTTTCCAATAGTTGCGGCTTCCTCTTCCGTATTTTTTTTATCCTTATTGACACTTATCTGATAAGCTTTTCCTGTTGCGATTTCTAATAGCTTTAAAGCCTCGATCATTTCATTGATCGTATCAGGAGCAAGATAATCGTATTCAATAAATTGGATCCGTTCGATCCGTTTATCGCGATCAACATATTTCCATGCATTACGAGCCATTGCATACATATTGTAC